>WFLX010004753.1_pt1 | contig 11348 bp, 10 predicted proteins | sample 4967041 | NCBI WGS metagenome assembly WFLX01 (sample SAMN12857096, study PRJNA449069) | gut metagenome | isolation source: stool from male and female vole | host: Microtus ochrogaster | place: USA:Florida | collected 2017 | reverse complement strand
TGACGGACTGCCGCTTGCTGTAGCGGTGACAACGGCGAATGTACATGATTCAAAAGGAGCATATCCTCTTATAGCAAATCTGTCAGCTCAATATAGATACATCAAGTCGATAAAAGCCGACAATGGCTATAAAGGCAAGTTGACTGAAATTGCCAAGGAGATTCTATCATACCTTTATATTGTAAGGTGGTGTAAGTTACCATCGCCTCGGCCATCCATTGGCATATTTGTCCGTGTTCTTCGGTCGTGTACATCAAGTACACTCCCTCATCACTCGAACAAATCTGCTCAATGGCTGACCGCCTCAGCGTTAACATATATTATGGGACAGGCTCTAAGAATACGCCTTTCGTATCATCTCTTCCAGAGATCTCTGAGGCGTGTGACTGCAAAGCTGAGGAGGAATTGGCGGCGGCTATGAAGGTGAAACGCTATGCGTTGCATCAGAGGGAGATGAGCAATCGGGTAGCTCCCGGCGATGGATTTCACATAGTCATTATCGGCAACCGCATAAAATATCTTGCGCTTCTCTTTCAGCGGGAGGGAAGATTGGAACACAAGACGGTTTTGATGGCGCATGGTGCCGATAGTGAATCCCATCGCATAGGTCGAAGCATCAGGCATACCATGATTTTCCATCATCTCGGCCAGGAATTTTGAAAAGTATATCCCTTTCTCAACCCTATCTGCGCGGACAGTGCTCGTGAGCGAATTACTGTTGGTGCGGTAGCAGTAAAAAGGCAGATTGGTATAGACAATCCTACCGGCCGCATATGCAACTTCAATATTGAAAATATAATCTTCACTTATCAGCTCGCGCTCTGAATGGAAGCGTATCGAGGCACCCTCGAGGATACTGCGGCGGTAGAGAGCCGTGCAACTGCTGCAAGTTGTCTCGACATCGAGGCGAGGTGGATAGAGGAGAGGAGCTATGACATTCAGCAGAGGGTCTACCCTTTCCGGTCCGGAAGCCGACACAATCTTCGCATGAGCAATATCCACCGGAGCTATATCTATCTCCTTATCGGAAAATCGCTTGAAAAGGTATCGCACCTCATCGGCACCCTCTTTTTCGGCTATCTCATAGCAGCATGAAAGTGTCTGCGGATCAATAACATCGTCAGAGTCAAGGAAACAGACATAAAGCCCGCGAGCTACATCAAGTCCGGAGTTGCGAGCGAAACCGAGACCGCCGTTCTTTTTATGAATAACCCTGATGCGCGGATCAGCTGCGGCATAGTCGTCGCAAATCTTCGGGCAACCGTCTGGCGACTCATCATCCACAAGGATTATTTCAAAATCCCGGAACGTCTGCGACAGGACGCTCTCGACACACTCCCGGAGATACCGCTCCACATTGTAGACCGGTATTATCACTGATACCGCAGGTGTATGATCCACAGAATTTTTCATAGCCTTTATAGGATTGAATATATCTCGCTCATGGTCTTTTGAGGATCGAAATCGCGGCTTTTTTCTATTCCCCTTCTGGATAACTCCTCTCTCAATTGTGGAGATTGGTAAAGCTTTTCAAGCGCCCTGAAAAGTGACTCGGGATCATCGTCGGAAAGAATCCCCTCTCCATTTTTCAACAAATCGAGGGGTCCAACGACCTTAGTGGATACCACGGGGATACCTAAAGTCATCGCTTCGCCAACCACCAAGGCATATCCCTCTGACTCCGAAGAGAGCAGGAAAACGTCTGAAGCAGCCATATAGGAGTAAGGATTCGGTTGAAATCCGAGGAATTTCACCATATCAGCCACACCCTTATCAGCTGCATATTTTTTAAGTTCATCTTCGAGCGAGCCTTGCCCCATTATCCAAAATTCAAACGGTAGACCCTTTGATTTAGCTATTTCGGCGATTTCGATCACACGGTCGAACCGCTTCTGCCTCTCAAGACGCCCCACGCAACTCACCACGAATTTATCCTTAGGTCGCTCAATTTTCAGCGAGTTACCCTTTCTGCGGATATCTTCAGGATTNTGAATATTGTAGATTACTTTGNGGAGATCAGACTTAACTGAAGGGAANACTTCGGCAAAAGCAGTGCGAGCGCCATCGGACACAAACACAACAGAGTCAAGGCGGGGATAAAATTTTGACGCCGAGGAATAAGGATAAACCTTATCACTCCAGCGATTAGCCTTCATGTCGATATGAACCCAGGAGATATTCTTCCCAGCTCTGTCGAGCAAAAATGAGTGCAGTCTGGCCCCTACCCCTTCCATAAATGAGATTACCACATCGTAATTTTTCGGACCGAGAGCCCGACGAATCCAACGTGCTTGAAATTTACGATTGATGAACTCCGGAAGGTGCATCAGGAGACGATGAAGCAAGGAGATTTTGGTTGGATGCAGTGGGAAGATATTCACGCTATCGGGCACTTGATTACCATAAACGCCCTCCCCCTCCCACAAAAGAAGATCCACGTCATAGCGCGACATATCAAAATTCGCGAGAATCTCCAGAAGCACCTTCTCGGCCCCTCCGGTGTTAAGAGTCTCATGGATAATCAAAATCTTTTTTTTGCTCATTTCTTTAACGGATCATTACCATGGTTTTTGACCTTACGCAAAAAATCGGCTACCACTCCCAGGAGATATATAGGACTCTCAGCCTCAAGCTCTGGTGGCAGTTTATGATGCTTCTTGAGGGCAAGTTTCTTGAAATGACGGTAGTAGCCGGCATAACGGAGTTTGTATCGCAACGAACAGTTGGGGTGACGGAAAGCTATGAGTGCATTCAGCATTGACCCGAGAGGATTGTTGTTGTATAACCTCATCGCATTGCTTGAAAGTCCATCATCCTGATATTCACACACATAAATTTTATCAGAGGTGAAGAGGCACTTATAATCATAAGCCATCTGATAGCAAAGGACGCTTTCGGTCATGAACTTTTCGCCCTCAAATTTTGGGAAAAGATACTTTTTAAGATACTCCGTGCGAAACACCTCGGCTCTGTCACCGGCTACTTTTTCGATATGGCGATAAGAAAAATAGTCAGAAATAAAATCGTCAGACCTCTCCATCTCGCCACCGACCGTAGAGCCATCCTCATACTTTCTAAGCACCGTAACGCCGCAAATTTCGGGTTTATCAGTGATCTCGCGACATCTTTTTTGTATCACCTCCACTGCATCATCAGTAAGGTAATCATCGCTGTCAACAACCAGAAACCACTCACCTTTCGCATTGGAGGCACCGGTGTTAATGGCTATATGCTTCCCTTGGTTTTGCTGAGCGATATATCGGATATCAAATCCGTTGTCGAGTTTTTGCCATCTGCTTACGATCTCAGCTGTATTATCGCTTGACCCATCATCGACAATAAGCCACTCAAAATCACGACATGTCTGCCTCCGCAGGCTATCGTAGAGCCGCGGCAGCAGATGTGCTCGGTTGAAGGATGGTGTGAAGAGAGTGATCATGATATTGGAGAAGCAGAGGTATTTCGGGATTTTTCATCNAAAAGGATGCAGGCNAACGAGANCCNNATCAGCAGCAACCCCGGGGCATAAATGAGACCTNAAAATCCGGCAACTCCGAATATAATGAAGCAGAGGAGCACGGAATAGAAGTAAAATCTATAGCGCAGGTGTCTGACAAGGAAACANATATAGCTGTAGAAGGCTATNACCACGCACAGTCCGATATATCCAATGTTGAGGATATGTTGGATGACAGTAATCTCCACACCGGTGGCGACCTCATCACGCTTGAAGACATCTGAAGTCAGGTAGAGAGGATTGTAGATGATATACTTTGTCATTGTGGTACGGTCCTCATCGAGGAATCCGAAGCCAATCCACTCGCGATGCAGCTCATAGAGTAGCTCGAGTTTTGGGATAGCCTGAGCCATACGGCCTGTGCCGAGCTTGGCAAGATCCTCTTCATCCTGAATATTTCCAATGCCAATAATCTGGTCGACACTCGACTTTATTCTAAGAGTAGTCCCGGAACCGTTCATGCCCTCGGTGTCACCCTCCCTTGAAATTGCAGTGTCGATTGCATAGAGAGCACCAATCGTCACAATTGCTATAGCCCCATATTTCAGCAACTTCTTAATATGACCTTGCAGAAAAAGAGCCACTATCAGGAATCCTGCAATTATGGAAAAAGTACGGCAGACGACAAAAGCAAGAATTATAAGAGCCCACTGCTTCCAGGAGAGTTTGTAATACCTTACGACCGGGAAAAGAGCAAGTGTAAGGATATAAAGTCCCGGCGGATATTTGCGGGGGAAGAAGGAGGGGCCGAGAATGATGGGATGGAGGAATGTGGAGGAACTATCCCAGGGCATAAAGGTGTGGGGAAGCATGATCCAGCCACCAAACACCATACCGTCGAGAATATACCATAGACACATAATCAAGCAGTAAGGCATAACACGGCGGAAAAATGTCATGATGTCGAAATCTCGACCGGCAAACACCATCATAGGCACAAGGAAGTAGATTATCGCCTGATAAGGCATCAACCTGCGAAACTGGATCTTCATCGTCTCCTCACTCATCAACGCGAAGCAGAACAGGATCGCCACATATACAACCCATGCCACTATGATCTTCCTCATCAGAATAGTCTTCCGGAATATCAGAATCCCTATGATAGCTATGACGTAGACCACATAGTAAGGGTTTACCTTGAATGTTTCGGCCGATGTCATTCCATAGTCGCCACAGATAATCGTAAGCATGATGATGAAATCATACTTATCATTACGGAAACGGTTGATGAGGATGATGGGAAGCAGGAGATAGGCGAGCGGGAAATAGAGGCCGAGCGCCGAGGTGGTGAGTAGGAAAAACAGCGGCCACTTGTAGTCAGCCCACCCTAAACGCAAAGGCATCCGCTCCCTATCGGAAAGATCGGGAGCAACCTCCGGGTTGACATGAGCCTCTATTGTTTTTCCTACAGTCATTGGTGTCAAGGATTACATCTACGGAGTGAAGTAACGCCAAAGNNGAAATCAGCCTTGATGCCTGCGCCCATAGCCATAGCCGTAGCCCGATTTTGCCGAGGTTCCGTTGACCACAACAGAGAGTTTCTTGAGGCGGTTTCCATCGTAGACTTCCTCAATAAACTTAAGGTCGCTCATGGTGCTGAAGTTAACCCTCGTCACATAGACAGTGGCATCGGCAATACGGTCAAGCGAGAATGTATCGCTCACCATACCCACAGGAGCACTATCTACCACGATATAGTCATACATAGTGCGTAGGCGCTCAAAGAGCTCATCGACCTTATGGGATGCAAGAAGTTCGGAGGGATTAGGNGGTATGGGNCCGGCCACTATCACATCGCAGTTTTTCANTGANGGGAATGGAGATATGATNGACTCCAATGAGACATCGGGATTGGATAGATAGTTTGTGAGACCGAGGCGCGGCGCAATTCCGAGATAATTCTCGAGCTGAGGATTGCGGATATCCATGCNNACAAGGAGCACTCTCNTCCCTTCAAGCAACGAGAGGGAGGCGGCAAGATTGATAGAAATAAATGATTTTCCTTCGCCGGAGCGTGTGGAGGTCATCAGCACCACCTTATCATCCTTGCCGTTGAGCATAAAGAGGAGGTTGGCGCGCATCAGACGGAAGAGCTCTGTAGCNGAAGTTGTATCAGTAGGCGATACAACCAGCGAACGTCCGGATTTATCGGTACACATCTCGCCAAGAATAGGAGCTGATATGCGGCTCTCAACCTCTTCGCGAGTCTCAAACTTGCTGCGTAGGAGTTTGATAATGTAGAGAAGCACCGGGGGGATAAAAAGTCCGAGCACTGCAGCTATGAGCAGCAGCAGTTTTTTGGAGAGTCCGAGTGGCTCAGTGAGAGTAAAGGCCTCATCCACAAGCTGTCCCTTCGGCACAGAATTGGCAAGGAGCATCGCATTTTCCTCCTGCTTTTCAAGGAGGAACACATAGATTGACTGCTTAATGGTGTGCTGGCGCTGCATGTTGATGTACTCGCGCTCCTGTCGGGGTATATTACCGAGCTTGCTCTCAGCCGAACCGGTCTCAGCCCTGAGTTCGCGCAGGGCAAGATTAGCATTGTTGAGAGCCTGGCGACTCGACTTGAGAATATTCTGTCTCATCATGGCCATCTGCTTGTCGAGCTGCGAGAGAGCATAGCTATTCGGCTTTGCGTTTTGGCTCAATTCAATCCTCTTGAGCACCAACTCATTATAAGCAGATATACCCTCCTGTAAAGCAGCATCCTTACTCAAGGCATTCTTTGACGATGAGGATGCCATGATGGTGGTGGGGATCATCTCGGAGAAGTTTGCGCTGTCGGCAAGGAATTCCTGAGTGAGTTTCAGGAGCGCAACCTGCTGCTCCATCTCAAACATAGCAGTCTCGAGTTCACCCTTCTTTTCGGTCTGGTATTTAGCCTCCGCCCACACATCGACTATGCCATTGCTCTCTTTATATGCCTGCATCTCAGACTCTGACTGCGAAAGATCGCCGGCGAGCAGGCGGATGCGATCCTCGAGGAATGCTGCAGTCTTTTCGCCCTGAAGATTTTTCTCGTTGACACCGCGCTCATTATATTTAGATATAATATTGTTGAGCACATCCATACCATAGAGGGCATTGACATGATTGATACCCAAGCTAATAACGTTACCCTTCTTACTNGCGATCTCGGCAGANACTTCTTCACTGAGATCCTCAGCGGCGGAGTCGTAGCCAGAGAATAAGATATTTGTGGTGAGCTTCTTTCCCTTCACATAATCAGGGGTGGTGACAATTGCAAAATTGCCCCACTTTGTTTTAATCTCAGCAGGGAGAGCGAGATTCTTCTCCTTTGCTACGGTGTTGCGTTCTTCTTTGACCGTCACATCAGCCAGTCCCTCCTTATTGACAGAAATCTTAAAAAGGAGAGCCTTGCTGAGAGTATCGGCAACGCCGGGAGCCACCACATCTATAGGGAATGAGGGATAGGCAAGGTGGCTTTTGAGGAAACCATCCTTGACAAAATGCTTCTTATTGAGCCCCAGCTCCTTAATCACATTCTTATAGAGAGAATGGGAGCTTATTACAAAAATTTCGTCGTCAACCTTGCCGTTAGAGCCGAAAAGAGCCGACATAGTGCCTCCACCCATCGAAGCGAGAGGATTTTTATCCTCCTGTTCAATAAGGATATTGGCCTTCACGGCCATTTTCCGCGGGAATTTGCGGGTATAAAGGAAAGCCACCAGCACGCAGAAGAGTACCGAGAGGACAAACCAATACCATTTGGAGAGATAAGATTTAAAGAGAGCGCTTACGTCAATGAATTCAGATTTATTCTTTGCCATAACGGGAATTTANAGACTGAGTATCGCGCCATTGGCTGCGATAATAGGTATTAGGATTAGGATGATGGTGGTTTACTTCAACAATNACAGATAATCACTTCACAGTGAGAGCAATAACGAGTGAAGCAATCACCGAACTTGCACTTACAATCGTGGATACGACCGAGAGTTTGAAGGCATTGTCCTGATTATATTTAGCATTGGCCTCNCGGATNGAGTTGGGCTCAACGTAGATATAGTCGTTCTGCTGGAGATAATAATATGGCGANGTCAGNACATCTGAAGAGTTGAGGTTGAGACGTGCAAACTCCCGCTTACCATTATTTTCGCGAATAATCAGCACATTTGAACGCTCTCCATAGGGAGTGAGATCGCCGGCAGCAGCAAGTGCATCGAGGATTGAGAAGCGATTGCGGGTCACGGCAATCTGCTTGGGATTATTGACCTCACCACCCACATTAACCTGAAAGTTAATAAGTTCCACTTTCACAATGGGGTCCTCTACATCCTTAGAAATCTTCTCAGTAAGAAGTTTTTGGAGAGCCTCGGTGGTCATGCCGCTCACATGGATTTTGCCAAGCTCCGGGAATAGAATATCACCCTCTGAATTGACAACATAGGTCTGGACTGTGGGAGTCATGACATTGGGGAGCACAGACTTAGTGGCCGGATTGTTTGTGGGGGAATTGTAGATCGCCGTAGCCTCGGGACTTGTGGAGGTCACGGAGATATATAGTTCATCATCAGGTTTGATTGGCTGAAGATAGGAGTCGGCAGGGAGCTCTCCTTGCTTAGCTGTCAGATCCTTAAAATAGGCTAAATCAGTTGTCGACTTACTGCACGATGTCATGGCTGCAAGCGCCACAACACTATATATCAGAGCTTTAAACTTCATTTCTATTTTTTGTGGTGGTATAGATACAGGTTAATATTTCTTGTAGTCAGCCCTTGCTTCAAACCGAAGCGGGATTTTTACATTTCTTTACTCATATTATAAAAACGAAACTTTATCNGCATTATTGCCGTGAGAGAGATTCAGAAAGCAAATTTTCTAACTGCGGGAGCAAAGCTTCGTAGCCATCATTGACCAGAATTTTGACATTNGGATGCGGTTTTTCAACCTCAAAAGCATCTTGCGCCCTAATCCTTGCCTCAACTTCCTCTTCGGAGAGACCGCTTCGCTTTGTGACACGCTCAATTCGGAGTGCCGGAGGGGCCATTACCTCCCACACCTCATCAACCATCAGGTCGATACCGCTCTGATAGAGAATCGCAGTCTCGACAAACTGCACCTCTGAGGCACAGTTTCTTGTTGTTTCCTCAAGGTCGGCGCGGACTGCTCCATGGACAATCCGATTAAGGTCAGAAAGGGCATCAGCATCGCCAAATACTATCTTTGCAAGGTGTTTGCGGTCAATCGAGCCGTCTGAGCTAAGCACGTCTGAGCCAAAACGCCGACTTAGGCGACACTTTATCTCATCGCTTGAGGCCATCANCTGCTTAGNGCGAGTGTCGCAATCATAGACCGGGAAGCCCAAAGCCCGGAGCATACGGCTCACTATTGACTTGCCACTACCAATGCCGCCGCATATCGCTATGAGAGTGCTTTTCATCACTTGGNCTCTATGATATACTCCACACTGTCAGGCGAGAAGCTGAGATTATGGTAGACACTCGGGATGGTCGACAGAGTGACCGGAACCTTCTTGGTGCCTGGAGTGCACTGGCGGTAATCAACATAGGCCTTGACGGGATAGTCAGAGTTGTAAGCGCTCATAGGCACAAGATAGCTTATCTCGGTCTTTGAAGGGAAGGTCACGAGATTGAGATTGTCCGGGAGATTTTCGACAGCGATGTTGATGCTGCGTTTCTTTGCTATCAGAGGCTCGACGGGCACTGTCACGGTAACTTTGTCAGGGATGATTCTGACGCCGGCAATAGGCTTTACCTTCACCTCATAGCGCATCGTATCCTTAAGANCGNACTTGACAAGAGGCNCNGAAGTGACAAACNTGAGCNAACGGNGNAGATCGTTGACCGNATAGAGCGNCACCGAATCAACATCAGCCTTTATAGGACCGGGGAGGATATACTGGAAATTGGGGTGCACATCTGCTTCGAGCACAAGCTTCACCTTCACACCGGGACGAGTGGTGAATGGGATGCGGATAGAGTCTGGCCGGCAGGTCATTATCTGCACACCATTGCCGAAATAGTCTCTGAGGCGGGTGTCGAGGCGCGAGCGTGTCAGTACAAACGAAGACCCTTCCACATTGTTCTGCCACTTGAATTTCACCGGCGACATCTTGCCCCAAAGGAAGCGCACGAGTTGCGAATCCTTGCTCTTGACGCTGACACTGATCACCGGGGGAAGACTGCCGATCACGGTGACACTGTCAGGGACATCCTGGAGTTCTACGGGAACATCGAAATCGCGTTGCACCTCAGTGTCGAGCGAGAGGAAAACCCAGAACACAAAAGCCACTGCCACACAAAGCAGGTAGAGCAGCACGTTTTGGCCGCGACTCGAATGGAGAGTCGCGGCTATCTTCGTGCGTATGGCAATCAGCTTTTCGTTCATCCTTGAGCCGGATTACTTATCTTGGGATGCCTGCTGAGCTGAGGGATAGACAGATCCTTTGTCGATAGTGATGGAAACACCATTGGCAATTTCAATTTTGAAGGTTTTATCGTCGACCTTCTTAATTATGCCATGTATGCCGCCTGCAGTAACCACTGCATCACCGGTGTTGAGGCCATCACGGAATTTCTGGATTTCTTTCTGACGCTTCTGCTGGGGACGGATCATCATGAAATAGAACACGGCGATAAGCGCCACGATCATAAGAATATTGGCCCAGCTGGAGTCGATGGCCTGGAGAAGGATTTGGTTAAGCATAAGTCTTTTTTATTAGAAAATTTACAAGTTAATTAAAGTCGATATTTGAATCAGTACATCATTGTCAAGCCTTGAAAAGCTTACCCTCGGCTTTGAGATGATTGATCACCGAGTAGAGTATGCCATTGATAAATGCGCCGGAGCGAGGTGTACTGTAGGCATTAGCAATCTCGATATACTCGTTGAGAGTTACGGCTATAGGGATATTGGGGAAGTTAAGCAGCTCGGCAATAGCAGTCACCATGATCACTATATCCATAAAGGCGAGGCGGTCGGCATCCCAGCGGTGCTCATTGACAAAGCTGTCGATAAGTTTGCGATATTCAGCAAAGTGTTTCACTGAGAGGTCGAAAAGCTCGGGGCCAAATTTGCTGTCCTCCTCATCCTTAAACTGAGGAAGAAGCTTGACATCTCTACCCTCTTCCTTGCTTCGGCTAAACTGCTTGATGGTTTTAAGCACGAATGTGCCCATCACATGCATATCATCGTTCCAGAACACCGATTTCGACTCAAGCGTCTCGGCGAGGTCATCGGAAGTGAGGATGACATTTTTGAATATTTTATGCCAAAAATTGCAATCTTGCTCAAAATCAGGCTCTTCGCACTCTGACATATATTCAGCATAAGTATCGCTCGAGATTACAGCCTCGAGAAGCGAGCGGAGAAGCGAATCGTCGTCAGCCCATGTGATTTTATTAGCCTCTACATACTCCTGATACTCAGAATTTTCACGGAGTGCAGCGATAAATTTATTGTCGACAAACCGCATATTCGGGTGAAGATCCTCATCGGTGGGGAGGAATTTGTGTTTTGCAGCGTCGAGACGGAGCTCCTGCATACGTGTAAGCTCCACTCCGAGGGCAAGGATTCTGAAATAGAGTTCAGTGCTGCGGAAGTGGCCGCAGCCGGAATCTTCATGTCAAAATATCTCGATCGTAAGGCCCGGACAGATCTCGGCATCTGGGCGAGTCCAACAGAGAATTATTATTACCGCCGCATATACTCACTTGTCAGTGCCAAGATAATGCCGAAGATATGGACTGTGGCACAGATGATGATGCACTCGCCGCAGACCGCCCTCTATTGGGGGAGCTATATCTTCAAGATCTGCACGGAGGTGGAAAGTCTCTGTATGCAGTTC
>WFLX010051684.1_pt1 | contig 11350 bp, 10 predicted proteins | sample 4967041 | NCBI WGS metagenome assembly WFLX01 (sample SAMN12857096, study PRJNA449069) | gut metagenome | isolation source: stool from male and female vole | host: Microtus ochrogaster | place: USA:Florida | collected 2017 | reverse complement strand
ATTCCTAAGTCTTCTGCCACTTTGAGATAGATTTCTTCTTCGGTTTCGAAAAAGCCGAATTTCCCTTTTTCTCCTGCGCGGGTGGATGGATAGGGATATTTCACTACGGATGCCTGTGCACTATATGACATGGCGTATCCCCCCTTACCGCGACCCTCAAATTGATGGGTGAGCAACCGGAAGGAGTTGGCATTGCCTTCGAAGTGCGAGAAGTCGCTCCATTGGCGCTCGGTGAGCTTTGGGCGAAGTGCCATGCCAGCACCTTCGGTGAAGAAACTGGAGATGGTTTTTTCTCCGTTGTGGCCGAATGGAGGGTTTCCCATGTCGTGGTCCAGACAGGCTGTGGCTACTATGTCGCCCATGTCTCTCAGCGACTCCACGCTTGCGTCTCCATGATGGCGAGCCATAAGGATGTTGCGGCATTCATTGGCCAGAGATCGCCCAACCGACGACACTTCGAGGCTGTGGGTCAGTCGGTTGTGCACGAAGATAGAGCCGGGAAGCGGAAACACCTGGGTCTTGTTTTGCAGCCGCCTGAAAGGTGAGGAGAAGATCAGCCGGTCGAAGTCTCTCTGAAAGTCGGAGCGAGTGTGAGGCATCGGATCGTGATATTGTTCCAGTNCGAGACGTNTGTCGCATATAAGTCTGTNCCAGTCCATACTNCAAATTTAACGAAAATATCGCATTAAATAGCGTTATGAATCGATTTTTTTTGTAATTTTGCAGAGTTTTTCGGAAGTTTGCANNTTATTGTNTGAACTNCATNATTGTAATGAAGAGTAGACATGGGAAGATGCAATACGCAATTCTCTTTCCCATAGTGTTTTTGATTCTTGTAGCCTGTTCTCGGAAAGAGGTGTCGATGCAGCAGTCTGAAGCTTCGCATCCCGACACGCCGTTTTATGCCGACAATGACATAGCCATGACGGTTTGCTCCATTGTCGATGCACTCAGGGTAGGGGAGACGCTTGATTCAGTTGACTATAATTTCAGAGGTGTGCTCACCGACGGCCAGGGAACTCCGCTCTATACCGATGTGGAAGGAGCCCCCGGAGAGTGGCGCGTCTATGTGGTGGACGGGCAGGAAGCATGCATAAGCAACTGCCGCGTGGGCGACCTCATGACCGCCGACCTTCGCCACTACATAGTGGGAGCACTCGGACTAAACAGCGCCGATCTTGTGACGGCTTATGAGAACCCTTACGTGGAAGGGCAGATGATATGGCTCTATGATGCCGGCATCGTAAAGGTGTCGTTTGCAGAGATTGAGACCGAGTCTCCGTCAGGAGCCGAGGGGTCGCTTCTCACGATAGCCCTTTCAAAATAATTCGTTGCGGAGCACCGCCTGGCCGAATCTGCATCTCAGGCACTCGTGGCGGTCGCAATATTCCTTACGCAGATGTATCAGTGCCTGACTTGCGGCGGAGTCTTTCGGCTTGAATCCGAGCTGCTGCCATGTCCTCACTATATTGTTGCGTTCAGGCGGCAGTCCCAGCAGAAGGTCGATGGCATCCTGCATCATGTCGTGATCGCTGTGCAGCAGAGCGTAGGCATACAGAAGCGGAGCCACCACATTTATCAGCAGCAGCGTAACGCTGCCGTCAGAAAGAGCCGAGGGGCGCGCCTCGGTCTGGAAATCCCCTCCGAAGTTCATCCGGCGGCTCCAGTAGTCGTCAATCTTCCAGTCGAAGATGAGGCGCAGCCTATCTTCATCGCCTGAGGCGCTCAGTATCCGGTTGAGCAGGTCGGGTGTGGCGGCCGAGGCCTTCGCAAGCAGCGCTATCCGGCGGTAGGGAAAATTCTGCGGGCGCGTTCTCGAGAATTTCCATGCCGTCCGCGGAATCGGGCGCATGGCGTATTTGGCCGCCAGAAACTGATATTCCCGGCACATCAACTGATATCTCGCGTCGTCGGTGTGGAGTGTCCTGTCGAGGAAACCCGCCTGGCCGAAGAAGATTGACTCTGTCTGCAGTATATTGTCAGAGTGTCGTCTCAGGTGGTTGAGGCGGATGCTCTGCGCGAGCATCTCGAAAGGCTCGCTGTTCAGTCCGAATCCCAGACCTCGGGCCAAAGTCTCGAAGCAGGTCGCGTTCCAGTCGCCATGATTCCTCCTCAGTGCCTGCTCTATTCTTGCGGCCTTATGCTGCAGCCTCTCCGTGGAAAGGGTCTCAAGCCAGTCTGCCCGATGAAGGCGATCTATGCTGTCGATGCGGCCGGCACAGCGTATCTCGGCAGCCGATGAGTTCAGATAGGCGAATGTTCGGTAGAAATTTTCAGGAAGCGACACCTGCATCTGCGGCAGTTCCGAACCGTCGGCTCTCGTAATGCGCGCGTCGCTTACGCTCACCACATGTAGCACCACATTGTCGTAGGCCGGATCGCTGCTGTGGCCGTGGCGGTGCCAGTCTGAGGCCTTTATGTGAATCTCGATGTTTCCTGCCCAGATCTTGCCGTCGATTTTCACCTTGGCGTTGAAAAAGTCAGGCCCGGAATCCCTGTTGAGGGTTCCCGGGTCGATAACTCTCACGCGCTCGCCGCTCTCCAGCCGGAGAGGAAGACCGAGCATCCGGTGTAGCCACAGTAGTTGGAAGATCTCTTCCATCGCAGTCGCCGTGTGAATGTGTCAGAAACGGTACGACAGACGGAATGCTATGCTCGGATAGACCGGAAGGCACTTCATAAAGCCCATATAGTCTTTAAGTTTGCCGCGAAGGTTGATGAGGTCGTTGAGCACCGTGCCGTCGTGTGTGGTCACTTCGGGCACACCTCCCCAGAACTGTACTCCCGCGTCGAATGACGCCTGCCATTTTCCGTCGCTGCTCAGGGCTCCGCCATAGCCGAAGCCCACGTATGGGCGGAAGCGGTTCACTTTGGCTTTTGCCCATACGGTGCCGTCTTTGTCTGGCAGCATCAGATAGGGTGTGCCGTCTTTATGATCTCCCACATGTATGCCGAGCTCGCCCATCGACAGCACTTTCTCCTGAAGCTCGAGGGCTGTCTCGGGGTCGAGGTAGACATCGCCGTAGATTGGCTCGTCGATAACTGTTTCAAGATAGTCTTCTGCCGACACCCTCTTATGCAGGCGGTCATANATATTGAGCGCAAGCAGCGACGGCATCTCGCTCAGGGTGTTGATGCTTGAGCCNATGGAGTTNCCTCCTACGAAGAAGCCGGCTGTCAGATGCCAGTGNNGGTTGTGTTTGAATGGATATACGTCTATCAGGAAGCGGAATGTGGTCATGGTCGGTTTGGACTCCATCTTCACTTCCTTGTCGATGTTGAAGCCGGTCAGGTTATACATCATCTCCTGGATGCGGTCAAACTTGTTGTTGATTGCTCCATCGGTGAAACTCTCCATTCCGAAGTGCATCGGTATCTTGAACTGAGGCATGTAGTCAACTCCGGCCCTGATCTTGACCCAATCGGTGACGGGTGTGGCTATCTCGAGTCCGAGGCCGGTGGTGCCGATGTTGGCGCCTATCTCAATGGTGTTGAGCACATTGTGACGGTTCATTTCGTCAGCCATAACTTTCAGGTTGCTGCTGACGAATGTGTCTTGTGTCTGAGCCTTTGTGATGAGGAATGGAAGTGATGCTATCAGTAGCAGAAATGCTTTTCTTATCATTTGTGTCGGTGTCAGTGGTAGATATGTGTATCTTCAGACTGCAAAAGTAGTATTTTTTTTTCAATCCGTGAATTTTTTTGCTGAAAAATTGTGAGAAATCATCATGCGTTCCCAATAATTTTCGTCGGTAAGGTGTTTTATACTATATGATGAAATTCAATTCTAAAGCATACAAGCCATCCGGGTGGGAGCCAAACCGGATAATGCGCCGGGAGAATAAGGGGGCAGACAAGGTCGGCCTCATGGAGTTCGCTTCGGCCATGCTCCCCGACGCAAAACGCGGCGACGTGAAGAAGTGGTTAAAATATAATCATTTCGCCATCAATGGGAAAGTGACGTCGGCTTTTGATGCGCCGGTGGCCCCCGGTGATATTGTGGAGATTAATTTCACTCGCCCCTTTGTCGTATTCTCTCATCCACGCATCAGAATAGTGTATGAGGATGACGACATCATTGTGGTGGATAAGGGCTACGGACTGCTCTCTGTCAGCACCGACACGTCAAAGAAAGGCAATGTGGAGACTGCATACAGCATTCTGCGCGACTACGTCAAATCGGTGCATCCTTCCAATAAGATATTCATAGTGCACCGGCTCGACCGCGACACGTCAGGCCTCATGATTTTTGCAAAGACCATGGAGGCCAAGGAAAATCTGCAGCACAACTGGAACAATATGGTGCTCGAACGCAAATATGTGGCGCTCCTCGACGGCGAGCTTCCTCAGGATTCGGGTACGGTGAAATCTCACCTCGCCGAGACTTCCACGCATGAGGTGTATTCTTCAGAAGATGGCGAAGGAAAACTTGCCCTGACGCGATATAAGGTGCGTCGCCGCGGTAAAGGACGCACATTGGCTGAGTTCTCGCTCGATACCGGCCGAAAAAATCAGATTCGCGTCCATGCCAAAGACCTCGGATGCCCAATAGTGGGCGACAAACGCTATGGCAACGGTGCAGGCCCTCTTCACAGGCTTGCGCTCCATGCCGAGACATTGCGTTTTGCCCATCCAATCACAAAAAAAGATATGAACTTCACGAGCCCTGTGCCCTCTCAATTCCTGAAATATGTNTGATCACTTNGATTATATGCNAAAGCCTCCGGGGTGGCGTCCGCCAGAGCCCNCGGCTNCNGCTGATCNGGTNNTCACCGAAGAAGNGGATAAGGCTCCCTCGCCGGCAACCCCTGCAGTTGCTCAACTCTCAGGGCAGCCTGATGAATTCGACCCTGCGGCCGACGGATCGTTGATAACCCGTCTTGCCCATATCCTTTCGTGGGTGTTCGTGCCTCTCCTGATGCCTGTCTATGGCATCATCCTGATATTCTCGCTGTCCATACTCTCGCTTGCGCCGACTCAGACGAAAGTGGTCTATATCCTTACCATTTTCGCTGCCAACTTCGTGGTGCCTATGATTCTGGTGCTCCTACTGAAAAAGATGGGAGTGATTCAGGATGTCGGGCTCAATGGCCGCAAGGAGCGTCTGATTCCCTACATCATCACTATTATCTGCCTCGGCGGAAGTGCCTTCTTCCTTTATATGAAGGGTGCGCCCCTGTGGGTGGCCATGTTCTATGCCGGCGGCGCGCTTGCGGCGCTCATAAATATGGTGATCAACTTCCGTTGGAAAATCAGCGCCCACGCTGCCGGAATAGCAGGGATTGTGGCCATGCTCGTGCAGATTATGAAGGAAGGTGTGCCCACTACGGGCATGACATGGTGGATAGTAGGCGCCATTCTTGTCTCGGGCGCGCTCGGTTCGGCCCGCATCTGGCTCGGACGTCACACGCTGATGCAGGTGCTGGCAGGCACTCTCGTCGGATTCCTTTCGGTCTGGTCGCTCTCGTTGCTTTGATCGGAGTGTAGCGGCGGTGCCTGAACTGAAAATTTGGAAGTCTCCGATATTTTTATTAATTTCGCATCTCAATATCAACAGTCATCTAACAGATAATATCTTATGGATAATCCCGATAACGAACTCAACAAGCAGAATTCCAACCAGCTTCAGATTCAGCTTCGTCCCGAAGTGGCCGATGGCAAATACTCCAATCTCGCCATGATCGGACACGGCCCCAATGAATTCCTCATCGATTTCATTTTCGCTGCGCCGGGTATGCCGCAGGCTCCCGTAGTGAGCCGTGTCATAATGTCGCCCGAGAACGCCAAGCAGTTGCTCCGCGCCCTCTCTGAGAATGTGCAGAAATACGAGTCAAACTTCGGCGAGATCAAGCCGCGTCGTCCCCAGCAGATGGGCGGATTCAGCAAAAACTGATCGTGATGGCCAGGCAACTCTATATCTACAACACGCTTTCACGCACCAAGCAGCCTTTCAAGCCCCTTCATGAGGGCTCGGTGGGCATGTATGTATGCGGCCCCACCGTCTATGGCGCCGCCCATCTCGGTCACGCACGCCCGGCGATCACTTTCGATATCCTTTTCCGCTATCTGAAGCACCTCGGGCTGAAAGTGCGCTATGTGCGCAATATCACCGATGTGGGCCATCTCGAGCATGATGCCGACTCAGGAGAAGACAAGATCGCCAAGAAGGCGCGCATCGAGCAGCTTGAGCCTATGGAAGTGGTGCAGTATTTCCTGAATCGCTATCATCACGACATGGAGGCGCTCAATGTGCTTCCTCCCAGCATCGAACCCCACGCTTCGGGCCATATTATAGAGCAGATAGAATATGTGAAGCGAATCCTTGATTCCGGCTATGCCTACGAGTCGTGTGGCTCAGTCTATTTTGATGTGGCAAAGTTCAATAAGGATCATCACTACGGCAAACTCTCGGGCAGAAATATCGACGACCTCCTCAATNCNACCACGCNCGCCCTCGACGGNCAGGANNAGAANCNCANNCCCNNCGANTTCGCNCTNTGGAANAAGGCNNCGCCCGAGCATATCATGCACTGGCCCTCGCCCTGGAGCGAAGGCTTCCCCGGATGGCATCTCGAGTGCTCCACGATGGGGGAGAAGTATCTCGGAGAGGAGTTTGACATCCACGGCGGCGGCATGGACTTGATGTTCCCCCACCACGAGTGCGAGATAGCCCAGAGTGTGGCAGCCAAGGGCCACGACACCGTGCGCTACTGGATGCACAACAATATGATCACCATTGCCGGCAAGAAGATGGGTAAGAGCTATAACAATTTCATCACCCTCGAGCAGTTCTTCGCAGGCGATCATCCACTGCTCACCCGTCCTTACTCCCCGATGGTGATACGCTTCTTCATTCTTCAGGCCCATTACCGCAGCACTGTCGACTTCTCAGACGAGGCTTTGCAGGCTGCTGAGAAGGCTCTCGGGAAGATGCTCGATATCTACAGGCGTCTCCAAAACCTGCAGCCCGCTCCCGAATCGAGCGTGACGCTGCCCGACTTCGCTGAGAAATGCTACGATGCACTCGACGACGACCTGAATACTCCAATGGTGATAGCCGAGCTCTTCGAGGCCGGAAAATACGTGAATCAGGCAGCCGACGGAATCATCACCCTCTCGGCCGGGGATATAGAGAGCCTGAAGAGTCTGTTCTGCACCTTCCTCGTAGATCTTCTCGGCATCCGCGTTGAGGCTACTGCCGGCGCGGAGAACGACACAGAGCGCAAGGCCCTTGAAGGAGCGGTGGATCTGCTGATGGACATACGCAAGAAGGCTAAGGAAAGCAAGGACTGGACTACCTCCGATTTCATCCGCGACCGCCTCGCCTCGCTTGGTTTCGACGTCAAAGACACCAAGACCGGAGTGGAATGGAAAGTCCGTACCTGAAAAATGATTCGCAATTCACAATAATTCTAAATTCCCAATTCTCAATTCTAAATTAGAACGTGTCACGATATAATTATAAGCGCAGAGCATCCTCAGAGGCGCACGTCGGGGGTGTGAGACTTGGTGCCTCCAATCCCANTAGGCTGCAGTCTATGTGCAACACCAACACCAACGACACAGAGGCTTCTACCGCACAGGTTGAGCGTATCGCCGCTGCCGGCGGCGAGATTGTGCGTCTCACCACTCAGGGTGTGCGCGAGGCTGCCAACATGGCCGAGATCAGGAAAGAATTGCGTGATCGGGGGTGTGATGTGCCTCTCGTGGCAGATGTTCACTTCAATGCCAATGCCGCATTTGAGGCGGCCAAGACCTGTGAGAAGGTGCGCATCAACCCCGGCAACTTCGTGGATGCGGCCCGCACTTTCAGGCAACTGGAATTCACTGATGAGGAATACGCTGCCGAAATTGACAAGATACGCGATAAGTTCGTTCCCTTTCTCCGGATATGCCGCGAGAATGACACCTGCGTGCGTCTTGGCGTAAATCATGGNTCGCNGGTNCNATCGCNTCATGNCGNGCTNTGGCGNCANGCCCGNGGGCATGGTGGAGTCGGTGATGGAATTTCTGCGCATAGCCCGCGAGGAAGACTTCTCGAATATCGTGATTTCCGTTAAGTCGTCAAATGTTGGAGTGATGGTGGCCACGGTGCNCCTCCNCGTTGCCACNATGGAGNNGGANAATATGCATNTCCCGCTGCATCTCNGTGTCACCGAGGCCGGCGACGGAGAAGACGGTCGCATCAAGTCTGCCGCAGGAATAGGCACTCTGCTCGCTGAAGGTATCGGCGACACTATTCGGGTCTCGCTGAGCGAAGACCCCGAGGCGGAGATTCCGGTTGCAAGGAAACTTAGGGATTATATTGTGGCCCGCGAGAATCATGAGCCTCTGCCCGAGCCCTCCGAGGTGCGACCCGGCGCTGCGCGCGACTATGCCGTGCGCTTGCCCTACGCTGAGTTCCCCGTGATGGATCTTGACTTCACGCTGCAGCCCGACTGGCACTATATGTCGACTGCGATGGAGCCGCAATTATATGACGACACCCTCCCTGTAGTGCTCACCACATCGTCTGACAACCGGCCCGGGGCTATCATGAGCTGGATCGACCGCTTTGTGGCGATGGGTGGCACAAATCCCGTGATAGTGATGATGGGTTTCCTGACCACTGAGGCCGAAGACTTTCAGATTCAGGCCGCAGCCGACTTTGGTCCGGTGCTTCTCAACGGTTATGCGTCGGGCATCGGAATTGTGGCTTCGGAGAAGTTCTCCAAAGATGAGGTGTTGGGTGTGGCTCTCGGCATTCTTCAGGCCACCAGACTTCGCATCTCAANGACCGAATACATATCATGTCCCGGCTGTGGTCGCACACTTTTCGACCTTCAGAAAACCCTCGCGGAGGTGAAGGCCCATACATCGCAGCTGAAGGGACTCAAGATCGGTGTGATGGGGTGTATAGTAAATGGCCCGGGCGAGATGGCCGATGCAGATTATGGCTATGTCGGTGCCGGTCCGGGAAGGGTCTCTATATATAAAGGTAAGACGCTGGTGAAGAAAAACGTCCCTACTGCCGAAGCGCTCCCCGCCCTTCTTGCCCTTATAGCAGAAGACCGGCCTGAATTTAATTAAAATCTTACGTTAAGAAGTCATGGCCGCTCACTCCTGCAAGGGAACGGGGCGGTCATTCGCTTTGCCGAAGGGGAGCCGCCCTGAGTTATTGAGCGCGCGAGGATATGCTGTAGTGGCTTGTGGGGGTAGTCGGGAGATGGAATGCACGGCTCGGAGAGTCGGCTATATGAGGATAAGTCGGGAGATGGGATGCGCGGCTCGGAGAGCCGGCAACATGGGGAGAAGTCGGGAGATGTGATGCTCAGCTCGGAGAGCCGGCAACATGAGGATAAGTCGGGAGATGTGATGCTCGGCTCGGAGAGCCGGGATTATGACGAAAGAGGGTGTATCATAAGTAATAATATGATGCGCCCTCCTCCAATTTCGGAGTCACCCATCCAAAAATCCGTCTTGTCGAACGAGTTCTGTTTGCTATGGTACTTGTCCACCGATNGGTATTATGTCGCTCCTGAGATACGTAATATGCTGTAAAACATAAAACAAAGCCTCGACTTTCGCAAGTTGGGGCTTTGCCATGTCCCGGATTTTTATTATCTTTGGGACATAAAACTTAATAAAATGTCTACAAAGATACATTATAAAAATTACAATCCCAAACAAATGACGCTTTTTCCTGAGCGTCTGGACCAGGATATCCCTGAAAACGATCCGGTCAGAACCCTCGACACCATCATTGACGGGATCAAGATTTGTCACTTCGAGCACCTTTACAACACGTACGGCGCAAGCCCGTACCATCCCAGGATGATGCTCAAGGTCATCATATACGGATACATGAACAACATGTATTCGTGCCGCAAGATAGAGCGTTGTGTCAGACGCGACATATATTTCATGTGGCTTGCCGCCACGCAGAAGCCGGATTTCAACACCATCAACCGTTTCCGCAACCGATTCAAGGATGAGATCAACAACATCTTCACGGAGGTGGTGCTTGTCCTGGCGGAGAAGGGGTTCATCTCGTTGGACGTGGAGTACATAGACGGCACCAAGATAGAGTCAAGGGCCAACAAGTACACGTTTGTATGGAGGAAGTCCACGGAGAAGAACCGGGCCAAGCTGGTCAACAAGATCAATGCGCTTCTTGAGCAGGTTGACGAGGCCATCGCCCAGGAGAACAGCGTGCAGCCTACAGAGGATGAGCCGGTGGAGATCACATCCTCTGAGCTAAGGGACATAGCCGGCAGGATAAACGCCGCACTGGAGGCTGAGGGCAAGCCTTCCTCTCCGGAGCAGAAGGAGCTGCAGAAGGAGAAAAGGCAGCAGGTAAGGAAGCTTGAGGAGCATGCAGACAAGCTGGACGAGTATAACAGTAAGCTTGAGATACTGGGAGACAGGAACTCATATTCAAAGACCGACCATGACGCCACGTTCATGCGCATGAAGGAGGACGCCATGAACAATGGCCAGACAAAGCCCGGCTACAACCTGCAGATAGGCACCGAGAACCAGTTCATCACCGACTTCGGCATTTACCAGAGCCCCGGAGACACGCTCACCATGATACCGTTCTACAACTCGTTCCACGACAGGTACGGGAAGTTCCCCCAGGTGGGTGTCGCTGATTCAGGTTACGGTTCAGAAGAGAACTACGCGTTCATGGAGGATGCAGGCATAGAGGCCTACGTAAAGTACAACATGTTCCACAAGGAGATGAGGATGCACTATGAGCCCGGTCCGTTCGAGAGGCAGTCGCTTTATTACAATGAGAAAGAAGACTATTATGTATGCCCGATGGGGCAGCACATGACTCCTGCCGGAACCACCAGGACAACAACGCCAAACGGATATGAGTCAGAGACCGTACGTTACAGGGCCCAGAGATGCGGGGGATGCCCGCTTAGGGGTAGCTGCTTCAAGGGCTCGGGCGACAGGACAATCGAGGTCAACCACAGGCTGATCAGTTACAGGCAACAGGCTAAGGAAAAGCTGACATCGGATCAGGGATTGGAGTACCGGGGGCGGAGATGCATAGAGCCCGAGGCGACTTTCGGACAGATTAAGTACGACAGCCAATACAAGCGATTCCGACATACGGGAAAGGACAAGGTCACTATGGACTTTGCCTTCATGGCTATTGCCCATAATATAAAGAAAATGTGTTCGGTTATGAGGAAAAATGGATGATGAGGCTCCAATGAGGGCTTTTGGAGGCAATACGGTGCTATTTTGGACAGATACGGCGCGATGAGAATCCGAAAAAATAGAGGACACTTGTCGGAGGACTCTTATGGAATATTGGATTCTCAAGATCCTGCATAGAGAGAGGGTGCATCATAAT
>WFLX010048587.1_pt1 | contig 11351 bp, 10 predicted proteins | sample 4967041 | NCBI WGS metagenome assembly WFLX01 (sample SAMN12857096, study PRJNA449069) | gut metagenome | isolation source: stool from male and female vole | host: Microtus ochrogaster | place: USA:Florida | collected 2017 | reverse complement strand
TGCTCAACATATATAGCCACCGCAGCAATGGAGGAATACTCAGTTCCACTTTGTAAATTATTAGGATATGATGGAGTGTTAGCAACCAAATTTACCGATGAAATCGGAGAATATGAGGAATTGAAAGGTTATGCGAAGCACGACAGCATAGCGAATCTTTTATCAAGCGAACACCTGCGACTTGAATCATTTATTACANATCATCAAGACGATATTCCAACANCTTCTGCCTACCCGGGACTTANAANNGTAGTGAATCCGACTCAAAAANCAGCCGATCAATTTAGGGAAGTGGGCGTGACACGTTATCTTTTAGAATAGCGTCTTGGGAATAGAAACACTATGGAAAGGATTAGGGTGAGGCCCATTGCCCATGGATAATAAAGATAAGGGAATGGAGCCACCGGAGAGATTCCTGCAAGCGAAGTGGCGAGCAGAGTCTGCGCGCCATATGGGATGAGGCACTGCACTACGCATGAAGCAGAGTCAAGGATAGATGCGCTTTTCCGGGGGTCGATACCAAATTTATTTGAAATATCTTTAGCAAGGCTTCCTACAGTAATAATCGCCACTGTATTATTAGCTGTGCAGAGATTCACAATTCCTACCAAAAATGCCAAGGTGGCTTGTGCTCCCCTCAAACCAGAAATGCGTGCAGTCAAGACATTTAGAATATAAGTGATGCCTCCACATGCTTTTATCACTCCGAGCATGCCTGAAGCAAGGAGTGTTATGATTATCAAACCTCCCATTCCTTCTATACCTGAACCGACAAAACCTGCCATGTCGAGAGGGTTAACACCGTTAAGAAGGCCCAAAACGACAGCACTACCAATGCCCAAAGTCAGAACAAGGGTGACATTTATTCCAATAATCGCAGTTATAATCACTACAAGATACGGAAGCATAAGCCAAGGATTGCCCGCATGATGGGTTTCAGCCACAGCTATATCCGGGACGAAAATAATATAACACAAGAGAGTGACAACTGCTGCCGGAAGTGCAATCCACAAATTTACCTTGAATTTATCTTGCATCTGGCATCCTTGCGAACGAGTGGCTGCAATAGTCGTGTCTGAAATAAAAGAGAGATTGTCNCCGANAAAAGCACNANCAAGNACNACANCNACAAAGAAAGCCACATTTCCACCTTCAGCAGAAGCCAATTCTGCAGCCAAAGGAGTCAAANCCACCACAGTACCCACCGAAGTGCCAATAGAAAATGAAATCAAGCAAGCAGCGACAAAAAGAGTAGGCACTACATATTGAGGAGGGAATATTCCAAGTGTGAAATTGACAGTGGCATCCACCGCCCCAATTTCTTTGGCAATCGAAGCGAATGCACCGGCAAGCACAAATATCCAAATCATGTAGATAATGTCGCTGTTGGCGGCAGCCTTTGAAAAGGTCTCAATTCTTTCTTTCAATGGCTTCCCTCCATATATCACAATGGCCCACATTGAGGCAGCCAGCAACGCAACAGATATCGGAATCTTATAAAAATCTCCGATTAATGCGGACACTACTACATAAAGAAGTAAAAAAACTATCATTGGAGAAAGGGCAACCAATCCCTTTCTCGCCGATATATGATTATCTCCTTCAAAACTCATTTTTCAATCTTTTTTTCTTTAATCACAGACAGCGGGGCACGAGGATAAGCATCAATGAAACTACCAGGAGTGCAATTAGTGATTTTAGCACCCAATTCATCGGCAAATTTTGAAATTTGATGATAAGATCGGAAAGCTATGACCATACTGTTGAGCACCTCATGTATCCTATAGTTCTCATAAAGTTTGTCGATCNTTTTATGNTNCTTTTCACTNTCCNTGTAATANTNNTTCAGNACNTAGACAACATNNNNGTCTTCATCTANCNTGNGGTCTNTACTNCAAGANNGGTCGGCACCGACNNGGTANATATCCCTATAACCATCTCTCAGCGCTACCATAATAGACGCCACAAGGACATTTCTTGGGCGTGGCATAGCAAGTCCTTTACGATAGAGCCAATGAACAGGACCCTTAATCCCTTCCCCCGGAGTAAGATTATACCTCTTAACAACAATATGCTTATTTTCACCGATAGATTCGGGGATTTTTGCTTTGCAAGGCACATAAAGAGTCAACGCCCAATCTGTAGCAGCGATATTGTCCCAAAGGCGGGCGACAATTGCATCAGCAGGATGACCATCACTATCCACGTCAAAGAAATGGGGGTCAGCAAGAACATAAAGCCTTGGTTTCAGGTCCCAATAAATATCGGTGTTTGCAGTATAATTGACAGCAAGGATATCAGTATCATGCATTATATCGGAATACTTCTCCATAACTTCCTTAAGGGAAGGACCAGTACCCATTATTATTATACTTTTCCCATTATCCTTTCCTGCCTGTGTAGGACGCCCTGATAGCAAAATTACTTTGCCAAAGGATGCGATTCCATCGATAATATCCTTAATCTTTCCCATTGTGTCATTGATTAGTCAATATATGGATAGTCTTTATTCTCACGTTTGATTACCTCTATGGTAGAATATGGATGCCAGTCGGGCAATGCTTCCCTAATATGACCGGAAGAGAGTGTCAACAGTTTTTTGCGCATCGCTTGCGTTTCAGAAGAAAGAGAGGCTTTTACTGCAGGCAACCAAGGGACAACTCTCCAAGCCAAAGCAGCCCATTTTTCCGGAAGGGTTATCTGGCGCTTCATGGCTCCGCAGTTGGCACTCATAGCTTCCGCCAATTCAAGCCAAGTGGTATCGATACCGTCGGACACATTGTAAATTCCTCCGATGGAATGCAGTTTTTTTATCGCCTCAGCCACATCGGAAGCACATACTATACTTATTTTTGTATCACAGCCTCTGACATGAATAAATCTGCCATTTACCACATCATTAAACAAACGCGACATTTCCCCTTTCATGCCTTTCCCAAACATTCTGGATGGCCGGATTATCGTAAGAAGGACATTGTGGTCGGCACACCATGTTCTCACTAAATCTTCAGCTCTGGCCTTTGATTGGCCCACTTTAGTAGCAGCCCACAATTGATGATCTTCCTCTACTTGTTCGCCGGAATCAGGACTGTACACTTCCCAACTTGAGACATAGACAAATTCCTTTGGAGGATTTTGTTGGAGAGCAGCAAGCAGGCGTTCCGTACCATCCAGATTTAGAGAAAAAGCCCCGGTTTCATCGGAAGTTCCGGCAGCATGCACCACCACATCAAAAGTGAGATTGCCAACATTGGGGNCACTCTTTGTAAGGTCGCAACATATGTCAGCTTGTTCCCGCTGCAGAGTGGCAACTTCACCCTCATCCTTTAGCAAAGGAAATAGATATCTTCCGAGCATCCCGGAAGCGCCTGTCAGTAGTATTCTCATTGTAGTTTTAGATCACTGTTCTGCCAATTCAATATCTTTCAATATCTCCTTAAGCACATCATCTCCAATTATATTCTCAACAAATTCCCTAAAAACTCCTTCTCCTCCTCTTTTAGCAAGGGTCATGGAGGCATAAGCCCTTATATAAGCGGGAGCAGAGGATGGGACGCCAGCGACACCAACCAATTTCAACAATTTTATGTCGTTGAGATCATCACCTATATAGGCAACATCCCTAAGGGTTATGCCAAGTTCTTCGCAGATTTTCTTTGCCGTACTCACCTTATCTTTACATCCGAGATGGCAATAATCCACATTGAGTTTTTCTGCACGCCTCTTGACAGCATTTGAATTTTCTCCAGTGAGGATTCCAACGGGAATACCTAATTTATGGGCAAAAAGCACTCCCGCACTGTCATAAGTGTTGAATTTCTTTAATTCTATGTCAGTATTATCGTAATACATCCCGCCATCGGTCCAGACACCGTCTATATCGGTCAGAATAAGCTTAGGCAATTTATTATTCATCATTCAATCATGTTAGCATATATGATTTCATTAGGCTCGATATCTTGCAAAGCATGATGACCGACTATCTTATCCTTATCTGCCCACTTAAATCCATCGCCCGGACTCAACATATGGATCATTTCCTCGCTTATGATTTCCCCTTTCTTAATAGGAACGGCTGATGCAATAGATCTTTCTAATTTTTCTTTTGAAGAAGCAACGCTCTGATCAATATAAATATCCTCCTTTCCGAGCCAACGCTCTACCATTCGGATATCGCGCACCATGCGGTTGACACCATCCGGACCAAGGGATCCGGGTTGGTCAGTACCTTTCATATGCCGATCAATAGTGATGTGCTTCTCTATGANTTCCGCACNCATCCCTACNGCAATGGCAGGGGCNGAAATGCCAATAGTATGGTCGGAGAAACCTATNTGATACTGGCCATAATTCTTTTTCAGATAAGTTATGGTGTTGAGATTCAGATTATCAGGATGTGTGGGATATTGAGATACGCAGTGGAGTATAGAAATGTCATTATGATATCTGGTGATTACATCGAGGGCATCATCAAGTTCTTTTTTTCCAGCCATTCCGGTTGATAAAATCATAGGGATGCCAGTCTCAGCCATGGCCGCGAGGAGGGGAAGATTAGTAAGGTCTCGGCTCGCAACTTTCAAATAATCGGGGGTGAAAAGTTTCAAGAGAGACAAACACCCCTTAGCACAAAGAGTCTCTACAAAATCAAGGCCTTTCTCTTTTGCAAATTTATAGATTTCATAGTGAGCGTCATCATCGAGTTCAAGAAAAGCCCGGTGTTCGCCATAAGTGCGACCAAATGAGTTGGGATTATCATAAATCCGGTTCATCTGAGTCGTAGTCAGTTCCTCGTTGAGATCCCGACGAGTCATCTTGACGGCATTCATAGGTTTAAGGTCAATACCAAAAACCTCTTCCCTCACAGGACGGCTCACCAACTCCACTATCAATTTTGCAATATCTACCGAGCCATTATGGTTCTGACCAATCTCTCCAATAATATAGGTTTCTCCCTTTTTTATCATGGTGTATGATTATTTCTTCACGTTCTGACTAATACTGCTCTTCATGCTCTCTTTTATCTCTGAATGAGTATCCAGATAGTCTACTACATCCCTTATGGAGAAGTTGCCTATCTTTCCTTTTAGAGACGCATAAACTTCTTTAGCATTTTCAAAATCTTGCGGTGTGTCAACAGTCAGGCGTATATCATCTCTTCCTTCAAGAATAGGATCAGCCTGTATCCATTCGCATTTATACTCACCGGGATGCGTGTAAATATGATAAGTGACGTGCTCATGTGCAGGAGAACCTTTATCTGTAGAATTATACACTTTTTTCAAAGCGGAAAGCCTGACGAATTCACCCCAGAAACCGAAATGAGTCAATATTGATGGTTTGCCATTAATTTGAAAGCCTATATAATCGGCATCGCTTGTTTCTGCCTTGTCAATCAGGGCTTGAATCCCGCTGCTGTCAAGGAATGGATTGTCAGAGCAGATTCTTACAATTCCATCAAGATGGAAGGTCTCTGCTGCATTGATAAATCTTTCAAGCACATCTGATTCAGATCCTCTGAACACGTTTTCACCCTTTTCGTTAAGGAAANATTCCAACTTATCATCGGAATCGCTTGTAGAAGTGGCAACGATAATCTTAACTTCAGGGATTTTTCTAAGGTTGTCAAGCAATACTTCGAGAAGGGTCTTATCACCATAAAAATCCTTCAAAATATTTCCAGGAAGTCTTGTGGACCCCATTCTTGCCTGTATTATTATTCCTATATTCATTTCAATGCAGTTTATTATCATCTCCATATTTGGGGGATGAATTTTTAACTACAAAGATAATAATTATCTGACATTCCACCAAACATCGCACTATTTTCTTCTATTTTTGAATCAATTTGCGGCCATTGCGGATTACTATTCCTTTGTAGGAAGCATCAACTTCCTGGCCCCAGACATTATAGGTCTTATTGTCATAGAATTTAATTTCGCCATCGATCTCATCCACACCGGAATCAAGGCTGGAGCCATCAATATATGATTTTTCGCTGACGAAGAAGAGGGTTATCTTATTGGGTTTTGCGCTTAAAGACTTGGTAAAGGAATAATTGTATTCTTTGCCTGATGCTGTTGTAATAGTTGAGGTCATGGAGAATACTCCATCATCACCGTAAGAAGTATGCATATCCACCAGGGAGGCGTCCATATCAGTCTTGAATGTATCCCAATTAAAATTGCTTGAGCAGCCGTTGTTGCTACCGGTAGTGTTATCCCAGTTGTCGCATCGGATTCCGAAATACTCTGAATATCCGCTTGCTCCATGCGTTGCGTTTGCACCATATAGCGCCCAGTTGTGCCAGTTGTCGGCGCAATCAGAATAATTATAGAAATGGAAGTCGGCAGCATCACCTTGCTGAAGTTCAAAGTTTTCAGTAGAAAAATTGCTCCACCATCCTGCATTAAGATTTTTCTGCTGTGAAACAGGGTAATATACTCTGACTGTGGGTTCATAACTTTCACTGCGAGTGAAGCGTGTAAAAGGGCCGAGATTCAATGAGTAGTCTCCTGCTTGGAGTTGAATGGATATCGTGATTGCATGCCCGTCTTCAGTCGGGGTATATATACCTTCTTCGGAAAGGGTCTCAGGTTCGGGGATTCCGGACTCTGCATTTTTTGCGTCAAAAATGACAGACACATTGTCAAACTGTGGAGCATCTTTCTTAATAATGGAGTTTTCATTACCTATGAAATCGCTCATCAATTTATTATATGCCTCTGCAAGGGCAGCTTTGGGAGTAAGTTTATAAAGCCAGACTGGGACACCAGTGCTGCTTGTAGCTGTCATGCAAATGGCAGGCATGTCGTTATAGCCATCGACATTCTGATTGAGGGCGACACCATAATAAGTGCCATTATTGAGCCTTAGTGTCACATACGACTTCCCTTCATCAGAATAGTTCCAAGAGCCGCTATAATCGCCGGATATTTTCCCATCTTCCGTCAAAGTGACACTTACAGGGGTGGCTTCTGCCAACTTACTGTGGTTCAATNTATATGGATGCAGAAGAAGTTTATATGTTCCTGCTATTTCCGAGGGAGAAAACAATCTNCTGTTTTCTATGTCGGCCTGGCGTGTCTGTTTGCCGGTGAATCGGAAAGGAGAAGCCACAAGCCACCCCTTCTCGTTGACAAACAGTTGACGTATACGCACTTGAAAGCCTTGGGTGCCGTTGTTGAATTTGGTGTGATACACTAAGAATGCATCCCCATCCTGATCGACAATGGCAGAATTATGACCTTCAGCACATTCTCCGAATGTCATAGATCCCCAGCCGTTCATCGCTCCAATTATTTTCATACCTTTATCAGTTTTTGCATTCGGACCGTAGTTCAACTGATATTGGGTGTAGGTAGCCTTGTCACTTGTGCCGTCGACATAAGGACCATCGGGATTGGATGAGCGGAAAATACGCATTTCATATCCTCCATCGGGCGCAAGACCGCCGTATGTGACAAAAAGATAGTAGTAATTTCCAATCTTCTGGATGTAGGGACCTTCTCCTGAAACGTAACACCCTCCAGCGAGGAGTTTACCGAAATATGGGTCGCTGGTAAAGCCGGTGAAAGAGGCTCCGTTGGGNGCTTTNCCGNTGTANGTTTNTGATTNGTAGGTATAGGTGTAGTCTCGAAGGCCCGTGTTATTGTCAAGTTTCAGTATGAATATTCCACCGGACCAAGAGCCATAGACGAGCCAAAGTTCATTATTATCGTCGAAGAAGACNCAAGGGTCTATACAATTGGGCCAGAGGTTGCCCCAAGAGGAAGTTTTATAGCGTGAAGGGAGTTGGTCGAGAGGGCCAAGTACGATTTCAAGGTCGGTGTCTTTATAAGACACGCTTTTTCCGGAATAAGTCTGGCCGTTGAAGCCACCGCTCACTATTGGGGCTTGGTAAGCGAAGGGTCCGGAAGGGCTATCGGAGGTGAGCAATACGATTGTGGAAGCCCAATAGTCACCGTTTAGCGAGAGATACATGCACCATTTTCCCATATTGGGATTGTAGATGACATCGGGGGCCCATTGGTCGCCTGAAATCCAGTTTGATTCAGTGGTCGGTTGGCGATCTCCTACTTTTATGCCGGCGTAAGTAGCGCAGTAGGCCCCGGCGTCGAAGGATGGGAGCGTTTCTGTGAAAGTCTCACCGTTTCGACTTACCTGCACCGTATGTTCGGGGGATGATTTGAATTCTTGGNAATAGCTTTTGGTGTAGACGCCGGAACTACCAATATTTGTAATATTTTGCAAATCTTTAGTCTTGCCGAATCCTATGTGTGAACCCATAATGTAGTAAGTATCATCATCTGGATTGAAATAAATTGAAGGGTCGTGAATACCAAGTTCGCGATAGGATTTGGACGTAGCCATGGAAGAGACCTCTTCTATTGAAAGCTCGGTTTGAGCCTGAATAGCAAAGGGGAATAAGACTGAAAAAAAGATAATTGCTTTTCGAAACATATTTAATTGTATTTTAGGATGCAAAGATAATTATAAAATATTGAAAAAGCAAATATCACAGAGATGATGGAATTTTTTTGATGCTGTAAGTAATGAAAGGAGAGATTGGACCGTCATATATACAAACGAGATTAAAATGCAGTATTCCACTTCAGAGTTTGAGACTCTTTACATACGATGCTTTCCTGCCTCTATGAGGTTGGCTATGAGCCTACTTCATGAGGAAGATCCGAATGCCTATATACTTCTGTCCGTAAGGAACGCCAGTTTGAACTGAATCAGGGGCTCTCAAATTTATGATACTGGCTCTTAGCCGAGGCTTTTATATATCGTCAGATAAATCTTATAAATGCCATTGAGGGAGGGAAGACATGTAGCAATTTTTCATTATTTATGATATTTGCTCACTATAAAAGGTGATTTCCTTTTTGCATCCTCCAAGCTAATATCCATGCCATGATAGACATTGTTTCGTCCTGGCCGAAACTCAACAAAGGTCCTGTTCTTTTTATCATATGTATACAGGTATGTCCTATCAGTTACGTCTCCAGGATGCTCAGCAAAAGCTACCATTAATAGATGTTTGGCGTAATTTTCATCATTTTTATCGTAAGCAGAGAAAGCCGAAATATCCTTATGGCCTGATTTCCTTTCATTATGATAGTGTTTTAATTGCTCAAGTCGAGGCAAATATCTATCAATAAAATGCAATAAAGTTTCTTTGCCATAAGGATTATAATTATCCACATCTGTAAAGCTATGGTCAGATGACACAATAACTTTCTCTATATTCTCCCTCGCTCCCGCAAATATCTTCTTCGAAGATTCAGCGAGTAGTAATGCATAAAGTTGCTGTTTTGTTGCATCTCTACTCTCTTGATCCAATCTGGAAACAACATCCGGAACAACCTTTAACTGTAAGGCTTTTTTATCTGCAACAACCGCTACCACAGACAATTCCAGTAACAATCTATAAGTTTCGTAAGACACATTAAGGATATTGCTATCCAAAAGAATATCATTCCAATCGCCGTTCACGTAAAGGGTTACGTATTGAGGAAGTTCCAGTAGACAAAGATTCTCAAATGCCAATGTATTCATATCTTGCTTCAGGATTATTGGCAAATATGGAGCAACTGATATTCTCATTTCTTATTAGCCAATATGATTGCTCTAAAATCATTGTCAAGGGAATCCATAAAACCTTTAGGCATTATTCCTTCAAGTCTACCATTAGAAGACATAGGAATCGTCTGGTATTCACTTGCACCGTTCTCATGCTCTACAAAAACCAAATGCACCTTATCTGGAGATATCACCTTCTCCGCCACTCTTCTTCTGAGACGCGTAATAAAATGGTCGCTATGTGTTTCTACCAGCACATTCACGTTTTTCTCCAAACATAAATAGATGAAGAAGTCAGCCATCGAAGCTTGGATGCTCGGATGCATATGCACTTCCGGATCCTCCACTATCATTAGAGCTCCTGGTTTTGAAATACTGCCCTGAGTAACTATAGGAAGTATCTGACTAAAACCAAACCCCACATGAACCAGATCCACTTTTACACCTTCATTTGTAGTGACAACCACCCTATACATTTTTCCTGTTTCCTTGACCACATTTATGTCATGGGCCAAATGAAACTTGTCGCAAATCCATTCTTTTACAAGAGCTAAATCAGTCTTATTATCTTGACTAATACGGTCAAGAATAAATCTGGTATTTTCTCCATCGGGCAACACAAATCTACTTTCTACATCTGTTTGATATGTTCTTGCCAAGACAGGAGCCACCCGTAATGGAGCAATGTAAGATACTTTTTCCAATACACTGACAAGTGTCTCTCTTGCCGCTTTCATTATGGAAAGATCAAGGGATTCACCTGCTCGTTTGACAAAAACTGGGAAAAAGTTTACAAACGAATAGCCATCAACAATAATATCCTTTAATATCTTACCATCTTTTACAAGATCGTATACTTTATTTTTGGGGCGCCACGTTAATTTTCTCTCAATCTGGTTGCCATTTGAAAGGTCGAGCAGGAGAATGAATTTTGAGACAACATACGACCCATCACTTTTCACTTTAAATGAAACTGACAGGTCCAACTTATTGACTGCCGTCTCCATGTCCTTGACATAATCTTGTATAGCGGTGTATGCCAGCTCTCCGCCAAATAAAGATAACGTAAACTTTATCGACCCACTTTTTTTATTATGGATCAAATCCAAAAGAGAATTCGCATAGACATAAGGGCCGTTGAGATTGAGAGTCTCATTCGTAGATGAATTCAAGGTTTGCTTCATCAAAAGCAGGGCCTGAATGATAGAGCTCTTGCCACTGCTATTTATACCAGCAAACACCGACAAATCAGAAATATCCAACCCGGCTACATGCTCAATCGACTTGAAATTATCAATACTTAGAACCATTTATGCTATTTATTGAGGATTTTTGCAAAATTACAAAAAAAAGCTTTTATCTCAAAATCTATGACTTTCTCTTTTTGCAGTCATTGTGGATTTTGATGGCGAAGATTATAATGGAGCAGATAGTGGCTATTGTGTTGGTGATCACTATGGGGATGTTTCCAAGAAGGATTCCTTGGATTACAAAGAGAACGGAGCCAAGCCCCAACATAAGGAATGTTGGCATGGCAATCCCGTCGGTATCACGCGTACGGATGGTTGCTATCGCCTGCGGCAGATAGCCAAAGATCATGCAAAGAGCAGCCCCATAGCCTGCTATATTTATTATCGTATCCATCATTATCTGATTTCTTGAGGATACAAAGTTAGTTATAAATTATGGAAAACGCAAATATAGAATAAAGAACCCTCTACTGAAACAGCTTTGCGAATATTTGGGAAGATCAAAAATTATTGCTA
>WFLX010252003.1_pt1 | contig 11352 bp, 7 predicted proteins | sample 4967041 | NCBI WGS metagenome assembly WFLX01 (sample SAMN12857096, study PRJNA449069) | gut metagenome | isolation source: stool from male and female vole | host: Microtus ochrogaster | place: USA:Florida | collected 2017 | reverse complement strand
TGCCAATACCTTTCTGAATCTTCTAATTTATGTCGGTCATAATACTCAGCTGCTAATTCTTTATAAATTTTTATGTGAATAGCTAGCGGGGTTTGGGCGTCGATTCTGGAACTAGAATTTAGCAACACTTTCATTGCTTCAGCTCCATTACCTTTCCCCTTTAACTCTTCAGCTTTTGATACCTCATTCTTAAGAAAGGTATTATTATTCGAGCCGCATNCNATATAGGATATGGCAAGANTGGCGTATGAGATTAAAACAATCAGCTTTGTTTTCATTCTACTATTGTCTCTGAGACGTTGATGAAGCAATCGGTGCTTCCGAAGCGGTCACCGTTCTTTTTGTACCAGACGGGGTATTCTCCGGATACTTCTACCTCTAACAGATATTCTCCCTCCGGATATGTCTTGCTTATCAAGCGGGGATTGATATCCTCCACTTTGCTGTAGAAGTCTACAAGTGAGTTATGGAGCACATCGCCATTCTTATCCTTTATCCTCACCCATGCATATCCGGATCGATTGTCTGATTTGCCTATGACGCTTATCCTTGTCCCCTTGAATGGCACGGTCAGTTTATCTCCAGGGATATTTGACGACCATGAATGCTGCGTGGAGAAACCCTTCGCTTCAACCTTTGAGATGGAATCCACATCCCATGCCTGCCAGTATTCAGGAATCGAGAGTTTTGTGCCGTCAGTCTGCATAGGGAGCCAAACATATGTGGCGGCAGAAGCCTGATGGGGAAACGACCAACGGTCGCCCATATACATNGGNATNNNTTCNCCATCCNTNTTNANNGGCAANACGAAAGTACACTGCGAGTTGTAGGTCAATGTGCCTTCCGGGCANAANAGCCCNNGCTTTTCCCAAGGTCCTTCNATTGATGTNGCNGTATAATAGTAATTGTCGTTTCGTTCCCAGCTCGTGGTGTGAGATGTAAGTAGATAATAGATACCATCTNTCTTGNACATGGCTGGGGATTCNCCCATACCTTTAATCTCAGCCACTTGAGCCTCTATCGAACGGTAGTCTTTGCTCAACCTATAGATAGGCCCATGATGAATCAGCAGGTAACCGGTTCCATCCTCCTCTTGGAATGTACCCATGTCCCATCGTTTGATTGGTTTGCCGTCGTATTCGATAGTGCCGAGAAGTTTGTAGTCGCCATCGATTCGGTCACAAACCGCAATCCCTATATTGGGATCCTTATATCCCATGTCGTCCGCATGCATAAGCATGATGTATTCTCCCGTAGAAGGGCAGCGCATTACCTTCACCCGCTCTCCGACTCGTTCCGGACCAAGAATGCCGTCTTGTTGCACAGGAAGCACCACACGCTCAAACTTCCAATCCACAAGATTGTCAGATGAATAGCACCCGAATCCCGGGAAGGCATTCGACTCATCCGATTTATATTCCCCAAAAAGCCAATACTTCCCGCCATCCTCCACAATACATGCTCCATGGGCATTCACGATATTGCCATCCGTATCAAACCATGGCACCCCATTACGGACAATATTATCAGCGTATGCCCAATGAGCCGCGGAAGAGACTAATAAGGCTATAAATAGTAAGTGCTTCTTGAGATTCATTATGCGGTAGATTTTATGCTACAAATTTACATAAAAAATCTGAAAGATGAAGGGAAATCTGTTGTTTTTGTAAGATCTTTGGGGATTATTGAAAGAATTTCTTCTTTTGCGCTCCGATGAAAAGGGCAGTAAGGTCAGACTTTAGCCTGACCTTTAATACTGTCGCAGGACCATCCTCAGCGGGAGCCGCAGTCTCCACAAACACTTTCCCATCTTTCGTCTGCCATTTTATCGCACCTCCCCCTATCATGGAAATGTCCTCGATGTCAGAGGCTTTCAGACCTGGGAGTTCCATCGCTTTCCCATCCCATTTAAGTAAGAAAGCATAGACGTTTCGGCGTCCTTTCGATGTGTATCTNACNTCGCCATCCTTGTTTTGCCCGTAGGCCCGAGTGCCATACACTGCCTCCCCATACTTGGAAAGCCATTTGCCTACAGCATAAAGTTCCGCTTTCTGGTCTTCTGGAATGGTTCCGTCGGCTTTAGGAGATATGTTAAGGCATAGATTGCCGTTGCGTGAAATGTTGTTGATTAGGTTGCGGATGATTCCGTCTGCCGTCTGCAATTTTAGCCCTTCGATATATCCGAATTTGTGGCCAATCGGGTCATCGACCTGCCAGTAGAAGTTAGTACTCTCTTTCGGAGCCCGGGACTCCCTTTCGAAATCCCGTATAGAGCCTGCTTTGTAGGCGTCGCTCTTCGACTGCAACGACACTTCCTTTCCCCATGTCTGGGCGTTGTTGTAGTAATATCGTGCTATCCGCAGTTTCCATGGGTCCATGGAGCGGTAGTTGATGCCATTATCGAAATAGAGAAGGTCTGGTTGATACTTGTCGATTATCTCCATCACCCGATATTGCCATTCATTCATGAAGTCATCATTTTGAGGATGAGGCCCGGGATGTTCTTCAGTAGGTCCCATTCCGGAACATTCTGTCGGTTTCTGGGGCGGACCATACAGAGAAGCGTACTGTGGAAGGAATAAATCGGTGGAATCCGGGTCAATGCTGGGATACATAAAGTCCCAGTTCTCCACTCGATGATTGCTTACTCCAAATTTCAATCCCTTATTGCGGACGGCCTTCGACAGCTCTCCGATTATGTCGCGTTTGGGTCCCTTCTTCACGGCATTCCACTCCGTGAGGTCACTGTCATACATGGCGAATCCGTCATGGTGTTCAGCGGTCGGGATGACGTATTGCGCTCCGCTCGCCTTGAAGAGCTCTGCCCACTCGTCGGCATCAAACTTCTCTGCTTTAAACATGGGGATGAAGTCCTTATATCCGAATTCTGTCTGTGGTCCCCATTTCTCACGATGCTCTTTGCTCATGGCATTGTACATATGTTTCGGATACCATTCGCTTCCTGCGGCCGGGACAGTGTAAGGACCCCAATGGATAAAAATGCCAAATTTTGCGTCCTTAAACCATTCTGGTACCCTGTAGTTGGCCTCGAGTGATTCCCATGAGGCTTCGTATTTCCCTTCCGGATGCGACTCAAGTTGTTCGGGTGTCACGCTGATAGTCTGGCGTGGAGCCTGTGCTGATGCGTTGGTGGCTTCCATCATAAGAATGATGGAAGCCAGAGTATGAAGCATTATTCTATACTGCATTATTAATACACATATTAAAGTTGGTCAATAATGTAAGGGCAATCTGATTCTCGTTTATTTTTGAATGCGTTTAGATGTGCTCCCATTAGAGTTGACGATAATCAAAATCCCTTTTGAGTCAGGAGACACTTCTGCACCTTGGAGATTGAAGAAGCGAGTTCCTTCCAATGTAGAGCCACAATTTATGAAATTGGACTCAACGGATGAGGTTGCGCCATCAATCGTGAGGCCCGGGATGAGATTAAGAGTCTCTATAAATTGGTCTCTGCCATTTTTTATAGCGGAAGTGTCATATTCAGAGTGTCCGTCCACTTCAGTCAGCAGCCATTCAGAACCAGTGTCGCCTTGAGTGTATGAACCGACACCATCGCGGTCCGCACCATTGAAACCTCGGAGAGCGTTCATGAAATTGTAAGCGTTTCCTGAATCAGGGTCTCCCTTGATGACGTAGCCATTGATGTTGTTGGAGGCCTTGGCGAGTCCACCGATGCAGACGGCATCTGTAGAAGAAATATTCCATACCGCCCCATTGCCGATAGCCGGAACTACAAATGACTTGGTGGCATGGTTATACATGTAGACACGGTCGTTTTCATTGTCGGTAATGATGGAGAAAACCCCAGTCTCTTCGTCGAGGGTTTTAGAGCGTTTTAAGGTGCCGCTTTGATTGTCGGCATAGACGTAAATATTGTTGGCTGTTGAATTGGCCGCCTTAATGGTGTAATGCTTTACGTTGACATCCGGAAGAACTTCATCATCATCGTGGCTCCCATCTCCATAGTATAGCAGAGTAGCGTTGTCGATTGCGACCCAAGTAGCATTGGAGTTGCTTTCGATATTTATACCGAATGTGAGAGAGCCTTCACTGTTGATGGTGGCTTCTAGGGAATAATGCTCGGAGTGATTTGCGCTGACTGATGAACAATCCACTGTATTGTCGCCAAGGAATAAGGTGACCCCATCACAGCCAGCAGATCCTTTCTGAGCTATTACATCAGCTTCAAAAGCATAGCGTCCGGCGGGGAGCTCATTTACCGACTGGCGAGCGGAGTTGGGGCAAATGATTCCCGTCCCGTTGTATGCTTCTAAAAATTCATTTTGGCCTATTTTATTGTAGTTCTTATTATTCCTATTGTTGATTTGGAACCCTCCTTGAATGCCTTCGATGAGGATTTCCCATCCTTCGGTAGAGTTAAACTGTGGGTTGGAAATAGTGATTGCCACAGGGCGTCGGCTGGAGGCATTGGCAAATTTGAAGTTGTTGAGAGCTTTTAAGAGATGTCCGTAAGCACTTTCAAGCTCCGCGATGCAGGAACTTGAGGCCACTTCGACAGAAGCATCCAAAGCCTCTCGAAGCGTATCTTTTTCATATTTATAAGCTGGACTTGCAAGGTATTCGTTGACCTCAGCTATGAGAGCTTGGATTTTTTTGCGTGCGTTGACCACATCTTCAAGCTTGATGCTGTGGGTAGACGCGAGCTTGTCATTTTTATATACTTCAATCTTTAAAGTCTCAGCATCTGCTGGAATGGCGAGTGAAGAGCCTAACTCTACGTCAGCACTTTGGTAAGGATTCAAAGAAGGTACAAAGCCAGTGGCCAAGACTTCATTGTTGGATGAGAGAATCTTCACTGAAGCTTCTGTGGATGCTTTAAGACCGTAGTTCTTGACATTTAGAGAGACGATTTTGCTCCCTTCTCCAATGGTGGGGATAGAAGGCGAGATATANTCAGGAGTATAATCTATNTATGACAGNCGTGCGTAGCCGAAGCACATCCNGCCTGGTTTTGCCGTTGGAGTGGCGGGATTGATGTAGTCTTTCTGATATTTGCCGATAAGTTTGGGCGCGAATTCATCAGATTGGATACCGGTATCGGCGCCCGAGAATGTCAAGACGAGGTTGCCGTCTGAGTCAGCTTCTGAAGAAACGACTGTTGCACCTTTGCCTTCATTCACAAGGGCATAGTTTCCAAATCGAATGCTTGGCAAGTCGAGGTCTGTAGTTGGGTCGAACCCCGGTTCCTTATATACTACGACTTTGATAGATGGAGTGGAGGTAGTGACGGCTTCCTCATTGAGGACGGCCATTCTTAAGCCAGGATTCAAAGGCATCACAATATTCTTTGAAGAATGGTTGTCGCCTGCAAGGTCTTCCCCTTTCTCCACGTCGATTACTGCCATATTGAGTTGAGTGGCACGCCCATATTGATCTTGAAATACTCTGGGTCGTTCGAATTTAAACCACCCTTCTGATGTGCCATCTGGATGAATGGCAACTGAAGGATCATAGGCTGTGCCTGCCTCGTGAACCCAATTGTATCCATCTTTTGAGCGACTGTAGTATGCTATCTTTGCTTTCCAGTCGTTGACAATCATGTGGTATTGGAATTCATCTTTCCATACTACGGGGTCTTCAAAACTTCCCCCTCCGCCGTTAGGATAGCAGGAAGAGCCCAACGTGTTTTCAAAGGGACTTAAGCCATCCTCGCTAATCCATACAGCTCCTCCTCGGTCAAGGCAAAAGATGGAGCCATCTGGCCGCTGAGCAAATGTCCAGTTGGAGTAAGTGGTGGTTGAGCCAGTGGAAAGTGTGCGCCCACGAAGGTCGAGGGGCATCTTTTCGAAATTCCATGGACCTTCCGGTGAATCAGAAGTATATCTCCATGCCGCAGAGTTACCTATAAGAGTATAGACCACATATGTGCCATCTTTAGACCTGAATAAGCTTGGATTGTGTCCTTTCCCTATGTTGGCCACGGTGGTATAGGGACCCCAGACATTGTCGGCTGTCACATAATAGATGTCGGAGTTTGGCCAATAGCTGTGAGCACGCGATTTGGAATCCCAACCGGCAATGAACATATAGTATTTCCCATTTGCATCCTGGTGTATGTCACCACCCCAGAGACTGAGATCAGGCGTCTCGGCTCCATTGTCGAGAAAACGGCCCTGCACGCCGGAAGCACCCCAGATTTCTTCTCCGGGATCTTTTTGAATTGATCCTTGCATAGGAAGGATTCTGTCTTTGAACTGCCCCCCTTCAATAGGATTGGCGGCGTTCAATGTCAAGGCCATTGAGAAGCCGAGGAGTGAAAGTAGTTTTGAATTTCTCATGTTGTGTTAGTTATTTGGTAGTGATTGACGATAGCTGTTTGGGGTTTTGCCGGTATGGCGTCTGAACATCCGTATAAAATATGAGGTGTCGGCAAATCCGAGTTCGATGGCTATGAGATTTACCGGTTTGTCAGTGGTCAGGAGCAGCAACTCTGCGTGTTGCATTTTGGCATTATTGATATATTGCAAAGGGGTTTGCCCTAAGTTTGTCTTGAAAATGCGTATTAGGTGTTGCTTGGATACGCAAGCGGCATCGGCTATTTCCTCTAATCCGATTGGAGCCGCTATTTTATCTTCTATTAGGCTTATCGCTTTCGTCAATCTTGAGTCAAAGGTCCATTTTTTAGGAGTCGCTTCTTTAATAAAACGAGACATCAGAATCAAGATGCTTCCTTGGGTTCTCATCCTCAGAAAGTCAGGCAATCCTTCATTTTTCCTTAAGGATTCGGCAAATCCTAAACTGTTGTCGTAGGTAGAAGGGTCGCTGCGCAAGAGTGCCCCTCCTGGATGCAGATCCGAAAGATATTTAAAAAGCTTGAGATCTTCAGAATGAGCAGGAATACCATTGAGGGAGAAGTCGTAGTAGTCAAATATTCCAGATTTGGAGTCTGCCGGCTCGCAGATATGTATGTAATAATGGCAGAAAGGGCCGCTACATTCATAACTATGGTTTATATTGGCTGGGACGATGTAAAGATGGTCGGGATATAAATCGACATCTTTATTCGGGTAGTGGATTTTAGCAACTCCTTCGGTGACGTAATAGAGACGCGTGAAGGGGGAGCATACATCCTTCCAATTCCAGTCGGAATTATGACGGGCATACCCTATGTTGAGGAGCAGTGGGATAAAATTGTCGATTCTGATATCCATATTGTTTTATCATTTACAATCGCAAAGTTAGTAAAATTAATGATAAAAAAATGGATATGTTAATAAAATCCTATTCTTTGTTAATATTGCCAATCCCCAATGCTCCTCCCCAAATACTGCGTAGCCATGGAATGGAGGCGCCTCCGCCGAGCCGAGCCGGNATAAGGTAACTTTTTTTTGAAGATTTTTTTTTGCAATTATAAAAATAATTGCTAATTTTGCTTTCGCATATCGCCCGCGGAGTCTCGATATGGGATTGACGTGGCGGGTGCAGACATGTTATACAGAGCGTTTATCAAGCGCTTGTTCTTGGCTTCTTGAAATGTGGCAGTTTCAAATTCACAGTCGGGAATGAGGCAACGATAGGCGCCTTTCGGGTATGGTATACCAAAGCATGAAGTATGTAGTGATTACATGCTCCGTGTGTCGTATCATACGGCGTGAGGCTCCGCGTTGCTCGTTCTACTGTGAAGGGCACATGCCACAGCCTCAAGAAGCGGGACGAGTAACAGATACAGACTCTCACGCTCTTTTTTTATAGTAATGCCAATGAGGGGAGGCCGGCGGCTATGTTATGCCAATATGAAACGCTATTTACTTTCAGCTTTAGTCTTTCTTGGATTAGGAATGGGAGCAAGCAGCCCAGTCCAAAAGCAAATGCTTGAGACATTTGTCAGGTATGCTGCCATTGACAGCCAATCAGACTACGACAGCACATGTACCCAAGGACAACGTCAGATGGCCATGACATTGAAGGCTGATGTTGAGGATGCAATCTCTAAATCGAAATCAGATGGGGTTAAGGTGCATCTATCTGATGCAAACTATCTTTATGTGACCATTCCGTCTAATATTAAGAATTCTTGTCCCTCGATGGGTATAAGCTGTCACCTTGATGTGACTCCGGAGGCTGTGGGTGGTGACATTCGGCCTGTAGTCGATACTTTATACGGTCATACTATTGTCCGCACCGATGGCTCTACACTATTGGGAGCAGACGATAAATGCGGTTGTACTATAGCAATCCAATTGATACGCTCAATACTCAACGACAAGTCTATTAAGCATGGCGTATTGCAATTTGCTTTCTGTCCTAACGAGGATGTCGGTNGTGCCGCAGATGNTATCGAGTCCAAATACTTTTCGCCAGATATACTGTTTGATTTGGATGGTCCGGAGGGAAATGTCATAACGAAATCTAACTTTACGGCGCGTGGTTTTAATGTTAAGTTTGTTGGTCGTGACGCACACCCTGGTGATGCAAAGGCCCANAAACTCGGGGATGCTACCGCGGCTGCGGCAGCCTTCATATCTTATTTCCCAGTAGAGACGCGTCCCGAAAATTCAGATGGAACACAAGGCTATATTCATCCATGGAGTTTCGAAAAGGATGGTGCTGATGTGATGGTTCAAACCCGAATACGCTATTTTGACAGGTCGGAAGGNGAACTGTTTGACCGCCTCCTTACGGGTGCGATTGCTGATGTGGAACAAAAGTTTCCGAATGTCAAGGTGGAAATTGTATACGATGGCCTTCAATATGAGAATGTAGCATACACATTGCATCCGCAAGCTAAAACCATTGTTGAGAATGCAGCTGCCAAAATCAATAAAGACATCAAATTTGTGGATGAACGAGGAGGCACGACAGCCTCTATGTTTGCCGCCAAAGGATTGAGAGGAGGGATGTGTGTATTCACTGGACAACATGACATACATTCCACCCGGGAGTATGCAGACCTGCAGGAAATGGAAGAAGCCTATCGTCTTATGCTTGAAGTCATAACTCAAATNTCTTCCTTAAAACGATGAATTGAAAAGGACTCCATGCCTCCTATGAAATGTAAGATATAGAGCATAATATCTAAAGAGTTATACGATTATATCTGGAATCTTTAAAAATCAAATACATAACAAGAATCAAATCAATAAAAATAATATTTATGAGAACTATATATATCATTCTGGTATCTATAATGTTGCCGTTTACAGTGATGGCTCAGTCGTCAGGCCCCGTTGGAGATTGGTCTCCGGATTCTAAGTGCTGGATCGGCGAAATAAAAATTAAGCAAACAGATGAAAATGAATATAAAATCAAGATTACAAGAGAGGGGGGTGTTGAGGTTTTTTCTGCAACTTTGAATGATGGCGAATTGTATGGTAAATATCAAGATGTTAAACTAATCGAGTATGGAGAGTACTGGGTTGGAACTGGTCCCATAGAGAAAGGGAAGGAGAAGGAAATCCTTGTAGGAAACGGTTATAGCTATGGCTCTAATGGAGCTGTGGGTGGCTGGTTAGGGGATAATGTTAATTATCGGTTAACAAATTCTAGACGTAACTGTGCAACTGTTGAGAAGCCTTATCGAATATATCGACTTGTAATCAATGGAGATAGTATGACTGTTTATTGTAAATATAGAACTGACTATTTAAAGGATGGACAGCCCATGTTCTATTCAGAATCTTATTGGGGGCCTGGTTTTAAATATTCAAAATGGTGAGTTTCTTAAAATTATGTATTTGACGGGATAAATCATTTTCTATTTCAGTTGGTCTTTATACAAAACATATTAGAGTTGCGATTTTTATTAGGTTCGTTAGTTGTCCTTAATGGCTATTAAGGACTGAATATAAACCATTTAAATTCAAACGTTATGAGAAAGAAACTCGTAGGAGGGCTNNTTGCCCTCGNNCTCGCGATTGGTGGTGGAATCGCCNTNACCATGACCTCCAGTGATGCACATGCNTGCACTAAGTGCAATACCAGCAACAAAGCGCGTAAATGCGGNANNTGTNAGTCNGAGCGTCTCTTCGCTGAGAAGGAATGGNGGGAAAATGGTAAACTTCGTACTCATTGGAAGTGCCAGGATTGCCCACACAACTTTATCACTGAACTACGCAACGGAAAGGAAGTAGTTATATCTACAAGTAACTAAATCGCAATGACTGCTCGTTGAAGCTACGGCAGGAGATTAAAACATTTTCAGCAATTGGATTGCCGGCTATGGTAATCCAATTGCTCCCATCAACCTCTAAAAGAAAACTGAAATGAAAAAAGCATTCCTCGTTTTAATATCTCTCATCGTTTCGATAACCTCTTTCGGACAAGTCCGCCAGGTTAAAAATGCCTTCAAAGGTTTTAAGAGTTCTACAGCGACAGGAATCGTTGCAACTGAAGCTATGAAAGCTGCGAAAGATGCTCAGAAGGCAGTGAGTAGTTCTGCCCCTGCTGGAAAGAGGTTGGATAAAACACCGAAAACTCAATTAACACCACCATCGATAAATAGATTTGAGGTAATAACATTACCTACTCCAAAAAGCTTTACAACTCCCTCGCAGCCGAAACCCAACTCATCTGAAGTTGGAGAGGAATTGCCAAAGGATTCTTTTGAATTCACGCAGAATGTTGAGGTTGATAAACGAAATGCTGAAATTGAAGAATTTGTTTCAAGACGATTGAAAGAACTCATGGATGCTGGACGATATGAAGATGCTTTGGCTCTCTTTTCAAGCGAGCTCCTCTCGTCTTTCCCCGAAAATAATGCAAATGTAGCATTGAATTTATGTGAGGCTTCCTTAAATCTGAGAAACATTGAAAAATTCAATTACTACCTGCAATGTGCTAAAAANATTGANNGCGATTTAGGTAGGGAATATACTAAACACTACTATCAAAAGTGCTATGACATGCTCATAGAGGATCCTACTGATTGGGAGTTGGCCGATTGGGTTATTGATACAAGCGAGCAACCTGTTGAAATCGTGGCTCTGTTGTTTCCTGACATAGTTGAGAGGCATTTCCCTGATACAGACGTATTAGCTACTTTCGATTGGAGCGATATGTCGGATTATAATCCGGATGAGTTGGAAATCATAAGCTCTATGATTCACATTGGTTTGACATCAATCAAAAATGATGGGGAACGATCCGATAGTTTAGTAAGGGACCATTTAATTTTTAATATCGCCTTGTGGATGACTGTGGATCCGACTGAAATCGAAAATTCAGAAAAATATATCAATTATCTTAGTGAAAAAATAGAAAAAGATCCAGACCCCAAATTAAATAATCTCAGAGTTCTACTGATCTATGCTCAAGCTTATATCGCGGCGCACGGTATGGATCATCCAAAAAAGGCGTATGAAATTCTCA
>WFLX010092595.1_pt1 | contig 11354 bp, 7 predicted proteins | sample 4967041 | NCBI WGS metagenome assembly WFLX01 (sample SAMN12857096, study PRJNA449069) | gut metagenome | isolation source: stool from male and female vole | host: Microtus ochrogaster | place: USA:Florida | collected 2017 | reverse complement strand
CGGCTTCACGGTCAAGGCAATCATGCGCGCGGTCGTGGGCAAGCTCACGCACCGATCGCTCGGCGGCGGCTCTACCCTCACCCAGCAGATCGCGGGCACGCTCTACTGCGACCGCAAGGACATGTCCTACACCCGCAAGCTCAAGGAGCTGTGGTGGGCGATCCAGATGGAACGCCGCTACACGAAGGACGAAATCCTTGAGCTGTACCTGAACAAGATTTATTTCGGCGGCGGCACTTACGGGGTGAGCGCGGCGAGCAAGTATTACTTCGGGCACGGCGCGGAGAAGATCACGCCGGCGGAGGCGGCAATCCTCGTCATCCAGCTGTCAAACCCCACGTATTACAACCCGTTCGACAACCCCAACCGCGCCATGGACCGGCAGGAGGACGTGCTGCGCAGCATGGTCGCCGCCGGGTATATCACGCAGGAAGAGGCGGACGACTCGTTCAACGAATACTGGGGGGCGTTCGACTACACGCGCACCAGCACCACGACGGTCGCCAACCGCAACGACAAGGCGCCCTGGTTCAGCGAATACGTGCGCCGCGAGCTGGGCGACATGATTTACGGCACGGACGACATCTATTCGAGCGGGTTCACTGTGAACACCACGCTTGACCTGCGCCAGCAGCAGGCGGCACAGGATACGATGGATCACTACATCAGCTGGGCAAACAAGCAGTACCAGGCATCCACCAATGCGCGCCGCTCCGTCGCCGCGCGGGTCTATGCGCCGCTTTCCGAGCTGCTCGCGCTCACGTTCAACCTGGGCAGCATCAAGGTGACCGAGCAGCGCAACGAGGCGATTTCACGGGCGACCTACATGAACACGATCAACCCGATCATCGATGTCGCCTCGCTCATGTTCGGGCTTGACCGGCTGAAGCTGACCGTCGTGAACCGCGCCGCATCGCTGGCAAAGCAGAACGTGAGCAAAACGACGATCGAAGGCACGATGGTCGCATTGCAGAACGAGACAGGATATATCACCGCGCTCGTCGGTGGGAGCAAGTACGACAACGAGAACCAGTTCATCCGCGCGGTGCAGGCGCGCGTCCAGCCCGGCTCGTCGTTCAAGCCGCTGTATTACACGGCGGCGATCGAAAGCCGCAAGTTTACCGAGACGACCGCCATTTCCGACACGCCCGTCGTGTTCTACACGGCAGACGGCCGCCCCTACATCGTGCAGAACTTCAAGGGCGAGTACGAGGGCGACGTGCAGCTGTGGTACGCGCTCTGCCGCTCCATGAACATACCGTCGCTCAAGGTGCTGGACGGCATCGGCTTCGACGCGGCAATCAACCGCGCGGTGTCGCTGCTCGGCATTTCGGAGCAGGAGCTGCCCTCGCGCGGGTTCGTCCCCGGCTATCCGATCGGGCTGGGCGTCTGCTCCGTGCGCCCGATCGAAATCGCGCGCGCCTACGCCATCTTCGCCAGCGGCGGCAAGGAAATCACCCCCATCGCCATCCGCAGCGTGGAGGACAGGAACGGCAACGTGTTCCTCAATCCCGAAAAAGAACTCCGCGAGGCGCAGGCGGCAAAGGGCGCGGGCATTCAGGTGATTTCCCCGCAGACGGCGTTCATCATGACCGACCTGTTGCAGAACACGGTCTCCAACGGCGGTACGCTCGCCAATCCGTCCGACTGGGGGCGCAAATTCCGCTACACGGACGCGAACGGCAAGCGGTACACGATGCCCGCAGGCGGCAAGACCGGCACCACGCAGAACTGGGCGGACGCCTGGAGCGCGGGCTTCACGCCGTATATCACGTCGGTGTTCTGGTTCGGGTTCGACAAGCCCGGACAGTCGCTGGGGCTGTCGCTGACCGGCTCGACGCTGGCCGGGTACGCCTGGGCGGACTTCATGCGGAAAGCGAACGAGGGGCTGCCGTTCAAGAACTTTGAGCGCCCTGCGACCGGGCTGATACAGGCGACCGTCTGCTCGGTGAGCGGCGGCATCCTTACGCCCGACTGCGGCGACAACAAGGTGACGGCATGGTATCTTGAAGGTACGCAGCCGACCGACATCTGCACGGTGCATACCAATTCCACGAGCCTGCGCACGATCGCGATTTACCGTCTGGAACGGGAACTGTACAAGGCGGGATTCGGCAGCGACCTGCTGATACGCGACAACGAGCCGCTGCGCTACAACCTGAACATCAACGCGGAGAACGGCGGCGACTTTACGGACAGCACGGCACTGCCGCTTGACGAGGACGGTGCCGCGCCCGACTATAATTTCCTGCTTGACTGATTTGATTACACGGGCACCACGCGGACGAATTTCTTCTTTCCCGCACGGATGACGAACTCGCCGCTGTCGTCGGCATCGGCGAACGTCACGGTCGCCCTTACGTCCGAAACGACGTTCCCGTTGACCGCAAGCCCCCCGCCCTGAATCAGGCGGCGGATGTCGCTCTTTGACCCGCCGAAACGCGCCTCTGCGCACAAGTCGATGACCCCAATTCCCGCCGCAATCTTTGCGCGGCTGACTTCGGCGGTCGGCATCTGGCTCTTGTCCCCCGCGCCGCCGAACGCGGCTTTTGCGCCCGCCAGCGCGCCGTCGGCAGCATCCTTGCCGTGGATTTCCTTGGTCACCTCGTAGGCGAGCCGCTCCTTTGCCGCATTGATGTCGCCCGCGCAGATTCCGTCAATCTCCCCGACCGAAAGGAACGTGAAAAGCAGGAAGAATTTGCGCACGTCAGGGTCGGCGACGTTGCGCCAGTACTGGAAGAAATCGTACACGCTCGTCAGGTTCTTGTCCAAAAACACCGCGCCTTTTTCGGTCTTGCCCATCTTCTTGCCGTCACTGCGGGTGATGAGCGGGAACGTCAGCCCGAACACCGTATGCCGGGCGTTCAGCTCTTCCGTGCCGCCGAGCTTGCGCCGAATCAGATCGACGCCCGCCGTGATGTTCCCCCACTGATCGTCGCCGCCGATTTGCAGGCGCACCCCGTGCTTCTGGTGCAGGCACAAGAAATCGTAGCTCTGCAACAGCTGGTAGTTGAATTCGATGAACGAAAGCCCGCGCTCAAGCCGCTGCCGGTATGCCTCAAACGAAAGCATCTTGTTCACGCTGAAGCACGATCCGATGTCTCGCAGAAAGTCGATGTAGTTCAGGTCGGCGAGCCAGTCCTTGTTGTTCGCGGCGTAGGACGTCTTTCCGTCAAAGCCGATGAACGCGTCAAGCTGCGCGGCAATCGTCTCCACGTTCTTGTCAATCTGCTCGTAAGAAATCATCTTGCGCATCTCGGTCTTGCCCGACGGATCGCCGATACGCGCCGTGCCGCCGCCGATCAACGCCACGCCGATATGTCCGTGGGCGCGCAGATGGCGCAACGCGAAGAACGGCACCATGTGNCCGATGTGCAGGCTCGGCCCGGTAGGATCGCAGCCCACGTAAAAGGCGACCGGACCTTTGTCCATGAGGTCAGAAAGTCCCTGTTCATCCGTACACTGCGCAAAAAATCCGCGCGCCTTGAGTTCTTCGAGTGCTTTGTTCATACTGACGATTGTAGCGATATTTTTTGACATTTGCAACAGCGCGGGAAATCCGCTATACTGGCGGTATGGAACATGGATTTTTCCGCGCCGCGTGCGCGAGCCCTGCCGTGACCGTGGCGGACTGCGACGCGAATGCGGCGGCGATTGTCGCGCTCGCCAGAGAAGCGGCGGCAAACGGCGCACGGCTGGTCGTCTTTCCCGAACTGTGCATCACCTCGTATACCTGCGGCGACCTGTTCTTGCAGCGCACCCTGCTGGACGGCGCGACGCACGCGCTCAAGACGGTCATGCGGGAGACCGCCGATACGGACGCGCTTGTTCTGGTCGGGCTGCCGTTCGTGCACCAGGACGCGCTCTACAACTGCGCCGCCGCGCTGTTCCGGGGAAAAGCCATCGCGCTCGTGCCGAAATCCTACATTCCGACCTACGGCGAATTCTATGAGCGGCGGCACTTTGCGCCTGCCGCGCCGGGCGTGCAACCGGTTTATATCGACGACGAAAACGCGTGCGTTCCGTTCGGCACGAATATCCTGATTGCGGACAAGGCGAATCCGCTTTTCGTGCTGGGAACGGAAATCTGCGAGGATGCCTGGATCCCGCTCCCGCCGTCCGTACACGCCGCGCTTGCCGGNGCGACAGTCATCGCGAATCTGAGCGCGAGCAACGAAGTCATCGGAAAAGCCGACTANCGCAGGATGCTCGTGGCAAGCCAAAGCGCAAAGCTGGCGGCGGCATACCTCTACGCCGACAGCGGGAACGGCGAAAGCACCACGGATCTCGTCTTTGCCGCCCACAACCTGCTTGCGGAAAACGGCACCGTCCTTGCCGAATCGCCCCTGTTCTCCCAGGGCATAACATACGCGGATTTTGACCTGGAGCGGATTGCGCAGGAACGCAAACGCATGACGACCTTTGCCGACTGCGCTCGCAACGAGCCGCGCGATTTCGTGACGATTGCCATAGACAGCAGCGGCGCAAAAAAAACGGCGGACACCGCGCCCGCTTTGCTGCGGCAAGTCGCGCCCCGCCCGTTCGTGCCGGACGACACGGCTTGCCGCGCCGAACGCTGCCGCGCCGTGATCGCGTTGCAGGCGCAGGGGCTGGCAAAACGACTGCGCCACCTCCACTGCCGGTGCGCGGTCATCGGCCTGAGCGGCGGACTTGACAGCACGCTCGCCCTGCTCGTGACGGTGCGCGCGTTTGCCCTGTGCGGGCTTGAGCCGTCGCTCATCCGCGCGGTGACCATGCCCTGCTTCGGCACGACCGACCGCACCTACCGCAACGCCCGAACGCTCGCCGCGGAGACCGGCGCGACCCTCATGGAAATTCCGATTNCGGATGCCGTGCGCCAGCATTTCAAGGACATCGGGCAGGACGAAAACGTCCGCGACANCACCTATGAGAACTGCCAGGCCCGCGAGCGGACGCAGGTGCTGATGGACGTGGCGAACAAACACAACGGCATCGTCATCGGCACCGGCGACCTGAGCGAACTGGCATTGGGCTGGGCGACGTACAACGGCGACCACATGAGCATGTACGGCGTGAANGCCTCCGTTCCCAAGACNCTCGTGCGCCACTTGGTCGCCTCATTTGCCGACGAGGCAGAGACGCAGGCACGACCCGCACTCGCCGCCGTGCTGCGCAACATTTTGGACACGCCCGTCAGCCCGGAACTGCTTCCCCCCGACGGAACGGACATCGCGCAGAAGACGGAAGAACTGGTCGGTCCGTATGAGCTGCACGACTTCTTCCTGTATTATGCGCTGCGCTTCGGCTTCTCGCCCGCAAAGATTTTTTTCCTTGCCGAGCAGGCATTCATCACGCAGAGCGAATCACGCGGAGAAACGCCGCCGTATGACAAAGCCGCCATCAAAGCATGGCTCGTGTCGTTTTACCGGCGGTTCTTCGCCCAGCAGTTCAAGCGCAGCTGCCTGCCCGACGGGGCGAAAGTCGGCACGGTGAGCCTCAGCCCACGCGGCGACTGGCGGATGCCGAGCGATGCCAGCGCGCGGCTGTGGCTCAAACAGGCGGAAGCACTCGAATGCTGAGCTACGAGCACATCTATCACGCAGGAAACCACGCGGATATCCTCAAACACGCGACGCTCACGCTGATACTCGGACGGTTGCTGAAAAAAGAAAAGCCGTTCACCGTGTACGATACCCATGCGGGATTCGGCCGTTACGACCTGACCGACACACGCGCACAGAAGACGAACGAAGCGGAGAACGGCATACGCCGACTGCTGTGCGCCTTTGCCGACGAATCCCCCGGCATAACAGAACGAACGCCGCCACAAATGCAGGAAGCCGCCGCACTGCTCGCGCCCTACCTGACGCTGTGCCGGACATACGCCGCACAAGACCGATACCCCGGCTCGCCGGAAATCACGCGCGCCATGCTGCGCGACAAAGACCGCCTGCTGCTGTCGGAACGGCATCCCCAGGCAATCGCCGTACTCCGCGACACGATGCGGACACCGCCCTTGACCGCCACGCAAGTCTCCGTCAAGCCACAGATTCACTTCCGCGACGGCTACGAAATGCTCCGCGCGCTCACCCCGCCTCCGACAGGACGCGGACTCGCGCTCATCGATCCGAGTTTTGAAGATACGAGTGATTTTTCTGCATGCGCGGACACAATCTGCGCCGTACACAAGCGATGGCCGAACGGCATCATCGCGCTGTGGTATCCGCTGCTGGAACACCGCGCCACGGAAACGGCGCGCATGAAACGACAGATTATCTCATGCGCCGCCGCCACGCAGACCGAGCCGACCGTGCTTGACATCCAGCTTGCCGTCCAGTCCCCCGCCGAAAAAACAGGCCTTGCAAAACTGTACGGCAGCGGCATGCTCGTGCTGCGATTCNCATACCAACTGGACAACCAGATGCGGACGATACTCCCCGCCTTTGCGGCAATCTTAGGAAACGAACACGCGCAATGGTCGGCNGATACCTGCGGATAAATCCCCGCGGAGAGCCGCCGACACAATATATGCACTGCCCGTGACNATGCGGTGCTTACGACTGCCCGCCCAAACCGCCAGCGACCACCGAAACATATTCGTCAAGCTTCGTGCGGACGGCTTCGACATCGGTCANCGCGTTGTCCACAATCACCTGCCACATACGATCGTTGAACGCGACATAATCGCACGTGTTGCGGAATTTGTTGATTTCCCTTCTTACCGGCGTNCCTTTATAATATTCGAGCAGCCATGCCTGAACCCGGCTGTCAAAGACCGAGAAATCGGACCGTCCATACACAAAACGGTTGTGGCAGCTACAGTATTTTGAGACGAACGGGAACGCATTGTAGCCGAACTCCTCCTTTATCTTCCGCGAGAGGTCCGCCACCAACGTGCCGTCGCCCCGCTCAATCCGCCCGTCGATGTCTTCCGTGTCACGGATGATGGCGGCAAGCCCTTGCAGGAAAAAAGTCTCCCGCGCGCTGGAAAGATGCGTTTCGTTCGTGATGTCAACGGCGGCAACCTTTATGGCAATGTCCGCAATGTCCGCGCCGCCGTTCTTCGGCCGGGCAAGAATAAGCTCCTTGCACAGCACGCTGTCCTGCTTGATTCTTGGCTGTATCCTCTCCTGAACCTGCTCCAAATCCTGTTTCGTGATAATCTTTCCCATTACAGTCTCCTTGCCGTGCTGTCTAGCGCACGGCCTTACCTTTCTCACTGACAATATACCGCATTTTCAAGGCAGTAGCAAGATAGAAACGCCCTGCAAGCCCTACAGCCACACGCGGAATCCGGCATGCAGCGGAAAATGAATCGGCTTGACGAAAAAGAGATCGTCGTCATGCCGCAGATACACGCCGACCGACGGATTCCATGCCAGCTGCGCGTACAGCTCAAGATGACGGCGGGCAAGNAAAACGTTCACCCCCGCGCCCGCNCGCGCGCCCGTGTCCATGCCGAACGCGCCCTCCAGCTCCATGCCGGCTGAAATGCCCCAGAACAAGAACCAGGCGACATTGCGAGCGCACGCCTTGTAGACGAACCAGTTGTCTGCCGTCACGCCCGCATACCACGGATCGCCCTTTACATGCACGGCGAACACCCAGGGCGAACGGTCAGACGCGACCGTCAGCGCGCCGCCCACAAACGGCCGTACCGCACCGTCTTGAAACGTGAACGCATCCGACGCGGGAAAATCGCTGCCCAAAAACAAGTCGCCCTGTACGCCCATGCCGACATGCGCGGCGGCAGGAACAACGGCAAACAGGCACGACAGGATGACGGCAAACAGATGTCTCATGCGCCCAGTATAGCGGAAAAAAGACGGCGTGTCCAACCGCTTGCCATAAGAACGCCGCGCCGCTACAATCAAGTATGACCCCTTTGGAGCAGTATTATCACCGGTTCGACGAAGAACACCGGCTCGCCACGCGGCACGGGCAGGTAGAATTCACCACGACCATGCATTTTATCCAGGAAGGCATCGCGTCGCTCGCACGGGCAGACGCTCACGTGGCGATTGCGGACATCGGCGCGGGAACGGGACGATATGCCGTGGCACTGGCACGGGAAGGGCACGCCGTCACGGCAGTGGAACTGGTGGCAAAAAACCTCTCAGTGCTGGAGCGCAAGCATGAGAAAGTGAACTGCTGGCAGGGAGACGCGCGCAACCTGCATTTTCTTGCCGACGAAACGTTCGACATCACGCTGCTGTTCGGCCCGCTGTACCACCTGCACACGGACGCCGACCGGCTTCAGGCGCTGCGCGAGGCAAAGCGGATTACCCGGCGCGGCGGACTGATTTTTACCGCCTACGTGATGAACGAATACAGCGTGCTGACCTACTGCTTCAGGCAGAACCACATCGGCGAGGTGATGGCATCGGGCGGGCTGACGGCGGATTTCCACACCAAAACCGACAAAGACCAGCTTTACAGCTACCTGCGCCTGGAAGACATCAACGCGCTGAACGAACAGGCAGGACTGGAGCGCGTCAAGATATTCGCCGCAGACGGGGCAGCCGACTACCTGCGCCGCGAACTGAACGCGCTTTCGGAAGCCGATTTCCGGCATTTCATCGCCTATCACCTCGCCACCTGCGAACGCCCGGAACTGCTGGGCGCAAGCTCGCATACGGTAGACGTGCTGACCAAACGATAAANAGCATACGGCTTGCGGAACGGCAGCAGCCCCCGCAAGCCGCGCGGCACTTTATGCGAACACCAAGCCGCCGTCGCCTGCCGTCACGCTGATCGTCGCGCCCTCGGCGAACCGGCCGCCGAGCAGTTCCTTTGCCAGCGGGTTCTCCACATACGCTTGCACCGCCCGTTTGACCGGGCGCGCGCCGAACGCCGGATCGTAGCCCGCCTCGCACAGGAAGTCGATCGCGCCCTGGTCGAACGTGAGCGCAATCCTGCGCTCGGCAAGGCGGGCTTTGACGCGCTCCAGCTGATTGCGCACGATACCGCCGATGCAGTCCTTGCCCAGCCGCCCGAACATCACGATCTCATCGATCCTGTTCAGGAATTCCGGGCGGAACGTCTGCTTCAAGAGCGCGTCCACGCCCGGACGCACGGCCCGCAGTTTCTCGTCGGTGTCCGCCTCAAGGATCAGGTCGCTTCCCAGGTTGCTCGTCATAATGATGATTGCGTTCTTGAAGTCAACCACCCTGCCCTGCCCGTCGGTCAGCCTGCCGTCGTCGAGCACTTGCAGCAGCACGTTGAACACGTCGGGATGCGCTTTCTCCACCTCGTCAAACAGGATGACGCTGTACGGGCGGCGGCGAACGGCCTCGGTGAGCTGCCCGCCCTCGTCATAGCCGACATACCCCGGAGGCGCACCAATCAGGCGCGAAACGGAGAATTTCTCCATATATTCGGACATATCGATCCGCGTCAACGCCTTCTCGTCGTTGAACAGAAAGTCCGCGAGCGTCTTCGCCAGCTCGGTTTTTCCCACGCCGGTCGGACCGATGAACAGGAAACTGCCGAGCGGACGGTTCGGGTCGTTCAGGCCGGCACGGTTGCGGCGGATCGCGTCGCTCACCACGGAGACGGCCTCGTCCTGCCCGATGACGCGTTTGTGCAGGACGCTTTCCAGCTGCACGTATTTCTGCTTCTCGCCCGTGAGCATCTTCGCGACCGGGATGCCCGTCCAGGTACTCACCACGCGCGCGATGTCCTCTTCGGTCACCTCCTGCCGCAGCAGCAGCGATGACACGCCGTTGTCCTCCGCCGCATGACGCGCCTCGTCGGCTTCCTGCGCCGCCGCAAGCTCCTTCTCAAGCGCGGGAATCGTGCCGTACTTGAGCTCCGCCGCCTTGTTGAAGTCGCCCTCGCGGGTGTATTTCTCCTCCTCAAAGCGCGCTGCCTCCAGCTGCTCCTTGAGCGTGCGGCTCCGGTCGATTCCTGCCTTTTCGTTCTGCCACTGGAGCCTCATCGCGTCACGGTTTGCGGTGACCTCGGCAAGCTCCTTCTCCAGCTTTTGCAGGCGTTCCTTTGATGCCGCGTCGTCCTCTTTNGAAAGCGACTGCTTCTCGATCTGAAGCTGCAAGATTTTGCGCTCAAGCTGATCGAGTTCGGTCGGCTCGCTCTCAATCTCCATTTTCAGGCGGCTCGCCGCCTCGTCCACCAAGTCAATCGCCTTGTCGGGCAGGAACCGGTTCGTGATGTAGCGGTTCGACAGCGTGGCGGCGGCGACCAAAGCCTCGTCGTTGATTTTCACGCCGTGATGAATCTCGTACTTGTCGCGCAGCCCGCGCAGGATCGCAATCGTGTCCTCCACGGTCGGCTCGGCGCAGAACACCTGCTGGAACCGCCGCTCCAACGCCGCGTCCTTTTCGATGTACTTGCGGTACTCGTTGAGCGTCGTCGCGCCGATTGCCTTGAGCTCGCCGCGTGCAAGCGCGGGCTTGAGCAGATTGCTCGCGTCCATGCTCCCCTCGCTCGCCCCCGCGCCCACAATCGTGTGCAGNTCGTCGATAAAGAGGATAATCTGCCCCTCGCTCTTCACGACTTCCGTGATGACGGCCTTCAGCCGCTCCTCGAATTCGCCGCGGAATTTCGCGCCCGCCACCAGGCTTCCCATGTCGAGCGACAAGAGACGTTTGTCCTTGAGCGATTCGGGCACGTCGCCCGCCGCAATGCGCCGCGCAAGCCCCTCCACGATCGCGGTCTTTCCCACGCCCGGCTCGCCGATCAGCACGGGATTGTTCTTGGTGCGGCGCACGAGCACCTGCATCACCCGGCGGATTTCCTCGTCGCGCCCGATGACGGGATCGATTTTGTCCTGCCGGGCGCGCGCCGTCAGGTCCGTGCAGTATTTTTCGAGCGACTGCATCTTGCTTTCGGGGTCGTTCGAATCGACCCGCTGGTTGCCCCGCACGGCTTTCAGCGACTCAAGGATCGCCGCCTTGGTGATGCCGTGCTGCCTGAGCAGGTCGCCCGTGCGCCCGTCGCCCTGCGCCATTGCCAGAAGCAGATGCTCCACCGAAAGGAACTGGTCCTTCAGGTCCGCCATTTCTTTTTCGGCCTTGGCAAGCACCTTCTGCGCCTCGCCGCTCAATTGCAGCTGCACGTTCCCGCGCACGGTCGGGTAGGTGTCCAGCAGGCTTTCCGCCGCCGCGAGCACGTCGCCCGACCGCACGCCGATCCGCTCGATGACCGGCACGGTGATGCCGTCTTTCTGTTCGAGCATCGCCACGAGCACGTGCGGCAGCCCGATCTCGCCGTGGTCACGCTGCTGCGCGAGCGCGGAAGCAGCCTGCAACGCGTCCTGTGTCTTCAACGTAAACTGATCGTAATTCATGTCATGTCTCCTTTTTTTGAGCTATAATGAAGATACTGACGAATGCAAAAATAGTCAAATTCTG
>WFLX010308357.1_pt1 | contig 11360 bp, 9 predicted proteins | sample 4967041 | NCBI WGS metagenome assembly WFLX01 (sample SAMN12857096, study PRJNA449069) | gut metagenome | isolation source: stool from male and female vole | host: Microtus ochrogaster | place: USA:Florida | collected 2017 | reverse complement strand
CGGTATTGTCAATTCCAGCTAATGCAGAGAAAGAAACAGCATCATCCGGAAGGTCGAAGATAAGAATNGAATTGGCATGNGTAGCNATNCCCTTCTCGTATTCCTTACCATCAATCTTAAGTTTGCCACCTTCAAGGTTTGTATTTACGTGCACCTCTCCCCATCCTGCAGTTTTCTTCAGGATTTTCTGGGCAGTAAGGTCAATCTGAGTGCCATCTTTGCGTGTGACCGTTGGATTGATCCAATCAGCATGGTCAGAGTCAAAACTATCACCTCCATCCGTCACGGCAAGAACCAATTGACGACTTCCTTCGGGGATTGCAACTTCAGCTTCCACGGCATGGCCCGTAGTAAGGTATGAGATGGTACCGCTTCTCCAAAGGGCGTCCTTGGTAGAGAGGAATTCATTACCACCTGTATTGAACAACGCCACGAATCTGTCGCCATTTCGTGGGTCAATGGCACTCCACGTAATGTGATTGTTTAGGTTGGAGACTTCTCGATTATCAACGGAATGACTATGCATATAGAGNACGTTGCGATTTGTCAGCAGCGCATTNGTAGCCTCGTCATTCTGAGGNAGNTCGCCNCCAAACATCAGGGGNCTTTTGAAGATGGTCCAGAGATTCATCAATGTCTTTTGCTCGTCGGGAGTAAAATTAGTGTANCGNTCCGCNCCNCGTTCTCCTCTTATGCTAATTTTACCAAGNGGGAGCATATCCGCGTCTGGCCAGTTACCGGGAGCAATATGTGACGCCCACTTAGCGCAAATGCCAAACTGATAGTTGAGTTGGCTCCAGTTGTCCCAAAAATCATCAACTGTACGCCACATGTTTGCGTGATTCTTGACGTGCTCAACTTTTTCGATGGGAGTCTCACCAGGAGANATNCTGAGAACGATGGGGCGCCCACATTGGTCGATTGCCTTACGAATCATTTCAATCTCAGCTGTATGGTAAGGACGGGAAAGGTCGTCAATCTTGATAAAGTCAACGCCCCACTGAGCGTAAAGGTCGAAGATGGAGTTATAGTATTCTTGNGCACCAGGTTTTCTCCAATCCACTTTCATGTTATCGCGCAGCCAAGTGCAAGTGGAGTCATTGTTGGCAATCATGTCAGCAGTAATTCCGTCGGCACCTTTGACAGGAAGTTTTTTGCTGACAGCTTCCTTTGGTATGCCACGCATGATATGGATACCGAACTTCAATCCAAGGTCATGGACATAATCAGCAAGGGGTTTGAATCCTTGGCTATCTACTGANGAAGGGAACCTATTAGGAGCTGGTAGATATCTTCCCCACTCATCATAATCATAGATAGGATTAGTCTGATTATAACCGCCGGCCTTATCATTTTCGACATACCAGCGTATATCGACAACGACATATTGCCAACCGAAATCCTTAAGATGGCTTGCNAGATAATCGGCATTTGCCTTTACCTCACTTTCGACGACAGTAGGACCATAACAGTCCCAAGAGTTCCACCCCATTGGGGGAGTCGGAGCCCAGCNTCTGAAGTCGGGATGAAGAGCCGACGCTGCTGTCAATGGCAAAGCCAAGAGCGACGAGCAGATTAATGGTAAGAATTTTTTCATATATTATTAGGTAAATTTTTTGAGACTTTTTTGATGGCGCATCGTAAACCTGGGGAGAGGGGTTCCCGTGAGAGGAGTGATACACGTTCGTTAAGTTCGGAGAGGAGTTCGGGGTANNATTTGCACAACTTTGCGGATATGTAAAGAGAGAAACAACGGATGACATAAGGTTCGCATTCTGAATTTATCCTCTCCATACAAAAGTCAAGGAAATCTGTCCGGATATCATCTTTGCTGTAGTGCTGCTCTCTANGGAGNTGAAGCAACATCCTTTTCCTCGCCGTNTTCTTTTCTTTGAGAAGGGCATCAATAAAGAAGTTCTGCAATGATTGGAGCCACTCTGCATTGCTTTTTCTTAGATGGGTCAGGCACCATAGGGCATTTGAAGATACTTTCTCGTCACCACCGAAGGCAAGAGACAGAAGGGTCTCTCGATTGGAATTACTTTTTGAAGTCCAATCGACAATCATTTCAATTTCCTTTTTATTGATTCGGTTTTCGAGTAGCTTAATCATTGTCGTGGAAGATTAAGGTAGTGTTGGCGGTCCGATGCTGGGAGACGTTCGATTGCATANCTANGCATAGTGCGAGGCATCTTGGGAGNGTTGATGTCCAAGAAGTCTCTTAGTTCTTTTTCGCCGCCGCGCTTTCCCATCTCGCGGAGCATCCAGCCGGTAGCCTTGTGAATCAAATCATGAGAATGAGCAAGATATTTTTTTGAAATGCGAAGAGTGTCTTNNAATNTGCCGTTNCAGATGANTGNNCAAGTAGCNACTATGGCAANNGCGTTNGTGNCATAGGGAGTCTTCGCGTTCTGAAAAGTTATCCAAAATAATTCGTTGATCANGATTCGTGACAAGATAATCGCCAAGGAGTTTCGGAGCAACAAGATCTACAAGATCCCAATTGCTACCATATTGGATCAATGACAAATATTTGGTTATGATTCTGTCGATTTCTTTAATGTCTTTTGATTTCTTTGCTTTTTTATAAAATTCGATTAAAAACAAGAAGCCGGCAAGTCTTACTTCATGCCATTGTGACTTCGTGAGAGCCACGGCATCTTCAAAGGAAACGAGAGATTTGCCTTCTTTGACGAGCGACCTTGTCTGAGNAACTTTGATACCTAAAAATTTGTCGCCATGTCCGTNCTGACCGNGAGCACACTTAAAGAATCGCATAAGGTGTTTGGCCTGGGCCTCATCGCCCATGCTGATCATCGCTTTCTCTATTTCATTAGCTTTTTGCGTCATCTTATTTATTAAGGTTTAATAGAGTATTGGCGTATCTTCTTCCGATTTCGATTTGGGAGCTTCGGCTNTAATGGGGATCACGCTCTTTATTCTTAAACCTACGTTCAAGGCCTTCACTGCTGATGTAAGAGGAGTTAGGGACAAGCTTGACGGTATTAGGCACAATAGTATCGTTGAATCTCTTAATATCTTCATTCGGGGCCCAATTCCAACGTCCTACCTGACTCATAACTACAGGGACATCCTCAGCATCAAGTTCATGCCTAAGATTTGAAATCATGTTGTTAAATTGTTCTGGATAATCCAAAGTCTTTCGTTCCACATCTGTCTCTCCTTGATTCCAAAGAATACCTTTCAACTGACCGTATCTCATGGCTTGGAGAGTGCGTCGGACAGCTTCATTGAAATACCCATTTGTATTATCCGGTTGCCATTCTGCAATGTGGGATCCACCTCTTGCATTCACCACGAGCAGCACAGGTCGACCCGTTGAGGCATGCATGAGAGAGCCAAATTCGCTTCCTGGATTGAATCCTTGCAAAGACAACTCCTTTCTTATTGTAGAATATTTATTGAGAGGCGCAACCGCAGGTTCCGGCTCGCCATCTGCATTAAGAAGCCAGACACCATCTATAGCCTCTATGGTATCGTTTTTNTNAAAGATTCCTNTANCNGCCATGTTGGACTGGCCAATCAAGAGATAGACGTCATATTCTTGAGGGCTTTCTGCTAAGGCTTGGAAAGATTCCGCAAGAAGGATTATACATATTAAATTAAAAACAGCAAAAATCTTTTGTCTCATAATTATAGGGTTAATTTAATTGTCAGCTTATTTTCAAAGAAAGTATTTTTTCCTATTTATTTACAAAAGTAATAAATTATATTCTAAATGACAAATAAAGATACAAGAATATAATAATAAGGATAGTTGAAGTGAAGTCTGGGGTTACGACCCAATAACAGCTCTCCGAACTGAGAATTTACTTCCCCAAAAGGCAGACTTAACAGAACACCCTAATTACTAAGCATAAGGACGGACTGTGAGTAAGGAATTAAAAAAATTGACGAATTGATAATATATTTTGCTTTAAAATGTGTTATATTAAATAAAGGTTTAAAGCAAAAGTCGGTTTGTCAGTGTTAGCGAATATCTGATAGAAGATTGTAAGCTGCACATTTAAAGGCCGCAAGAAATTGAATTATGCAAAACATATCGAAAGTAACCAAAGAGATGGCCCTCGATTATCATGAGGAGGGCAAACCGGGCAAGATTGAGATTGTACCTACCAAGCCCTACGCGTCGCAACATGACCTTGCGCTGGCATACTCACCAGGCGTAGCATATCCGTGTCTGGAGATTGAGAAGAATCCNGAAGANGCATACAAGTANACNGANAANGGNAANCNNNTNGGAGTNATNAGCAATGGCACAGCNGTATTAGGCCTTGGCAATATCGGAGCCTTGGCGGGAAAACCTGTCATGGAAGGAAAAGCATTGCTCTTCAAGATTTTTGCAGGTCTTGATGCATTTGATATTGAAATCAATGAGAAAGACCCCGAAAAGATCATTCAGATAGTAAAGGCAATATCCCCTACATTCGGCGGCATCAACCTTGAAGACATCAAGGCACCGGAATGTTTTGAGATTGAGACACGCCTCAAAGAGGAATGTGACATTCCAATCATGCACGATGACCAGCATGGCACTGCAATCATCTCGGCAGCCGGCTTGCTCAATGCATTGAAGATTCAGGAAAAGAAGATAGCGGATATCCGCCTTGTCGTCAATGGAGCTGGCGCAGCCGCTATCAGTTGCACGCGACTTTATGTGCAACTTGGCGTAAGGAAAGAAAACGTCGTAATGTGCGACTCCAAGGGAGTGATCAGAGCCGACAGGGACAATCTCAATGACCAAAAACGAGAATTTGCCACAACCCGCGACCTTCATACCTTAGCTGAAGCCATGGTGGATGCTGACGTATTCTTAGGACTTTCGGTAGCTGACGTAGTGACACCTGAGATGGTGCTTTCAATGGCTCCGAAGCCTATCGTATTTGCGTTGGCCAATCCGAATCCTGAGATAGACTACAATCTGGCAATGCAGACGCGTCCGGACATTATTGTCGCAACCGGCAGGTCGGATTATCCTAATCAGATCAACAACGTCATCGGATTCCCCTATATTTTCCGAGGAGCACTTGACTGCGGAGCGACAGGAATCAATGAAGCAATGAAGATTGCCGCCGTCCATGCAATCGCTGATCTCGCCGAGCGTCCTGTGCCGGCAGTTGTCGACGAAGCATACGGAATGAACAATATCAAGTTTGGCAGGGAATATATTCTTCCGAAAGCACTTGACCCACGCTTGCTTCTTTGTGTGGCTCCGGCCGTAGCCAAAGCTGCGGCGGAATCAGGAATTGCCAAACGTCCGATAAAGGATTGGGAAGCTTATCAAGTACGTCTCCGTTCTCTGATGGGCGACGATGGAAAGATGATGCGCCGTATCTCCGAAATGGCTCGTCGCACACCGAAGCGTGTAGTCATCTGCGAAGGGAATATGGATAACATGCTCCGTGCGGCTGTCCGCAGTGGACATGAGGGAGTCTGCCGTCCTGTCGTGCTTGGAAATGAGGAGATGATTGAAAAGAGAGCCGAGCGTCTTGGCTTGTCGCTCAAAGGCGTGGAGATTATCAATCCGCGTCACGACAGAGAGATGGAGACACGCGAACGGTATGCAAGAATTCTTGCAGAAAAGAAAGCTCGCGAAGGATTCTCGTATGATCTGGCACTTGAGAAGATGTATGAGCGGTCATACTTCGGCATGATGATGGTGGAGACCGGCGATGCTGATGCATGTCTGTATTCGTCATATGCAGCCGGAGAATCTGCGGCGAGCGATGTTGTATCAATCATCGGTCTTCAGGATGGTTATGACCATTTCGCTACCATGCATATCCTTAACACGCGCAAAGGCACATTCTTTATCGCAGACACCGCAGTCAATCCGGATGCAGACAAGTCTGCATTAGTCGACATAGCACGACTTGCTGATCACACGGTAAGATTCTTTGCCATCGAACCTCAGATAGCTATGCTATCTTACAGCAACTTCGGCTCATCGAAGCATGANGAAGCGACTTTGGTGGCAAACGCTGTGAAAGAGNTGCATGATAAGTATCCTAAAGTGAATGTGGATGGTGAGATGCAAGTGGAATATGCNCTCAATACTGAGCTCCGTGATCATACNTATCCNTTCAATAAGTTGAAAGGGAAGAAGGTGAATACNCTTGTGTTCCCTAACCTGACNGCAGCCAACACAACAACACAGATGCTACTGAGTATGGGAGTAGGCTCGATCATCGGTCCTATCCAGATGGGACTTAAGAAACCGGTCTATTTCACCAACAGCAACGCATCGGAACGAGAGATCATCGACCTTGTGACCATCGCAGCTATTGATGCCATCACGCTTGAACATAAGTGATTATTCCGACAACTTAGAAAAAGAGCTCCCGAAGACATATCGGGAGCTCTTTATATTTTGAACTCTTGCAAATTACAAAGATATGTGCTAACTTTGCATCTGAAAATATTTGAAGAGTGCATGGGGTTGCTTGTTAGCTTGCTTGTTTCGCTACAGGCTGCGAACGTTAAACTATAAAACTAACAATAACCAATATTATGAAAAGATTATTATTAACAGCATGTGTATTTTTTTTCAATATTAGTTTGTTATGGAGAAAATACAGAAAAGCAATATAAGAAGTTGATTGAGAAGTATGATATAGATCAAGCAGTCAAAGAAATAGATAGTGACAACGCAGCAAACTTCTGGAATGTTATGATCCAGAACAATGAACTACGGACAAAATTTATTGAAGATATTGAAAAGAACAAAGGAGCTGAAAAAGAAACTATCGAAAAGCTTGCCGATCTCCCCCGATTTTATCCCAATAATAAAGAAGAAGCTGTAGTAGATTCTCTTCAAAGTTTCTGCGACTCCTTGCTAATAGATATGGGGATTAAGCAACTGAATCTAAATTGCTCGCTTCACATTGTGGAAAATCCTGATCCAAATGCCTTCACATCACTAACGAACAATGGTTTTGCAATTTGCATTCATACGGGATTGCTGAATCAAGAAGGAGTCAATAATGAAACATTAAAGGCATACGTAGCTCATGAATTCAGTCATGGAATACTATTGCATCCTGCAAGAAGATTTTACGATGAAGCCAAAAAGCGAAGGAAAAATGAATTAATCAGTGGATTTGTTACCGGAGCGAGTGTTTTTGCTGTGGCCGCTTCCGCTTTTGCTGGGGTAGCCACGGGGAATCTTACTACGAGCGCTACTGATTATTCCTATGGAATTCTCAAAATAGGGGAACATTTTGATAAAATGACAGAGATACACACTTTCGCATATTCAAGAGAACAAGAATTTGAGGCTGATCTNATAGCCTATCGTNTTATGGAGTATANTGGAGCNTCTGATGCATATATGAATGCCTTAGGAATGATCGACATTGAAGAGGATAAAGAGTATAATGTATACAATGATCATCCCAAAACATCTGATAGGATATCATTTCTAAAATATGTACAGGAGCATCCTGAACTTGGAAACAAAGAAAATGAGAAGCGCAGGAAAAAGATAGCGATGAAGATTGCTCACGAAGAGCAATTAAGACTTAGACAGGAAAAAGAGTTTGGGATAACATATAAGTAGACTTAAAACTGATAAAGCACTTTTCTTGATTTTTTTGGTTGAGGCGTCAACCATTTTGAGAGATGCGTTGTTATAGTAGTGTAATTAGAAATTTAGTATTATGNAAGACAANATGACATATGGAATGCCNTATGTGGGTTGTCTCGTNGGAGCAGCTTTCCAGAAGATGGTTTCGCAACTTGATGCGGCACTAAAGCGGGAAGGGCTTGAGATTACAGCAGGAGAATATATGATACTCCGGGGATTGTATTCTCAAGACGGGCTTCAGCAATGCGAGATCTGCGACATGGTGGGAAAAGACAAAGCTTCAATATGCCGCTCAGTTTCCGCACTAAACAAAAAGGGATTGATCAGGACTGAACCTGTAAGTCATAAATGCATTCGTGTTTGGTTGACAGACAAGGCGCAGGAAATCAAGCCACTAATAATGAAAATTGCCGACGAACGCCATCAGGCTTTGCGGGCTCTTGCATCTGAGGCAGAAATCGAGGTTTTTACCAAAATACTGAAATCTATTACAGGTACGACTTTAGCAAATGGAAGTTGATTAGTTGCCAAATACTTGAAGAAGTTACCTTAACACGCGCAATGACGCGCCCGGAGGTCGCTAACTACTCTGGCTACGCAACGATAAAAAAAGAAACACATAAAAAACATATCACATAAAAAGAAAGGAAAATACTATGATGACCATCACAATTTGGAGCGACTTTGCATGTCCTTATTGCTACATCGGCGAGACNCGCCTNGAAAAAGCAATCGAAGAACTNGGANTGACCGANGACGTGAAGATCGATTACCGTGCTTTTGAGCTTGATCCTACNGCNTCAAAAGAAGTGACCGGACCNACTTCTGAAAGATTCGCTATGAAGTATCGNCTCAGCGTGCCACAGGCTATGCAGCAGATNGAACAAATCTCATCTCTCGGCAGAGAACTGGGAATNGACTTCAAGTATGCNAGCACACTCTACAGCAACACGTTTGATGCACACCGCTTGATGAAGCTTGCNGAAAACAAGTATGACTATGCNACTGTGCAGAAACTCAATAAGCTTCTCTTNGACGCTTACTTCACAAAGAATCTCGTTCTTGCNGACCACAAAGTGCTTGAAGCAGTGGCAAAAGAGGCCGGAATGGATGAAAAAGAAGTGAAAGAAGTGCTTGACAGTGACAAATATGCAGATGATGTTCGTTTTGACGAGCGCGAAGCGCAGATGCGTGGTGTACACGGAGTGCCTTATATGGTATTCAACGGTGAGTTCGCAGTTCCAGGCGCAATGACGATCGACGGAATGAAGTCTGCACTTGAAAGAGCTCAGAGAAGAATCAAAGAAGCTGAAAAAGAAGCTGAGAAGGCTTCAGAAGGAAGCGAGCGTCCCCACGTTTGTGGTCCTGATGGATGTCAGTTGGTTTAATAAGGAGTCACTATGGTAAGAGAACTGCAAGTGCAAGGCGTATTCGCCGAGAACACTTATTTCTATATCGATGCACACACAAAGTCAGGATTTCTTATCGACCCNGGAGCACAAGCCGGATTGATTTACGACGCCATCCGCCAAAACGGATGGACAATCGAGAAAATCTTGCTTACGCATGGCCATTTCGACCATATGGAAGCTGCCGAGCTGCTCAGGGAAAAACTTGTGGCACCTATCTATATATATCCCGAGGATGCAAAATATCTAAGGGACCCGTATCTTAATCTGAGTGGCAACTCAGGAAATCCCATTACAGTGACGCACTATGAGGAATTGTATGATGGAGAAATTATCCGGCTCAAGGCAAATTCCGGTTTTTATCTGAAAGTGATACATACTCCTGGACATACGCCAGGGTCTGTCACTTATTATTCGCCAGAAGAAAGAGTAGCTTTTGTGGGAGATCTTCTTTATCAGCATGGACCTGGTCTTACCCACTTTCCTGGCGGTAACCGGAGAGAGTTGGAAAGCTCCATCATCGACAAGATACTGACTATGCCTGACGACACAGTCTTGCTTTCTGGGCACTCCTCTCCAATTACGGTAGCACAGGAACGTCAACTTATGTTATAATATATTAATCCCCCTATAAGAAATATTTCTGATAGGGGGATTTATGGTGTTAAAGAAATCATGATAAAAATTTTGAGATTTTAGATTTTTTATTTAATTTTGCAATCACAAACTTCAATACAATAATCATGAAGAAATTTTACACAACAATTTCCATGGCATTGGCGGGAGCTGCTTCATTATTGGCAGGCGCTCCAATGACCACGGCTCCGGCCAAGAAAATGATAAGTCCAGGCGACTTCAAACAAATCACTCCAGTAATGAAAGCTCCCAATGATTTAGGAGGCAATTTCAGTAGCTGGGAAGAATTAGGAGTAGGAAAATTCAATGCAGAACTTGGTTTAGTTGACCCGGTAAATGATATAACGGTCTATTACTGCACAACTGATCCATATGGATATGGAGTAGACTCCTGGTATTTTGAAGGGCTGTATGATGGCGTTCGAATGGCAGGTATGCCATTCATAGATTACTTCAACATTGGGACAGGAAAGACAGGTCTGACATATCAAGGAAAACCAGTTATGTATGATGAACTGTCTACCCACTACGACATAGGAATGGAGTCTTATTACGATGAAACCATGGGACTCTTTCATTTCGCCATGCTCTATTATGTTGACGATCCAAATGACGTGGACAATGTAATAGCATACGGATATGAAACTTTTCAGCTTGCCGGCGAATTTAAAGATTACCGGGTTGAGTTGTCTATAGCAGGAGAAACCAAGGATGGCAATCTATTGAAAGTCAATAATACATTTGTAGATGCTGAAAATGTAAAAATCGGCATTTACCCGCGTGCAATGACTTATCCAGATCTTATAATGACAGCTGCCTCCCAGCGGGCTGACGAAAGTATTCCTGTATTAACTGAAAGTGTACCTCAATACTTTGCACTTGGTGACGATGGCATATATACAGCCTTGCTAACATATACAGGTAAAGACGGAGCCGAGGAATTTATGTATGACTCTTATGAGTTTGACTCAAAATGGACAAACTATGGCACAGCTGATTTCACGGATGACTATCTGGCCTCATACTATACAGATTTTCCTATAAAGACTGTCACTGGACTTAAGCTTCAGAAACATAACGAAAAAGATATTTATCGCATAGTCAACCCATATACGACTGATAACACATGGACTTCAATATGGAGCAAATTGCAACCGGCAGAACCGGAATGTAACTCCTACTTTGTCATCAATGCTGAGGATAAGGAAAAAGTCTACATTTACATAAATCCTATCGACATCACACTTGATGACGGATCTCGCTTAATCGTTGGAAGTGCTGCACACTATAATATAATCAACGACCGCACGGACGAACAAATCACAGAGAAAGGTTACTGGGGAAGAGCAGATGAAAGTGCTGATGGTGATCTCACAATTACTTTCCCGCAAACGACTCTTATGATGCGTCCAAGCACATCTGATTATCCTCTGTTTGCTGGATACAATGATGCATTTAAAGCAGTGCTACATTTCGACCCATCAACTTCTTCAGTGGAAAATATCGACTTTGATACTTTTGAATCNAAAGAATATTTCACTCTTCAAGGAACTCNCGTAGACGCACCTTCAAAAGGAATATATATTANNCGTCAAGGTGATAAAGTCAGCAGAATATTAGTCAAATAAATATATTTTGACTAAATAATATTTCTTATTAGACCTCCGGAGAATTAATCATCTTCGGAGGTTCTTGTTTTTAGGCAATAA
>WFLX010113818.1_pt1 | contig 11364 bp, 12 predicted proteins | sample 4967041 | NCBI WGS metagenome assembly WFLX01 (sample SAMN12857096, study PRJNA449069) | gut metagenome | isolation source: stool from male and female vole | host: Microtus ochrogaster | place: USA:Florida | collected 2017 | reverse complement strand
GAAAACAGGTAAAAAATAACAACAAAAGAAAACCATATTGTTTTACTAAAATTATCTAAGATGAAAAGATTGCTATCATCAAAGTCTATCATGGCAAAATGTGCGAGGCCATTTTTTTAGCCATTCCTTTGATGATAGAATTAAATAACAGAGTTTCAAACAAATCAGGTAAACAAGACAACAGAATTCATTAATCAATCAAATTATTAAAGTATGAGAAAACTGTTTCTAATTTTGGTGACGCTGATGATGTGCAGCTGGAGCGTTTATGCTCAGAATGTGACTTATCACGGCTCCGTAATAGATGCGGAAACCAGTGAACCGCTTATCGGAGCTACAGTTATGCCCATCGGTGGTGGCCAAGGAACCTCCACTGACCTTGATGGTAATTTTACGCTTACAGTTCCACAGTATGTGAATCAGGCTGAATTTTCCTACGTGGGATTCAAGCCCGTCACTATGCAGCTCTCCGATAGGATGGTAGTGAAAATGAGCACTACTGCTACAGCTCTCGACGATGTTGTGGTGGTTGCGTTCGGCACAACTACCAAGGAGGCATTCACAGGTTCAGCTTCAGTAGTAAACGCTGACGACCTCAAGACAAAAACAACAGCCAATGTGACTGATGCTCTCGTCGGAAGCGTTCCGGGTCTTCAGCTCAGAAGCACTTCCGGAGCCCCGGGTGCCGGCAATGGCGACATCACCATCCGCGGTATCTCTTCTGTCTACACTTCTACTACTCCTCTTGTTATCGTAGACGGTGCTCCATATCCTGAAAGCCTCAGCAACATTTCTCAGGATGACATTGCTTCTATCNCTGTACTTAAGGATGCANCTTCTGCTGCCCTTTATGGTGCGCGCGGTGCTTCCGGCGTCATCATCATCACAACTAAGAAAGGTGCTAACAAAGAAGCTGAAATCAAAGTCAATGCAAGGTGNGGTGCCAACNCTCGCGCNGTGNAGGATTACGACGTAATCACNGATCCGGGTGAGTATATGGAAGCTTTCTATGCTCANATCTACAACNACTACTTCTTGAATCAGGGAATGAGCCCTGCTGCAGCCAACGCAACATCTAACCAGAAGCTTCTCAGTCTGCTGATGTATAATCCGTTCACTTTGCCGGAAGGTGAAAGCCTTATCGGAACGGATGGCAAGCTCAATCCAAATGCCACTCTCGGTCGGTATTACCAGCTCAATGGCGAAAACCGCTACCTTATCCCTGATAATTTCAACGATATCGCATATCAGACAGGCTTCCGTCAGGAATACAATCTGAGTATGAATGGCGGTACTGACCGTTCAAGCTTCTATGCCAGCATCAGCTATCTCGGTGAGGAAGGTATTCTAAAGCCGTCAAACTATGATCGTGTCACAGCTCAGATCCGTACTGACTATCAGGTGAAAAAATGGCTGAAAGTCGGGGCTCGTGTAGCTTATACCCATTCAAAGACTGTAGGCAACTCTGATCTTGATAATGAAAAACTTGGTGCAGGCAATGTCCTTTACTTTACATCTATGGCTGCCCCAATTTTCCCGATGTATGTCCGCACTTATGATGATGTGGATGGAAAACCCGGCACTCCTTACATTAAGAAGGATGCCAATGGCAATCCAATGTACGACTTCGGTGTAAGCACCTACGTGAATGGTAAGCGTCCTTTCTCCGCTCCCGGTAATGCAATCGGTGCGCAGGCTCTTGACAAGGCTGAGACTACACGTAATGCTCTTAACGCAACACTCAATGCGACAATTGACTTTACCGACTATCTTAAACTTGATGTCTTGAGCAATGTCAATTGGGGATTGAACCAGTACACTTACTATGGTAGTATCTACAATACACTTAATACAAGTGTAAATGGCAAACTTACAAAACAAAATACCAATGCAGTAAGAACCAACAACTCTCAGACTCTGACTTTCTATAAATATTTTGGAGATCACTATCTGAATGTGCTTGCCGGTCACGAATACTATCGTCTTGACAACAATTTGCGCCAGTAAATAAAACGACGACGGAATTATTGCGCTGATTTCCGTAGGAATCCAGTCAAAAGCGAACGCAAGTCCGCCCAAAATTATACATAGCGCGTTGACGGCAAGTCCGCCGAGGGCGGTGAAAATTATTCTACCCTTTAATCCTTTATCCGTTTTGGGAATTATTTTGCAGCTTGAAGATTTTATAAACCGAAGCTCTGGTACAGCCTTTATTCTGACAAACAAACCCAATACCATATGTCCCAGTTCGTGCAGAACGCTTGCGACCGGTAAACTTACGACCAGTATAACGACGTAGTTTAAAATCGAAGCGGTTTGCCCGTATGACGAGCGGGTTACGGCAAGATACCCCAAAGCCGCAGCAAGTCCCGCGGTCAGTATCAGGTTTAAGGNNAATAAAAATTTTTTCATTTGCCGCCCTCTTTAAGAGCGTAGTAACCCTCGGTATTATCCGCTTCCGAAACCGTCAAAGATTTGATTTTAAGCTTTTGCATTAACCTTGCAAGCAGCAGACAGCCGCCGCCTATTACGTCGGCGCGGTCGTACTGCATACCGCCGAGAGCGCGGACCTCTTCAACCGTCAGNGTTAAAAGCTCGGTTGCGTAGCGCTCAACCTCCTCGACGGTAAGTATNGTGCCGTGGGTGATTTTAGGGTCGTATAAGCCGTGCTTTATNGCGGCGATAGTTGTCGCAGTGCCGCCGATTGCGTACATTTTNTGTTTAGCCGCGGAAAATTTACCGAGTTCTTTTAGCTTGTCCGAAATTACCTTTTCAAGCTCTTCCTTGTCGTACCCNGCTGAATCTTTAAGCCGCACCGCGCCTATATCCAGACTTGTTGAAAAAATGCGTTCGCCGNCCTTTATTACNATAACTTCCGTACTGGCGCCGCCGATNTCTATTACGCCGCCNTCGCCNGCGCCCAGCGCNCCGAGAACGCCTATCTCCGCTTCNAGNTCGCCGCTNACTACGTCGATTTCGAGATTGCATACCTGCTTTACCCTTAAAAGGAAGTCGCCGCCGTTTGACGCGGTACGGACAGCCGCAGTGGCAAAAGCGTAAACTTTTTCCGCGCCCTCTTCCGTTGCCTGCGCGTAAAACGAGCTGACTGCCGCCGCAGTACGCTCAATACTCTTTTGCGAAAGCTTGCCGCTCTTTGCAAGTCCTTCTCCAAGGCGCGCGGTTTCAAGCTTTTTATATAAAGTTTTTCCGTCTGCCAGCATAGCGAGGCGGACGGAATTAGATCCTATATCGATTATACCAGTTTTCATTAGTCGTCGACGTCCTGTACGTTAAAAACGTAGCCCAATTCTAAAGCCTTATCTAAAAGATAATCTTTAGACTTGTAATACTCCAAAGAGTCCCCCGTGTTTTTAATTTTTTCTTCCATTTCCGCAATTTCCGCCGTCAACTTATCGCGGCGTTTTGTCAATACGCAGATATTAACCAACTGGTAAATTACCACTGCCACGAGAACGGCTATTAAAATTACGATATTTACGGTAACTGCCGCAACTAATTTATTGCGCTTCGATTCGTTCATTTTTCGACCTTTTGGTGGAAAGTTTTTTTATTGTAGCTTTATTATAAACTTTTCCCACCAAAAAAGCAACGAAAACGTGAAAACTTTTTAAATACAGAATTGCGCCCAGAACGCAGCCCAAAAGCATAAATAAGCGGAGTTCGTAAAAGTCGAACATTACCGAAGTGAATATGAACATTGCGGCAAATACGAGGGTATAGACTATATCGCAGACGATAGTGAATATCTTGTCCTTTACCGTGTAAGCGCGGCTTTCAACGCCGCATACCGCGCAACGCGCGATGTAGAGAATATCGTAGACTATTCCGCTCAATACGCCGCAGCAGGCGCAGGTTATAAAAATGAAAATTTGCATTTATTTGAAGAGTCTGGATTTTAACCCTACTCCTTTCGCAGCGTATCTAACCGAGATTATATCTCCGGTGGCGGCAAAAGCGCCGCTCGTTTTTGAAAAGTTTACGATTTTCATACCGCTGCCCAAAACTATTATTCTGCCGCCCGAATAGGACAGCAGAATCTGTTTATCCGAAAAGCCGTCAACGCTCTCTATTGCGGTCGCCGTAATTTTTTTGCACTGCTCTATCCCCAGCGAATGGGGCGTACCGTTTTCCATAATTCAACTCCTTACGCAAAAAAATACCACCCTTTACGGGTGGTATATTATTATGCCGAAAACGGTTGAATTATGCCTTTTTTTCTTTCGCTCTCGCCTTGGCGCGCAGTTCGCTGTTTAATATGCGTTTTCTTATACGGATATTTTTGGGAGTGATTTCCAAAAGCTCGTCGTCGCTGATAAATTCGAGGCACTCTTCAAGGCTCATACGCTTGGGAGTGATTAAACGCAGCGCCTCGTCGCTGGAGCTGGAACGGGTGTTGGTCAGGTGCTTGGTCTTGCAGACGTTGACGTTCAGATCCTCGTTTTTAGGGCTTTCGCCTATTACCATGCCCTCGTAGACGGGCGTACCCGCGCCGATAAAGAGTGTGCCGCGTCCCTGCGCGTTGTAGAGTCCGTAGGTTACCGCCTCGCCCGTTTCAAAGGCTATCAGGGAGCCTGTGTCCCTCCTTTGAAGTTCGCCCTTATACGGCTGGTATTCGAAGAAGATAGAGTTCATTACGCCCTCGCCTTTGGTGGAGGTAAGAAATTCCGACTTGTAGCCGAAAAGTCCCCTTGCCGGCACTATAAATTCAAGGCGCGTACGTGTGCCTATTGCGCTCATATGCAAAAGCTCGCCCTTTCTGTTTCCCATACTTTGGAATACCGCGCCGGTCGCTTCGTCGGGAACGTCGACTATGAGTTTTTCCATAGGCTCGTGGCGGACGCCGTTGATTTCCTTGTACATAACCTTGGGGGTTGAAACCTGAAATTCGTAACCCTCGCGGCGCATGTTTTCAATGAGAATGGAAAGGTGCATTTCGCCTCTGCCGCACACGCGGTAGCTGTCGGCGGACTGGGTCTCTTCCACTCTCAACGAAACGTCGCGCAGAAGCTCTCTGAAAAGTCTGTCGCGAAGGTGCCTCGTGGTTACCCACTTGCCGTCCTTGCCCGCAAAGGGCGAGTCGTTTACCGAGAAGGTCATTTCAACGGTGGGTTCGGTAATTTTAACGAATTTATGCGCTTCCACGCAGTCGGGCGAACATACGGTGTCGCCGATATTTATTTTTTCAAGTCCCGAAAAACAGACTATGTCGCCGGCTTTCGCGCTTTCGCAAGGGGTGCGCTGCAAACCCTCAATCTGGTACAGATTGACGATTTTTCCTGGAGTTTTGAGATGCACATCGTTGTAGTTGGTAACGGTTACGGCTTGTCCCTGTTTGATTTCGCCGCGCTCGATTCTGCCTATGCCTATACGTCCGACGTAGTCGTTGTAATCTATCGAAGACACGAGCAGCTGCGAAGCGCCGGCATCGTCCACTTCCATGGGCTGAATGTGGCTTAAAATAGTTTCAAACAGCGGCGTCAGATCCTTGCCCTTTTCGTTCAGATCAAGGGTAGCCGTGCCGTCCCTGCCCGAACACCATACGACGGGGCTTAACAACTGGTCGTCGGACGCGTCAAGCTCTAACAAAAGCTCTAAAATTTCGTCCTGAACCTCGTTAAGTCTTGCGTCGGGGCGATCGATTTTGTTTACGACAATAATGAGTCTGTGTCCCATTTCAAGCGCTTTCTGCACGACGAAACGGGTCTGCGGCATGGGTCCTTCCGCGGCGTCGACGAGTACGAGAACGCCGTTCACCATCATCATAACCCTTTCAACCTCGCCCGAAAAGTCGGCGTGTCCCGGCGTGTCTACGACGTTGATTTTTACGCCCTTATAGCGGATAGAGGTATTTTTCGCGAGAATGGTTATGCCCCTTTCGCGTTCCAGATCGTTAGAGTCCATAACTCTCTCTTCCACCGACTGGTTGTCGCGGAAAGTATGACTCTGCTTTAACATTGCGTCGACAAGCGTCGTTTTGCCGTGGTCAACGTGCGCGATTATCGCCACGTTTCGTAAATCGTTTCTAATCACAATTATTCCTCGTATATATCAAAAAAATTTTAAACAATTATTCTATAATTCTGCGTCTTTTTATGAGTCCGCCGCTTTCGGAAAACGTTACTTTTTCATACTTCTGATACCTGCGCGAGCAGACAAGTCGGACGAGCGGTTCTTTGTCAGAAGTCCATACCCAAATCTGATACAGCGTGCCGCTTATTCTCGGGGTACGGCGGCTGCCGGTTTTAAACTGACTGTGAATTTCGCACCGCTTTACTACGCCCGTTCTGTTTCGCCCTCTTACTTTGATTGTATCCAGCTTTGTCCGCTTTCTTTCCCTTACGCCTCTTAAATACGAGTTGCGTTCAACCAAAGAAAATATTAAAAAGCCTATGATAGTAAGAAAAAACGAACCGCCGCCAACGCCCATCGTAATGAAGCCCGCGGGTTGAATACGCGCGTTGGAAAGACTTATGCCCGCCAAAAAGGTTAAAAGCGTAAGTCCGAACCAGACGAAAATCAAAACGGTTTTTGCTTTTTCTTTTGCGGGGGCTTTTTTAAAGGCTTTTCTGTTTTCCTTTGAAAATCCGAAAGCCGTTGCAATCAGCTCGCCTGCGTTTTCAGCACCTTCGCCGTAATATTCAGCCTGCGCCATCATACTCTCTTCTCGGTTGCTCGCGGAATTTATTCTTTCTAAAAGCTCCTCTTCCTTTTCGGGGGTGCGTTCCTGTTGCGCGTTTTTCTTCAATTCGCCGTTAAGTTCGATTATAAACTTAATTCCGTACGTTAAGCCGACTGCGAGAAAATCAACGATACAAATTCCGAAGCCCAGAAAAATTAGCCAGTTCATACGGTATAGCGCGCCGACCACCATACAGACGATAAGCGCAGCCATTCCCAAAAAGATGAAAAGGTAATAAATTTTTTTATTGTTCATTTAAAATTCGCTTTTGGTCTGGCGTTCGAAAAGTTTTAAAATTATATCCATACAGGTCTTTGCGCCGTCGCCGCCCTCAAACGCGTGCGATAAGAAGCAGGCTTCGTAAACGGCGTTGGTTATGGGCAGTTCTATTTTGTACCTGTCGCCCAACTCCTTCATTGCCTTTGCGGTCATAACGCCTTCGGCAAGTTTTTCGAATTTTGCACCGTGCGCCATCATCTCGCCGTACGTTCTGTTATGCGAATACTCCGAAAACAGCGTGGTTTCGTAATCGCCCAGATGCGCAAGACCGTAAGCCGAATTAAACTCGCCGCCCATCGCTTTGATAAGCCTGCCGACTTCGTAAGCGCCCCTTGCCATGAGAGGTCCCTTTAAGCTGACGTAGCCGCTTCCGTCAAGAACGCCTGCGGCAATGCCCAAGACGTTTTTTGCCGCCGCGCCTATTTCGGTGCCGATTAAATCGTTGCCGTAATAAAAACGTATTAAGTTGCTTTTAAAGCTGTCGGCAAGATACTTCTTTAATTCCTCGTTTTCGCTGTCTATTACCATGCAGTTGGGAATGCCCTGCGTGAACGCCTGAATGTGTCCGGGTCCCACCCATACCGCGACGTTTTTTGAAGGTATTCCGCTCTCCGTCATAACTTCGGAAAGTCTTTTGCCGGTGGTTTCCTCTATGCCCTTCATACAGAGGACGAAGGGCTTGTTTTTAACGTCGTACTTTGTGACCTTTTGCATAAAGCCGCGCAGCCCCTGCGAGGAAATGGAAATTATAATAACTTCAGCGCTTTCAACCGCTTTTTTCAAGTCGCAGGTCAGCGTTATGGACTTATCAAGGGTAACGTACTCGTTTTTGCCCGTGTTTTTTAAAATTTCGTAAGAATATTCGCCCTCGGGTCCCCAGCTCGTTACCTCGTTTTTAAGAACGGTAGCCTGATACCAGGCGATAAACGAACCCCAGCGGCCGCAGCNTAATANTGATACTTTNATCANNTAAATCCTTAAATTAAATTTGTTTGCGCTCGGAAAGCGCGCGGGACAGCGTAACCTCGTCGGTGTACTCAAGCTCGCTGCCGATAGGAATTCCGTGCGCAAGCCTCGTAACATTGATACCGAGCGGTTTTAAAATTTTTGCAATATACATTGCGGTCGCCTCGCCCTCAACGTCGGGGTTGGTAGCCATAATTACTTCCTGCACGCTGCCGTCCTGAACGCGCGCAAGAAGTTCTTTAATGCGAATGTCGTTGGGTCCCACTCCGTCCATAGGGCTGATTACGCCGTGAAGGACGTGGTACACCCCTTTGAATTCGTGCAGTTTTTCCATTGCGATTACGTCTTTCGGCTCTTTAACGACGCAGATAGTCGCACCGTCGCGCCGCTTGCAAATTTCGCAGACATCATCTTCGGTAAAGTTGCCGCACACCTTGCAGTATCTCACCTTACGCTTGCACTCGACTATGCTCTCGGCAAAGGCTTTCGCTTCGCCGTCGGTCATGCCTATTATCTTGTAAGCGTATCTTTGAGCCGTCTTTTTGCCTACGCCGGGAAGTTTTGAAAACTCGTNTATAAGTNTGNCGATAGGTTCGATAAAAACGTCCATTTTANATTAAACNGCCGAGTNCNNCTGCGTTTTTGCCGAAGNGNNCNATTTTTTCGTTGTATATTTCGTCGGCTTTTTTATAGCCGTCGTTTATAGCCGCCATAATCAGGTCTTCAAGCATTTCAACGTCATCCTCGTCGGTGATATCGACGACCTCGGAAAGCTTGCTGCCGAACTCTATGCCGTTGATAATTTTTTTGCCGTTCATATAGACGACTACAGTTTCGTCGCCCTCTTCGCCGCCGCCCGAAAGTCCTACTACTTCAAGCTCTTCCAGTTCCTTGTCGGCTTCCTGCATCTGCTCCTGCATTTTCTGCGCCTGCTTCATCAGGTTCTGCATATTTCCCATGCCGCCCATGCCGCCTTTAAATCCTGCCATTTTAGCTCCTTACAAATTTATTTTATTTGAATATCCGTGCCTTCGAAATTGCTTTTAAGCTCTTTCAAGGCTTTTTCATAGTCGCTTTCGCCCTTTTCCACAAGGCGTACCTCGTGGTCGGAAACGCCCAGTTCGGCAAGCGTTTCCGCTATAAAATTTGCGTTGTCGGGTCTGGTAAGACCTTTAAATACCGCTTCGCTGTCAGTTGTGAGAATTAATTTTTCACCCTCGAAAAAGTTGCCCAGATCCATACACAGCGTGAACAGTACCGCGTTTTTGCGCGTCGTGCGTAAACTCCGNATAAGCTTTCCGAACACGCCCGACTTTTCGCCGTCGTTCAGGCTCTTNACTTGCNCCGGCGCGCTGACCGCCGCAGGGTTATCCCAAANCGNNGGCTGCNCCGNNGCGNTCTCTTCCGTNTTTGCAAANGGCGGCTGTTCGTCGTCCGGTTCAAGTTTAGGTTNANTAGGTTCGGNCTTTTGTACCGGTTTNTGTTCNACNGGCTTATTCTGCGGTTTTTCAACAGTCGGAGCCTGCGTNTTTACCTTTACTTCAACCCCTTCGTTAANCTTTCTTTCAAGCTCGTTTATCTTTCCTATAAGCGCATCCAAATTGTAATCGGTCTGTGGCATAGCGCATTTTAAAATTGTCGTTTCGAGGGTAATTCTGCCGTTTAGCGAATACCGCAAATCGGTTTCGGCTTTTGCAAGAAGTTCGGTTACCCTTAAAATTTTGTGACCGTCCGCGCCGCCTGCGATTTTTGAAATAGCGTTAAAACTTTCCTCGGGAAGGTTGACTATCTCTTTCGCGTTACGGCAAATTTTTACGACCGCGCAGTTGTTTAAAAACACGAGTAAATCTTTGACGAGAACGCCCGCGCTCTTGCCGGTTGAAAGTACCTGTTCAACCAAAGTCAGCGATGTTTGCGCGTCCTCTTTTAAAATGCTTTCGGCAAGCTCTGCAACCGAAGAAAAATCTGCGCTGCCCAGTACGGAGTTTACGTCCGCGTAGGTAAGCTTACCGCTTGAATAGGACGCGCACATATCTGCAATAGAAAGGCTGTCGCGGGCGGAGCCTGCGCCTGCGCGCGCGATTGCGGCAACAGCTTCGTCCTCGTACGCCTTGCCCGATTTTTGCAGAACGTCTTTTATAAGTCCCTCCAAATCTTTTTGGGGAATGAGTTTAAAATCGAACCGCATACAGCGAGAAAGAATTGTAGCCGGAATTTTCTGCGGCTCGGTAGTGGCGAGAATGAACACCGCGTGACGGGGCGGCTCTTCAAGCGTCTTTAAAACCGCGTTGAATGCCGAAGCCGTGAGCATATGCACCTCGTCTATAATGTAAACTTTATATTTACCTGCGACGGGCGGATACTGCACCTTTTCGCGCAAATCGCGCATTTCGTCGACGCCGTTATTTGAAGCCGCGTCTATTTCGTTTATATCGAGATTGCCGCCCTCCGCAAGCGATTTGCATGTTGCGCATTTGCCGCATGGCGAACCGTTTACGGGATTTTCACAGTTGATAGCGCGCGCAAAAATTTTGGCAAGGGTAGTTTTTCCCGTGCCGCGCGGTCCGCAAAAAAGATAAGCGTGACCTATTTTGCCGCTTTCAATCTGGTTTTTTAAAGTGCGGACTATGTGTTCCTGTCTTACGACCGTATCGAACGACGTGGGACGGAAAGTCCTGTAAAATGCGAGGTACGCCATTTATTCCTCCGCAAAAATTGATTTTTGTAACTTGTATTTTGCGCGCGTCAGCGCGTTGTCAACGCTTTTCGGGCTTTTATCGAGCGCCGAAGATATTTCCGAAAGGGACATTCCGTCCGTGTACATTATAAGCGCTTTGAATTCGAGCGAAGAGAGAATTTTACTCATCTTGTGAAGAAGCTCGCGCCCGTTTTCTATTCCTATGATTTTCTCTTCGGGATTTTCGCCAGAATCGTAAATTTCTTCGCCGGCGTCGATGGGCAGAAAGTTGTTCAGCGCGGAATACTTTGCGCCGCCGCTCTTTTTGACGGTGTCGAGAATGCGGTTTCTGATACAGCTGTAAGCGTACGAGGAAAAGCTTGCGCCGCCCTCTTTAAATCCGCCGACCGCGAGGTACAGTCCGCACATTCCCTCCTGCACAAGATCTTCGGTTTCGCCGCCGCTCAAAAAGAATCTGCGCGCGATTGAAAGCACGCGCGGTTTGTACCTTTTAAACAGTTCTTCCCAAGCCGCCTCGTCGCCGCTCTGGCATAAAATTGCAAGCCGTTCGTCAGTCATCTGCGCTTTCTCACCGCCTCGTACGCGGCTATTCCGAGAGCTACGGATGCGTTCAGAGAATTGACCTTGCCGTTCACAGGAATGGAAAGGGTAAAGGCGCTCTTCTCCCCCGTCAGGTCTCTAACACCGCTGTCCTCGCGGCCTACGACTATCGCAATATTGC
>WFLX010050949.1_pt1 | contig 11367 bp, 8 predicted proteins | sample 4967041 | NCBI WGS metagenome assembly WFLX01 (sample SAMN12857096, study PRJNA449069) | gut metagenome | isolation source: stool from male and female vole | host: Microtus ochrogaster | place: USA:Florida | collected 2017 | reverse complement strand
AGCAAGCAATGAGAGGGCAAGCTGAGTGAGACGGTCTCGTTGTTGCGACACTATAAGAGCCGACACAGCTATCGGGAGCGTGAACCCAAGGATAGCATATGCCATCATCACCAGCGACACATGCACCGACAGCCACGGAGAAGCCAAAACCGGCATCACAGGAGTCATCACCGGATCCTTCAATCCAAGCATCGCCACAAGCAGCAGGAATGACGCACTCGCCATTCCAAGCCCTATAAGCAGAGGGGATTCCTTACGCCAGGCAGCCACTCCCGTAAGCATAATCATACATACTCCCACAAACTCCATAATGTCGGCTGTTCCCGACAGGGGAACACTGCCTGAAATATACCAAAGCCATAACCAGGAGATGACTCCGCCAACCCCTAATATTGCAATCCAAGGGAAAATATAATGCTTCTTTCGGAAAAACTGCGACAAGATAATGAGTCCAATCGTCAGTATGGAGCAAATGAAGAGTATTCGCACGGGAATGATCTTATAATATAAAATCTCCGAATTAATCGAAAAATTTGACCTTTTTGCCTTCGAATCTTCTGGGAGAGGAATGAAGAGGTCGCCATTCCAAAGGTCGATAAGAAGTGCCATCTTCTCATCGAGAGTAAGAATATCCTTATCGAGCTTTCCCAAGCCTCCCTGATAGATTTGTGATAGACGATATTCCCCGTTTTCATCGTAAAAATTTGCCACTGCAGCATATTCCCCATCAATGTTAAGAGACTCTCTTAAAGCCTCACTTTTCACTTTTATGAATGGCACTTTGCTCCAATCCTCCTTATATCTTATCAAAGAAGCAACGAAGGCATCCGGAGAGAGTCCCCCCACGTCTCCGCGTCCGGTGAGTTTATAGGTAAGTTTATTGGAAAACGCAGCAAACGATACAGTCTCCCCATTAAAGCTTACCTGCTGAATTGCCAAGGAGTCGGCAGTATGCCTGCTCACAGCTGGCACGGCGTAAGCATCGCCCGAGCCACATAAAATGCTTCCGAATAAAATTGAGGCTATGATGACCTTCTTTTTCCTTCTGGCATTCATTGCTAATTTAATGAGCCAACCTATCCCGCCGATAGCAAAGAGCAGGAATCCGGTGTAAGTCACGGCAATCCCTATAGGGTCATAAGTCACTGTCAAGACCGTGCCGCCTTGATCATCAAAGGATGTCTGATAGAAACGATAATTGTCAAGACGGCCGATATGATTCATGGAGATTCGCAATGTATCTCCAGACGCCGTCAGCAAATCCGACTTGAAATCTTTAGGAAAATTCATACCCGGATAATATTCCGGTGCAAATCTCAGCAAAGTGACAGCTTCCGGCAGCCTTTCAATCTTGCCGTCGGGTGAGATGAAACTGTCGGCGGTCTGCGATGGAGAAAGATGGAGCGTCCCTCGGCGCGAGAAGAGAGATGTACAGAAGCCTCCTGCGATCATAAAGAGAAATGAGATATGGATTATGAAAGCAGCCACATTTCGCCAGAGACGCCCCAATATGATTCCTGCTGTCATCGCCGCTGCAATTGCTATCCAGAGCACTTTCCATGCCACTGATGAGTAGATTCCGGCAGGCAGAAGAGAAGAAAGCCCTATAAGCAGAGCCACTACTACGGCCGATATGAATACTATGATTTCAGTATTCCGCATAGTCAGGATTATCGGCCTTCTTTATTGCCATGCATTCAGTCTCAATCAGCCATCCAGGACGGCATACAGGAGCGAGAACTATTACCTTAGGGATTCCGGGGAATCGCTCCTCCATCAAGCGGCGAATGAGCGAATGATCGGCAATGTCGCGGAGATAGACAGTCATGTGCGCTACATCTTCCCAATTACATCCTCCTTCGGCCAGCAGAACCTCAATATTCTCAAGCATACGTATGGCCTGCGCCTTGATATCGCCGGGCGCTACGATCTGGCCTTTATTGTTGATGCTCGCTGTGCCAGAAATATATACATGGCGACGATCTGCGTAGTCTACGGCCGTGGCGCGCTCAAATGCCACGCCATATTCGTAAGTGGGATTGAGATGAGTCTTGCCATAGAGATATGTGATCTGAGGGGCTGAGATGCGGGTGTCGGCAAATGCGTTGAAAGCCACCAGGCGCGAAGGCTCAGCGGCCTGCCCCTCTATTCCGGTAGAGGCTATGAAATGGGTGTCGGATGTCAGGCCCTCGCGGGCGAAAACACTATTGCGCCCGAGCACCACTCCTTTNTAGTTGTTGTCGATGTCGCGGACAAAAAACCATGTCCGGAGGCAATTGTCTTTCAAAGAAGCTCCCCGCTTAGAGAGCATTTGAGAAAGACGCTCAAGATAAGCCACGGTCATGCTGAGAGAGTCGCCAGTGGCTATGTCGTCGCAATCTCCTACCCAGATGCGTCCCTTGCTATCTTCCCAAAGTCCGCCTCCATGACGGGTGAAATCGCCGTCTTCTTCAAGCAGCATCAGAAGTGATGCCTTGGAGCCATCGAGTGGAGACTGCCCCAACACAGAGTGGGCACACTCTTCATCTCTGGGAAGGAGCTGCATCTGATTGGCTGGATCGCTAAGGAGATAACGCTTGAACACCGGACGCATCCCAGTCTCTTCAAGAAGCCTTTCNGAGCCCTTGAGGAGAGCTGTGATTTGGTCGGAAGTCCCTGTTGCCGGGTCAGACACTGTCAGGTAGGCATGCGCCTCCTTTCGCCCCTTGTCGAAAAGGGCTACCGTGGCATCTGCACCGTCATATTTGAATCTCAGATATTTCATTTCGCGTAATTCTTCACAAAAATAATCAAACTATTTCACATATGCAACTTTTGCGCCATTGTCTATCCAGTTTCGGATCAGGTCGAGCTTCTCCTGACGCACTACTTCTACGGAATGGTCGTAGTTCCANTCGGCAGAGATATCCGTGTCAAGAATTAAGAATAGCTCACTATCAGCGCTTTGTCCGGGCGAAACGCGGNCCGTCCCCGGAATCTTGCGTGATGGCACAGAGATGAGATTTCCGAAACTATTTCCTGAGAGCAGATCAAGTCCTGCGGCGGCGTGCCCGGAGCCTCCGTGGCATTGCACGCAGGTGGGATTGAAAATCTCATTTTGAATGGCGGCAGCCATCGACATGTCTACATCATCGGCCTCGATGTGCAGGATCCCATCCTGTGGAGAAAAATTGGCTGAAACAAATGTGGCTACCCGACGGCGCAGACGGTCGAGGGCACAAAGTTCGATGGTGGTGACATCAGCTGGAATTCCTGAAAGTGTGACATTATATTTCCCATCGCTTTCGGAAGTCTCTATGTTTTTGCTTATCAACGCATANTCGTTGCCATCTTCAAATCCGGCAAGTGCGAGCGTGTAGCCTGCGCTCCAGGTGTCAGTGCCTGTCACTTCACCCGAAAAGCATGCCGTGCCACCCTCCTCAGTCTGCACTATGTTTTCGTTGAAGATGCGNCCCTCATCGCAAGAAGCAAGAGAGGACATNACGGCAAATATTAATATAATATGATTAAAATTCATTTTATTAGAAAGTATATTGNGCCATTATTGTCACTGAACTTGTGGCAAGTCCGAGATTATCCTCGTCGCGGTCCATCTGGCGTGCGTGGCCCGTGCGCCCTGTATATTGGTACATCGCCTGAAGCTTAAGGTTGATGCTGTCTATGAAATAATTGGCTCCGATGGCAGGCATATTGAGAAGTCCTCCTTTATTCGTAGAGTTGCGCTCGAAGAAATCATAGCGTAGGCAGCCCTGAAGCTTATTGGTGAGNAAATATCCNGCNTGNGCATAGCCNCCANAGTAGNNGTAGGAAGTGTCAATTTTCTGTCTCTTTGTGAAGCCAACGNTCATATAGTAGAACTCAGCACCAAAATACCAACGGTTTTTGATCCACGACCNTTCTACTCCCAGTCGCAAGTCGTTGGTGCTCTCATTCTCACTTTCCACATTCAATGAGCCTGACACGCCAATCAGCATCTTGTTGCTGTTGAGGCGGCGAGGGTCGCCCTGAGAAGCTGGCATTACTCCGAAAGGCTGATAAGTGAGTCGGGCGGCATACAAGAGCGAAGGTATGTGCCAGTCGTCACTTATTGTCTTCGTGGCAGTATTGACACTCGAGCCTGTGCCATTGAAGACACCTACCTGATAGCCAAACTTGTCCTTCACCATACCGTGCACTTCCACTCCGAGATCAAACCCCGTGCCGATATGAGGCGTCACGGCATTGAGTGAGTGAGGCAGAATCACTGATGCTGTAAGGGAAGTAGGAAGCACAGGGAAAAGAGTCTCGCCAAGAGTGGTCAGGTAAGCATGTGAGAAGGGAGTCTTGAACTTACCGATACGTATGCCAAATTCATCGGAAGGGCGCACATCTGCCCATGCTTGCTGCAGCAATCCGCCTCCGGAAGCCGCAGCATTTATAGAGAGATTGAATGTCACGATATTGAAAGCTTTCCCTGTAAATCCTAACACTGCATACGGAATCCCAAATCCAGAATTTGCCACATTGTCTTGATTGTAGGCAGGGTCAAGGCCTGCATCGTCATAATAGTTGTAGTTGGCAGTGGTCTGCACGAGCAGATATGGCTTGAAAAGGAAATCACCTTTCTTGGTGGTGAAGGTAAATCCACGGTGGTCGGCTAATGATATGATGCCATTCTCAGTGTCAGTGTCATATTGGGCCTGAGCAAGAGGTGCGCTAGCGAGAGTGCAAATAGCTGCGAGTATTGTCCGTTTTAATATTGTATTTCCCATGTCAAAAATTCTCAATTCAAAATTCAAAATTCAAAATTATTCAAAGCGATTGCAGGAATTTTATGATGGCATCGCGATCTGCGCGGGGCATCATTTTGAATTTATTTTTTGATGCTTCCCCTTCTCCGCCATGCCACATTATGGCCTCAGTGAAGTTGCGGGCGCGTCCGTCGTGGAGAAAGCATGTGTGGCCGTTCACTTTCTCCTGAAGTCCGATGCCCCAAAGGGGAGTGGTGCGCCATTCATTGCCACGCGCCAAGCCCGACACATAGTTGTCGTTGAGTCCAACTCCCATTATCTCCGAGCCCATATCGTGGAGCAAGAAGTCGCTGTAGGGGTGGATGGTCTGGTTGCCGAGCCAAGGAAGCTGTGTGCCGGCAAGGAGCGTCGAGCCGCGTAGACGAGTATGGAGTGTCGTCACATGGCAGAGGTGGCATCCGGCCTCGTAGAAAAGTGCTTCGCCACGTTTCACTTCCGGTTCGTTCACATTTCGGCGCGCCGGAACTCCTAACGACTGCATGTATAGGTCTACATTTTCCATGTCTTCTGTGGAAATGTCAAGTTGATCATATGAGAGTCCCATCATAGATCCTTGGCTCATCTGCAGCTGTCCTTCGCAAATCTCTTCCGGATAGCGGCTGTTGGTCACACCCATATCGCTGGAGAATCCAAGTTCTACAGTGAGGTCGGCATGCTGGGCCTTGTTGCCTGAAAGTCCCAGGCAAGTCACTCCGCGCTCGCTGATATAGTTGCATCGGCCGCTGATGCCCCATTCCGGGTAGTTGCTCTTTGCAGCTAATTGCTCTATCTCGTTTGGGTCAAGCGCCATCATCTGCCCCATGCCAACATGGCGGAGTGGCACTCTGACGGAGCAAAAGAGGTCTTCAGGAGCTATTTCGTCGGCATACCAATCAGTGATGGTAAAGGAAGGATATGCAAGTTCATATGTCTCGCCATCAGGGAAAGAGAATTCTTGATAGTTCCAATCTACTTTCAGTTTCCCTTCTGCCTGCACTCCATAGATTGACTGGTCGTGGAGAACACGACCATAATCACGGAATAGGGCACCATTTTTCCTTGTTATGTATACCAGCATTGCTGAAAAACCATAGGAGCCGGAACCGTTGTCGTTCCAGACGCCAGGGCGAGTGCGGCCGGCGTTACGGTGGCAACTGCCGCACGAATATCCTGCATATACCGGACCGAGGCCGCCTCCTTGCCCGTTGGTGGAAGTGCGGACATCATCGTAAAGACGGTCGCCCCGTACAAAACGTGTGAGATAGTCGCCCTTTACCCAAGGCGCCTCGCTATCATATGCCACTGATGAATTGAGAAATATCGTAGAAGTTCCTGCCGACAGCTCATAGCCGGCAGGAATCTCGATGTCAATCACATCTAGTCCGTCGCTCTCGCAAGCCGACAGAACAGCAAGCATGGATGCGAAGCAATATAATTTCAGAAAATTAGAATTCATAGTTTTATAATTTTCAGAGTACTCAGAGCGCTCTGAGTTCTCAGTGCACTCTGAAAATACTTCACTCTTAACTCTTAATCTTTCGCGGCTGTCCATCTTTAAAGAGAAGGAATTCGAGAGTGTGGAATCCGCGTACAGATTGCACAGCCTCGATGGTGTCGTCGTCATCTNCGTCGCTCCAGTCGAGGTTGTCGTAGTTGCCGGAGTTGAGAATCTGCACGATATTGTCTTGGTCGAGTGGCCAACTATCCATGTTGGGGTCAAGGCCGAGCGCGTCGACAGGTCCGAAGAGAAATGCCTCGCTCTTTTCCCAGGGTTCGCGCGCTTCAAGCCAGGCGTTGCAAGCATTTGCAAAGTTTGCATCAGACGGGGAGTTCTTGAATTTCACGACACTTTGATAGAGAGCCTCATTGCGTTCTTTCAGGCTCTTATAAGTTGGGATCACCACTGCGTCAACGAAATTATCCACAATATCCTGATAGCGGCTGTCGTTGCCAAGCTTGTTGACTTGGCTCTTGAGATCTACGGAGAGGAGTTCCTCAAGGTCGGCACATGCAGTCATTGCGAATCGGCTTTCCGCGCTATTGATATGGTTGCGGAATGGTTGCGGAATGGCAAGTATGGCCTTTGATGCGTTGGATATAGCTTCCTTCACTTCATTGTCGAGCTCTGCATTTTCAGTTGCGATGAGAGCTGAGATTGACTTGGGGCTAATCGTGCCATCGAGCGAACCATAGTAGGAGTTGCGGATTGAGAGGATATTGTTGGAATAGTCTTCACGAGAGTGCCAGCTATACCATGACTCCACAGAGTAGAGTGCTGCCTGCTGGTCGCCTGATATGTAGAGATTGTAGGGATCCCCTATCTTGGCAGTGCCTACCTCGTTTGCGATGTCGGCGCACCCCTCTATTATCTGCTCTATACAGCTGAGAGCNCTGGAATAGTCGCCACCATTATGAAGTTTGAAACTTGTTGCGAAAGGTGCACCCCCTTCATACGAACTTGTCCAGGCTTCGTAGAGGGTATTTGAATCCATCTGAAGCAGTATTGCCACTTGCTGCATGTAGTTGCCCCAGCTGGNGGCGTTTTTCTCATTGTAGTCGAGAGTGGCAGCGTTGTCGTGGTTGTCTTCAGGTTTCGGATCGTCATTGTTGGAGCATCCGGTAAGGGTCATTGCGCTTGCGCAAAGAAGCGCTGAAAATGAGAGTAGAAAATTCTTTTTCATATGATTTAGCTAATTTAGTCAAATTGTCGGAATGTCAAATTGTCAAAAGAGGCAATAAATTATGCATTATAAATTATGCATTATGCATTATCTGGAGAGGAACCATCCGATGTAGGCGATTCCGATTGAGAATTCATTTTCTGAATTATAAGGACCCTTGCCGAATACCTTTTGTGTGCCTATCTGGCGGGTGGTGTAGTCGGCTTTCACTACGAGATTTGGTAGTGCAAACCAGTTGAGCCCCGCCTGCCATTGGCTCACTTCGAGTCGGCGGTCCATTGTAGTCTTCGTGCCTTCTCCACGATATTGAGGATTGTAGTATTCATAGCGTGCGAATGGGTAGATGGTAGGGCATGCCGCTTTGATTACAGATTTCAGATTTATACCCGCTTCAGCTCCATAGCTGAATGCATTCTTTGCGATAGGAATCAGACGGCTGTATGGCGATTTGTTGGATAGCATCCTGTTGGCATCGCTCAGTGCTGCAGAATTGCCCACATAGCCATATGTCACGTTGGCGCGTGCTGTCAGATATCTGTTTCGGTATTGTGCATCCCATGTGCCGATAGCCACCGGTATGCGTCCTATTGCTGAGTAGGTGTGTTCTTTGTCGGAATTTGCTCCGGCATCCCGGCAGTAGTAGAAAGAGACTCCTGTGCGCAGACCCGGCACTCCGCTATAGTCTAAGCGGGCGATGTAGGCTGGGGAAGTGAAATTATCGGTTTCGAAAAATCCTTGTTTCCCACCGATGATCCACTCATCGCGGTTGAAACCATTGGCATTGAGACCGGCAGTGATCATGAGCTGATAATCAAACCTTGTAAATCTTTTTCCGAACGATCCAAATATCTGGATGCCGGTCTCATGCCAGGTGGAGGGGAGTAGGGAAGTCTCGGCTTGGGGTCTCTCGGTCCCGAAGAAATTGATAGGCTCGTGGTGGGCGTTGGTGAGCCCGACTGGCACTATCATGTGGCCTGCCCTCACGTTGAATTGTGGTATGATAAGTCGNGTTATGTGGAATTGCTCGAGGGCGACTTCCCCTCCCTTCTCTATTTCGGTTTCATACTCGCCGTTTTCGCTGTTTTCAAGTTCGATTGCAGAGCCTGTGCCCCCTGCCTCAAATTCTATTTCAGCGCCGAGAATCCATTTTGGGTTGAATTTATAGTCGAAAGCCAACACGAATCTTGGTATGGCAATCGTATTGCGGTGAGTGCGTGTGTTTCCTGTGGCAGTTCCTGCGAAGCGGTTGATGCCGTAGTCTTTGAAAGAAGCCACCATCTCCCCATATCCTCCGAAGCGGAATTTTCGGTAGCCTGCTGTGTCGGCTTGGGTTGCTGCTGGAGGAATACTGCTCGCTTCTGATGCACCGGCTGAAGCCGGAGCCAGTAAAAAAGATACTAAGATTGCAGAGANGCTAAGAAATGCNGAAAAATATGCTTTCATTTTCGGTCAGTTTTTTCGAATGCAAAATTACAATCGAAAATTTCGGCCGACAATACTCATTATTTAGACTAATTCTAAATAAAATTCGAAAAAATTCGTTAAGGAATTGAGGAAAAACCTCAAAATACTCAAAAATGAGTATAGTATCGTTAAAAAATATTTCTTACTTTTGCATGGTGAATCTCTCACGCAGAGCTAAGGAGGAGCAGAGGGCTGCAGAGTGAATTCTTTTCTGAATTAGGAATATTGGATAATAATAATAGAAGGGTATGGCAGATAGATATACGGCATATGTGGCCACTGACAAGCTCCGGAATATGATAGAGGAGAATACCGATCTGATGATGGTGGCAGCCAGATTTGGAATATCACTCGGATTCGGAGATAAGACTGTGAAGGAGGTCTGTGAAGAAGACGGAGTGGATGAGCGCACTTTTCTCGCAGTGTGTAATCTTGTCGACAATCGACCCTATTCGATTGAAGTGTCACTGACGTCTCTGATGAGCTATCTGCGGAGTGCCCACTCATATTTCCTTGAATTCCTGTTGCCTTCGATACGCCGAAAACTTTTGCTTGCCGTCAGTTCCCTTCCCATTGATGATGTGATGCTTCAGTTGCTTAAATTCTTCGACGATTATTGCGCTGAAGTGCGCCTGCATATGGAGCATGAGAATGACTCTATATTCAAATATGTAGATAGTCTGCTTGCNGGAGAAGATGCAGGGGAATTCCGTATAGCCGACTATTCTGTGGGGCATACGAGTATGACCGAGAANCTCGATGAGTTGAAAGATGTATTCATNCGCCATTATCATGTCATGAACAATCTGCTGCTCGTCTCAGCACTCAACGATATCATAGACTGCAATTCCGACCTTTGCTCACATTGCGAGATAGAAGACCGAATGTTTATTCCAGCTGTGGAGCGTCTGGAGCGGAGCAGGAAGTTGAAGCAGAGAGTGGCCCAACCGGAAGATGAAGCTAAAGAAGAGTCTGATGCCCTCTTGGATAGTATGACAGAAAGGGAAAAGGACATCCTTCGCTGCGTGGCACAAGGATTGCAGAATAAAGAAATAGCCGACAACCTCTTCATTTCGATTAATACGGTGACCACCTATCGTCGAAATATCTCAGCAAAACTCAATATCCACTCCGCAGCAGGCCTCACGGTCTTTGCNATCCTCCACCGCCTTGTAGACATCAACGACATCGACCCGCACCTGTAATTAAGAGTCAAGGGTCAAGAGTCAAGGGTCAAGAGTCAAGTGAAAGGTGGAAAGATGATAATATGGGATTAGAATTTGGTGGGGAANGGAAAAAACATTAAATTTGTAGGAAAAATAAAATTACTCTGTTTATTATGATTAAGACCTACATCAGAAGAATTGCTGCTTTGGCGGCGGTCATAGTGATTTCAGCTGGGGCGGTTGTGTCCGCTCAGACGAAGAAGAGTGTGTCGATACTTGGGGATTCTTATTCTACTTTTGAGAATTTCATTGAGCCTAAGGGGAATGAAATGTGGTATTTCGTTCATCCTGATCCGAAGCGTACGGATGTCAATGATGTGAAGCAGACATGGTGGCATCAGCTCATCAAGGATGGAGGCTATAAGCTGGAGCAAAATAATTCTTATTCCGGCTCCACTATCTGCACTACAGGCTATCGCGGCGAAGACTACACCGAAAGAGCATTCATCAACCGTATGGACAATCTTGGCTCCCCCGATGTGCTTCTCATCTTTGGTGCCACCAACGACTCTTGGGCCAACTCCCCGATAGGGGAATTCGTATGGAGCGATTGGACCACGGAACAACTTAAGTCTTTCCGTCCGGCACTTACCTATATGCTTTCGCATATCGTAGACCGCTATCCAAACACCGAGCTCCTCTACATCATAAATGATGGTCTGAAGCCGGAAATCACAACTTCAATAGTAGAAGCCTGCGACCATTACGGAGTGCCCTACATCCAGCTCCAAGACATCGACAAGACAGCCGGCCACCCCAACATCCACGGCATGAAGCAGATTGCCGATCAGGTCTCGGCAGTGCTGAATAAATAAAAAAGAGGATCGAAAGATCCTCTTTTTCATTTTGAGTTGATTGTCACTTGCGATTTTTGGAGGCCGGGGGAGGTGGCTGTCACTTGGATGTCACCTTCGTCGCCGTTGTTCTGGACAATGATGAGAGCCTTGCCATAGGAGGCTTTTTTGCGGTCGGATTTGAATGGCTCCAATGAAATGGGGCTGCCATTGTCGGTGCCGGCGTTAAATCCACTTCCTTCCACTGAGAAGAAAATCTCGTTTTCAGCCCACGGACAGAGGTTGCCATCTTTATCCACAACTTCTACTGCCACATAGCTCAGATCTGTGCCATCGGCATTGATTTCAGTGCGGTCAGGCGTCAGCCGGAGTGTATAAGGCTCGGAGGCTGTCGAGATTGAAGTGCGTTTCACTTCCTTGCCATCCTTGCGGC
>WFLX010016178.1_pt1 | contig 11370 bp, 5 predicted proteins | sample 4967041 | NCBI WGS metagenome assembly WFLX01 (sample SAMN12857096, study PRJNA449069) | gut metagenome | isolation source: stool from male and female vole | host: Microtus ochrogaster | place: USA:Florida | collected 2017 | reverse complement strand
CTCTTTGTAATGCAACTTCTTTCGACCTTATGCTTGGCTTCTTCTCATCATCGGCCACTGACTTGATCAGCTGTGACTGAGGATAGAAACCTTCACGGACAAAATAGAGTGTCGAACCGTCCTTGACGCCGTTGACACTGAACGAGCCGTCGGCATCAGTACGCACTGTCTCACAGCCTGAGCAAGTGATGACAACATCAGGTACAGGATTATTATCGGGGCCGATTACCTTACCGGTGATAGTCTGCGCCAGACAGCCGGCGGCACACATCACAGGCACACTGATGGTAAGGGCAATCCGTTTGATATTTATATTCATGATATAAGAGATTTCATTAGTAGTTGTTAACTGTAGGACGGAGACACCAGTGACAGAGAGTGAAACCGGTCTGTTCCTTCCAGCTGTCGCCCTCTANTCGGATTACGATCTGCGAGGCCGAGCCGTCACCCTTCACGTCGGGTATGGTTACCTCATCGATAAGCAATCCACCGTCAGTACTGTAGTTGGAGGCCTTGCTTGATCCGCCCATGGCAGTTACCTCCGAAGGATCGTAGCCTTCAGGATAGCGGTTGGGGAGGATGGTACCGCGGTCATAGTGGTAAGTGGTTGCCGAACCGAGAGTGATAACCTCAGAGGTAGCCACCGGCTGGCCTGCCACAAACACCGTAACCTTGATGTCGAGGTTCTGATTCTGCTTTGAACCGAAGGCAAGACGGTATGTGCCCGGGGGTATGAGGTAAGGTACTACCTGGGTAAGGCNGTTTTCGTCGGTTTTCAGGCGCACGGGAGTAAAGTCAAGATGGAAGTTGGATCCCTGGCCGTCATCACCGGGAGCAAGGATGAGTACGCGGTCCTCGATCGGAGGCCATACGCCTTCAAGCGGTGTCCACGAAGCCACACCGACATCACACTTACTGAACACCATGTTGTTCATGGCAAAGTAATCCAGTTTCTGCTGGTCAGTACAGTTCTCATAGAAATAGAACCAATCCTTGAGGCGATACATCAGCACATTGTTGGGGATGTGTATCTTCTTAACCTTGTGTACTATACCGTTTGACAACTCGATTGTCTCAGAGGGATCCAGCTCATGGGCTGCGGGACGCCACTGCTTGCTGAACACGCTGTTGATGTCATCGAGATCCTTGCCTGTAAGGGCTTCCACCGAATGGCGGCGGTTAAAGAACGACACGTCCATGATCCAGTTGNGANGCACCTGATCATCACGCTCCATGTCCCATGCAGCGAGACGTGCATGAGCATCGTCCATAGCTGCGCGGATCACATTGTCATCAGGCAGGAGCATGGTTGCTGTAAGCGACTCGGAATTGAGGTCGAAATTTACATTGTCGAAATGCTCGTTGGTATAGATGAACACTGAGTCATATACAGTGTTACCCTCCTCGTTGACACCGATAGGCTTACTGTTGGCGCGGTCAAACTCCTTGCCGCCGCTACTGAGTACGAGCTCACGGAATATGGAATAATTATCATCGAGGCTGTTGATGAAGTCACTGAGTGATGTAGGAGTGACGATCATGTCGGAGATGACGTAGATATAACCGTTGGTGGTCTGCACTACCTCCTGAACCACACCGTTGTTAAACGAGATATGGTCGACAATCTGTCCCTCCTGGCCAAGTTCGTCCATCGACACGTTGACATATTTGTTGTGCCACATCATCAGGCGGTCGCCATTGTGGAGGTTGGCGGGCGAAACTGATGCGTCGGAGATATGTGAACGTGTAGCTGTACGGATTGCATCGGCATCACCGGTGGGAGCTACATAATTTTCATTGGTCACCAGAAGTATGGTGCTAAGCTGATTTTTTGTTTTCAACTCGTCATAGATACCGTTGTCAACAAAAAGCTGATGCATTGAGGAGACGTCGGAACGGCTCTTGATATAATCCTCGCTTGACTGGCTTACAATCTTGAGCTCGGGATTATCGATAGCCGTTGACGACTCTGAGTAATGGTCGTCTTTGTCAAGATCGTTACAGCCGGTCATGACAGGCACCGCCATTGCAGCCAGAGCTACCATTGCAAGATGTGACAGGCGGGTCGGCAATATTGAATGTATCATAATTGATTTCGTTATTAAGGCTTGATAATGACTGTGGTATTAGTCTTTTACCGGAATGAAACGGATGTAGTCAAACTGCAGGCTGAAGTTGCGGTTGGAACTTGCGGCGGGGTCAATGACCACCATCTTCAGCAGATGGTCGGCAGTTTCGGTAAACTCAATCTCGTCGTATAGAACTGTCGAGTAGTATCCTGCGTAAGCACCGGGCACCTTGGTATAGGGTGACACGTACTGCACGGCATCCTCGCGGTTATCGATCGTCATTCTCAGCAGGCCGCCGTTACCGTCGCTCTGGGTACGCATGAAGCTCTGAGAGGTAAGGTAGGCGAAGTTGNGTTCGATGCGGTATTTACCCTTTACAAGAGTGGGCGTCTTCATCTCCACCCAGCCCATGTAACCGACGTTGAACACGATACGGTCGTTGGCATTGGCTGTCGTGACAACCGCCTTGTTGTTGGTATCACGGATTGTATAGCTCTTTGAGGTCACGTATGCGATTGCGGGATAGCTGTTGTTGGCTGTACCGGCATCGCCTGACTCATAGTTGAAACATGAGGCCTGGCTCAAAGATATTGCAACCTCCTTGCTGACAGGACTTGNGGGCTGATAATNTTCGGCATCCACAAGACCCTTGATCTCGNCGTAGTCACCCAGATCCCAGATTACCTCGGCCTGCTCAGGCTCCCATACGGGAAGATAGTTGTCGAGTTCATGGACGTAACCGTTTTTAGCACGGGTGTCACTGCGGCTTTCCACGAGTGATGCGCTTTCNCCATCCTTATTGAAAATTATGCTTTCGGCCAGAGTCGGGGCGGTACCGTCAAGCGTAAGCGCCATGACCTGATTTTTAGCGTTTGATCCCATTATCTTGGTGGACACAGTGCCTTCCTCGCCTTTAAGGTCGGCCAGGGTGTAGGAATTGGTCATCACGTGATAGGATACATATTCGCGCAGCAGGCTGTCGACTCCCACCCCGCGATGATCGTTGGAGGCGAGACGCGACTTCAGGTCAGACAGGCTGTTTATACCGGCAGCGGCGAAAGTAGCGTCGCTTACATTCAGGAAAGTATAGTAACGCTTTATGATTGTCTTTTTACCATACTCTACGATAGTGTCGGCAACAGTGTTGAGATCCTTGCTCCAGCCGGTGGCGTCAAGAGCATCTTTCATGATCGATGATCCGGAATCGGTGACACGGTCAGTGACTGTCTCGACAAGCGGAGTGAGTGCCTTTGACAGGATATATATCTTGCCGTTGTAGGCATCGATACCCATTTCCACTACCTGTCCCTGGTCATTAAGGATAGCCTCTCCGGCCTTCTCGGGGTCAATGGTAATGGCAAGAGCCTCACCGTCAAGATTAGTGACCGATTTCATGGTCACAAACTTGTCAGTCGGAACAGAGTCGGCTACTGTATGGTAAAGCACGAATGAACGTACATATTCGGGAGAAAGCTCCTCAAGCGAACTTACACCGCGACGGGCATAAAACTCACGCATCGCCTCGTTGTTGGGAACGAATGCGGTGAAACTTACACCTGTAGTCGACTGGTTGAGCGCATTGAAGGTCTCGGAATAACGGAGAGCCTTGGCATACTCCGACAGATCCTCCTGTGACTCCACATATACCGAGATAGGCGAACTGATATCGGTCTTGTAGGTCTGGTCCTTGAAGGGATCAGAATTGACGTCAAACACGTCAGAGTCACACGATGAGAAAGCGGCTCCAAGTGCGAGGCATCCTAAGATTGCCTTATGTAATAATGAAGTTTTCATTTTGACAGTGACCTAAGGTTATTTAACGTTAGCGTAATACGGATTTTGAACAAGCAGATCATTTGACTGGATGTCGCCTTCGGGAAGCGGCAGGTACCATGCGTTCTGATTGGAGAGCACCGAGCGTATCCATGAGGGATTGGTCGTCATGTTACCGTCGATGACAGCATCTATGAACGCATCTTTGTAACGGTTGCCGGCGATACGGCCAAACCACAGCAGATCATACCAGCGTTTGCCCTCGCCGATGAACTCCATCTCACGCTGAGCGATAATCTCCTCAAGCATCTCCTGCTCACCGATATTGGCGACAGCAGCGAGATCATCATCAGCCAGACCGGCATAATTGGAAAGGCCGGCACGCACACGCACGCGGTTGTCAAGCTTGAAGGCTTCCGCGATATTGCCGGTCATCGTCTCGGCAAGCGCCTTGGTAAGTATGATGTCTGACACACGGTANATGATGAAGTTGGCATCGTTATGTACGCGCTTACCACCTGTCGGATCCTGGATCTCNGTTCCGTGATACTTCCACATGTAGTAACGGTTGGCAGTCTGGTAAGAGCCTCCGCCTTCGGTGACATAAGTTGACAGGATCATGCGNCCCACACGACCTTCAGTCACAGCGACACCGCCGGTTACTTCCATTGTCTCCTCACGCANTTTGGCNGTTGCGATATTGGTAAACTGCAGCGGAGAGGTNGCAGTCTGAGTCCAGTATTTCGCAAAGTTGTTGCTCTCCATGGCAAGGTTGTAATCCCAGTTGAGCTCAAAGATACTCTCGTTGGAATTACCGAAGCAGAACATGTCATACCACTGGTTGGTAGAAGCCATGAATACAGGACGGAAGCTATCGGTGGCAGTAAGGATCTTGTCGCAATATTCCTTACAGGTNTCATAATCCTCCGACCACAGGCACACATCGGCCATAAGAGCATAAAGAGCCCATTTGGTAACGCGGCCTTTAGTCTCCCAGTCTACCTCGTATGTACCCTTGGCNGCGCCTGTGGCAAGTGCNGTCAGGACATCATCCTTGATCTGAGCCACNATTTCAGCCTCCGACGACTTGGCGATCGAGAATTCAGCGTTGTCATCGACATAGGGTTCAACGACAAGGGGTACGCTCTGATAATTCTTTACAAGGATCAGATTGCAGTATGCACGCATGAAATAAGCCTCGCACAGGTGTGACTTCATCATCGACTCGTAGTAAGTGTCGTCGATATTGCTCACACCGGGAGCATACTTCAGAACCGAGTTGGCGGCATTGATCACCTTATAAAGGTTCTCATACTTTACAAGACTGTGTGACGGAGTGAGGTTGAAGTCCTGCAGCTTGCTGTCGGAAGAAGAGATCGAGTAGAATGTACCTCCGCGAAGCTCACCCCATGTTATGAAATTGGGCACGCAGTCACGCATATATTTATAGCCTGACATTACCACAGCTTCGACATCCTCCTTTGACTGCCAGAACTTAGCGGTAATCTGCTCATTGTTGGGCAGCACATCGAGATAGTCGTTGCACGAAGAGGCAAACAACATTGTCGAAGCCGCCACAAGGGAATATATTATCTTTTTAAACATAAGGCATTAGAAATTAATAGTCAGACCAAATGCGAAACGCTTAGAAACCGGAGTCTGTGAATTATCCTTCACGAGCTTGGTAGCGGTAGGCAGACTTACCTCAGGATCCTGNCCCTTGTAATGGGTCCAGGTAAAGAGGTCGTAGCCTGTAGCAAAGATATTGGCACGTGTAATACCTATACCGATGCTTTCAAGGAAGCTCTTGGGAATGTTATAGTTAAGGCTCAGGGTCTTGAGACGTACAAATGAAGCATCCTCCACAAAACGGTCAGAACCAAGGTAGTTGTAACCCATGCCGAAAAGTGCGCGGGGGATTTCGGTATCATCGCCCTCAGCACGCCAGCGGTGAAGTACCGCAGTACTCTGGTTCTTGACATTGTACATGCTCTCAAGATCCATACGTGCCTGGTTGATGACCTTCTGTCCTACACGGCCGTAGAAGAATGTGGTCAGCTGGAAGTCTTTCCATTTGAGCTTGAAACCGCCACCGAAGATAAACTTAGGATTGGCGTTGCCGAGATACACGATATCGTTTTCGTTGATCACGCCGTCATGGTTGATATCCTCATAACGGGCATCACCGGGATATACGCTCTGATTACCGTTGTACATCACAATGGGCTGGCCCTGATAATTGTACATCACATTACCTTCAGCATCGCGGGCATAGGTCTGCTCGGTGTTCTGGTATACTCCGAGGTAACGGTATCCGTAGAAAGCACCTACCGGTACACCCTCGATAATGCGGAGCGCGTAGTTGCCGTTGCCAAAAGTATAGTTTTCCTGAACGTAGGTACTCGGAAGCTCGAGCACGGTGTTGATGTTACGGCTTATATTGGCGTTGAACGAGAGGTTCCATGTCTTCTGACGTACGGCCTGCCAGTCAAAGCGGAATTCGACACCCTTGTTGGCCAGCTTACCTGAGTTGATCCAGGCGATGCTGTTATAACCGGTAGTCACAGGNAGGTCGGTATCTTTGATAAGAAGATCCGATGTCTTTTTATCGTAGTAGTCGAAGGTTACATTGAGGCAATCCCACAGACGGAAGTCGACACCGAAGTCAATCTCACGGGTTGTNTGCCACTTGAGTTTGTCAAGCTGCATTCGGTTAGGAGCCACGGCCTGATTGTCGACATACTGGCCAANCGANGANTAAGCGCCATAATACTTGGCTGCGCCTGAAGGNGCCTTNCCTGACCAACNGAGNCCTACACGGACCTTGGCTTCATCGAGCCATGAGAAGTTCTGATTGCGCAGAAGCGGCTCACGGTCAATATTCCATGCAAGACCGAATGCAGGATAACTGCCGAAACGGTGCTTGCGGCCCATTGCCGAGTTACCCTCATAAGTAATAGAAGCCTTGGCTGTATAACGCTCGTCATATGAGTAAACGGCCTGTCCTACAAAAGCCACCGAACGGCCGTCACCGTTTGAAGAACCGGCTGCCGCAACGACGCTGCCTACAACCGGGTCGGCAAGACTGGTCGACGCATTACCGTAAGTCATGCTCGACTCGCTGTAAGAGCTGCTCTGGTAAGTACGGAANAGCGCGGTACCGATAATGCTATGCTTTTCAGCAAACAGATTATTGTATATAAACTTACCCTCTGACTGGAGTGTGAATGCATCAGTGATAGCATCGGTAGAGCGGTTGGCAAATGTACTTGTCCACAGCACACCGGTAGCCTCCTGCGGAAGGAACTGCTTATACTTGTTGGTTTTCATATTGAGTGAAACCCAGCCTGAAAAACGGAGATGGAACGGGAAATTATAATCAAGCTGTATGGTCATCTTCTCCTCGCGCAGCTGAGTCTTGTAGTAACCCAGATCAACGAGAGCTACAGGATTGAAGTTGCCTTTACCCTTGTTTTTGTCAATACCGGTAAATGGTCCCTGGAAGTCCTCTTCCTGAGTGAAGTAACGGTCAGTCGGCAGGCCTGTTACATCATCGATCCAGAACGGGCTGAGGTTTGGCATCTTCTGCATGGCCATTGCACGCGCATTCTCAAGCACATTGGCATTCTTATTGGTAGCGGTAAAGTTGAAGTCAGTGTGCACACGCAGACGGTCAGAGAAGTTGTAGGTAATCTTGAACTGACCCTGAAGACGCTTCAGATCGGTACCCTTTGTTGTACCGTCCTCATAATACTGGTTGAGTGACAGACGGTAAACCGCTTTCTGACCACCACCGCTCATTGAGAAGGTGTTATCGATGATCATCGCATCCTGCTTCACTGCGCCGAGCCAGTCGGTATTGCAGTTATACTCGTCATAGTAGAGATAATTGGGATCGTAGTTGATCTCGGATGCATTGAAGAGCTGGTTCATCTCATTGGTGGCACTCTGCACACCCTTGGCGTTGGCGGCGTTCCAGAGAGCGTCCTGCATGAGGGCCGTATACTGAGTACCGTTGAGCAACGGTATTGATGACGGCTCACGCTTGATGGTGAACTTGGTGGCAAACTGGAACTGGGTCTTACCGGCAACACCCTTCTTGGTATTGATAAGGATTACACCGTTAGCACCCTTCGAACCGTATATCGCTGTAGCNGAGGCATCTTTCAGNACCTCGATGCTTTCGATATTTGANGGCGCTATATTAAGGAGCGCTCCGAAATCCTCGGCTGANGCNGTGCTGAAGCTGAAGTCCTCGGCGATATCGCTTGAGTAAGGCACACCGTCGACTACGATAAGCGGGTCGACATTGTCATCAAGTGTACTGATACCACGTATCTGTATATTGTTCTTGGCGCCCGGGTCACCGCCGACATTGATGTCAAGACCGGCGATCTGTCCCTGAATTGCCTCCTCGATAGAGGCAACCGGGCTTTGTGAAACAAGTTCCGACACTTCAAGATGCTGAATGGATGATGTCTGCATTCGACGNGTCACACCCATGTCGTCACTCTTCTGTCCCACTACCACAACTTCATTCAGCTTGGAGGCAGAAACGAGTGAGAAGTTCTGCACACTCTGACCGGTATATGCCACCGACTTAGTCTCGAGACCGATATATGAGGCCTGGATTTTGAGCTTACCGGCATTGGCAGGTACCGTGAGGGTATAATTTCCATCAATATCGGTCACCGCACCTTTAATGTAACGGCCCTGATTGTTGATAAGCACCACGTTCGCACCGATGACAGGCTCCATTTCGTCGCCTTCCTCACCCATCACGCAACCGGTGATTACGTGTTCCTGAGCAGCGGCACTCATTGCACCCAACGTGAGGATGGCCATAAGCGCCAGCAAGATTGTTCTTTTTATATTATTGGTATTCATGGTCTGTTTTGTTTAATCATTGCAGTATGCCGTCAATGAAATGCAAACAGCCGTCGCCGAATGCAAAAGGCAAGTAGCTGTAATCGGGTACGACGTCAACAGTGTTCGCACCGCCGACAAATCCGACACTCAGCTTGGATCCGTTATCGACAATATTGAGCTTCTGTGAGCCGGCGGTATAGAACTCGCCGTGGCATGACGATCCGACGAANGGATAGTCAGTGAACGAGTTCATCAGTGAGCTGACAAAGTACTGCACAAGATACTTTGACAACGTAGCCTTGTCGGTTGATGAGACCGTTCCGGTAAGGGTTCCGTCGNTGACGCTCAGCTTGCTGCAACCGGGTATATTTTTCAGGTTTGCGGCAATAGCCTCATTAGTGGGGGCGAACAGGATGAATCTTGAGCCGCCTGACACAAGCTGGGAAAGGTCACCGCCTACAATCAGGCCGGCCTTNTGAAGAAGCTGCGCAAACATATAATAAGGATAGTTCTTGTCGTTGCACACAGCGAGGAAGTGTCCTATGCCGTCGCCTGAAGCCTTTTCAAACAGGGCATTGGCGTCATAGGAATATGAGCTGCCGTTGGCCCAGCTGTGACCGTCGTTGAGGATCGGATGCAGGTCAACGAAAGGATCACCGGTATATGAAGGCTCAAGCTGCTGGTTGAACAGGGCATTGGTCGTGATGCGGCCATCCTTTACAAACCAGTAGTTGTAAGCTGCCGATGTCGGTACTACCTGAGTACCTGTCATGGCAAGTTCCTTCACATTCTGAGCCACGTGCATATCGGAGATTTCCTTCATTGCACCGCTACCCATCGCCACGAAGTCACCGGCATCGCTGCTGTACTGCTGCAGCTCCTTACCCATAGTGGTNGAGTAAAGACGTATCGCCGGATCGGTATTGGCCATCTGTTCCTCAGTAGGCATCAGCGTCACGAAGTCTATGTCCTTTGATGCAAGTGACAGGAGTGAAGATGAAGAGCTCAGCGCATAGAGATAGGCGATATAACGTGAGTCCTTGAATGCCGGGCCGACCACTGAAGTGAATATCGCGGGAAGTTCCATGCGGTCCATACCGTAGAAGGTTCCGTTGGCACAGAGCTTGCGGTCGGTCACGTCATCAGGATTGATGTCGATAGGTGTACCGTAAGAGGTCAGCACCTCACCTCTCTTGATCTCCTCGGGGAATACAAGATCGTTGGTGTTGGCGCATGACTGATATACGAAGTATTCGAGGATAAGTGGATCGAGATCATCGATCGAGGTATATCCGCTCTGAGAAGTCCAGAAATTAGTGAAGAATTTGTCAATCGCACTATTCGACGGCACGAACAGGTTATAGCCGCTGCTCTCCAGGATTGAGGTCAAGCGCCATGACAATGTAGGCCATTCCCATGCGATCGGAGGCAATGAACTGTGGCTATGGGCGTAGACCTGATATCCGAGCGAACTCATAGTCTCGTCATCGACAAGCTCATAGGATGAATATGAGTCATAGATGGCAAGGAACTTCGAGTACTGCGGATTATTTGCAAGCTCGTCGTAAATGGTGTTGAGTGGTTCAACCACATGATCGACATGATACAGGTAACCATTGTCGGTCACGACGGCATTCTCGTCAAGCACCTTGGCATTGGCAATGTTGAATACATCACCTGACTCAGATTTGCCGCCCCACTCGGTGTCGGGGAAGAAGTAATTATAATTATAGGTGGCGTCAATTCCCTTTGTCTCGAAAAGCTTGTTAGACAATACGGGAATGTAACGCTCGTAATGATATTCCTTGATAGCAGTTTCAGAGCTGGCGAAAGGAGTCAGTTTCACACTCTTATCCACAATAGGATCCATACTGTGGGTACGGTGCTTGTAATAGAAGCCGGCCTTTACGAGAAGCTGATCGGGAGTTGCTCCGTCACCGTCGGTAGGTCGGAAATTAACCATCTTGCTCCAGTCAAATGCATAATACATCAGATGATANCCCACAAGCTTATTAATATAAGCATGATCACGGGCATCAAGTTCTTCGACTGAATTGCAGCCTTTCTTAGATAAGAACTCACGGAAAGCCTCATCATTGGGCGCAATAACAGTAAGGATGCTCTTACCGTTGACGATCTCCTTGTAGTCGGAAAGATCGATACATTTAACAAATAGCGAATAGTTGGCATCGGATTTAAGCACCTCATAGGCGTTACCTTTCAGCCATGTCGGTGGCTTATAGTGGTCATCGGAGCCAAGGTCATCGCTACACGANGCCAATGACAATCCGCAGGTGATCACAGTTGCCGACATTACCGCTGCAAGGGTCGACCGGAGGTTACCCATGCCGATACGCTGTGTCGCAGGTTTTAACAGGTTTCTGTTTCCCATGTTGATTTATTTGGTTTATTAATATACCGTTTCATGCATGAGGACCGCTAAATGAGGCTATACGATCCTCCGCTTATATCAGTTAATAGTAAATTGCTATCGCACATTCATATCAATAGCTGAAAATCAAGACTTTTACCTCCAGATCCCCAACTAAATCACACTTCTGCAATCCTTAATTCAACCAATTAAGGATTACCGGAATGTTTATTTTTATTAATTCAGTGGTGTTTTACGCCATTGAAACAGTCAAAGTTAGAAAAAATC
>WFLX010009071.1_pt1 | contig 11372 bp, 6 predicted proteins | sample 4967041 | NCBI WGS metagenome assembly WFLX01 (sample SAMN12857096, study PRJNA449069) | gut metagenome | isolation source: stool from male and female vole | host: Microtus ochrogaster | place: USA:Florida | collected 2017 | reverse complement strand
TCAACTCCGAGTGCCTTATAAGCCTTCATCAGGGCTTCGGGAGTGATGTCTTTGATAAAGTATACTTTAGGAAGAGAGTTTTCAGTAGTCTCCTGAGAGGCTGAATCCTCGATTGCTTTGTTGTTGTTGCCGGCACACGCACCAAGAGTCATCAGAGCGCAAGATGCGGCGATAAGGAATTTTCTCATAATGTTGGTATTTTGTTGAATATGCAAAATTAATGAAAATTTCTGTATACGGACTTATCTTTTTTACGGTTAACTTAACCAATTTTGCAGTTGATAATCATTGGCGTTGAAAGCACAATCAATTATTTGTCTTCAGCGCAGCGTTCAGTTGATCGGCTATCTGCTTCATACCCCTGACATTGGGATGTCCGGCAGTTTTGTCAATTTCGTTAAGCTGAAGGTAGGGTACGCCGTAATGATTGCAAGCTTCAATAATGGAAGAGGTTATCTCGGGCTTCAGACCGTCGTTGACGATATAGAGCAACTCTGTATTGGGATAACGGTCAACCATATGCGAGAGCATATAGGTGAGTGCAGGTCGGAAAGATTTCAGCTGCTCCTCAGTCCAATCGCTCCACACGAACTCTCCGATAGGTGCATTTGCCCATGAATCATTTGTGNCACCGAANATGAAAATCATATCNGGNCTTCCGAGATTGTCCATACGNGTTATGAANGAGCGATCGGNATAATCCNCCTNATTATATCCCGTGTTGCAGATGGTGGAGCCGGAGAAAGAGTTGTTCTTCTCAAGCCGAAGGTCATTCTGAGAAATAAACTGATGCCACCANGTCTGCTTCACATCTTTCACATCCGTGAGCTCCGGGTTCGGTTTTGTGAAATACCATAGAGCATTTCCTTTGGGCTCTACGAAATTCTCAAATGTAGAATAAGAATCTCCTAAGATAGATACGCTTTTCTTGCTTTGTGAGTAAGCAGTGCAGTTGACTGACAGAATCAGCAACATTCCCACTGCAATGATTCTTGATAATAGATTTTTCATGAATTGTTAAGTATATTTTTAATTGTGAGATCAGGATTTTCAAGCCAATCGAGCACCCATAGTCGCTTTATCGTCCAGCCTAATTTCTCAAGCAGATTAGGTATTGTAAACTCCCTGTCTCTCACTGTTGGAAGTTTATAGTAGTCGCGCCCGTCTACTATGATTCCAAGTTTATACTGACTGGGATTGTCAGGGTCTACGATAGCAATGTCAACTTTAAATGCGCTTCGCCCTACATGGGTCTGCACATAATGTCCCATTTCTCGAAGNCGTTTCGCTATATCGTCAATCACCGCTTCCTTTTCTACATCACCTTTCTCTATGGGTGAATTCTCCTGTATGTCGGAGGCATATTTAAGGAAATTACGCAAAGCAACCACCCCTTTCGGGAGATTGCCGTCTTCAGGTATATGTCGTGGCAAAAGTGAACTGAATACCGCCATCTCCTCGCGTGCTCGGGTGACAGCCACATTGAGGCGACGTTCACCACCGACTTTGTTGATAGGACCAAAGTTGAGCGAAACATTGCCGTTGACATCAGGACCGTAACCCACGGAGAAGATAATTACATCACGCTCGTCGCCCTGCACATTCTCAAGGTTCTTCACAAAGAGTGTTTCCGGCGCCAAGCTAAGGATATGTTGGATGTGCGGATCGTCCAAAAGTCTGTCGTTGAGAATATCTTCTATAAGTTCACTCTGTGCCTTTGAGAAAGCCACCACACCGATTGTGGGTAAAAATCTCTTCGCAGTGCGGAAAAGGTGGAAAATATAATCCACCACTGCCTCAGCCTCAATCCTGTTGGTGCGTGTCTTGCCGATGTCGTAAATGCCTTTCGGATTAATGAACGTCACCTTCTTTTCACTATCGTTGGCCGAGGGGAATGTGAGGAGACGGTTATCATAGAAGTGGCGGTTAGAGAAAGCTATAAGGCTTTCGTGGTGTGAACGGTAGTGGCGTGAAAGATAGTGGGAGGGTAGTCCGAGAGTGATACATTCCTCCAAAATAGAATCTGCATCCTCGCTTTCCTGACCATTTTCGCCGCTGCCGGGCTGTGAGGTGAAGAACCGGGTGGGAGGGAGCTGCATAGGATCACCAACCACAATTAGAGATTTCCCACGCGCAATGGCTCCGATTGCGTCAGGGGTTTCCAATTGCGATGCCTCGTCGAATATCACCAGGTCAAACATATCAGGGCGCATTTCAAGATATTGAGCCACACTCAGAGGCGACATCAGCATACAGGGGAAGAGGAGTTGGATAATAGACTGCGATTCTTCTATTGTTTTCCTTACCGCCACACCGCGCCCATGTGAGAAAACTCGGCGTAGCAAAACTGCCCTCTCCTCAAGTTGACGGTCGTCAAGAACAGCAGTGGCAATCCTATTTTTCAGACTTTTAATGAGTTTGTCCGTTGCACTGTTACTCAATTTATAAGTGAGATAGGTGAAAGTGCTCAAATACTTCTCATGGAGCTTGCCATTAAACATACGCAGCGACGGGTTAGTCATAATCATCTTGTCAATCTGCGTTTTCAGATAGCCCTTCTCCAACTTCGCAGCTGCTGTTTTCCCGCTGTTTCCCTCAAAATAAAATTCAAGGACCTTAGGAATATTCATCCCAAGGATTTTTTCTCGTTTTTCTGTGAAAAGATACCATTTATGGAGAAGATTGATATTAGATTTCCATCTATCAATATTTCCTGCTATCTCGTCAATGGTAGTGGTAGGGTCAAGATCAACTGTGGCAAGCTCACACAGTTGCTTCCAAGAGGGACGCTTGAAGAGAATCTGCTCCGGGCTCTTGCGTATGAGCATACGGTTGAAGAATCCATTGGCCTTCTTATGCACAGTCTGAATCTCCTCCGGTAAGAGCGAGATCAGTTGTGACAACTGCTGCTGGTTTTCAAGAGAATTCTCCTTTGGATATATGCCTTTAAGAGGATGGTCGGCAGGATGACAACCATGCACTTCCTCAATNAGATCGAGAGAAACTAAAATCTCGCACGCCTCCTTGATTTGTGAAGGTGAAAGATGCTTTATCTCTTCAAAATTAAAGTTGAGAAAATCAGGGTCTTCAATCGCTGCAAAACGGTCGATGCAATCATAGAGCGACAAATTGTCGAGTTGAGGGGAATGGATAGCTTCAGTGATGTCGTTAATGAAGTTGCGATACTTGGTTAAGCTGTCAGCTGACTCATCAAAAATGCTTTTTTCCTCCTCTCCCGTAGTTTCAGCAGTGCCGATCTTCTCCGGGTGGGCTGCCTTAATCTGAGAGAAGAAAGAACGCTTGTTGGTCTTGTTACTATGGAGTTCCAGACAATATCTCTGAAGACCGATCGCATTAAGCCGCTTTCGCACTACGTCGAGGGCAGCTTTCTTTTCAGAGACGAAAAGCACTCTCTTACCGTTGTATATGGCATCGGCTATCATATTGGAGATGGTCTGCGACTTTCCTGTGCCGGGAGGGCCGTGAAGAACGAAAGAATTATTGGCATGGCTTTGCGCCACAGCCTCCAACTGCGAAGAGTCATAATTTATAGGGAGCACAAGGTCGGCAGCATTGTTTGCTTCTATATTCTGAGCATCCGCTGACTTGATTTTAATGTCAACGTGCTGCTCAATCATAGCGGAGAGGAGTGGATGACGGGTTATGACTGAGGGNTTGTCATGGATGTCATGCCAAAGAAGGTATTTTTGAAACACGAAGACCCCGGCAAAAGACTCATCTCTTACGCTCCATTGCCTGCGTGGTTCAAGGCGCTCGTTTATCTCACCGAGCGGACGGCGGAAAATCTCCAAGATAGGCTCCCAATCGGGCAGCCCATCCTCGTCGGTAGGGATTGACTCAATAGCAGGTAAGACAATGCCGAATTTCTGACGCAACATCTCTATTAGTGTCACGTTAATCATGATCTCGTCATCACGGAGAGTGATCTTATATGCCAAGTTGTTTTTTTGCTCTATTTCGGCAGGGATAAAGATAATAGGGGCGATATGCGAGCGGGAGCCTGTGACATCAAACCAGCGCAAGGAGCCAATTGTAATGAAAAAGGAGTTGGCCCCGTTTTCCTCAAGCTTATTGACCGAAGCTTTGTATAGCCCTTTAAGTTGTTTTACACTATCAACGTCAGGTTTACCGACGTATTTGGCAAGTTTGCCGGTCTTCAAAAGATTAATCACCTCTTGCGCCTGAAGATTCATCACCGGTAGGATACCTCTCCCGAAGCGCAGATTAAGCATATGATTGCGTAGTGAGAGATCGAGTAGCTGTCTTTCCCACACATCGAGGCGTGTGGTATCATGGTCGGAAGTGTCGAAACCNACGATTTCGGCTTCTTCAATTTCTTCCTCACCATTTGAATATTCCGGGTCAGTGTTCTCTTCCGAAAGGGGCTCTGAGTCGGTAGGAACCGGCAAATCGTCACGCTGATCTGCAACATAACCATCCGTCATGTTGGAATCAGGGTTGCTTCCCAAGTTGTCAGTAGTAGTAATGTCATTCATTGAACTGCAAATTTAATAAAAATATTCTGAATGAGGGCCATATTGAGAGNCAATTAATCGAAGGTATACTTTTTGGNTATAAAAATGGTTAATATAGTATAATATGATCATCGGAATCGCAAAGTATATTTCGAAAATACGGTTATATTAGAGAAATGACACATCAATACAACCTCGAAGATTTTCTTTGAGACTAAACGGTATAAGTTGTCGCTGAAAATTACTGTAACATCTGATAATAATGGCTGGAATATCCTCATTCGATAATCTTTTTTCCTCCCTGACTCCGCTGCGTCGAAATGAAGAGGAGGGTAAAAGGAGTGAAAGAAGTCAACCTCTGTTTAAAATTGCAATAGACGGGGGTGAACCGTTGATTGAACCTATCGGTGCCAGCCGTTCTACGGGCACGATGTCGGTGGCTGAAGCACGCCTGATGAATGAGATAACACGCATAAGCGAATCTGAAGGCGCTTTCAGTCTGTCGGATGGTGCTGAAAACGATAAGTTTATTTCTATCTGGGAGTATCCCTATATTATTCATCTTATAAAGGGTGATTGCAAGGTGNTGGATCANGANGGACAAGAAATTGTTTTCGTGGATGCCCCTGCCTATCTCCTCTTGCGCATTACAACCGTTGATGANTCACCGACNGCCGATGTCACTTTGAAACTCCTTGTTGACGACAAAGAATATACCTCCATAGTGTTTCTTGACGATACCCACGTTTTGTGTGAGAATAAGATTTATAATGTCAAGAGTGTCGGAGCTAATTATCAGAGTATTTTAAACCTTGTAACTCCTGTTGACAAGTCCCTCCTTGATACATTTCTCACTCTATTCTTGTCATATGTGGAGAATGTTACTCCGGAGTTAAACGGAGTAGCTGCTCGCCGGTCGTCGCATACTGAACATGCCCTCCCTACACTCTATCTGGAGAAGGTGGCGGCAGATAAGGCCCTTTATCTNCGTACAGGCACGTCGCTTGAATCGCTTGGAGTNAACTTGCCGACTGGCATCACTCCAACTGTAGCCGTGAGAATTGATGAGGATAGGGGGATTTCAATACGAAAGGTAGAAGACTGCGATATCGAAGAGCGAACTGCTCGTCTGGAGAATCTCATACTGCAAAGTGCACCCAACCGTAACGCCAAGAAGGAGATATATAGAGACGGGAATTTCTTCATTATTCCGGAAGAGACCGCCGGTCCCTTTCTTTTGAAACACCTTCCTGAGGTGCTTGAGGATTTCCGTCTTGTGGGTAGTGAAAAACTGAAGGAATATAGGGTGGTGGCTGCGGTGCCCAAAGTGAATTTCCGTTTCTCATCCGGCATTGATTTCTTGGAAGGGGAGGGGGATGTCACCATCGGGAAAGATACCTTTTCAATCAGTGATATTCTCAAGCAGTATGCCGCAAAGCGCTATATCGAACTGAGTGACGGTAACCGTGGCATAATAGATGAAAGCTACATCCAACGCCTGCAACGTCTCTTCAGGAGGCGCGATAAGGATGGGCGCATAAAAGTGACCATTTTTGATATGCCTGAGGTGGAGGAACTGATACAAGCTAAGATATCCGGACCCTTTGCTGCGAAGTCACGTAACGTGCTTGAGGGTTTCAACAAACTCAAGAAAGCAAAGGCACCCGATTATTCCGTGAAAGCAAAACTGCGCCCTTATCAGGTGCANGGTGTTAAATGGCTATGGTATCTTTATGAGAATAAGCTTGGAGGGTGTCTTGCCGACGACATGGGTTTGGGAAAGACTTTGCAGACTATTGCAATGCTTTCGCTTTCCTATCAATATGCCGAGCGACCGACCCTCATTGTTATGCCCCGAAGCCTTCTCTTCAATTGGGAGAAGGAGCTTGATAAATTCTGTCCGAAATTAAAGTATTACACATATTATGGCAGTGAGCGAAATCTTGAAGAGGCATTGAAAAGGCAGGTTATCCTTACCACCTATGCCTTAGTGAGAAACGATATAGATGAGCTGAGGAGACATCGTTTTGAGTGTGTAGTCCTCGACGAGTCGCAGAACATTAAGAATGTCTCCGCTCAGATCACTGCGGCCGTGCTGATGCTTGATGCTGACCATAGGTTTGCCCTCAGTGGTACCCCTATGGAGAATAACCTTACGGAGCTATATTCACTTTTCAGATTCTTAAACCCGACTATGTTCGGGTCGCTCGACGATTTCAATGCGTCATACACCAATCCTATTCAACGATTCGGCGATAAGGATGCTTCCGAGAGTTTGCGCAAGAAGATTTTCCCTTTCATTTTGCGGAGATTGAAGAAGGATGTGCTCAACGATCTTCCCGACCGTATAGACCAGACAATATATGTGGAGATGTCGGAAAAGCAGAAGAGGCTATACAATGAGCGTAGGCAGAGCTATCGCGTTCAGATAAACGAACTGATAGCCCGCGAAGGTATTCAGAAGTCGCAGTTCGTGATGTTTCAGGCTCTCAATGAACTGCGTCGTATTGCCTCGGTGCCTGAAAGTGTATCAGANGGTGGTGTGGCATCTCCTAAGATTGATGAGTTGATAGACTCGCTTATAGCCTCTGTGGGTAATGGACACAAGTCGGTTGTTTTCTTCAATTTCATTGCCGGGCTTGAGATAGTGATGGAACGCTTGGAGAAGATTGGAATCCAATATGAGACAATGACAGGCTCCACCTCGGCAGGGGCAAGGAAGAGAGTAGTTGAGAGGTTTCAGTCAGATCCCTCTTGTATGGTAATACTTCTCACATTGAAAGTTGGCGGCGTGGGACTTAACCTTACGGCTGCCGATACGGTTTATATTTTCGAGCCGTGGTGGAACAAGGCTGCTGAGGAGCAGGCAATAAATCGGTTGCATCGCATCGGGCAGAAAAAGACTGTCACAGCTTATTCTATAATCACTATCGGCACCATTGAGGAGAAGATGCTTCAGCTCCAAGCACAGAAGAGCGAGCTTTTCAATGAGCTTATTAGTGCAGACACGGCTTCTACAAAATCGCTCACACAGAAAGATATTGACTTTATCCTCTCGTAATCCCTTTATTCTTTTGCAAGCTTATGACTAATAAAGATATACTCCCCCCGGCACAAAAAGTCAAGAAAGTAATTCCCGGCATGATTACTCTTCCTGCGCCAAATAAAAAGGAGATATACGGACTGAATAAAATCCTGAAAGATGAGATATACACTCTTATTGAGCCCTTGGCTAAATTAATTCGGAAGGATAAGGTTTCGCTTTCACCATTGTCCGGTAAGACCACCAAGCCACTTTACAATGCCATGACCGCTGACAGTGGTCTGCGTTCCCTTCATAAGGAACAGCTCATAATGATATACAGGTCGTTTGCATCCGATCCCAACAATGTCTTGGCAGTGGCAGCTACTGACAAAAAGTTTGAGAAATTTTGGGAAACGATGCTGCTGTCATATGAGATGAGTATGGCAGAGGTGGCAGCTATTTTGGGAAGAGACATACTCGCCCAACACTATTATGGGTGGGGAGCAAATTTCGTAGCTGAGATATTGTTCTTCCCTTTGGAAATCAGTTATGTTGCTCCCACCTATTATTACTACGACACTACCAAGCGTAGGGAGAGGCTGATCTATCAACTCCCGGCAACTTATCGTCAACGCTTCACTGATTATTTCTTCGGCCCGGATGCAGGAAAGCCACATTGCTATAAGACTTTGCCGGAAGATAGGGATTTAAGAATAGAAAACTTTGAGCCACAGCTTTCCACCGACCTTGTTACATTAGCGGGNCTTGCTCTCAATGGATCTATGCTTAGTGCCAACGGTTCAATCACAGCCAATGTGGTGAAGCGTATAAAGAAGCAATCCGGGATTAAGGAATTCCCAGCCACACTCGATTCCTATCCCCTCGACAGAGTGGAGTTGTTGAGTTTCGCTTATTTCTATGAGCTTAAGAAGGAGCGGATTTCTACAAGGGATATTCCGGTGAAGAGATTTGTGAGATATGTTGTAGATGCTCTCCCCGGTCAGATCAGCGCAACACAGTTTAATAGTTTCTTACCGGCTCTTCAAGGTTTCACGAAGTTATGGGCTGAGAAATCTTATGCCAAGGAGGTGGCTTTATGTGTGAAGTCTCTCCTTCTTCCGGCACAGGATGAATGGATGGATATGGATAATTTTCGTCTACGTCTCCTCAATTGCAATGAATTTGAGGATATAAGTATCTTCAAGCTTTTTAAGTATAGCGACAGGGAGAAGAGCAATCTTCGCAGAAGAAGTGAAAAAGATCATGACAACATAGAGGTAGATATTATAAAGCCTATTAATTGGTTTGAAGAGATTGGCTATAAGTTCGCCTTGAATTGGATAAGATTTCTGTGCGCAGTTGGTGTGGTGGAAATTGCCATGGATAATGAAGTGAAGCTGACGGAGAACGACCCATTGGGGGGAATGAGGTTCGTAAGATTGACCCCTCTTGGCAGGTATGCTTTTGGCATTGACAATGATTACACACCCACGGCGGCTGAAGAATTCGGTGGTATAGACTATGACAGCCACAATGGAATTATCACGCTGCCCGGTGCAGATTCTCCATATACAATGTTTCTATCCACTGTGGCCAAGCAGATAAGCCCCACAAGATTCAAAATTTCTTTGGAATCGCTGATGAAGGGCTGCCGCAAGAAATCGGAGTTGGAAAGTCGCATTATGAGTTTAAAGGCAGTGATAAATGTTGACAAGGAGCCGGCACTGTTAAAGCTTACCAAGGACGCGTTAAGTCGAACTGAGTGTGCCGAGAAGGAGAGTGGCTATTCCTTGCTTAAACTTAAAAGTAATCAAACCGGCTTATTGGATTTGATTGCTAAGCATAAAGAATTAAGGAGTATGGCGCTTCTTACTACCACCAGGTCGATGGTACTTGTGAAAACGGCTGATTTGGAGAAATTTTACACCATATGCGCTTCCAACGGTTATCTTATGGAATAGTTATGTGTTTGCAACCAAAGTAAGCAGTCGATTTTTTTGTTCGTCTTTAAGACAGTTATTGTGGCTGCATAATAATTCACTTAAAGTTTAAATTACGTAATAGTTTGTTTTGAAAGAGAATTTGAAAGAAAATAAAAGAGAATATTTGAAAAGAGGTATGCTCTTAGGGGTATCAGTAGTGATACTTTTAGGAGTTGTTGCTCTTCTCATCTTCTACCGCCCGGAGAGTGTGACATTGCCTGACTTAGACGTTAAAGAAATCATGCGTGAAGCCTCTCCTGAGTGGGAGAAACCGGGTAAATATTGGGTTACCTATATGTCTACCCCAAATGTCTATGAGGGTAAAAACGATGTTAGCGGTATTGTGTTGCATCATACTGCCCATGAAGGTCCNGCCTACCGTGTAGCNAAAGCTCTCTGCGATTCAACGAATTCGGTGAGCTGCCACGTGGTGATTGATAAGGATGGTACTCGCTATGTGCTTGCTCCACCGGAGGCGATAACTTGGCACGCCGGATATTCAAAGTGGGGCGACCGTTATAGAGCTAATACCTTTATGGTGGGTATAGAGTTTCAGGGTAATACCCTTGTTGANCCTCTCACTGTGGAGCAGATTGAGAGCGCAATTGAGTATATGCGACCGATAATCGAGAAGTATGATGTCAAGGCTGAAAATATAGTCACTCATCAGATGATACGTGATGCCTACCGTGAGGCCAACCCGAAAAATAAGAAGGCTTGGCCGAAGGTAGATGTCACTCCGGAAGAATATGAACGTGTAATGAATGCTCTTTCATCTGCCGGACTTCTTAAAAATTGATTAAAGCATTTAGTTATGGATATACATAAGGAGGAGACAATAAGATTGGTAGATTTGGAGACGGGCTACTCCAATAAAAGTGGAGTAGTAATAATCACACGCAATATCAATGCGTCTCTTTATTCAGGGGAGTTGACATGTCTACTGGGTCCTAACGGAGCAGGTAAGTCAACTCTTTTAAAAACGCTGACCGCGTTCCTTCCTCCCGTAAAGGGGGAGATTTTAATAAAGGGTAGACCTTTGACCGATTATACCGCTCCCGATATTGCCAAGTTGATTGGTATTGTCTTGACTGAAAAACCAAACCTCGAAAATATGACGGTTGAGGAATTGGTNGCACTCGGGCGAAGTCCATACACCGGTTTCTGGGGACGAATGGGGAGCGAAGACAGTAGGATAGTGGCTGAGGCTATAAGAATGGTTGGGGTTGAGGATCTGAAANCTCGNAGGGTAAATACGTTNAGCGACGGTGAGCGCCAGAAGGTNATGATAGCTAAGGCTATTGCCCAAGAAACACCTATAGTATTCTTGGATGAACCGACCGCTTTCCTCGATTATCCGAGCAAGGTTGAGATTATGCAATTGCTCCAACGGCTTGCCAAGGAGAGGNGGATGACAATATTTCTCTCAACGCACGATATGGATATGGCTCTACAGATAGCAGACAGAGTTTGGTTGGTAGATAAGAAATACGGTGTANCAGTCGGTTCGCCTGAANACTTGGNNATCAGCGGCGATTTGGANAAGTATTTCAAGNGNGACGGCATAGAATTTGANATGGTGACAGNTCTGTTTCNGATANNTCATAAATTGAATAGATCCGTAAANATTTCGNGCAAAGGANTTTATNANGATATGGCTGTGAAAGCTTTGGCCCGACAGGGTGTAGAAGCCACTCCGAATGGGAGTTCTGCAGTTGCTATTGAGGCTGGTACTGAATGCTATTTGGTAAATGGCGAAAAGGTGGATACCGTAAGTGGATTAGTGGATATGGTTGAATCCTTGTTAAATGCAAAGTAATATGGAGAAGGATAATTTGAGGTTTGTGGCGGTTGATTCTGTAAGGTTTG
>WFLX010007263.1_pt1 | contig 11373 bp, 8 predicted proteins | sample 4967041 | NCBI WGS metagenome assembly WFLX01 (sample SAMN12857096, study PRJNA449069) | gut metagenome | isolation source: stool from male and female vole | host: Microtus ochrogaster | place: USA:Florida | collected 2017 | reverse complement strand
AACGCATTGTCGATGATGATGAAACGCGACTACGTCAACGGCAGCAGTGAGGCCTACAACACACTTCTCCTTCTCATATCCTGCCTTCTTATGACAGTGCTTTATGTCTACCTTGATGCTGCGCAAAATTTTGTCATGCGCATACTGCCTATCATATGGATGGGGGTGGTACTCTTCCTTGGGTGCTGGGCATTCAACAATTTCGGTATCTACCTCAATGCACCGCGCACCATGCTTATGTCGGCGCTCGCGCTCTTTGTGCTCGACATTTGGTATGCATTTGAAGGACCCGTCGGACGGTTATGGCAAAAGATCAGGCCCAAGAAGACCTCTCTTAAGCCGGAGTTGGCTGCTCCCGACAACAATCAATAACCAGACTTAACTATAATCATAATGAAAAAGATTCTGATGCTTTCCGCCGCTGTGGCTTTATGCTTGGGCGCATCGGCTAAGACACTCAAAGTATATTCAGTGACTGGAAACGTGACAAAGAAAGATGGTGCCAACTGGACCAAACTTGCAAAACCAGGCACGCTTTCCGACACAGAGACAATAAAAATCAACCCCGCAAGTTCACTGCGTGTATTGGACACGGATACACGTCAGGTGTATACCTTCTCCACGGAGGGCACTGATGCCGTAGCAGCGTTGCTGAAGCAGGCGGCTCAAGACAATAGCTCCTTGGGCGGGAAAATTGCTGCCGAGTCGCGCCGTCAGAGCGCTGCCGCATCAAGCAAGGCTCATCAAGATGTGGGTGCAGCCAAACGCGCTACTCTTGATGAAGAGCAGCAAGAGGCCCTTTACACAGCCCTCGTCAACGGTTTCAAGGCCGGTGCTGATCAGGGCGACCTTATTCTCTCGAAGCAGAACGTAGAGGATGGCCTCGTCTATCTCTCAATCAAGAATGCCGGTGAGAACCCGATATATGCCAATGTCTTCACCATGGGCGAAGATGGCCATTGGGTCGCAGTCTACGAATTTGACAATGAGAATCCTGCGCTCCTCATTGCTCCCGGAAGCACAGTGCTTATGGACAATCTTCTTCTCGCCGATGAAGGGGAGGCTCCATTCGTGGCTGTCGGTTTCTCTGAGGCATTCGATGGCGCAGAACTCACCGATATGTTCTCTGAAGAATTCGAGCCCGGAGAGTCATCGGCTGAGGGCGTAAGTCTTTATTTTGCTAAATGATAGTGATGAAAAAAGTTCTCAGACCGATTGTCATGTTGACATTGGCTGGAGCCGCATTCCCCGGTGTGGTATCAGCCGACCTTCCGGGGCCATCGGCATTGACGCGTGAGGCTCTGGCAGGTGCACGCTATGAGCGTGCGGCCCAGACTGCCGGCGACTTCCTGATGGAAAACATCAATACTCCTACCTGCACTTCTGATGCGTTGGTGTTCTACCTCAACGCACTCCGTCAGGCCTACGATCGTCAGGGCAAGAGCGGCGACTATGAGCAGTTCTGTAAGGACTTGTTCTCAAAGATTGATCCCTCCAAAAGCGGGACACTCACACGCGCTTTCTTTCTAATGGCGTTGGACTGCAAGGGCGACTACCGCCAGCAACGCAAGGACTGGCATACCTTCAATCTTCAAGGAGATAACTCTGCAGGCATACTCTTCTACGATGCCAATATCGGAGCTTTACCCACTGACCTTCTAAACAGCAAGCCGTTGCTCAGCGCATGGACACATGTCATAAAGGCAGACCTGCTGGCTTATGGAGGCATGTTTGAGGAAGCGGAGGCAGAGGCAGATGAGGCAGGCAAGATACTGAAGGCAAACTTCAGTGTCGGCTCTCCAGAACTGCTCATAGAAGGTTTGATTCGCGAAGTGATTGCCGCAGAGCAGAAGGATTGGAAAAAGGCTGCCGCTCTCGGCGAGGAGAACCGGGCAGCTATAGCCGCTGTCAATGCCGACTGCAAGGAACTTGTGGCCTGCGATGCCCGTCTGCAGCAATACTATTACAATTTAGGCGATTACGCGAAAAGCACCGGCTACGGCCAGGCAGCTGCCATTCGTCCGGCGCTTTTCGATGCCAAACCTCTGTTGATAAACTACCGGTCAGTACAAGGCCCAGATTTGTCAAACAGTCCATCTTCCTGGTTTGCCGACAGAGACTACAACACCATCAATCTCACACTCGCCCGTGCTTTGTTTGCACAAGGCCAGCAGTCTGAGGGAGCAAAGAGTGCCGACCGAGTGCTGTATGGTCTGCAGAAGGATATTGCCTCCAACTATTCCGACTTCGCTTTCAATAGAGCAGACGATGAACTCAAGGGGAAAGTAGACATGCTCGTGCTCACTGCTCCAGAATTGTCGGTGAAGGCACCACAAGACAGCCTGCTGCAGTCTTTGGCATATGATGCCGCCCTCATATATAAGCAACTCTCGCTAAGCGCGGGCACTCTTTATCGCGATGCCGTGGCTCGAATGGGCAATCCGACCATTTCTGGGCGTTACAGGGAGCTCGAACAGTGCCGCAAGGCCCTTGACTTGGCCGACGAAAGCAAGGTAGACTCATTGGTCAATCGTATAGCCGTGCTTGAGGCCAATATCCAGAAGAATGTCGACAATCGATTCAAGACTGCCCCGGGTATGCTTACGCGTTGGAGCGATGTTCGTGCTGCCCTCAAGCCTGATGAGGTGGCCGTGGAGTTCAGTATTGCAAACACTGATTCCGGTAATAGATATATAGCCTCTGTACTGACAGCTGATTCTAAATTCCCCGCAGTATTTGACCTATGCGCAGTGTCAGATATTGACGATATGAAGGATCACTGCGCAAGCACCCAGGCTTACTCGCTGCTGTGGAAACCGCTTGAGGCGAGTCTTAAGGACATTAAGACAGTCTACTTCGCCCCCGCTGGCAATCTCAACCTGCTTCCGATTGAGTATCTTCCCATCACTGCTGATGAGAGTTTCAACGACCGGTATGATGTATTCCGTCTATCCTCAACGAGCTGGCTTGCCCAGAGAGATGAGACTTCCACCCCAAATGCAGTCACACTCTACGGAGGAGTGAAGTATGACCTCAGCGAATCTGAACAGAGTGCCAATGAGCAGGCAGCCGACAGGGCATCTGAACGCTATTTTGCCGATGCATTCGAGGTGGGAGAGGCAGAGACCAAGGGGCTTCGTGCCGGTATCGCATACCTGCCGGCTACTGTAGATGAGATCAATGACATTGCCTCCATATTTGCTGCCTCTCAAAAGAAATCCGAGCGCACTGAGGGAGCGGATGCCACAGAGACAAGCATCAAGGAACTTTCCGGGAAAGAGATACCTGTGCTTCATATCGCCACACATGGTTTCACAGTGCCTCGCAAATCACGTTCACGCCTGGGTCGTGTGTTGGCCCGCAACGATGACCGCTCCACCTTCGAGGAGCAGTCTTTGGGACGCTCAGGCCTTATGATGGCCGGCGCAGCCAACACAGTAGACAGCAAGGATAAGAATGCCGCTATGAAGTTTGACGATGGTATCCTCACAGGCCGTGAGATCTCGCGTCTTGACCTCTCAAACGTCAACACTGTTGTGCTCTCAGCGTGTGAGTCAGGTCTGGGAGAAGTGGGAAGTGAAGGAGTGTCGGGTCTTCAGAGGGGTCTCAAGAAGGCCGGTGTCCGCACTTTGGTGATGAGTCTTTGGAAAGTGTCAGATGAGGGTACTGCCATTCTGATGAAAGATTTCTACACCAACCTGCTCAATGGCCAGAATGCTGCGCAGGCCATGCGCAATGCACAGAAACATCTCAGAACCATGGATGACGGTAAATATACCGACCCCACTTTCTGGGCTCCATTCATAATCCTCGATGCTATTTAGCATAAATCACCAAAAACAACTATATGAAAAGTAAAATCATTTTAGCAGCCGCAACGCTGCTGATTGCCGCAAACAGTTTTGCGCAATCCACTTTTGAGGAGGGGGGCCTCATGTATATGGAAGACCTCTCCGATCCTTCTAAGATGGCAGTNATTGTCATGCCGAANCAANATCCCGCANCCGGCTGGGGAATGTATTCGGGTGATGTGACCGTTCCAGCAACAATAGAGCATGACCTCGATACATATGAAGTGGTTGGGCTTTCGTCCGGCTGCTTTATGTGTCCAAATCTTACTGGCTTAGACATCAAAGCTTCTCTTAAGACAGTTGCAAACGCTTCTATTATGGGAGATAATATAAAATCTCTAAAGTTACCCGACTCAATTGAGGACTTACCTATTTCTTCTGTAAATGTGCCGAATGTGGAAGAATTATTTTTAGGAAAGAGCCTGAAAACGGTTTCTTTGTCATTCTCCCAACTCAATAAGCTGAACTCCTTAAATATACCTTCTTCGATTGAAAGTATAGAGACTTCGTTTTATACTTGCGATAAATTGCAGTCGCTTGAAGTCAAAGGGGATAATCTTTCGTTGATACGAGGATCTTTCTTTGGGATGCCTGAGTTGGAATCTCTCGTGATAGGAGGTAACAATCTATCCATAGAGGGTGCATTTATAAATATTGAAAATCTTAAGCAACTCGATCTTTCTGGCGTAAATAAGATTATTGGTTCATTTGGTAAAATCAATGTTGATAAATTGACCATACCTGAGGGAGTTGAGGAAATCAACGCTTCATTTCTTGAATTTAATGGAACTGAACTGACATTGCCAAATAGCCTAACTAAACTGGAGGGTTATAGTTTTTGGAGTTGCAAAAATCTAAAAACAGTTCGGTTAGGCAAAGGGGTATGTTCTATAGGCAATTTTACTGATACAAAAGATGTTGAAATATACTGCCCATGGGATGAAGTGCCTGAAGTACCAGACTTCCATAGTAATTCGAAGGTTACATTTGTAGTGCCAGTCGGCATGGAAGCGAAATACCGCGAAGCTTGGGGCANCAAGCTCGAGCATACAAACGCCCAAATATCTTTCAAGGAGCAAAATTTCTAAGTACTCATTCTAATCTCTGAAAAAACGATGCCGCTCAAAAACTTACCTGAGCGGCATCGTTTTTCACAAAATTCACAAGAAAAAACTTGCGAATATCCTCGGTAAGTATTAACTTTGCGAATCTTCCGAGCTGAANTCTCCCGCAAAGAAGNCTGACATATGAATAAGAAAGCNCAATTTGCTTACACTATCGCGATGAATCNTGGAAAAATTCACCATATACGACAGTGACAGCAGACTCTCGGTCTGCATGGTATTCAATCGCGAGTCAGCAGCAAACTGAGGCTCGCGCTCTTCTTTTCCTATGCCTTACCTGACCACCCTAACCCCGCCGCAGAGCCTCCGGTAAATTGAAAATCAATACTCCCAGTGGAAGTCATATGAAGAAGCTAAACTTACTCTTTATTCTTATGGTAGCCGTTTTGTTTGGCTCCTGCAAGGCAAACGGCTCGGCAGGCTCAATTGAATTTGAGACCTTGCAAGGCGTGATTAGCAAACATGTCACAAATCTTGATGTGACCTATGATTCTATAAAGATAGAATACGATTTGGTCTGGCCCGTCGGAGGAGATGAGAAGGTAGTCTCGTATGTAAAGGGGTGGATTGTCGAACAGATTACCGGTGAGCGCTATGCCAATACTAATAATCTCGAAATAAAGGAAATCCTCAATTCGATGGCTGATAAAATGGCGTCAGACGCTTCTTCTTGGACTAAAAATATACAGATTAGCGCAAATGAGAATACTCCGTTTGAGTCTTATCTAACTTTGGCCTTCTTTGAAGAGGGAGAAGAGTATATGGCCAATCACACGGATTATAGGGATGCTTCTTTATCAATACGTCTATCAGATGGAAAGGTATTCGATGCACAAAATGCAATGTCTATTACACCAATTTCCGGGGAGCTAATTGAAAGATATATTCATAGTGAATACATAAAAGAAAATTCTGAGAAAGAGTGGCAAGAAAATATCAAGTCTTATTTACCCGATGTTTTACCAATGCCCCTCACTCCTTTACGATTGACAAAAGAAGGTATTGCAATTAGCTATATGCCAGGTGAGCTCGTTCCCTCTGTCTATAGTGGACTATCATGTGTTTTGCCATACGATAAAGCGAAGGATATTCTTTCAGCTGAAGCTAAAGAGTTCCTCTTCGGCAATGAGGAGACTGGCGGAAAAGAGGAAGTGCCTGAAGTGTCCGCACCAGTAGAGCCTAAGCGCACACCCTTCTCTATGACCCTTACTGGCAAGGTTGGGGGTAAGTACCCGATACAGATGCATCTTGAAGGTTATAAGACGAATGAAGGTATCTATCCCGAAAGTGGAAAGTATTGCTATACAAAATACATGGGTGCCTGGATAAACTTAAAATTTGAAATAAACAAGCCCAGCGATTTTATTATGTATGCCTACACAGATGGAAAACTTACTGGAACGTGGGACGTCTATTTCGACGAAAATAAGCATATGTTGATTGGTTATCTGACCAATTATAAAGACGAAACTTTCCCAGTAGAGTTGAAAGCAGAATATAACTAATCAATAAAAGAGTAATGATATGAAACTAAAACAATTATTCCCAATCGTGAGCCTTGCGCTCCTGTTTACGGTAGCCATTGTAGGATGCGGACCGTCAAAAGCAGAACGCGAAGAGGCTGCACGTCAGGACTCCATCCGAATCGCTGACTCAATAGCACAAGCTGAGGAAGAAGCGAGGCTGGCCGCTATAGAAGCAGCCCGTCAAGACTCCCTCTCCAAAATCGAAAAGTTCAAAGAAAGCATCCCACCGTTTAGGGAGATTTATTTGCATTTTGCGATGTACGATAATAAATATCGAAAAATGCTGAATCTCGAAGAACTAGGTTTCACTAAGAAAACAAAGCGAGATAAAATGCTTTGGGATGGTGTCGTAGAAATAGAAACAGAGGATGATACCTATCGTCTGGCGCTTGATTCAGACCATTATTGTGAGATTATTGAGAAAGGGGGATACGAATGTACTAATTATATATTTAAGATAGTAGGTTTTCCAGATCTCATGGAGCAATATAAAGAGGAAGCTAAAGCACTTAAGCGAAGCTCAGATTTTACAAAATACAGTGAAGGTCCTTCTCTTGAGATAAGGAAAAATGAGATTCAATGGGTTGATGGTTTTTAATCCCCATCAGTGCGGATAGCAATATTTTTCATAAGGCTTTCCAACAACAAAGCGCCATTCCAGCAGCTGGAATGGCGCTTTGTTGTGAATGTATTATACCTCAAGTGCTTGGCCATAGTAGGGGGAGGCGGCTCGGCGGAGGCGAGGACGCCTCCATTCCATGGCTACGCAGTATTGGGACTGTATTGGGACGCGCGAGGACGCACGAAACGTGCGTCCCTACCAAACTTATGCCTCGAGGGTCTTGAGGGCGGCGGTGACGTTGTGGTCGATGCGGTCGGAGAGGTTGTCGCAGGGCTGCTTGTCAAACTTCAGGCCAGTGATGTGCTCGTACAGCTCGATGTAGCGGTCGCTAACTTCCTTGCAGTACTCATCTGTCATCTCAGGCACCTGCTGACCTTCCTTGCCCATAAAACCATTGGCAATGAGCCACTGGCGTACAAACTCCTTGCTGAGCTGCTTCTGCGGAAGTCCCTTTTCGAAGAGTTCCTCATAAGTGTCGGCATAGAAGTAGCGGCTTGAGTCGGGTGTGTGAATCTCATCGATGAGAATCACCTTGCCGTCAAGAAGACCGAACTCATACTTAGTGTCTACAAGGATAAGGCCACGTTCTGCAGCCATCTGGGTGCCACGCTCGAAAATAGCCAATGCATACTTCTCTACCTGTTCCAGCACTTCTGCGCTCACAAGACCCTGGGCGATAATCTCATCATGTGAGATGTTAAGGTCATGACCCTCATCAGCCTTGGTGGTCGGAGTAAGGATAGGGTGGGGGAGCTTCTGGTTTTCCTTAAGTCCTTCAGGAAGCTTTACGCCACAAATCTCGCGTGCACCAGCTGCATAGTCGCGCCATGCGCTGCCTGCCAGATAACCGCGCACGATCATCTCGATCTTCAGTGGCTGGCACTTCAGGCCGATAGTCACCATCGGGTCTGGCACTGTCACAAGCCAGTTGGGCACGATGTCCTCAGTGGCCTTGAGGAAGTGGGCCGCAATCTGGTTGAGCACCTGGCCTTTGAAGGGGATACCCTTCGGGAGGATGACGTCGAATGCCGAGATACGGTCTGTAGCCACCATCACGAGATATTTGTCGTTGATGTCATATACGTCACGGACTTTGCCGTGATAGACGGATTGCTGTCCTTCGAAGTTGAAATTCGTGTTTGTCAGTGTTTGCATCATATATAGATTTTAAAAATTCTCAATTCTCAATTCGTATGGAGAATTCACATCCGCAGTAAGTCTGGTTGTAGAAGTTCATTTCCTTGATGATGGCTACCCGACGCTCCGAGAGACCTCCCTTTCGCCAATTCTGCGTCCAGTAGGTCACTTCTGGTATATCGGCGCAAGCATCCAGCCCGGCTGACTCAATCTGCTCGAGACTTTTCCATCGGCTTGAGGCGAGGGTAGTGGTGATGACTTTGAAGCCATGATCGCGTGCATACTCGGCTGCCTTGCGCAGACGCATGCGGAAACATTTCAAGCATCGTCCTCCACGTTCTGGCTCCGATTCCAATCCCTTGACGCATCCAAGCCATTCCTCATGGTCGTAGTCAGCATCCACTATCTCCAGTCCCAGACTTTCAGCATAGCGGGTGCATTCATTCTTGCGCTTCAGATACTCCTCCAGCGGATAGATATTCGGGTTGCAATAATAGATGGTAGGTCGTATGCCATGCTGAAGCAGGNACTCCACAATNGCCGACGAGCAAGGGGCACAACAAGTGTGGAGAAGCACTTTCTCTTCTCCTCCCGGCACTTCCACCTTATACTTCTGCTTACNCATACTCTTCTTTAANCTAATAAACCTCAACTTTTGCCCCTAAAGGCGAAAGTTGAATCTTACATCGCGAACGCATTGAAACCGCCGTCGACAACTGCAACTGTGCCAGTCACGAAGGTAGAGGCGTCAGAGATGAGATACTGTATTGTACCGCAAAGTTCCTCAGGCTTGCCGAAACGTTTGAACGGTGNTTGGCGTATTACGTCGGCTCCNCGTTCGGTCAGCGAACCATCAGGATTGGTCAGCAACGCNCGGTTCTGGTTTGTCAGGAAGANCCCCGGGGNTATTGCATTGACGCGGATAGAAGGTGTGAACTTTGTGGCCACCTCGTTAGCGAGGAAAGCTGTGAAGTTGCTGATGCCGGCCTTGGCAGCGGCATATCCGCAAACTCTTGTCATCGGACGGAAAGCCGCCATCGATGAGAAATTGACGATAGTGCCTTTGCCTGCCTCAACCATTGGCTTGAGGAATACCTGTGTCGGAATTACTGTTCCTGTAAGGTTAAGGCCAAGCACACGCTCGAATTCCTGCACCTTGAGGTCGAAGAAATTGCCCGTAGGAGCAATCGTTGCGCCGGGCATATTGCCCCCGGCAGCATTCAGCAATGCGTCGACCTTGCCATATTTTGCAAGAATCTCTGCGCAGTTCTCCTCCATCTTTTCGGTATTCATCACGTCGGTAGTCAGGAAGATGGCTTCTCCTCCTTTGGCTCGGATTTCATCTACAATCTTATCGCCTTCTTCTTGGCGGCGCCCCATGAGCACAACCTTGGCTCCCTCCAGTGCGAGGTATTCTCCNATGCAGGCGCCGAGCACACCNGTGCCTCCGGTGATNACGACNACNTTATCCTTTACTGAAAACAATTCATTCATNTNNTGTATGTTTATGGTATATTTGACTACAAAATTAGCAAAAATTCGAGTATTTTACAAAAATATTCCGATGTTTCCTCGATTATGTTTGTATATGAGATTTAAATTTCTTATCTTTGCACTTTATTAAATACATCCAATGCATTGGATATGCGGTATTTTTGCTGAATATTCGTTGCAATGGATAGCAACTTTTTCATCATTTTACTCTACAGGTATATGAGTGACAGAATATTTATTTTCGATACTACTCTTCGCGATGGCGAACAGGTGCCCGGTTGCCGTCTCAACACTCAGGAGAAGATTGAGGTAGCCAAGAAGCTCGAAGGCTTGGGCGTAGACATTATTGAGGCCGGATTCCCTGTGTCGAGTCCCGGCGACTTCACTTCCGTGCAGGAAATCTCCAAGGCAGTAACATGGCCCACTATCTGCGCCTTGACACGTGCAGTGGAATCCGACATCAAGATTGCCGCAGAGGCTCTCCGCTTTGCCAAACACCCGAGAATCCATACCGGTATCGGCACTTCTCCCTACCATATCAAATATAAGTTCAATTCCACACCGGAAGAGATACTTGAGAGAGCTATCGGTTGCGTGAAATACGCCAAGCAGTTTGTGGAGGATGTTCAGTTCTNCGCTGAGGATGCCGGACGCACCGACAATNAGTATCTTGCACGCGTGGTGGAAGCNGTAATCAAGGCCGGAGCGACTGNCATAAATATCCCCGATACNACTGGATACTGCCTCCCCAGTGAGTTTGGAGAGAAAATCAAATATTTGATGGAGCACGTCGACGGCATTGACAAAGTGACCATCGCCACACACTGCCACAATGACCTCGGTATGGCCACTGCAAATACCCTATCCGGCCTCATCAACGGTGCCCGTCAGGCAGAGGTCACCATCAACGGCATCGGTGAGCGTGCCGGAAATACCTCGCTCGAAGAGGTCGTGATGATATGCAAGTCTCATCCTGAACTTAACTTCGACACCAATATAAATACTAAGAAGATTGCCTCTGTAAGCCGTATGGTGTCGAGCATGATGAATATGCCCATCCAGCCCAATAAGGCTATCGTGGGTCGCAACGCCTTCGCCCACTCTTCAGGCATACACCAGGATGGAGTGCTGAAAAATCGTGAGAGCTACGAGATTATCGACCCCAAGGATGTGGGAATTGATGAAAACGCTATTGTGCTCACTGCCCGTAGCGGACGCGCAGCCCTCAAACACCGTCTGGAGTCGCTCGGAGTGCATATGGATAAGGAAGCGCTCGATAAGTGTTATGAAAACTTCCTGAAACTTGCCGATAAAAAGCGTGAGGTCACCGATGAGGATGTGCTCATGCTCGCTGGAAAGCATCGTACGGCCCGCAACCGTATCAAGCTCGAATATCTGCAAGTATCAAGCGGCGTAGGTCTGCGTCCAGTGGCAAGTGTCTGCCTCGATATAGCAGGCGAGAAATTCGAGGCCTGCGCTACAGGTAATGGTCCCGTTGACGCTGCTATACGCGCCATCAAGAAGATTATCAGCCACCAGATGCTCATCAAGGATTTCCTCATACAGGGTTTCGACAAGGGCAGCAACGATGACGGAAAGGTGGATATGACAGTGGAATG
>WFLX010394890.1_pt1 | contig 11376 bp, 7 predicted proteins | sample 4967041 | NCBI WGS metagenome assembly WFLX01 (sample SAMN12857096, study PRJNA449069) | gut metagenome | isolation source: stool from male and female vole | host: Microtus ochrogaster | place: USA:Florida | collected 2017 | reverse complement strand
GATATTCACTTGACGGCACGAAACTTGAAGGCATCGAGACCCCCTTTGTGTATGGAATGGCCTGCTATCCCGAGAAACATGAGGAGGCTCCGAATATGGATTCGGATATCTATTATCTTAAGAAGAAAGTGGAGAACGGTGCGTCATACCTGGTGACCCAGATGTTTTTCGACAATCAGAAATATTTTGATTTTGTAGNGCGCTGNCGCGCGGAGGGCATTNACGTGCCNATTATTCCCNGCATCAAACCGATAGTGNTGGCCAACNAACTGACTGTGTTNCCGCGAGTATTCCGCACAGACATTCCGGAGGCATTTGCTTCCGAACTGCGTAAATGCAAGACGGATGCCGAGGTAAAGGAGGTTGGGATTGAATGGAGTGTACAGCAGTGTCGTGAATTGATAGATTACGGTGTGCCACGCCTTCACTTCTATTCATTGATGGCATCGGAAAGCGTGCGCCGTGTCGCAGAGCAGATATATTAAGATTACATCCTACAAATTACATCCTACAAAAAAATGTCATTTAAAGAGCGTCTTAAAGAGAGGATATTGGTGCTTGACGGCGCCATGGGCACGATGGTGCAACGTTACCGCCTCGAAGAACCTGATTTTCGAGGCAGCCGGTTTGCCGCCTCTCCCCTACCCCTGAAGGGNTGTAATGATATATTGTGTATCACCCNNCCGGATGTGATAGGCGAAATCCATAGAGAATATATTAACGCCGGCGCTGACATTATCGAGACCAACAGTTTTAATGCCAACGCCATTTCATTAGCGGAATACGGACTGAGCAATCAGGTTCGCGAGATAAATCTTGCAGCAGCCCGTGTAGCAGTAGCTGCAGCGAAAGAAGAGAAAGAGAAATCCGGACGGACGGTATACGTAGCCGGAAGCATCGGACCGGGCAATGTCTCTCTGAGCATGCCGGCGGATGCAGACAGCGACAAGCGCATCACCTTCGACCGTATGGCGGAGGCCTACGCAGAGCAGGCAAAGGCTCTTATCGAGGGTGGCGTGGATGTGATACTTCTCGAGACGATTTTCGATACGCTCAACGCCAAGGCAGCCGTTGCCGGCATAAAGCAAGCCTTCCGCGATACCGGCAAGGAATTGCCGCTGATGCTATCCGTGACCTTGACACGCACGGGACGGACGCTTTCCGGTCAGACACTTGACGCATTCGTAGCCTCGCTGATGCATGCCGGAGCATGCTCCATAGGACTCAACTGCGGCTTCGGGGCAGAGGATATGAAGCCGTATCTTGGTCAACTCCAAAAATATGGCCTTCCGATATCCATCCATCCCAATGCCGGACTGCCGGACGAGATGGGACAGTATACGGAGACTCCCGAGAAGATGGGGGTGGTGATGAAGGAATATATAGACGCCGGGCTGGTGAATATCGTGGGAGGGTGTTGCGGCACAACCCCTGACCATATACGCGTAATAGCGGAGGCAGCCAAAAAAGCTGCAACCCGCACGATGCCGACAGACTCTCCGGATAAAGAAGAAAACACATTGCTGCTTTCCGGATTGCAACAAAAGTCAATCTCACCGGCTGAGGGATTTGTGAAAGTCGGTGAGAGATGTAATGTGGCCGGCAGCCGAAAATTCCTTCGACTGATTAATGAACATAATCAGAGTGAAGCATTAGCCATTGCGGCCGGCCAAATCAAGAAAGGAGCGGCAATTCTTGATATAAACATGGATGACGGGATGCTCGACACTCAACGAGAGATGGAGAGTTTCGTCTCCATGCTTACACTCGATCCCTCCACGGCCGACATACCCCTGATGATTGACTCCTCAAGAATTGACGTTATCCTGTCAGCGCTGAAGCGAATACAGGGGCGTTCGATTGTCAATAGTATTTCGCTGAAAGAGGGGGAGGAAAAATTTCTGGCTCATGCTCAGGAAATCAGAGATTTGGGAGGCACACCGATAGTGATGGCGTTTGACGAGCAGGGTCAGGCCACAACATTTGAGCGCCGCGTGGAGATATGCCGACGGGCGTATCGGCTACTTACAGAACAAGCCGGATTTAAGGGAGCGGATATCATATTCGACCCCAATATCCTCACCATAGCCACCGGTATGCCCGAACATGACAGGTATGCACTTGATTTTCTGGATACCATCGTATGGATAAAGGAGAATCTTCCGGGTGCGAAAGTGAGCGGGGGTGTGTCTAATCTGTCGTTTGCTTTCCGTGGCAACAATCCTCTGCGTGAGGCAATGCATACGGTTTTCCTTCACCATGCCATTGAGCGTGGTATGGATATGGCCATTATCAATCCGTCGACCTCTTTGGACATCAACTCAATAGACGCCACTGTGAGGAACGCCATAGAAGATGTCATTTTCTGTCGTCGCGAAGACGCAGCAGCACGCCTGCTGGATATTGCCTCCGAGATGAAGGAAAAGGCAGAACAGGCGAAAGCATTGGCTGCAGGGACATCTAAAATCGCACAACCCACTGAGAAAAAGGCTCCCAAAGCGTCAGAAATGTCTCTGAAGGAGATGGTGATTACCGGCGTGACAAATCATCTTGAGGAGCGACTTGCCGAAGCCCTTGCAGAGACCGGCTCGGCGATGAGCGTCATCAAAGGGGAACTGATGGAGGGGATGAACAGCGTGGGCGAGGCATTCGGTGAGGGCCGGATGTTTCTACCGCAAGTGGTAAGAAGCGCCGGAGTGATGAAGCAGGCAATCAACTGGCTTACACCATATATCGAGGCGGAGCAGCAATCATCGGATGCTTCGATGGAGAGTGGCCACGGACGTCAGAAGGTGGTGCTGGCCACAGTGAAGGGTGACGTGCATGATATTGGCAAGAATATTGTGGCGGTAGTGTTGCGATGCTCGGGATTTGATGTAATAGACTTGGGTGTGATGGTAGACTCGGAGATTATTCTTCGCACTGCCAAGGAACTCAACGCATCATTTATCGGACTGAGCGGACTGATCACACCCTCACTGAGCGAGATGGTGAATGTAGCCACGCAGATGGAGGAAGCCGGGATGCAAGACGTAACCCTATTGGTGGGTGGCGCCACAACGTCGGCTTTACATACCGCCGTGAAAATAGCACCGGCGTTTTCAGGACTGACGGTGCATACCGGCGATGCCGCAGCCCTTCCGGAGATTATTTCCGCCTTAAGCGATCCGGAGCGTCATGACGGTATGACCGAAAGCATCCGTAAGACACAGGAAGGGTTGGTGAAAGAATACCGTGAAAAGAATGGCGAAAAGAATGGCGAAAAGAATGCCGGCAATCAAGGTGAAAAGCCTGTAGTAACAACACCGGATATTAAGAGTGACAGGCCTCAGCCTGCGGCAAAGGAGTATGGAGTGTTTGACTATACTTTTACACCCGAGGAGGTAGAAAAAGAGATCAACTGGAAAGCCTTTCGTCATTTGTGGCATATACCTAAGGAAGAGACGGCAGAGTTTGAGCGGTTGCAGCAGCAGGCTCGGGATTTGATCAAGACTCTGACCGCCGAAGGTGTGAAGATTTCCGCACGAGCGGTAGTGGCTCATGCACGCCGACAAGGAGAAGATATCGTCTTGAGTCTGAATGGCAAAGAGAGTGTGATAGCGACCTTGCGCCGTGAAGAGTCACCTAAATTATCCATGGCTGATTTTGTAGCGGAAAAGGATGACACTCTGACTCTTTTTGCTGTCACAATAGGCCGGCAAGTGGCGCGAATGATAGAGGAGGCTTCTTCGGAAGATGATTTTAAGGCACTGTTGCTTCAGAGTCTTGCTGACCGTCTTGTAGAGGCGGCCACAGAGCATTTGCATGATATCGTGTATAGAGACTTACTCGGTTTGGAGATACCACGGCGCAGCATACGTCCTGCATTCGGTTATCCGTCATTGCCGGACCAATCGCTGGTATTGGAGGCGGATAAATTGCTGGATTATGGCGCGTTAGCAATAGAGGTCACGGAAAATGGTGCGTTATTCCCGAATGCGACGACCACCGGTCTGATATTCGGCAATCCAAATGCCCGCTATTTCGAGATAGGCAAAATCTCCGAGGCAGCCCTCGCCGACTACGCCCGTCGCCGCCATCTCCCCATAGCCCGCATCCAAGCCCTCCTCCCCACCATCACCAACTGATAAATATATAATTTTTTGGGTGGGAATGCGTTGTATTATTGGAGGATTATACTAATTTTGCTTTTGCATNTAGCAACTATGCTTTTNTTTGATATTGCAACCATTTTTACTGANCATTCTTTACNATGACTAACCATTACTTGNNAAAGATATGTAATATCGGTGCTAAGACCGCTATGATAATTGCTGCCTGCGCGGCATTTATGCCGGCGCAGATGATGGCTGTGCCGGCTTACCGCGGACCGATCACCCATACTCAGCCGGATGGCACTGAGATAACCCTCTATCGCAGTGGTGATGAAAACCACAAGGAACTGCGTGATGCCGACGGCCGACTTATGTATATCACCGATGAGGGAGAGGCCCTTCCGATGGATTCAAGCATTTTATATCGTGTGCAGACGGAGGAAGGGAGCGAAGCCGGCAAGAAATTCATCTTCAGCGGCTCGTCGTTTCCTTCAGAAGGAAGCCCNCGCGCACTCGTANTACTNGTAGAATTTGCCGACCGNTCATTCTCCANCCCAAATCCCCATGAGTTTTACGACCGAATGNTGAATGAAGAGGGATTCTCCGACTATGACGCTACAGGAAGTGCTCGTGATTTCTTTGTAGACAATTCTCACGGAGTCTTTACTCCGCAGTTTGACGTATACGGCCCCATACAGTTGAGCAACATTATGAAATATTATGGCGAGAACAATCTGTATGGCGATGACAAGCGTCCGTATGAAGCTGTAATAGAAGCCGTAGAAGCATTAAACGATGAAATCGACTACACCCAATATGATACGGATGAAGACGGACAGATAGATAATGTATTCATCTTCTATGCCGGATATGGCGAGGCAGACAGTAACATCTATAATGCGATATGGCCTCATTCAGCAGACCTTGATGAATTCCGACTCGGCAAGGAGTATATCTATGACGGCAAGAAATTAAACCGTTATGGAATGACTTGCGAGATAGACTATTCGTATCGCCGCCCGGATGGTATCGGCACATTTGTCCATGAGTTCAGTCACGTGTTAGGACTTCCGGACCTCTATTCCACCACCTATTCAGGCACCTTCACACCCGGCCATTATTCTGCTCTTGACTACGGACCATATAACAATCAGGGACGCACCCCTCCGAATTATTCCATCTTCGAGCGCTATAGCCTCGGCTGGATCCGACCCGCCTCGATTGACGAGTCATGCTCATGTCTGCTCAACCCTATCCATGAATCCAATATGGGCATAATCGTTCCCACAGACCGTGAGGATGAATTTTTCCTTCTTGAAAACCGCCAGCAAGAGGGTTGGGATACTTATATACCGGGACATGGAATGCTGGTGTGGCACATAGACTTTGACCAGGATCAATGGGACATGAACAGCGTCAATAACAATAAGTATCACCTATATGTTGATATAGAAGAAGCCGACAATCACCGGTCTGAAAATACACGCGCGGCAGACACATTCCCCGGCACCAAAGGCGTCACAGAGTTTGGACCGGAGACATCGCCGGCATTCGTGTCTTGGAGCGGTGAACCCGTAGGCCTCGCACTTCACAATATCGAAGAAGCAGGTGATAAAATAAAATTTTATGCCGAAAAATTAACTTCTAACAGCGTAGATACAATTGGAGCAACAACCAAAGATATCGTTTGCTCAAAAGCCGGCATTGTAAGCAATAACAGCACCGATGTAGCGACAATATACGGTTTATCAGGCGGAATTATCTGCAATATCCTGCCGGGAGAGAGCCGAGAGTTGCTCCCCGGAATTTATATCATCAAGACGGAGACACAGACACTTAAAGTAAAAATCTAATCCCTAACATACCGGGGAGACGCAGAATTGCGTTGACGGTCATAAGACCCTGACCCGCACATTTATTGTGGNACGGGGTCTAAACTTATATANTCGGCTAATTGTTTAAATTGTGGANACAGAAAAGAAATCGGCTAATAGACTNACATNCNCAGTGAGGTTNAGCCGACATTCCGCCACATTGATAATTACAAGGANAATTAACAATTTTTGGAATGAAATTTGCNAAGAGAANTAACAGAAAAAGAGGTCAGCGACNCCATTTTNCAAATAATGATAGAAATATGAATAAAGAGTATAAACAAGACATGAACAATCAGGAAAACGAAGAAAATATCGATATNAATCCTGAGGATATAGANGTNATGGACAATGTCTCAGACGCTGCTGATGCCGACAACTCCGAGACAGCGGAGGGAGCGAATGCCGAACAGACAGAAGTTAGTCCGGAGGCAAAAATTGCTTCATTAGAGGAGCAACTTGCCAAAGAGAAGAAGGAATATATGTTCCTGATGGCGGAATTTGACAATTTCCGCAAGCGCACTCTTCGAGAGAAGTCGGAGATAATCCGCAATGCCGGTGAGAACGTATTGAAAGGCTTGCTCCCCATCGTAGATGACTTTGAGAGAGGTCTTAAGGCAGCCTCTGATTCGGAGTCAGCCGGCGACGTGACAGAGGGCATGACGCTGATATACAACAAACTTAAGAAATATCTTGAGCAGAACGGCGTGAAGGAGATTGACCCGGAAGACCGCGATTTTGACACGGAACGTCATGAAGCGATATCCGTCGTGCCGGTGCAGGACGAGGCTCAGAAGGGTAAAATCCTGGACACNGATNGAGAAGNGANANATGATNNATGATAAAGTGTTGNGCNACGCAAAGGTAGTGGTAGGACAATNANTGAGAGGAAAGACTAATGGCTGAAAAGAGAGATTACTATGAAGTGTTAGGCGTAAGTAAAGACGCCTCTGCCGATGATATAAAGAAGGCATACCGTAAGATGGCCATCAAATATCACCCTGACAAAAATCCGGGTGATAAGGAGGCTGAAGAGAAATTTAAAGAGGCAGCGGAGGCATACGATGTGCTGAGCGATGCCGACAAGCGCGCAAAGTATGACCGCTTCGGTCATAATATGGGTGCTCAGTTCGGTGGTGCCGGTGGTGGCGGAGGTTATTACTCCACCGGCGGCATGAACATGGAGGATATCTTCGCCAACTTCGGTGATATCTTCGGTGACATCTTCGGCAATCATGGTCGTGGTGGCTATCAAAGTTACTCCTCCCAGCCGCGCAAACGTGTGAATAAAGGCACAGACCTGCGTATCACCGTTAAGGTCACTCTCAAGGACATAATGGACGGCGTGGAGAAGAAACTCAAGATACCCCGTCTCGTAGCGTGTGAGCATTGCAAGGGCACCGGCGCAAAAGACGGCACGGCATTCAAGACATGTCAGACGTGTCACGGCACAGGGTATGTCAACACCGTAGAGCAGACTTTCTTCGGCCCTCAACAGACTCAGCATGTATGTCCGGAATGTAACGGTGAGGGCAAGATCATTTCTGAGAAGTGCACCTACTGCGGTGGCAGCGGCGTAGTAAAGAAGGATGAGATAGTATCCTTCAAGATACCTGCCGGCGTAGAAGACGGTATGGTGCTCACCTTGCGCGGTCAAGGCAACGCACCTCGTCATGGCGGTGTAAACGGCGACCTGCTTATCGTAATTCAGGAAGAGAAGAATCCGGAACTTATCCGCGATGGCATAGATTTGATTTACAACCTTATGCTTGACTTCCCGACGGCCGCATTAGGTGGCTCGGCCGAGATACCGACAGTAGGCGGCCGCGCGAAAGTGAAGATTGCTCCGGGCACACAGCCGGGCAAAGTGCTTCGTCTGCGTGGCAAGGGACTGCCGAAGATGAACAGCAGCGTGCACGGCGATTTGCTTGTCAACGTAATGGTATACGTGCCTGAAAATCTAACGGACGCCGAGAAGGCTGCGGTAGAGAGTCTTAAGGATCAACCGAATATCGTGCCGACAGAGTCAACATCGAAACGTATATTCTCACGCCTGCGCCATATCTTCAATAAAGAGAATCGCGGAGAGTAATCCCTGTGACAGACATCATGTCGATTTGACATGTTGACATGATGACAGAATAAGAAATAAGATTATAAAAGACAGATATAAGTCGGGAGGTCGCTAAAGGCCTTCCGACTCTCTTTTACCGCCTCCCGGGTGGGGAAGAGGGCGAAAAGCGCCGAACCGCTGCCCGACATCTGCGCATAGAGAGCACCCGCGTCATACATCCGCTTTTTAATTTGAGCCAACAGGGGATATTTTGGAAATAGAGATGACTCGAAGTCATTAATCATCACATGACGCCACTCCTCTATCGGCATATTCTCATATATCTCGCGGACGGAGTGAGCAGGCTGATGAGGAGTAATTCCTGCAAAAGCCTCGCGGGTTGAGACATATATCGGAGGCTTGACAATCAAAGCCCACATACCCTTCAGTTTAGCGGCAACAGGGCTCAAGATCTCCCCTATCCCCTCTCCGAAAGCGGGAGAATTTTCAATGAAAAAAGGGCAATCCGCTCCGAGACCAAGAGCAATCTCCGACAACTCCTCATTACTGAGACGGCTATCAGCCAAAGAATTCAAAGTCTTTAATGTGAAAGACGCATCGGCACTTCCTCCACCGAGACCGGCTCCATCAGGGAGATGCTTCTCAAGATAGATATCAAAATATCTTCCTGTGAGCCGGGATATCTCTTCCGCAGCGCGATATACAAGGTTTTTCTCCGGAGGACAGTCGATCGGACGTCCGAGCCATTTATAGGAATTCACTTTCTTGTCATCCCGACGTGGCACAGCCTCAAGAATATCGCAGAAGGGTTCCGGATTTTCCGGCGTGCCGTTGTGTATACCTACGGGATAAAATATAGTTTCGAGAAGATGATATCCATCTTCTCGCTTTCGGATAATGTTAAGTCCGATANTGAGTTTNGCATTNACNNATGTTNCCATTNCCTTAATTAGANTNTTTTACAAGGATGGATGTTGCGGATTTCAGGCGCAAGGCAAGCACGAGTCCGCGCGTCAGCAGAAAGACAAGGAAGGATATCCACAAAGTGAGCGATGTGAACGGCAGATGGCAGAGGATGAACAGAATGTTAATTGAGAAGAAGAGTATCATGCCCCCCATCGTGGAAAGCATCATATCCGCCGTGCGTGTGATGCCGACATAAATACCGTCAAAGATAAATGCGGCTGCCGATGCAAGCGGTATCAATATGGAGATGATGCGAAGGGTATCCATTCCTTGGCGCACATCAGGCGACGAGGTGAGAAAAGATGTGATAGGCGACTCGAGAGAGCCGTATATTACGGAAAAGAGCAGTGCCATTACCAGCCCTATCAATACAAGCCGTCGGACAGTGAGATGAAAGGCCGCCGCGTCCCTCGCGCCGTAATACTTGCCGCACAAAGCCTCGCCACTGAATGCAAATCCATCCATGAAATATGAGAAAAACATGAAAAACTGGAGCATAACAGCGTTGATGGCCAGTGCGAGCGTCCCTATTCTTGATGCAAAGGCGGTCATGGCAAAAGTGACTATCATCAAGCAGCATGNGCNGACAAACAGGAAANTGTTGACCTTCATGAATGCGGAATTGNCACGTTGCTTCAAAAGAGTACGCAGCGGGACAAACGGATTCTGTCCGTCCGACTGACGCACTATGAGNTACAGCGCAAGGGCAAGTCCAAGCCAGTTGGCCNTGGTGGTACCGAGGGCCACACCGGCAAATCCCATTTCAAAAACAAACACCATCAGGACGCTCAGGAGTATGTTGAGGAGATTGACTGTCACGGCGATAATCATTGTATAGAACGTATTCTGACGACCTATAAGCCTGCCGGTTGCAGCCATTGTGGCGAGCGTGGCGGGCGCACTGAGCATTATAATCAGAAAATAGCGAAAGGCCGGCGCCACTACCTCTTCCGGCGGCGACATTATCAGCTTCATCAGCATGAACAGCGGATAAGCCAGCAAGATAAGGAGTATGCCGGCTATTACGGCTATAGCAGTAGCNNNAGTANANATCCTTATTTTGAGTGAAGATATCTCCTGCTCCATACGCCGTGGCAGTCAGTCCGGTGGTGCCCATCCGCAAAAAGCCGAAGAGCCAGAAAAGTGAATTTACCATCGTGCCGGCGACAGCCATGGCGGCAAGATATAACTCCGAACCGAGATGTCCCGAGAGGAAGGTATCTGAGATGCCGAGCAGCGGCACGGTGACGTTGCTCAGAATAGCCGGCCATGCCAAAGAGAGTATCTTCCGGTCAACCTCTTTGCGGAGCGAAGTATTGGTGATATACAAATGTTTCATTATCTTTGCAAAGATAATCATTTTTATTTTCTATTGTAATTATTCAATGGATGTATATACACCTGCGCGGACAGTTGACTTTACCGATACCGGTCTGTGGCGACTTATAATCTACATATCTCAGGCCGGGATGACGGCGCTGTTGCGCCATGTGGAGGATGCAAGCCAACCGCTTGTGTGCCTCTTTTCCACATCATGGAATCAAGATGAGTCCCTGCTGCTGTCGAAGATAGAGAGTGCCGTATATGACAATCCGCGTCTTCTGGAGGATTATGCCACGGAAATTATTATCGAGACGCGGCAACTCACGTGGATACCTACACGCGTGGTGGAAGAGAATGAGGTGGAGAATGTGGTGTTTGAGACACTTTTCCCCACGGCGACAGACACTCCCATGACTGACACAGCCGGCGATATGACTGCTCTCTTTTCTCTCACCAACGGGCTTCAGTCGTTTATCAGCAGGACTCTCCCCGGAGCCCGGGTGCGTTCGCATCTTGCCGTGCTCGTAAATCATTGCAGCAAGACCTCCGGTGATGGTCCTCATATTTATGCCGATATCAGGCCGGATGAAGTAGATTTAATCCTGTTCAATCGCAAGACAATGCAGATGGCAGTCACTCATCAATGGCATTCAGTGGCGGATATCGGCTATCGTGCGGCTCAGTTGGCGTCTGCCTACGGCATTTCTCCTCGTGATGTGACCCTCACCATCTCCGGAAATCGGAATGCTATGGAGCCGCTCAAGGAGATAATGATAAATGTAGGAATGCAAGTGGAAGAGTCAGACCTTCCCGATCCGGAGCAAACCGACATATCGACAGTGGCAGTCATTGCAGCGGGTTGAGAACGGATTAAAGGGGGTAAATTATTAAACCATGAGAATTATCAGAGGAAAATACGGAAGACGCAGGTTTGACGTGCCACGCAACATCACGGCACGTCCCACAACTGACTTCGCCCGTGAGAATATATTTAATGTCATAGAAAATCTGCGCGATATCGAGGGGCAGAGAGTGCTCGACCTCT
>WFLX010306391.1_pt1 | contig 11376 bp, 8 predicted proteins | sample 4967041 | NCBI WGS metagenome assembly WFLX01 (sample SAMN12857096, study PRJNA449069) | gut metagenome | isolation source: stool from male and female vole | host: Microtus ochrogaster | place: USA:Florida | collected 2017 | reverse complement strand
TATCTTTAAGATCAATGGTAACGGTCACATCAAGATAGATGGCGAGATGCGTTCTGCAAATGAAGCCTTCTCTGTTTGCGAGAATCAGTCGCCAGTGGTGCAAGTAGACCTCTGGGGAATGCCAGATGAGGGTGGAAAGATGACTGAATTGGAAAAGAATGCAATCTTCGACTGGTATTATGGCACAAAGAAGGAATTTGAGGCAGAGCAGAAAGGAGATACCTATCTGAAAAATGCTTTGGATGCGTTCAGACTCTATTATCCGGATGCTGAGTCTCTATTTATCCAAAAAGAGACCGAAGATGGAGATATTGAGATTGTGAAGATTTCTTACGATGCCACAGAGGCAGAGGATCTTACACAAGCCATGATCGACTATCTGGAAGAGATGACTTCGGGCAACAATCCGAAGCTCCGTCTCTATCAGTCGTCGTTTGTGTTCCCTCCTGTGAAACTTCCTGAGGGGGTAAATGAGACTTCCGACTATGTGTTGGCAATTCCTATTGAAGGACTTAACCAATATGAAGGAATGAGGATTTGTACGGCTCCAACTGAGATCAAGATCGACATTGCCAAGAGATCGCCCATGATTTCACATGGATTGACCCAAATAACGTCGTATCCTGAGGATATGACCGACGTGCCTTTGCGTGTGGGTCTGAGACAGCTGAAGAATGTAAGATATGGGGATTCAAAAGCCTTCACTGAGGGCGCACCTACCCTTCAAATACCAATCAAATCGGTAGTGAACCAGAACGGAACAGTTCAAAGCATGAGGAAAGTTGCTAATCCATCCTTGGTTATAGTGGAAACCAACGATCCGGAATATAAGAACCTTGGACTGGATTCTGATGAAGACAGCGCTCTATTGGAAGTAGGAGAGATAAGGGAACTTACAGCAGAGGTAGAAGGCTCGGGCAATCTCTTCAGCGTGACCTACTATGATGATTTCAACTTCAAGGAGGGTTATTACTACCGATTCAGATTCTCATTTGAAGAAGACTCGGAAGAGGAAGATGAGAATGTCTGCAGTGGTCAGGACGTCTTCACCATCAAGGTGGTGCCGGAATTTCAGAAGTGGGTTGGCAATGACAACCTGAATTGGAACAACGACGACAATTGGCAGCGCGTAAACTATAATGACCTCTATGTCTTNGACAAGGATGTACAGCTCGNTGAGNATGTAACTGACGNAGTTGNAANTNCAAATATCCGCAGTTATNCGCCTCTCGACTTCACAAAGGTAATCATGCCACGCGCTGAGGAACTTGGAGATGACAAGAGATTCAGTGCTCTCTATGGCATGACAACTACTGATATGAAAGGTTTCGCTGACCTTCCTTCAACGAATAATGAAGTGAAATGGCCGGAGAAAACGGATGTTCCTGAGGATATGACAGTAGAAGTTGGGGATGCCACTATCGACATCCAATATGATATGGCTGCCTACAACCCGGATGGCAGCCAGGTGATCAAGTGCCGCCCATGGTATGCCAATACGTGCGAGCAGATCAATTTCCGACCAAATTCGGAGATTCTCAATCAGCATCAGCTTTCATATCAGAAAGCATGGATTGAATTGGAGATTGATGCCCAGAGATGGTATACGCTTGCAGTGCCATTGAAGGACGTCTATGCCGGCGACATGTATCTGCCNTCNNCTNCNGGACGGCANGANACCCNTTTGTTTGAGGATATCACGTTTGAGTTTGAATCTGGAGAATACAATCGCTTTAAGCCGGCAGTATATCAGCGCGGTTGGAATAAGGCTTCTGCTAAAGTTTATGAACTGCCGTCGACTAATGGCGGAACCGGCAGCGATACAAACGTAGCGGTGAAGGCAGATTGGAGCAATGTGTATAATGACGTCACTGAGCAGTATGGCGCGGGACTTGGATTCTCTGTGAAGGCAGATACTTCAGCTTTGGAGGATGAACCTGAGAGCGTACTTTTCCGATTCCCTAAAGCGGACTCATCATATACCTACTACAATATGGATGGCTCGATAACCGGAAACACTACTACCCTGCCGAATATGACGGAAGGAATGAGATCAACGCATAGTTATCGTCTTAATGATGGTCATGGCACTATCACTTCTGATGGCGTGCAGAGCGGAAAGTATTTCCTCATCGGCAATCCATTCATTTGCCATCTTGATATGAAGAAATTCCTTGAAAATAATAAAGACTTGATTGCGCCTAAATATTGGATGGTGACTAAGGACATGCAGACGATTGGGTTCTCTCAGGATGGATCCGCTCTGGATGGTGGAACTATTGCGCCTTTGCAAGGATTCTTTGTTGAGGTGCTTGAGTCGCTTGGGGAGAAGTCTTCCTTGGAGTTATCTTACGATGAGTCGATGATGTGTTTCGGCAGTTTTGACGCCTCAACCAGCTCTCCATTGCGAGTGGCTTCGGAGAACCAGATGATAACAGTNACGGCATCGAATGGAGGTGAGATATCATCTATGGCAGCCATCATCGTCGATNANTNNGCNNNNAAGGGATATTCNGAAGACGAAGATATGACAGTATTCGACAATTCTGAGATAGGCGTCCACTCCACTGTATATACAGTAGCAGGAAATCGTGCCGTCTCTTGCAATGTTACGGATTCCATAGAAGAAGTGGAAATCGGACTGATATCGAATGAGGATGTAACCACTACACTGCAATTCTCAGGAATACCGACGTATGCACCGCTTTATCTGCATGATACGGCTGACAACACATACACGGAACTTTACGATGGATTCGAGTATGTGGCCAAGGGGGCAGTCAACAAGCGACTGTATCTTGTGAGTGCGATTCCATCTTTGGAGGAAGAGATTTCAGAGATGAGAATGAGTCGCTCAGGGCATTCCTTCACGATATATTCCGGAGGTGAGGCAATAATAAAATCTATAAGCGTGACCAACAGCCAGGGCATGAGAGTCAAGGAATTTTTCAATGTTGAAGATATGATTGAATTCACTTTAGATTCCGGCATATTCGTGATTGTGGCTGATGATGGACGGCATCAATTAGTGAGAAAAGTGATCGTGAAATGAAAAATAGATGTATATTAATTGGTCTGTTTGTTCTCTGCGGTATGTGTTTCGCCGCTGGGGGAAATGATGGAGAGAAGAAAAGGGTCGATGGCCCTTTTCTTCAATTTATAGGTGGGGATTTGGTTCTTGGAATAATTGACCCTGACGGATCGGCAGAGGGTGAAATGGCTTTTGTGAACACCGGAACTAAACCGCTGTGGATTACTGATGTGTTTGCCCAGTGCGGTTGTACTCTGGTGACATATCCAGAAGAGGGAATTGCGCCNCTGGATACGGCGCGGATACGGGTCTTGTTCAAAGCGCATGGCCGTTCTCCAGGTAAATTTAAGAAAGTGGTTCGCGTGAGGTCGAATGCAGTGAATCCTCGGGAGTTTTTCTATGTGAAAGGGGTTATTCGGAGAGTGGAGGTGAAATGAAGAGGTTGGGGGATTGGGAATTTTTTTGTAATTTTGCAGACGATTTAATCTTTGACTTTTAGCTTTGATTTTTATATGAAGAAATCTGAGATTTATGATATANCCCAAAGGGTAATNGAAACAGGAGAGGGAGTAAGCCGTGAGGAAGCTCTTGCTCTTATGAGCACTCCAAATCTTGATNCNCTNTGCGATGAAGCTGACCNTATATGCAAGGCATTCCATAGCAATAAGTTTGATTCTTGCTCCATAGTCAATGCACGGAGCGGTATGTGTGGCGAGGATTGCAAGTGGTGTGCCCAGACGCATCGCCATGATACGGGGTGCGTCACCTATAATTTCCTGGATGAGGAAAAGACGATGGAGGCTGCGCGGCTAAATGAAGAGACTGGTATTAGGAGGTTTTCTCTGGTGACAAGCGGACGNGCTGTTTCGGATAGAGATCTTGATAATTTCATCGAAATCATAAAAAGACTGAAAAAGGAGACCAACCTGCATCTTTGCGTGTCGATGGGGCTTCTGACAGAATCCCAAATGGAGCGCTTGAAGGATGCCGGCATTGAGAGATACCATTGCAATATGGAGACGAGCGAGAGGATGTGGCCAAAGCTCGTCAGCACACATAGCCAGGATGACAAGCGACGCACGATAGAGGCAGCCCGACGCCAGGGTATGGCTATATGCTCAGGTGGCATCATTGGGATGGGAGAGACAGCGGAAGACCGCGTGGATTTCGCCATCATGCTGCGCGAGATGGGCGTGGATTCTGTGCCGATGAATATTCTTAATCCTATCAAGGGNACCCCACTTGAGGANACTCCTCTGATAGAGGAGGAAGAGATAGTGAGATGTGCTGCTGTATGGCGGTTTATTTTGCCTCAGCAGGTGATTCGCTTTGCCGGGGGAAGAAACAGGCTTTCTAAGGAGAATATGAGCAGGATATTCACCGGTGGAGTGAATGGAGCAATTATGGGAGATATGCTTACTACGGTTGGTAATACTGTAGAGGAGGATAAACTGATGATTTCCGGCTTGGGACTCACATTTTAAGAGTCAAGAACCAAGAGTCAAGAGTCAAGAGTCAAGAACCAAGAGTTAAGAGTCAAGAACCAAGAGTTAAGAGTCAAGAACCAAGGGTCAAGAGTCGAGTGGTTGGGGGTCGATGGGTTCGGAGATTTCTTCGGGGATTTCTTCCGGAATGGGGAGCGGTTCCTTCTTCTTTTTGGGCCCGATAGTAAAGTAGGCGTTGAAGGTGAAGCCCAAGGGGCTGGTGCCGTAGCCGGGGATAAACCAGGGATGCATTCCGTTGCTGCTGTGGCGACCAATACGATATCGGACATTCCATCCAAGTGCAAAAGGCCCTACAATCTTTACTTTCATGCCTGCTACCACTTCCCCAAAGACGCTTGTGCAGCTTTGATTCATTTCATTAGGACTGTAGACTGTCTCGCCTTCTTCATTAGTAGTGCGAATGTCGGTCTTATCCCATTTGCATTGAGCTGCACCAAAACGGAGTCCAAGATACGCCATGTAGTCGGGATTGGATTTATACAGGAAGTTATAGTTTATGCCTATCTTTGCATAAAGGGAAGGATGGGCCTTAACTTTGAAAAGATCGTTGGTCTCAGTATGGTGCCCCCACCCTATTCCAGCTTCAAGAACCGGGAAAAACCAATTGTGGAGCGACACCATTGCGCTGATATCATAACTGCTGTGAGATTGCCCTATTGCAGATAAAATTGCATCTGCAAAGTTGACACCGATGATTACGCCATTGTAGAGAGGATAAGGGGATTTAGGACGCACCGTGGAGGCAGTGTCAAGTTCTGCAAGATAGAGTACGGGGGTGTCGAGTTTATTACCATGTTTGTCGTAATAATGCAATACAGGCTTCTGTGGAGCTTCGTCGTCGCTCTCTACAGGCGTAATCTTCCCTTTGTTGCTTTGGGCAAAAGAGGTGACTCCCACAGTAATAAATACCGCAGTCAAAATAAGTCTCTTCCAACTCTTTAAGCAGTCTGTTATGAATTTCATTATGAATTATGCATTATGACTTGCGTAAGCTTGAACGTAGTTAATTATGCATTGTCCCTACCATTCTTCTCCAATGAGATATTTGTTTCGTTCAGGTGAGTTTCGAGTGATGAGTTCCCCTATAAAACCAGTCAGGAAGAATTGCAAACCCATCACCATCGCTGCAAGCGAGAGATAGAAATAGACTGAGTTTGTGACATAGAAATGATAGTCGGCACTGCACATGCTGACAATCTTGAGGATAAGGACGGTGAGGGTAGCCAAGAATCCGATAAAGAACATTACACTGCCAAGAAGGCCAAAGATGTGCATCGGTTTGATACCGAATTTCGACTGAAACCAGAGAGTGGCCAAATCGAGATAACCATTTACAAAACGGTCGAGGCCAAACTTTGTGACGCCATATTTACGGGCTTGATGGTGCACTTCCTTCTCCCCAATCTTCTTAAATCCAGCATTCTTTGCAAGATATGGAATATATCGGTGCATGTCGCCATAAACCTCTATATGCTTCACCACAGCTTTCTTATAGGCTTTTAGGCCACAATTGAAATCATGAAGATTCTTGATGCCGCTCACTTTGCGTGCGGTGGCATTGAAAAGCTTGGTTGGGATAGTCTTGCTTAGAGGGTCATAGCGCTTTTTCTTCCACCCGGAGACAAGATCGAAGCCATCTTCAGTGACCATACGATAGAGTTCTGGGATTTCATCAGGGCTATCCTGAAGATCGGCATCCATTGTGATGACCACGTCGCCTTGCGCACGAAGGAAACCTTCGTTGAGGGCAGGAGATTTTCCATAGTTGCGAGAGAAGCTTACGCAATGCACGTGCGGGTCACTGTCAGAAAGATTTTTGATCACCTGCAATGATTCATCTGTGGATCCATCATTACAAAAAATTATCTCGTAAGAGAATCCATTATCTGCCATGACCCTTGAAATCCAGGCGTGGAGCTCGGGGAGGGATTCGGCTTCATTGAAGAGTGGAATAACAACCGAAATATCCATTATCTGTGTTTTAACGTTTTAGGATTTGGAGAGAGTTAGCGTGTATTCAAGCCCCCCTGAGGGAGCATTTCGCACTGTGATATCGCCTCCGTGGAACTTTGCTGCTCCTTTTACGATGGCCAATCCAATACCACTACCGCCTTTCTTGCGGCTTCGGCCGGATTCAATGCGATAGAAGCGATCAAAGAGATGCTCGAAGTGTTCTTCTGGAATGCCGGTGCCGTCGTCGGCAATTATGATACGGTAGCTCTTGTCGTCTTCGTTCTGCAAGAAGATGGAGATAGTAGAGCCTCCGGAATATAGGATTGCGTTGTTGATGAGGTTGTTGAATATAGACTCCAGAAGCGGAGCGTTGCCGAGCATCATCATTGTCTCGGGAAGGTCGATTTCAAAACCTATACCTGCATCTTCTGCTTTTGGAAGAAGTGTGTCGGCGATGTCGTCGACGATATCACGGAGCGACAGCAACTCCTTGTTGATGCTATCCACCCCATCTTCCAAGCGGTTGAGAGCAAGGATGTCTTGAATCATCGTCAAGAGACGGTCGGAGTTAGCCTTGCAGCGAGCAATGAGCATGTCGCGTTGTGCATCCGAAAGTTTATCTTTCTGAGTATAATATGTGTCGAGAGCAAGGGAAATAGCTGAGACGGGAGTCTTGAGCTCATGGTTGATGTTGTTGGTGAGCTCTTTCTTCAGTTTTGCTTTCTCTTTCTCTTCCTTAGCTGCAATCTCAGCCTGACGGTCGCGCTCGGCCAGAGTGCGTTGCCATCGGACGTAGATGAGGACAATATTGTGGGCAATGGTTCCGAGCTCGTTGCGCGGGAAGACTTTAGTATCGTAGATTTCTTGGCCTTTTTCGGCAGCCTGTGCGAATTCGGAGAGCCGCTTTACGGTGCGTCCGATACGAGAAGTGGCATACCAAGTAAGGGCAATGACAAGGACATATATAATTATGGCATACCATAGGAATGTACGGTCGATGCTCATAAATTCAGCGATGCCTACATCATGGCCAAGGGCTCCGGTGCGCGCAATAAGGTCACCTTCCTTAAGGGCAGCATAATAGTAGAAATCATCGTCGTCTTCTTCGTCGTTGTTATGGACATTGAAGCCCCGATGCAGTTCCGACTCTTCAGCCATCTTGATCTCAGGCAGCTCGAGAGGATTGACCGAGCTTGCGATACCGGTATTGTCGTAGATGAGGTTGCCTTCGGTGTCGAATATCGCGAGCTGGAGGTCTTGAATCGGCAGATCGATTGTGCGTTCCCAAAGTTCGACGTTCACGACTCCACCTTCGTAATGGTCGAGGAGCTGATAATTGAGTAGAGTCAACTGTGCGTTGAGCATCTCCTCACGATAGCGCTGCTCACGATTGAACTGGAAGACGAGGAATGCGACTTCACAGATGGTGAGGATTGCTACTACCGTGAGGAGGAGCTTTGTGCTATAACTGATCTTTAGATGACGCATAAGGGGGTTAGACTTTGAAGCCGTAGCCGTAGCCGGAGCGGGTGACGATTAGCTTACCGTATTTGCCGATTTTTGCGCGGAGACGGGTTACGTTGACGTCAACGACACGGTTTACCACCACAACTTCGTCTGACCAAACTTTCTGGAGAATGTCTTCGCGGGTGAATATCTTTCCAGGGTTGCTCATAAAGAGCGACAAGAGTTCAAATTCCTTGCGAGGCATACGGACGGGGACTTCGTCGATAGTGCATACGATCTGATCAAGGTCGATGACAAGGCCTTCTTCGCGTATGATTCGCTTGGGTTTGGGTTCTTCTTTAGGGGCCACAGCAGTCTGTGTTCCCTGCACTGGCGCTACGGAGCCTGCTCGTTCGGTGCGACGAAGCACGGATTTGATACGGGCAAGGATGTTGCGGATGTTGTAGGGTTTAGTGACGTAATCGTCGGCACCAAGGTTAAGGCCGGCGATCATGTCGTCGTCGGCATTCTTTGCGGTGCAGAAGATGATAGGGATACGAGCGGTCGCGGGATTACGCTTGAGGACGCGAGCGCATTCGAAACCAGACATTTTGCCCATCATGACGTCAAGGAGAATGAGGTCGTAGGATGGGAGGTCCATTTCGAGGGCTTCTTCGGCGGAGTAAGCGGTGTCGGCTTCGTAGCCTTCAATTTCGAGGTTAAGTTTCAGGCCTTCGCAGAGGTCTGGTTCGTCGTCGACGACAAGTATTTTGTAGATTTCCATAACTTATTATAAATCATAATGCATAATGCACAATGNATAATTATTTGCAAANGTAATAATTTTTTTTTGATTTTGCAACAAAAAATCCGATTTCCCATCGAGGGAAATCGGATTTTCAAGCGCACGCGGAGCGTGCTTGTTCCATATTATTAATACATTGGCTTGAAGCCTTCAGATTTTTCGAATTTCTTCGTTACGTCTCCTACGAGTTCGGTATTCTTGGAGGTCTCGAGCTTCAGTATCTTGCCCTTAGGGCTGAGGTCGCACTGCTTTAGGTCGACATAGTAATAGCCCGGATTGGTGACGATATCAAAATAGTAAAGTTTATCGCGAAGATTTGAATAACTCCTCCACTGCGTGCTGCTCAAATTAGGTTCACCCTCAATATTATAAGTATAAGGAACACAACTGTTCACGAGGACTGAGCGAGTAATGGCAGCTCCAAGCTGAGCATCAGAGGTCGGCTCTACATGGTGGGCGAAATAGTTAGCACGTACGCAACGGTCTGGACTCGTCACAGTGCCCGGCAGCATGTGCATACCTCCAATCTTCTCCCAATACTCCACGATTGCCTTCATAGAGGGCCATGTCGGGTCGTTGGTCATAGCGCGGATGTCGCCCGGATCATAGAAATTGAGGTTGCCATTGTCAAACTCAAAAATTAGGCTCTTTCCGGAAGCATCTGTCACACCCCAATGAAGTGTTGAGACTGTGCCGCCGTCGAAGGTGGCGCCTTCAATGCTGAAGGGAGTAGAAGAAAGCAGAGTCTGCACCTCATCAGTTGTGGCGCAGTTATCGAGAATCCAACCCACTATCATAGCAAGTGAGATAGGAGGATTCTTTTCGCGGGCCTCATTATTGTAGATGGTACCCTTACAGAAGAGACCGTTGACGGAAAGGCCCTTCTCATTCATACCTTCAGTGATTCCACCGTCATAACCAACGGCATACACAGCACCATATTTAGAAGTCCAGTTGATACCGTCAGGGGTGGAAGCACCCTGCTTGTAGATGCCAGCCGGATACACATATAGGTTTGTGGGGATAGGGGTTTTCCAGTCGAGAGATCGACCGATAATGTAAAGGCTGTCTGAGCCTTCATATATTACGCGGGTGCATGCATCTCCTTGTGCAGGCATTGCAGCCGCACTGATTCCAATTGCTCCAAGTGCCATAGCTTTATAGATACTTTTCATAGCAGATAAAAATTAAGAAGTGAAAAATTTATTTTTATCCTTTACAACACTCTACCTACCCACAAAGTTCAAAAAACATTGTCAATGGAAAGACAGATTTACTTGAATTATGCATTATGAATTATGCATTATGCATTAAAGAAATTATTGGATAGAGAGGGTGAGGCAAAGAGTGGCGAGGACGGAGCGTCGGAGGGTGTAGATGATGTCGTGGAGCTCTTGGAATGCATTAAGGGCGAATTTCAAGGCTATAAGCTGCTCTTCAGAGAATTGGCTTCGGCCGTCGTGGATTAGTTCGTAGAGACGTGAGGTATTGGTGTAGGATTCGTCGAGAATGATGCGCATACGCTTTCTGAGCTCTCGCATTTCATCGATATCGCTTGTGGCATAGAGAGATAGATAGGTGTTGCAGATGTTGCAGATGTCCCCGAGGAGGAATTCGAGTTGCTCACTATATACGTCGGGGAACGGCTCAGAGTATTGTGTAGAGTATTCGATGCATACTTCTGCCATGCGGCGCACGGAGGCGTTGACGGAGAAGCGGCAGTTGTTGGCAAGGTGAATCCAAGCAGCAGTTTCTACAAACATTGGACGCTCGATGGTAGAGAGGCATTCTCGTTGAGCTACGAGCTGATCCTTGAGCTCTATTTTCATATCCTTGGAGTCCTGAATGCATTGCTCGAGTGTGGTGATATCGCCAGAGTTGTAAGCGTTGCTGATCAGTGTGAGGGTATCGCGGACATATTGGAGGAATTGGCGTTGGTTTGCAAAGAGATATTCGACAAAGAGAATGTAAGCTTTTTTAGAGTCNAGCGTATCGGTGATAGTCTGNTATATGACGGCNGTCTGGTCGTTNATGTATTTGCCACGTNTGTGCTTTCTTTTTATGATANCAGCGACGTCTTCACCCATTAGTTCGAAGAAAATCAACGAACCAATGGCAGCTACGGCTATCAGGGCCAAGATTATTACAAACCAGTATTCCATTTCTATAATTTAGAATTGAGATTTTAGAATTTAGAATTTAGGGGCAAGCTGGAGCTTGCGGCGGAAACAGATTCGCGACGGTGGATTCTTCTGCAAAGAATGAAATCTTTTTAGAGCCAGGATGCCACTGGGGGAAATGTGATGCAAAGTAATAAAATTTTTGTTACAATTGTGTTACAGAGGAGTTGCAATATTGTTAATTAACAATTGGGTCACACTCAATGGCGCATCTCCCCCTATCAATTGCTGTTGGATGCCATCTCCGGGAAGTTGAAGCTGGCGAGCGGCTCGGAGCGGAGAGCAGCAATGCAAAAAAGGCCTCCCGTGAATGGGAGGCCTGAAAAAAAAGGATAGTTGCCTTACCAAGATTCGAACTTGGACAAACAGAACCAAAATCTGGTGTGCTACCATTACACCATAAGGCAATCATAAGCAGCAGGCAGACTCGACTGCCTTGAAGCGAGTGCAAAATTA
>WFLX010140773.1_pt1 | contig 11377 bp, 7 predicted proteins | sample 4967041 | NCBI WGS metagenome assembly WFLX01 (sample SAMN12857096, study PRJNA449069) | gut metagenome | isolation source: stool from male and female vole | host: Microtus ochrogaster | place: USA:Florida | collected 2017 | reverse complement strand
CAGTTCCAATACCGGCATATTTTTTCGAAAATACGTTTTTAACATGGTTGTTGGCCTGAGCCACAGTCATGCCGTTAAGGTAAATAGGGCCGAGCTGCGAAATAATAATTGATCCGTCGGGAGAAATTTTCTGGCGGATATTATCTTCGCTGGCTCCCCATATATCAATGATAATTTCATCTCCGGGGCCAAGACGGTAGTCTTGCGGGGTAGCCATGTTAGCGTTAGGTTCGAAANTGAGATAATTATTGAAGAAAATATCGTGACCNTANANGNTTTTTGCATTNTNGNCAAAGCTATTCTGCAGCAACAGGTAGTCGTCATATTGGCCGGAGAACATATAAGGGTTTTGCATACCATAAAAACCGGAGTAATTGTTACCGTTGGCATACATTTGCTGCATCGACATGCGGTTGTTGCGGTTTAGCTGCGAATTAAGGCTGCTTTGTGAATATAAAGAAGATCTTCCAGACATCATACCCATGCCTGTGCCGTACATCCCCATTTCGGAATCTGAACCGAGCTCTGATTCTGAAGATGAGCCACCTTCCCCTCTCATCCTGCTGTCGGATTTGCTACCTGTGGTGGTCGTGGTCCCCCCTAACTGCAGTTGTCCGCTTTCATATTGGGTTTTAAGGCGCTTGATTTGATCTATACTAACTCCTTGTGAGATAAGTTCCGCGCCAATCTCATCTTGAGACTTGCCGGCAGCGAGCTGCATTTGAATATAAGCTATGATTTGCTGGTCGGTCATTGCCATGGAAGGCAACGCGCAAAATAGCAATAAGGAAATCAAGAGTCGGGTTACTTTCATATTTTAATATAAATTGATGTCAGTTAAAATTATTCGCAAAGTTAATAAAAAAAGTTGTGATGGCAAAATAATTATTCCATTTTCATATAGAGAGCAGGTTGAGGCTTTTTGGCTTGACTGGTATGGATAGGCCTTCGTTGCCGAGAAGTACGTTTGGAAAAATATTCCGTGCTTCCTGAAGTATGAGATTGTCGTTGCGGTAGCGGGAAGAGTAATGTCCAGTGAGCAGTTGTCCGACACGAGCATCGCGAGCAACCTGGGCTGCTTGGGCAGCTGTAGAGTGACCGCGTTCCTTTGCCTTGTCGGCGTCTTGGGTAAGATATGTAGTCTCATGGAATAGTAGATCTACTCCTTTGATTTTTTCAGCAAGGTCGGGCATATAGGCAGTGTCGCTTATGTGGGCATAGCTACGAGATGGTTCGGGATCGGTTGTGAGCACAGCATTTGGAACGACATTGCCGTCCGGTTTTGTAAAGTCTGCTCCTGCCTTGATGCTGTTGAAAGCCCAAAGCGGGACACCATGAAAATCACACATTGCACGATTGATGTGGCGAAGACGAGGCTTTTCCTCAAAGACATAGCCTACGGCAGGAATCTTGTGTCGTAGAGGAATGGTTCGGACCGTAAGGGCATCATTTTCAAAGATGATAGCTTCTTTTGGTTCTATTACATTGAATTTCACTTCTATTGGAAGTCCACGGTTAAAGTAACTGAATATGGAAGAGAGAATCTGTTTGCCATCTTCAAATGTATGGATAGTTATGTCGCCTTCAATGCCGGAGAGCGCCATTGTGCCTATCAGCCCAGGGAGCCCGAATACATGATCACCATGAAGGTGAGTGATGAAAATATGGTTGAGCCGAGTAAACTTCAAGTGCTGACGCTGAAATTCTTTCTGTGCTCCCTCTCCACAGTCGATCATAAACAGGTTTTCTCGGAAGTTGACCACGGTGGAGGAGGGGTTATGGACCGGTGATGGCTTAGCGCTACCGCATCCCAAAATATTTATATTGAAGGTTGTCATAGTTCTTGCCGTTTCCCGTTTCGAAACTTGTCAATATATGTTATTTACGGTGCATCTGTTCGTAGTCTTTTGCGAGGCCACCGGTTCCTGTTTCTTTATATAGGGATGGGATGTCATGACCGGTCTCTTTCATTACGGTCACAAGTTTATCAAATGAGACGCGATGGCTGCCATCGGTGAACGACGCATATATGTTGGCGTCGAGCGCTCGGGCTGCGGCATACGCGTTTCTTTCTATACATGGAATCTGTACAAGGCCACATACCGGGTCGCAGGTCATACCGAGATGATGTTCAAGTCCCATTTCGGCAGCATATTCTATCTGAGCAGGGCTTCCTCCGAAAAGTTGAACTGCAGCTGCGGCTGCCATTGCACATGCCACTCCAACCTCACCCTGGCACCCAACATCGGCGCCTGAAATTGATGCATTGTGTTTCACGACGTTACCGAAGAGTCCGGCTGTGGCGAGGGCATGCACCATCTGGGCATCGGCAAAGTGGCGACTTTCCCAAAGATGATAAAGCACTCCTGGTATAACTCCGCTTGATCCACAGGTCGGGGCTGTCACAATCTCTCCACCGGATGCGTTTTCTTCACTAACTGCGAGGGCATAGGCAAACACGCGGCCACGGCTTTTCAGATTATCCTTGAAGCCTCCGGCTTTCACGAAATAGGAACATGCCTTTCTCTGGAGGTTAAGCGGACCGGGAAGGCGACCTTCCTTGTTCAGTCCGCGCTCGACGGCCGCTTTCATCACGCGCCAAACATCGAGAAGGTAGTCCCATATTTCGGGCCCTTCACACTGCTCAACATATTCCCAGTAGGTATGTCCGGTGCGCTCGCAATATGCCATGATATCGCNTATGGNNTTGAGCGAATATACTTCGCCTGATTCTGTGTNGGGTTTTCCNGGTTCTTNAAGTNCTCCTCCTCCGACACTGAAAANAGTCCATTCTGCAGTCGGATCACCATTGGAGTCCAGGCTTTTGAATGTCATGCCGTTGGGATGATAATCAAGGAAGATGTTTGGTTTCCATATTATTTCAACGTCTTTCATTGTCTTGGAAAGTTCGTCGATGATAGCAACGTCAGTCATGTGCCCTTTGCCGGTGGCTGCGAGACTGCCATAGAGAGTCACTTCATATTTTTCGGCTTCAGGATGCTGGTTGCGGAAAATTTCAGCAGCCTTTCTTGGGCCCATTGTGTGGGAAGATGATGGCCCGGTGCCGATTCGGAATAGTTCCCTAAGAGATTTCATGATAAAAATTGTTGGAGCGTATTGCGATATAAATAAAAAGCCCTGATGATTCAGGGCTTGTGGCGGAGAGAGAGGGATTCGAACCCCCGGAGGTGTGACCCTCAACGGTTTTCAAGACCGCCGCAATCGACCACTCTGCCATCTCTCCGAAAATATATTGTAGTCTTTTTCTCTTAAAAGTCTGAGCGGAGTGAGCGAGATTCGAACTCGCGGTACGCTTTTGGCGTACACACGCTTTCCAGGCGTGCCTCTTCAGCCACTCGAGCATCACTCCAAAAGAATGCAGCCGCAATTTTGCGTTTGCGACTGCAAAGTTAATGATAATATTTTTATCCGCCAAATTTTTTTGACGTTTTTTTACTTTTTTTCGTTGTGAAGGCGGATCTGTGCGAAGTCAAGTCATATTACTTGCCGGGCTTTAAGACGGCACAACCGCTGAAGGAATATTGTCTGCCGCCAAGCTTATATGTGATCACAGCCTCAGTCAAGTCCGGAGAAGTGATTGCAAGGGTGAAGTCTGTGGCCTTGAAATCATCGGATTCAACCAAAACATCATCGTTCTTGTCGTTTTTGCTCAAGATAGTGGTCTTGGGAGCGGCTGATTCAAGACGGTAGGAGTCGTGAGTGAACTTAACAGGGACTTCGGTTAGGCACATCTCCTTAGGATAGTTTTCAGGCATCTCAACCGAATATTCGGGATTATAGATGTAGACAGTAGCAATGTTCTTCTCAAAATCGATGATAACAGCATAAGATGGTTTCTTGGAACTGAACGATGAGTTATTCTCTACGACTGTTGAGTTTCCGGTGTATAGTGCGTTTGATGTAAACGATTGAATCCTGTAGCGCCCTGAAATTATATAGCTTATATCGAGGTGTGTAATATACGCCAATTCAAAATTTGGATTCAAGGGATTGCTGGTTGAAGGTACTTTCCAGAATACATATTCGGCTTTGACGTCTGAGGCTGAAGATGATGATGAATTAGCAGGAGCGAAACTCAGCTTATCAACACGGATCCCGTCGGCAGTGGAGAATGATGATAAGTTCATGCTCGTGGGATCAGTCTCAAAGGTGTATTTCTGATTGTTGATGATAATATCAGATCCCTTGACGTCAATCTGATCTTTAGAATAGTTGATCTTTACTTCATATTTACCTAATGATGCATGAGCAGGCTGCTCGGAGTCTTGGGTGTCTACTATAAGATTGTACTCAACAAAAGAGCTGGTTTGGTATGAATCTTTCACGCCGGTGTCGCAGGAGGCAAGTGAAATTGCCAGGGCTGCCAATGGAATAATTGCTTTTCTCATTTTATTTGTGTAATAGTTTTTTCGAATGAATTTAACAATGTGAGTGCAAAATTAATAAAAATAATCTTAGTATGGTAAAAAGGAATACCAAATAAGAGTTAAATAATCAAAAATCAGCGTTAGCGCAAGATTTAAGCCGGTCGTAGTCCTCCTTGGTAATCCGCATGAAAGAGCCGTGTTGGGGTCGTTTCACACCTTTGATGTTACGCGGATTGGAGAAATTACGCATATTCTTGTCGGCTGAGCAGATTCTGTAATTGCGGGGTTTGGAAGAATACTCGATGTATCCAATTTGCCATGAATCATCTCCGGGAAGTTGAAATGCAGATACGCCTTCGCACTTCTTGTTGCCTTCAAAGTCGATATAGTCATCGTCTACAGGTTCGCTCCAAGGCCCGGTAAGTCTTGGACTGGTGGCTGTGAATATACCCGGTTTCCCCCCTTCTTTCTTTATCATCATGTGCCAGAGTCCGTCAGATGGAACCCAGTTGATATCAGCATCAATAGTGGCATACCCCCAGTCGAAGAGCAGTTTAGGCTGTGTCATAGTGGTGAATGACTCATCGGCATACGAATAGAACATACGGTCGTAGGGTTCCTCGTCGCGATTCCACATAGAATAATAGATCATGTAGCCTCCTTTTTTGCCGTCGGGCCATTCATAAGAGGCATCCCACATTATCTGTGGCGCCCATACGCGGTTGATGGTAGACCAATCTTTATATACGCTCTCATCCTGAGGATTGCTGAAGATTTCTTTTCCTTTTCGGAAATCGAAAGATGTAGAATTCCAATTAATAAGGTCGTCGCTGGTTAGCAGGCAAATGCCGAAATTATCCCAGGTCTCCTTCTTCCCTAAGCGAATGCGAGAAGCTTCATTGGCTTCCATGTCTGTACATACCATTAGAAAACCATTGTCGTTGTGACGTCGGCATACGAAAGCATCGCGTGTGCGGCCTTCAATAGGAGCCATCACTTTGTCGCTGAATATCGAATCTCCGTCAAGCAGGTCGTGAAATTCTATTCCATCCTCACTTATCGCATAGGCTGTCCATGCCGGTCCGGCATCATTCATGTGGCAATATAGAATGTGATCTCCCTTTTGAAGGTTCCCGACTTCTGCAGGGACGTTATCCGCGGCGAATCCGGCGATTGAATTAAAAACAAACGCGGAGATTATTAATAATGAAGATTTCATGTGAGAAATATTAGATTCCGTATTAAAACAAAAAGTCCGGCAGTCTCAAAACTGTCGGACCTTGCGGTGAGGACGAGATTCGAACTCGTGGTAGGATTACTCCTACGTCAGTTTAGCAAACTGGTGGTTTCAGCCACTCACCCACCTCACCATAAGAGGATTTTCCTCATTTGCGGATGCAAAGTTAATAAGTTTTTTTGAATTTACCAAATATTTCTTGAAATATTTTATTTTGTGATTCATTTTTTCTAATTTTGCATAAAGTATCCAAATAACTAATTATGAAAAAAACTTTTTTGCTCGGCATGGCCACGATGTTAACCGTGAGTGCCTTAGCCGAATCCCCGATGTGGGTGAGAGATGTTGCCATCTCTCCTGATGGAAAAACGATAGCATTTACTTATAAGGGAGATATCTTCTCAGTGCCGACCACCGGAGGAGAGGCGAGGCAACTCACCTCGAATGTTGCTTTTGACTCAAAACCGGTTTGGACCCCAGATGGAAAACGAATTGTATTCAGAAGTGACCGAGAAGGTTCTGACGACATTTTCATCATGAATTCAAACGGAGGTGGATTGAAACGACTCACTACCTCAAGTATAGCAGAGCAGCCGCTTGCATTTCTCAACGATTCAATCTTGTTGTTCTCTGCAAATGAAATGCCGGCGAGAGGAAGTGCACAAGCACCGATTTTGCCACAGACCTATTCGCTTAACGTGAATGCTCCGGGTACGCGTCCTTCGATGTTCCTTTCTATGCCCATGCTTTTTTCGTCGTCGGGTAAGGATGGTAAAATCATATTCACAGATAAAAAAGGATATGAGGATCCTTTCCGCAAGCATGAAAGAAGTTCCGGCACAAATGATATATGGCTGTATGACAACGGTAATTTTAAGCAACTTACCAACTTTAACGGTCACGACCGTAATGCTGTGTGGGGAGCAAAGCCCGACTCGTTCTATTTCCTTTCAGAGGAAGATGGCACCTTAAATATATATTCTGCTGACTTAAACGGAGGGAAGCGTAAGTTGACGTCTTATGATAAGCATCCTGTAAGGAACTTGTCGATATCCGACGATGGGCTTATGGCTTTCAGTTGGGACGGAGAGTTATATACATTGACTGATGGAGGTAAACCCCAGAAAGTTCAGATTGATGTTGTGGCAGATGATTATGATGCCGATCTGGTAAAGAGGTATGTTTCAAACGGCGCATCGTCATTCTTCGTAGCTCCAAAAGGCAATGAGATCGCAATTGTAATACGTGGCGATGTATATGTCACGGACGCAAAATACAAGACAACCAAACGAATAACAAACACTCCAGATCAAGAAAGGACTGTAAGTATCTCTCCCGATGGCAAGACAATGGTCTATGATAGCGACCGCGATGGCTATTGGCAGTTGTTTGTTGCAAAAATCAAGAATGACAAAGAGGAGCAGTTTGCATACGCAACAGAGATAACTGAGGAGCCTCTTTATAAATGTGAAACAAGCGCCATGCAGCCGGTGATCAGTCCGGATGGAAAGAAGGTGGCATTCCTTGAAAATCGGTCGGCACTTCGCGTCATTGATCTTGATACAAAGAAAGTGACTACTGCTCTCGATGGAAAATACAATTACTCATATTCTGATGGTGACCAGCAGTTTGCCTGGAGTCCTGACAGTCAGTGGCTCATAATGAATTATATAGGAGTCGGTGGGTGGAACAACACGGACATTGCGCTTGTTAAGGCTGATGGTAGTGAGGTGATTGACTTGACAGAGAGCGGTTTCAGCGACGGTAACCCCAAATGGGTGCTGGATGGAAAGGGCATAGCCTATGAATCTGCAAAATATGGCATGAAGAACACCGGTAGCTGGGGTAACCAAAGCGATGTGATACTGATGGTCCTTGACGGAGAGGCATGGGATGACTTCAATATGACTGAAGAAGAGGCTGCCTTAAAGGAAAAAGATTCCAAAGATAAGGACAATGCTGATTCCGATAAAGAAAAGAAAGGAAAGAAAAATGCCAAGGGTAAGAAAGACGATCAGGAAAAAACTACTAAAGATAATAAACCTAAGTTTATTCCTGATTTAGCAAACCGTCGATATAGAACCAAACGCCTTACAGGTAACTCTGCAATGATTGGAGATTTCTTCCTTACCCCCAAAGGTGATAAGCTTTATTTTACAGCTTCAAGTACGGAGGGCAAGCGCAACCTCTATTGCCGGGATCTTAAGAAGGGAGATGTGAAGGTCGTTTCATCCGGCATCTCAGGCATTGAGCCGGATGCAAAAGGGGAGAACCTGTTCTTGTGGAGCCGTGGTGGCATAAAGAAGATGTCGCTTTCCAATGAAAAAGTAGAAGATGTGGAATATGAAGCTCTCTATGACCGTAGTCCTTCCAAGGAACGTGAATATATCTACGATCACATGTTGCGTCAGGTTAATGATAAATTCTATGATGAGAATCTACATGGTGTTGATTGGGCATTCTATGGAGATCATTACCGCAAATTCTTGCCATATATATCAAACAACAGGGATTTCGCCGAGATGTTAAGTGAGATACTTGGAGAATTGAATGCCTCTCATACAGGCGGGCGTGCGTATGGCAGCGGAGTGGCTCTTCCAAGTGCATCGCTTGGCGCATATTATGATGATGAATATGATGGTGAGGGCCTCAAAATTACAGAAGTACTTGCTCGTGGACCACTCTCTACTAAATTGGCTTCAGTGAGTGCAGGCGATATAATACTTTCAATAGATGGCGAGTCAATAGCTCCTCATCAAGATGTAAATGCGATGCTTGATGGTAAGGCCGGGAAGAAAGTGCGTTTGACTGTCAAGGGAAAAGACGGTAAGACAAAAGATATTGCAGTGAGACCGGTGTCGATGGGAAGGCTCTCAGAATTAAGCTATGACCGCTGGGTGGAGCAGAACGAGAGAACTGTGGATAGCCTTTCAGGTGGTAAAATAGGTTACATTCATGTCAAGGGAATGAACACGGCAAGCTATCAGAATGCATACGACAGACTTCTTGGAAAATATCGTAATTGCGACGCTGTGATTGTGGATACCCGATATAATGGTGGTGGCTGGCTTCATAATGACTTGGCGATTCTATTGAATGGTAAGGAATATGCCCGTTATACTCCTCGTGGCCAGTATATCGGCAGTGAACCTTGGGCGCAGTGGAACAAACCATCAGTTATGCTTGTGAATGAGTGCAACTACAGTGATGCATCAGGAACACCTTATGTATATCAGACTCTTGAAATAGGTGATGTTGTAGGAGCTCCGATTCCCGGAACAATGACGGCGGTATGGTGGGAGACTCAGATAGACCCGAGCCTCGTGTTCGGTATACCACAAGTGACAAATCTTTCTGTCGATGGCAAGCCCCTTGAGAACAGCCAGCTTAATCCGGATGTGGTGATATATAATGCTCCGGGCGATGTGCAGAATGGTCGTGATGCCCAGCTTGAAGGGTCAGTGCGCCACCTGATGGAAAAAATCAATGGAAAGTAATAATTTCTGATTCAGTAATCAAAAGTCAATAAAGTAAGGAGCGGAATCCTAATGGGGATCCGCTCCTTACTTTATTATTGACTTAAGACTTAGCTCGGTTTGCTAATGGGGCAAGTCTTATAGGTTGTGGATAATGTCGAGGGCTTCACGGCATTTGTCGGTGACATACTGCCAGTCGCCGGCAGCCACTTTGTCATTCGGGAAGAGCTTTGCCCCCATGCCTACGCAGTAAACACCGGCGGCAAACCAACTTTTGAGGTTTTCGGCTGTAGGCTCAACGCCACCTGTCACCATAAGTTTTGACCACGGCATTGGTGCGAGAAGTCCCTTTACGAATTTCGGGCCGAGAACGTCGCCCGGGAATACCTTGCAGAGGTCACATCCCAGTTCCTGGGCGAAGCCGATTTCAGATACAGTGCCGCATCCAGGGGTATATGGCACGAGACGGCGGTTGCACACCTTAGCCACATCGGGGTTGAAAAGAGGTCCGACAACGAAGCAAGCACCCTGCTGTATGTAGAGGGATGCGGCTGCGGGCTCAACGATAGATCCAACTCCGATTGCCATTTCCGGGCATTCTTTTGCTGCGAATTTAATCACCTCAGCGAAAATTTCATGGGCGAAGTCTCCGCGGTTGGTAAATTCAAATGCGCGAACTCCACCGTCATAGCATGCTTTTACTACAGCCTTTGCCACTTCAGCGTCCTTGTGATAGAAGACGGGCACCATTGGAGCCTCAGCCATTTTTGCAAGCACCTGCTGTTTATCAAATCTTGCCATTTTATTTTAGTTAATAGGTAAATGTATGGTTGTGGTTTAACGCTGAACTCTGCCATTTGCGCTACCTCCGGCAAGAGCTTCAACTTCGGCGATAGTGACAAGATTGAAATCACCAGGAATTGTCTGCTTGAGAGCAGATGCAGCTACGGCAAATTCCAAAGCCTCTCCCTGAGTCTCTTTGTTAAGAAGACCGTAGATAAGACCACCTGAGAAGGAGTCTCCTCCGCCTACGCGATCAACAATAGGATTAATGTCATAGCGTTTTGACTCGTAGAATTCCTCGCCATTGTATATCATCGCCTTCCATCCATTGTGGCTTGCTGAGTATGATTCGCGAAGAGTGGAAACAACATATTTGAACCCGAATTCCTTAGCCATTGCGCGGAAAATGCCCTTATATCCTTCTGCGGAAGTCTCTCCTGCTTCTACGTCGGNATCCGNCTTGANTCCAAGACAAAGCTCGGCATCCTCCTCATTTCCGATGCAGACATCAACATACTGCATTAACGGGCGCATAATCGACTGAGCCTTTTCACTTGTCCAAAGTTTCTTGCGGAAGTTGAGGTCANCAGANACAGTCACACCATGACGCTTAGCGGCCTCGCAAGCANGACTGGTCAGTTCCGCAGCCNTGTCGCTGATTGCGGGANTGATGCCGCTCCAGTGGAACCAATCGGCGCCTTTCATGATCTCATCGAAATCANAATCAGAAGGATCAGCTTCTGCAATTGCAGAGTGAGCGCGGTCGTAGATAACTTTAGAAGGACGCATTGAAGCTCCGGTCTCGCAATAATAGATACCAACACGGTCACCACCACGGGCGATATACTGAGTGTCGACACCATAGCGACGAAGAGCATTCACTGCTGCCTGGCCGATCTCATGAGTCGGAAGTTTTGTTACAAATTTTGCATCCATGCCATAGTTGGCGCAGCTGACAGCTACATTAGCTTCGCCACCTCCGAAGATCACTTCGAAAATGTCGCTTTGCACAAATCGCCGATTGCCTTCCGGCGAAAGACGGAGCATAATTTCTCCAAGTGTTACTATTCGTTTCATAACGTATAATTTGATGGGTATAAGTAGTCTACAAAAACTAAACGTAAAAATCAAGCAGCTTGAAAGATCCTGATATGATAACTGCTGCTAATCTTGTCCGCCTGCTCGTTGGCGCTCAGGTGCTTAGCTCGTTAAGCTCCTTCACTCAGCAGCCAAGCAGCCTTAAGATTATCTCGCATTTATCATATCATTAATTTTTGCGAGCTACTTATTCAGTTATTCTGATTGGTATTTATACTGCAAATTTAGTCATTTATTTGCAAATATCATAATAATGCATAAGAAAAANTNCATTTTNNCGTTTCTAATAATACATGCAGCNCTTTTCGTGGCATGATATGCNGTTTTATTATACTTGTTATTATTATCCCCAATTTGGTTCGTTTTATACAGTTGCTAGAATTTATCAGCAAAAA
>WFLX010074755.1_pt1 | contig 11377 bp, 7 predicted proteins | sample 4967041 | NCBI WGS metagenome assembly WFLX01 (sample SAMN12857096, study PRJNA449069) | gut metagenome | isolation source: stool from male and female vole | host: Microtus ochrogaster | place: USA:Florida | collected 2017 | reverse complement strand
GTGACTTTACACGGTTGGATATCTGCTCCATTGGTTATGTGGTTTTTATTAGGTTACGGTGATGTATGCGGCAAATATACATATTATTCATCAAATAATAGCTTAAAACCGTACAAATTTATTTCTTGCGTGGAAGTTGTTTAAGTAGCTCGTCAACAGCGGCCTTCAACTGACGGTCGTCGCCCTTAACTACAGTGGCGGGATCGTTGAGCACATGGATGTCGGGCTCGAGCTGGGTGTTTTCCAGATAATTGCCCTCGGCAGTGCGGAAGCCTACCACCGGAACACCGAATACGAGCGACGGATCCTGAAGTGTGATCCAGTTGACACTTGACATTGTGCCGGGCACGGCTGCTCCGACAAGTTTGCCGAGGCCCATCGTCTTGTAGACCCAGGGAGTGCCGTGGGCATTACTGTAGTTGGCCTCACACTGTATCATGATGCTGGGCTTGGTCCAGCGGCGGCTCGGCATTACGCANACGTCGACACCGCGTATCTCCTGAGTNAGATATTTGTGACCGCTGAACAGCACCTCGATATCCTCGTGCAGACGTCCGCCTCCGTTCCAGCGGGTGTCGATCACGATGCCTTCCTTGTCNTTGAACTTACCGAAGAGTTTTGAATAGATGTTGCGGTAGCTGTTGTCGTCCATCGATTTGATGTGCACATAGCCGAGACGGCCGCCCGAAAGCGAGTCTACTGCAGCTTCACGGCTCTTTACCCAACGGTCGTAGAGAAGAGCGTTGAGGCTGCCGGCATTGATGGGGAGCACTACCTCCTCCCAACGNTTGCCGGTGGCGGGATTGTANAGACTTACAAGAGTCTTCTTNCCGGCGAGTGAGCTGAACATGGTGGTNTAGTCAGCGGTATCACCGATCGACTCACCGTTGATCTTTTCTACGATNGTACCCTTGGTGACATTTGTNTTGGCATGGTCAAACGGNCCGTTTTCGATTACTTCGGCTATCTTGAGGCCGGGACCGCTGTANTCCCAGTCGTAGAGNAGGCCGAGGTTGGCTGTGGCATAGCTGCTGCCNTTGCTGCTGTAGCGGCCGCCTGAGTGCGATACATTGAGNTCGCCGAGAAGTTCGCTGAGCAGGATGGCGTAGTCNTAGTTGTTGTTGATATAGGGCAGGAAGCGACGGTAATTCTCGGTCATGGCTTCCCAGTCGACACCCTGCATGTCCTTGCGGAAGATGCGGTTGGCAGTCTCCTGCTTTACATAGTCAAACATGAAGTCACGTTCGGCGGCAGGATCGATGTCCATGCGGCCAGAGTAAGTGATAGGAGAGGGCTTGCCGGCTGCAGGCGACATTTTGCGCAGACCTGATCCGCCGAGGAGGAATATGTTGTCACCCTTCTTGTCGCGGGCAAAGTAGTAGTTGCCGTCAAGTGAGGCCGAGCGGCTGAGGTCNCGTTTGCGGAGGTCAAGACGCCACAGGTCGTTGCCGTTCTCGCCCTTGGCGGTGTAGTAAAGTGTTTCTCCGTCGGGAGTGATGATAGCGTCGCCCATGTCGCTTGACGAGGGTGTGAGGCGCACGATACGGTCCTCGATACCTTTGAGCTCGACAAGTTCCTTAGCGGGCTCTTCCTTTTTAGTGGAGTCGGCCTTGGCTTTCTTTGAGTCTTTCTTATCCTTTTTGTCGGCTTTGTCCTTGCCGTCAGCTTTGGCTTTGTCAGCCTTCTGCTGACGCTCGAGCTCCTTGCGCAGCTCGTAATCCTCTTTTGACAGGCGGAATTTGTCGTAGGAATCCTGGTTCATGAACACGAGCATNGCGTCGTTCTCCGAACCCCATGAAGCCTGGCTGCGCAATCCGTAGCGGTCGCTCATGAAGAGGATGGCGTTGCCGTCCATTACCCAGTGGGGCTGGGCGTCGAAGTANGATGANCGGGTGATGTTGGTGACTACGGGCTTGCCGGTAGTATTGACGATAGCTACATCGCTGTAAGGCTGNTGGCCGTTGTTGGTCAGCTCCATTACAATCCATTTTCCGTCGGGTGACCATGAGTANTCAAATCCGCCGTTGCTCTCGGCCTTTGTCGAACCGTCGGTGATGGTACGCACCTTCTTTGATGCCATGTCCATTACCTTGAGGGCGCGACGGTTCTCGATGAATGCGAGCTGCTTGCCGTCGGGCGAGAATGAGGGATAAGTGCGCTCGATGCCGTCCTTGGGGTTGAANAGNGCTTTCTCCTCGATCACNGTNGCGTTGGGNAAGTTGGGATCCTCCTTGCGGCCTATTGTGGCGGTGTAAATGTTGAAGTGGCCGTCGCGCATGCTATGGTAGGCGAGGGTGCGGTTGTCAGCGCCCCAGGTAATGCCGCCTTCGGCTGCCGGAGTGGCTGTGATCTGACGGGTTGTGGGATATTCTACCGAAGTGACAAACACATCGCCGCGGTTGGTGAAGGCCACCATTTTTCCGTCGGGTGAAGGTTCGGCTCCTGATGTCGAGCTGATGCGNACGGGATACTTGTCGTTGATATCGTTGTCGATGAGCTGTACNTTGACTTTNCGGGCTTTTTCTCCGGGCTTCTGGGTGTAGATCTCGGTGGTCNNNGCGTCAGTNAAGAATAACGTCACGGCTCTGTGAGNGGAAGCGCACGGGNTGAGTGCGGAAGTCGCTGATCTGCTTTATAGCTGAAGGATTGTCGACAGGGAATGAATATACGTTGAAGCTCTTTCCGTCGCGCTCGCTCAGGATATAGGCTGTTTTTCCGTCAGGACTTACGACAGGATCACGGTCCTCACCATAGCGGGCGGTAAGATTGGTGTGCTTGCCTGTCGTGGCGTCGTATTTCCAGATGTCGCGTGTATCGGATGAAACGGCGTGTTTGCGCCACTCGTTTTCCATGCCTTTGCGATCCATATAGAGATAGCTCTTTCCGTCGGGAAGATAGCTCAGGTGATGGGCCGGCACCGCAAGCTGCTGGGTGATGCGGCCACCGCCTACAGGCACTTTATAAAGCTCGGTCAGACGTGTCGAGGGGAACATGGCGCTTGATGCCGGATCCTGGATGGCGGCCGAGAAGAGCACATATTTTCCGTCGGGAGTAAATGCTTCGGGTGTTTCGGCCACTGAATTGAAGGTAAGGCGCTGGGGTGCGCTTCCATCGGCCTTCATGATGTACACGTCCTGACCTCCGTTGCGGTCGGTGGCAAACGCTATCGACTTGCTGTCGGGCGACCATACGGGACGGCTTTCATAAGAAGATTCGGTTGTAAGGCGCACTGCATCGCCTCCGGCCGGATTTACTTTGTAGATGTCGCCCTTATAGGTGAAGGCAATGGCACTNCCGTCGGGAGCGATTGCGATGTCGCGCATCCACAATGGAGCGGCNGTCGCGCTGATAGCGGTAGTCATGACCGCNATNGAAGCAAGAAATGATTTCATGAAGGGTAGGTATATTCCGATTGGGTTATTATTGTTCTGGATAATTGGTTATGATACGGGAATTTTCAGCTTCTGGCCTATCTGCAGGGCCGTTGACTTCAAGCCGTTGGCCTGCTGGATGTCATCTACGCTGACGCCTTTGTATCTCTTGGCGATGCGGAACAGGTTGTCACCTTTCTTTACCGTATGGGTGCGATAGGTNGGCTTTTTNGCTTTGGCTGTCTGGGCTTTGGTAGTCTGGGCTTTTGCCGGGGCTGCCTTAGGCTTTTGTTCCTGTGCCGTCTGGGGAGCAGGTTCTGCGGCTTCCTTTACCTCCTCTGTGGCTGCAGTGGCGTCGGCCAGCTCTTTGTTTTCGGCTGCCTCGGTATTNGTGGCTTCGGCAAGCTGCTGGGTGGCCGATGCGTCTGTATCGGCAGCAGGCTGCTTTTTGCGTCCGGTTGCGACACGCTCATAGGCATGCACTTTAAGGATGCGTCCGGCGGCTATATTGTTTTTCTTGAGTCCGTTCCACTTTTTAAGGTCGTTGAGCTTCACTCCATAGGCGTTGGCTATTTTTGAAAGTGTCTCGCCCTTCTTTACCTTATGGTTCTTTACCACCAGTTTGGTAGTGTATTCCATCGTGGGGTCGTTGCCCTCCTCAAGTACCGGCTCAACCACTGTGCGGCGTGCATAGAGATTGCAGTCGTGACTGATGATACTGTCCTCGCTCATCAGGTAGGAATAGACCTGCATGGAGGGCAACACCAGCGAATAGGCGCGCGAGTCGCCGGGAATGATGTCCTTGCGGAAGTGGGGGTTGAGCACACGCAGCTCCTCTATCGGCAGGTTGAGCACNTCGGANATCTGCTGGAGGTTGACTCGCTTGGTGACATGCAGGGTATCGGTGATGATGGGGCGGCGTGCCAGAGCGGGACTGATATTGTGCTCGTTATAGTAGGTCATCGTATAGTTGGCGGCTATGAATGCGGGTACATAACCGCGGGTTTCCTGTGGCAGGAGGTAGTAGATGCTCCAGAAGTCCTTTGCATTGTCACCGGCACGGCGCAGGGCCTTGTTGACATTGCCTGGACCGCAGTTGTAGGCGGCTATTGCAAGCGACCAGTCATTGTACATGTCGTGGAGCTGCTTGAGATATTGGGCTGCCGCTTCTGATGACGCATACGGATCACGGCGCTCGTCGACGAGAGTGTTGACTTCAAGTCCGAGTCCGCGGGCGGTGGGGAGCATGAATTGCCAGAGTCCGGTTGCACCTGCGCGCGAAACGGCGTCGGGATTAAGGGCCGACTCGATGACCGGAAGATAGCGCAGTTCCAGCGGAAGTCCGTGACGCTCGAGGGCCTCTTCGAAGATAGGCATGTAGTACAGGCTCATGCCAAGCATGTTTTCGACAAGCTGGCGGCGGCGCTGGGTGTACATGTTGATATATGACCGCACTATCTGATTGTAAGGCATCTCGATAGTGGTGGGTATCTTGCTCAGTCGCTCGATATACACCTCGTCAGAGGCGTTGATGTCGGGCGTGGCGGCCATATTTTCGTTGAGAACGGCGTAATTCTGCAGATACCAGTTCTGCAGCATCTTGTGAGTATCGGTCTCAAAACTCTCCGGGAAGGTGATAGAGTCGTCGGAGATGGTATGCTTGAGGGTTAATATTGACGGGGCTGCCGATGCAGTAAACATCGTGGCGACCATCAGTAGCGTTGCAAGTGGTTTCATCGGCGGTTCAGGGTTATATTGTTAGAGAGATATCTTTGCATGTCAGAAGTTGAAGGCCCAGTTGACTCCTACTCCCGGAGCATTGTTTGGCGAGGTGCGGATGACTGAGGGCTGTACATCGACCGAAAGATTGTCGGAAATATCGAAATGGGCCAGCGAAGCATCCACATAGGCATCGAGCATGGCTACGAAGTAAGCGCCTATCATGCAGATTATGCATAGGTCGCGGTTGCGNCGGAAATAATCTTTTTTGGATTTGAACGCTTTTTCAAGCCAGCCGTAATTGAGNCGTGANTCGTCGGTGCCGGGGGGATAGAAATTCATGTAGCTCTTGGTCGACGGGTCGTCATCGGTNAGNTCNCGGTAGGCCTGCGTATAGTCATTCAGCATACGGTTGTTCCAGCTGGTGGCATATCCGAGTCCTACATATGCACCCACCACTATCGGCAGTTTCCAGTAGCGGCGGTTATACAGCTGTCCGAGTCCAGGACAGAGGGCCGACATCCATAGGGCGCGTGTCGGATCGGGATTGAACTCACGCACACGGTAGTCGGGATCCATGGCTTTGCCGGTGATTGGGTCGATTTTGACGGTATCGACCGGAATAGCTCCGACAGGTATCATTTCCAGCGAGTCGCCTGTGGCGATGATGGAATCCCCTTCAACCAACACACGGTCATTGCGGTCGAAAGACAGGTATATGGAGTCGGGAAATTCCTGTATCGGAACCGTGTCGGCAGGCAATGTTAGAGTGTGTGAAAAAATATTAAAAGACGTGATTACGGCGAAAAACAGCGCCAGCGCTGCCCGTCGCATCGCAATCACGTACTGTGATATGGTTTTACTCCTGTAGTGAGATGTCATTAGTTAAACGGCTGAGCCGCAGGATTGTTAGCTATGCAAATTACACTATATCCCCGGCTGAGCCACAAAGCGGGATCAGCCTTCGGAATGCTTTATAGTGTCAAAGATAGCAATTAATTGCTCAAGTTCAGCCTCGTTTTTGAAAGGAAATGTGATTTTTCCTTTACCCTGGCTGTTGCAGGTGAATTGAACGGGCGTATGAAACGAATTGCTGAGGTGCTTTTTCAGTATGTCAAAGTCGCGGTCGGTCATCCGCGGGGCGGCCGGCTTCTGCGGTGCCTCTCCTTTTTCGGCTGCCTGCTGGTAGGCCTTGGCCAGCTCCTCGACTTTGCGTACTGAAAGGCCGTTTTTGACGATTTCGTTGTAGAGTTTCAGCTGCAGCGAGGGATCATTGATAGTAAGCAGCGCGCGGGCGTGGCCCATGTCGACATGCTTGTCGCGCAAGCCCAGCTGTACTTCGGCGGGAAGCTTCAGCAGACGCAGGAAGTTGGCTATCGTGGCGCGCTTTTTACCGATGCGCTCACTGAGCCGCTCCTGAGTGAGGCTGTACTGGTCNATGAGCTTTTTGAATGTCAGGGCTATCTCTATCGCATTAAGATCCTCACGCTGGATGTTCTCGATGAGCGCCATTTCGGTCAGCTCGCTGTCGTTGGCCGTGCGGATATATGCCGGTACCGACGTAAGTCCGGCCTTGATTGCGGCGCGGTAACGGCGTTCGCCTGCTATGATCTGGTAAGAATTGTCGCCGAGTTTACGCAGCGACAGCGGCTGGATGATGCCTAACTCACGGATTGATGAGGCCAGTTCGTCAAGCGCTTCCTCATCGAATGTGGTACGCGGCTGTTCGGGATTGGGTGTGATCTGGTCGAGAGCAATTTCATTTATGGCCGATGAACCGCGTGCTGGCACATCATCCATCGGTATCAGTGAGTCTAAACCTCGGCCTAAGGCATTGCGTCGGAGAGCAGACATATTTATAGGGTATTAAAAATGTATGGAATGAAGGTGATTACTGTTTGTTGCCTGACATTGCGGCGTGGTCGGCCTTGCGGTGCTTTGCAATCAGCTCCTTGGCGAGCATGGTGTGGCTCGTTGCGCCGCGGCTTTCAGGATCGTATATCAGTGCGGGCAGTCCGTGTGACGGGGCTTCGCTCAGGCGTATGTTGCGCGGGATCACTGTGTTGAACACCATGTCGGCAAAGTGGCCTTTCAGCTCTTCATATATCTGGTTGGCGAGACGCAGACGGGCGTCATACATGGTGAGCAGGAAGCCTTCGATCTCAAGCTGCGGGTTGAGCCTTGACTTTATGATGCGGATTGTGTTGAGGAGCTTGCTGATACCTTCGAGGGCAAAATACTCGGCCTGGACCGGGATGATAACTGAATGGGCGGCTGACAGTGCGTTGACGGTGATGAGTCCGAGCGACGGTGAGCAGTCTATAAGGATGTAGTCATATTTGTCGACTACGGGAGTNAGTACGTTCAGAAGCACCTTCTCGCGGTTGGGCTTGTTGACAAGCTCGAGCTCCGCTCCTGCAAGGTCGATGCGTGATCCCACGAGTTCAAGTCCCTCCACGCATGTCGGGACCTGTGAGCCTTCGATGGGATAGTTGTCNACCAGACATTCATATATGGATGACGACATNGACTTGGGGTCGATGCCATAACCTGAGGTGGCGTTGGCCTGGGGATCGGCGTCAATAATCAGCACTTTCTTACCCTGACTGGCGAGAGAGGCTGCAAGGTTGATNGTAGTGGTGGTCTTTCCGACACCGCCTTTCTGATTGGCTATTGCGATGATTTTACCCATAAACTTCAATTGTGCGTTTATGTTGACAAAGATAGCGATTATTGACATACTAACGGCAAGAATATCAATAATAAACTTATCTAAATGTTCATAACTCGGCAAATATGTTGATAACCTCAGACGGGTGAAAAGTCAGCCGACAGTATATAACGCAACTAAGGAGATGCCTCCCGGTATCTCCTTAGTTGATAATAAACCAATCATTATCACATTTCTTGCAATGGAAAAAGTAATTTTGCTATGTACTATTAGAACACACGCCGTGATAAAAAGTTTACCACGGCGTGAAAAAATTTCAGCTATTTTTCGTAATTGTCATATTTACAGGCTGTTGCGATGTAAGATTTATTTCGAACGAGAATGTCGGTTCGAATATTCTCGGGAGTGGCAAGGGCTTTCCGTCGATCGTTAGCGATGAAATCTGCGCTGTCGATATGCCCGGCAGCTTTATCGTCATGGTTTTCTGTGCCGGCATTCCCGGATATTCACCCGACATGCTTACACGGATGTCTATGACGCGACCTTTGGCATCGCCCTCGAAGTTGACAAGGGCATATTCGCCGCGCTCAAGCGACAATGCCGACGTGCGGTCATCCTCATACATGGTGTAGCTGCTCTTCACGTCACCGCGCGGATAATAGAGTACGGTGTACTGTGACGGATCATATTGCCCTGTGTGNGCCATGTCGTAGTCNGCCTGAGGTATGANGGCGCCGTTGCGGATAAACAGGGGCAGACGGTCNAGCGGAGCNTNGTATGTGAACTCGGCCNCCTTGCCCTCGGCTCCGGTATAGTCTATGGTCGGGTCGGCATAGTCGATCCATATTCCGGCAGGAAGAATGACATTGCGGGAGGTGGCGCCCTGAGTGAGTACGGGCGCTACGAGCACTTCATTGCCCCACATGTATTCGTCGGTGATTGAATCGTAAGGGGTCGGGGCGCCGGCTTCGAAGTTGAGCGGACGCACCAACGGGTATCCCTTGGTGGCGTTTTCATACGCAAGGGTATAGTTGTATGGCAGCCACTCGTAGCGCATTTTTACGAGCTGCCGCAATATCTCCTGCTGCTCGGGATAGTGATATGGTTCGGCCACCTTCTGTGCGTGTGTGCGCAGGATAGGGGAGAAGGTGCCGAGCTGCATCCAGCGTACGTAAAGCTCGGGATCCACAGGATTGTTTTCGTCGATGGCAAATCCGCCGACATCATGGCCCATATATCCGAGGCCCGACAGACCTGAGTTGAGCATGATCTTTACCTGAGGCTGCAGACCGCCCCATGAGCGTGATACATCCGTTGACCAGGGGTAAACGCTGTAACGCTGCAGACCGGCGGTGCCGCCTCGCATGAGTGTCATCAGGCGGGTGTCGGGATATTCGTCGCGGTACAGATCGTGGATTATCGAACTCCACACGTTGCCGTAGACGTTGTGAAACTCACGTGCTGTCATGCCATTGGCGTGGACGATTGTCTCNGGGTGTACCTCAGGTTCTCCGAGGTCTCCCCACCAGCCGCCTACGCCCTCGTCGGTCAGCTTGCGGTAGCGTTCGCGCAGCCAGTTGCGCGTATCGGGGTTGGCGACGTCAAACATGCCGGCCTCGCCCACCCATGTGGTCACATCGTTGATGTTGCCCTCCTTGTCGTGGGTAAGCATGCCTTTGGAGGCGAGTTCGTTGTAGTTGTCGATGGCGCCGATCTTGTTGATATACGGCTGTGATATGATTACGGTATTTACGCCGTCGGCTTTCAGGTCGGCCAGCATGGCGGTATGATCCGGCCACTGCTCTTTGTTCCATTCGAGGCGCCCCATATCGGTTTCCTGTCCGTACCAGTAGAGGTCGAGCACCACGCCGTCGACAGGATAGCCTTCATTTCGTAGGGTGTCGATGACTCCACGTGTCTCGGCTTCAGTACGGTAGCCGTATTTGGAGGTGATGTAACCGAGCGCCCAGAACGGCGGCAGTGACTGGCGTCCCGTCAGCGCGGTGTATTCACGCGTCACTCCGGCGAGATTGCCGCCATATATGAAGTAGTAAGTGATGGGGGTCTTGGTTTCGGAGGTGTATTCTATGGGGTCGTTCATCACGAGCATTGCGGGTGCGTGGTCATCAAACAGTACTCCATAACCGTCGGTGCTTACGAACATGGGAATGCAGATATTCATCTGGTTTATGCGCGGATCCCCTTCGGTGTAGGAATAATTCTGCCGGTTGTACATCACGAGAGTGTCGCCGTTGAGCTTGAAGCTGTGACCTCGTTCGCCGGNTCCGTAAAAAGTNCCCTGTCCTGCCGGATCGAGAGTTATGGAGCGAGCACCGCCGGAATCGCGGCTGCCGTTGTCAAGGAGCAGGCGTCCGCGGCTGTCGGAAAAANTGACAGCGCCGGTCTTGCAGTCAAGGGTNGCGCTTACNCCNGANGGTANGGTAGCGGTGATGGCGTCGGCCGACCGGCTGATCTTGCCGTGAAATTCCTGCTGAGGCATCACGACTGCCTGCGTGCGACCTGAGGCCTCACCGGCAGTATTGGTCACCTGAAAAATGTTGTTGTCCATGGCGCGTACCACCACGTGTCGTCCGTCAACCGTGACTGTCGACATTGAGCCATTGATCTGCGCCGGCATTCGGATAGCTGCCGTGGCAATGGCCGCGATAAGCAGAATAAGTTTTTTCATCGAGTTAATAGAGACTAATGTATAAGACAATGCAAATATACATAATTCCATCACAAATCAATGAAAAGTGGATTAAAAATGCTGACTGCTGATGCGTAGGTGTCACGATGCCCGACAATCATGAAAAAGAGAAAAGAAATGCCACAGAAGTTGTGTGGATGGAATTTATACGGTATATTTGTGATTATTAATAAATAGTTGTCTTATAATGAAGAAATGTTTTTTGCTTGCCGTGTGTGCCGGTATGGCAGCCCTCGTGGCTTACAGTTGCACGCATCATCGTAAGAGCGCCGCGTCGGCAGCCGACCGTGACAGTACGTTCACATCAGTAAAGCATCCTGAATGGAGCCGCAATGCGGTGATTTATGAGGTTAATCTGCGTCAGTACACTGACAGCGGCACTGTGACGGCCTTTGAACGCGAGTTGCCGCGCCTGCGTGATCTCGGCGTGGATATTCTGTGGTTTATGCCGGTGCATCCTATTTCCGAGAAAAACCGTAAAGGTGAGCTTGGCAGCTATTATGCCGTGCGTGATTACAAAGCGTTTAACCCCGAGTTTGGCACCATTGAGCAGTTCAAGAAAGTTGTCGACAAGGCTCACGATATGGGCATGAAGGTGATACTCGACTGGGTGCCTAATCACACCGGATGTGACAATGTGTGGCTTGCCGACCATCCTGACTGGTATGCCCGCAACGAGGAGGGGGAGATGTTTGGCCCTTATGACTGGACTGACGTGTACAAACTCGATTATAACAATAAGGAGATGCGTGCCGCAATGGTGGATGCCTTGAAATTCTGGCTTACCGAGGTGGGAGTCGACGGTTTCCGTTGTGATGTTGCTTCTGAGGTTCCAGTTGACTTCTGGGATGAGGCCCGTCCGCAGCTTGACAGCGTCAAGGAGGTGTTCATGCTTGCCGAGGCAAG
>WFLX010063509.1_pt1 | contig 11378 bp, 8 predicted proteins | sample 4967041 | NCBI WGS metagenome assembly WFLX01 (sample SAMN12857096, study PRJNA449069) | gut metagenome | isolation source: stool from male and female vole | host: Microtus ochrogaster | place: USA:Florida | collected 2017 | reverse complement strand
TATATAGGTTGCAAACTTAATATGTAATTATCTGAAGTAGTATGAAAAAGTTAATATATACATTAATGGCTGTGGTTGCGCTTGGATTGACAAGTTGTGATGATCTTTTTGAGCCTGCAAAGCAGAATTTCAAGGATCTCGACCAGATGGAGACCGAGCCTGACTTCGCCATGGGATTTCTGACAAGGGCATATGGTGCTCTTTCGGGATACTATAACAATACGGAATATGCCACCGATAATGCTGTGGTAAATCAGAACGGTGATGCTTTCCGCACAATGGCTACCGGCGGATGGACTGCTTCTTCTTGGACAGGCATCAACGAATGGACCGGATCCTACGCTGGAATCGAATATATCAATCAGCTTCTCGAAAAAATCGATGATGTGGAATGGAGTGCTGATCCGGAGCGTCGAGCTATGCTTGCCCAACGTCTTCAAGGTGAGGCTTATGGTCTGAGAGCTATTCTTCACTATCAGATCCTTAAGGCTCATGCCGGATATGATGCTGCTGGCAACCTCCTCGGTGTCCCTTATCTTGAAAGCTATGTCGGTGCAAACGACGACATCAATGCTGTAATGACGCGTCCCTCCTTTAAGGAGTGTGTAGACAAGATTATAAGCGACCTCAATAAGGCAATTGAAATCCTTCCTCTTGATTATGAAGATGCTGCTGAGGTACCGGCAAAGTTCCAGAAATATACTAAAGATGTTGCTATCTACAATCGTACGATGGGCTCTTTTTTCCGTCAGCTCGTCAGTGCACGTATAGCACAGTCATATCTCTCACGTGTCACTCTGCTCGCTGCAAGCGAAGGCTATGGTAACACCCTTCCTTGGGCAGATGCTGCCAATGCAGCTGCTGGCCTGCTTAAGGAAAACGACGGTGTAGCCGGTATCAGCAAGGGTACATATGAGTATTATATCGGCAAAATTGCTGACAATAAGAATTTTGAAGAGGGTAGAAACCCGGATGAGATCATCTGGCGTAGCAATATGGAGAACAATAACGGCACAGAAAAAGACAACCTTCCGCCAAGCCTTAACGGAAATGGAAGAATGAATCCTTCTCAGAACCTCGTTGATGCTTTCCCTACTGTATCTGGCTATCCAATTAGCATGGCTGCTGATTATGACGCTGCAAATCCATATGCTAACCGCGACCCTCGTTTCTATGCTTATATCATCTATAACGGGAGCACCGGAGTGGGTGTAAACAATGCTACAATCTCGACTGTAGACGGAACTACCGATGGCATAGGGGGTGTAGAGCAGCGCTCATCGCGCACCGGCTACTACATGAAGAAGCGTCTCCGTATGGATGTGAACTGCACACCCGGATCAGAGACCAACCAGAACCACATCGCTCCCCGCGTGCGCTACACTGAGATCTATCTCAATTATGCAGAGGCTGCAAACGAGGCATACGGTCCCAAGGCAGATGGTGGAAATGGTTTCTCTGCCTACGACGTTATCAAAGCAATCCGTCAGCGTGCAGGTGTAGGTGCTTCCAATGGCGACGCTTACCTTGAGGAATGTGCAGCTTCTAAGGAAAAAATGCGTGAACTTATACGCAACGAGCGCCGCCTCGAACTTTGCTTCGAGAACTTCCGTTTCTGGGATCTGCGTCGTTGGAAGCTTAATCTGAACGAGCCCGTAAAAGGCATTGAGTGGAAGACTGACGGAACATATAAGATCATTGATGTCGAGACTCGCGACTATCAGTCTTATATGAATTATCCTCCAATCCCTCAGTCTGAGATCCTTAAATACAGCAATCTCCAGCAGAACAATGGCTGGCATTAATTCAGCAATAATCTGATCAAACGTATGAAACTTAATTTTATAATACCTTCAACCATAGCCGGGTTGGCATTTCTCACCGCCTGCCATAACGGAAATCAGGAATTTCCCGATTTCGACTATCAGTCTGTGTATTTCGCCAATCAATATGCTATGAGGACTGTGGAGCTCGGAACTGACGAGTTCGTAGACCTGACAGCTGACAACAATCACACCGTGGGCATCCAGGCTGCATGGGGTGGTGGCTACAGCAATAAGAAGAATGTGCTTATTGATTATGTGGTCGATCCTTCTCTTGTTGATGGATTCTATTTCGTTGATTCCGACCAGATCGTAGAGGTGATGCCGACTGATTACTATACCATCGACGAGAAGCAGATCAATATTCCATCAGGAAAGATCAATGGTAGCTTGACAGTGCATCTGACTGATAAGTTCTTCAACGACCCAAAATCTATTGACAGGTGCTATGTGATTCCATTGCGAATGACTGATGTCTCCGGTGCCGACAGGATCATCACAGGAACTGCAACTGAAGAGAATCCTGTGCTTACCAATGACGCGCATTGGTCGGTGCAGCCTAAGAACTTCATCCTCTATGGTGTCAAGTATGTTAATCCCTGGCATGGCCAGTACCTCCGCCGTGGTGTTGACAATGCCACTATTGACGGTCAGGCTTCCAAAGTCGTTAGACACAATGAATATGTTGAGAATGATGAAGTGGTCAATCTTTCTACATCGGCCTATAAGGAAGACATCCTTCCAGTCGTTGTGAAGGATGCTGGCGGTAATACTGTGACTGTTAATGTCAAGCTTGCTTTTGCCGACGACAACACCTGTACCCTTTCTTCTGCAAGCGAAAACGCAACAGTGTCAGGCACCGGCAAATTCGTGACAAAAGGGGAGAAGAATAGTCTCGGTGGCAAAGATCGCGATGCAATCTATCTTGACTATACTTTAGACATTCCTGAAAAGAACATGAAGTTTGAGTCGAAAGATACCCTCGTGCTCCGCACTCGCAATGTCTATGGTGCTCAGACTTTCGGAATTGAAAGAAAATAACCCTCAATAATGTGAAATATGAAAAAGATATTTATTTACACTCTTCCTGCACTCGCCTTGGCTATGGCTTCTTGTGCCGATGGATATGAGGGTAATTTCAAGATGGACAAGCCTGAGGACGTAGAGCATGCTGAGCATCTCGCTGCCCTTGCTACTCTCAATAGTGCCTTTGACCGCACAGCAAATCCCAACTTTAAGCTCGGTCTCGCAGTATCTTCTGCTGATTATGCCTCAAAAGGTCTAACCTACAGCATAGCTAAGACCAATTTTGATATGGTGACTGATGCCGGTGCCCTTGCATATTCGNCTANCNTCAACGAGGACGGTGANTTCGTGCTTATTCCCGTNACAGATATGTTTATCGAAGATTCTCCTTCCGTTGGTGCAGGAGCCATGCTCGCTTACAATGCACTTCCAAAATCTCATCTTGAGGAAGTGATCTCTCCAACATTCATCAAGGGTGACCTTGCGATTGGGACATTCTTAGCTGTTGATTTCGAAGATGACGCTCAGGGTAACACATATCCTATGAGTAATGGAAGCACGGCTGTCGTTGCTGCCAATCCTTCAGGAGCTGAAGGTAATGTACTCCAGATCGGTTCTGCTTCAGAAAAGGCTAAGAACTCATATGCAGAATTAACCATTAAGCTTCCAAATGAGTTGACTGTTGGAAATCTGACATCTATCGTATTTGATCTTTATTGCCCGGATACTAAGTCGCAAAAAAGAAATTTTGTGGCGATTGTCAATGGCGTGCGTAAGAATTTTTCAGATGATACTCCCGACAAACGCGGTTGTCCTCTTGAAACATGGATGAACAAACTCGTTCTTGATATTACAGATATCGAACTCTCTGATGCTGACAAGGCTGCTAACGAAGTGACTATTGCATTTGGACCTAACGTCAATAACTCATATTATTTTATTGATAATGTTCAGATGGGTTGGACCACAGGTGTTCCCGATAAATATGTAGAAAAGAATGAGGCTGAGAAAGCTGCCGCTCTTGCAGATAATTTCAGCAATTGGGCTGACGCAGTTATGACGGCTTGTGCTCCTTCGATCTCAGATTATGTTGTGGTTGCGAATCCGATGAGCGATGTGGCACCTTATGTCCTTCGTTCTTCAGAGTCAGAAGCTGTGTTGGATGAGAACGGAGCTGTTGTCAACGATATGTCAGGCATGTTCTTCTTCAATGATTACATGGGTGACAACTATGTAAAGACTGTTACCGATTGCCTTTCTAAGTCATATGCTGCTGCAGGAGGAGTTGGTACCGCTAAGTTCTTTGTAAGTGAATCCGGTCTTATTGGAAATGCTGAAAAGACTCAGAGCCTGCTATCTCAGGTTGCTGCATGGTCGAACGCGGGTGCTAAGATTGATGGTATCGCTGTTGCCATGAACAATATTGAAACTTCGGCTGAGAATCGTCAGGCAATTACAAATCTTTTCACTGCTCTTGCAGGATNCGGAAANNTNGTTCGTCTCGACANTCTGTNGGNGGCTAACGCTGATGCTGAATTCTATGGCTTCTTGGTAGCAGAATACTTCCGTCTCATAAAGGCTGAAAACCGTGCAGGTATTATCTTTGCAGGTACTTCCGACCTTTGGAAAAATAATGCACGCACAGATGCCTACGAGGCAATCTTCAACGCTCTCTCTGCAAATTAATTAAAAGTGATTGGGGAGTGCTCAGAGCACTCCCCACACCCCATAGATTTTTATTAACCCAAAAAAACTTCATGTTATGAAGAAATTTACACTTCTTAGTGCAGCTCTCGTAGCTGCTATGGGCGCAAATGCCCAGATGATGATTGACTGGAACGACGAAGGTAAGTTCGTTTTCATGCCGAAGATTTCGTTGCTGAAGGCAGCATCTCTTGGGATGCAGATGAAGCAGCTTTCGTTTGCGACGGTACTGGTGAAGGCAAGATCATGCTTAAACTTGATGGCAAGACAATCGACTTTTCTGAAGTCGCAAGCATCGAAGCAGTAGGAAGCTGGGCTTCTGAAGATGGTGAGGCTGAAGGCTCTTTTGGCCCCGGTGCTTGGGACGGTAATGATCCCCTTGCTTCTATCTATATTAACGATGCTGATCATGGTATGATAAATGAATGGATGGGTAGCCGCTATTCTATCAATTATACTGGTCTTGCTGATAAAGGCGACTATATCGGTGAACCATACTATTCTATTTCTACTAAGATAGATGCTCTCTACTTCAAGGCTCGTACTATTACTGAAGGTGAAGGTGAAGAAGCTGTTGTTGTAGGTTCAGTTCCTGGCTATATTTATCTTGACGAGCTCGTGCTTACTAAGATCAAAGAGCAGGATCCTAAGGCTATTGCTCCTCTCTTCCATGTTTGGGATGGATTCGACGAGAATGCTCAGATCGCTGCAGATCCCTCTACAATGGGCTTCGAAGATAATGTTGGAAAGACTCTTTACAATGGTGGTTCTGTAGTAGTTGGTAATGGAAGTGTATCTGGCAAATTGTATGCAGATCTTACTGGATATGCTGGTATCTATGCTCAGGCTACTCCTGGTTTAGGTCTTCGTCTCCTGTTCAATCGTCCGACAGATGATCAGGGTATTACAGAATGTGTTCCAACTATGGATGAAAATGGAGAGTTCTATTTCTATTTCTCTGAAATACCTGACGAATATCCGTTTGTTCACCTCAATACTGTAAAATTACCATGGGGTGATTTTGCTGATGGTGTAAAAGTTCAAAAGCTTAACTTCATCGAGAAAGGTGGTGANTCAGTAGNATNTNTCANCGCTGNCAAGNNTGCTGNCGTTATCNACANNGTATNTGGCCNGNNAGNAGANGAAAACTACCGTGGCATCGTTATCAAGAACGGTAAGAAGTTTATCAAGAAATAAACTATCACATAGTAAAATAGAAGCGCATAAGCATCTTGCTTATGCGCTTTTATTTGTTATTTGCCTACTTCTTTGGACTGGTCTCCTTACTTCATTCTTGAGATGACTGATGTCGGTTAGTTCCTTTGTTAATCCAGAAAGTGGCAGATGAATCAGTGAAAATATTGATTTGGATATGAATCAAAAAAGTATTATATTTGCGTTCAAAAATTGAGAAGTCATGGATGAACTGAGATACCCTATCGGAATGCAGTCTTTCCCTAAGATAATCAGGCAAGGCTATGCTTACGTTGACAAAACTCACTATATAAAGTCGTTGTTGAAGCAGGGACAATATGTTTTTCTAAGTCGTCCAAGACGGTTTGGGAAGAGCCTATTGCTATCAATGCTAAAGGCATATTTTGACGGTGAACGTGAACTATTCCGCGGTCTTGCAGCCGATAAAATGGATCTTGACTGGACTCCTTCTCCTGTCTTGAGGTTTGATTTTAACGCTGAGGATTTTTTTGAAGAAAATGGGCTTCAGAATCTTCTTAATCGCCTTATCGGAGAGTATGAGAAGGAATATGAAATGACCGAAATCACCAATACTTTATCGGGAAGGTTTTCTCAGCTTATTAGAAGGGCATANCAGATGACGGGGCGGGGTGNCGTGATANTGATAGATGAATATGACAAACNAATGCTTGCCATAGAGAAAAACAAAGAATNATTTNAAAAGAATCAGANGATACTTAAGNGCTTCTTTGCGAATCTCAAGACAATGGACGACTATATCCGGTTCGCCTTTATCACCGGTGTGGCGAGGTTTACGAAAGTAAGCATTTTCAGCGATCTGAACAATCTGAACGATATATCGATGGACAATGCATATGCCGACATATGTGGTTGGACTGAGCATGAGTTGATAGGCACATTCCATTCCGGCATAGAAGATTTGGCTGCGGAGCGTGAAGAGGATTTCTCCCAGACGGTCTTTGCATTGCGCAATTATTATGACGGCTATCTTTTTACGCAGAAAGGTTCCAGAATATATAATCCTTATAGTGTGTTATGTGCATTGAAATCAAAGGAAATAAGACCTTATTGGTTTGAGACAGGCACACCGACTTTCCTTGCAGAATGGGTGAAGAATAAAAGAATGGATCCCGAGGAACTGAATGGAGTTAAGACTTCTTTAGAGAATCTCGTTTCTATAGGATTTGATCATCTGAATCCAGTGCCGCTGATGTTCCAGACCGGTTATCTTTCGATTGAAAGCTACGACGCCTCAACACAACTATATTCTCTGGGCTTCCCTAACCGTGAAGTGGAAATCGGATTCTTTCAAAATCTCCTGCCTCTGTATGCTCCAAACACAGGATTAATAGGAGGTTCGTTAGATATAAATCGTTTTAAAAGTGACCTTGCAAAAGGCATGATTTATGAGTTTATGGAGCGTCTGTCCATACTATTGAAGGATATTCCGGGGGAGGATCACCAAGAATCAACCTACCGAGCCGTCACTTATCTTATCGCTGTGCTAAGTGGAACACAGGCAATTGCTGAGCATCACGGATACAAAGGCAGGAGTGATATTGAGGTATTCACTGACAAATATATATATATATTCGAGTTTAAATACAATAGGAGCGTTCAGGAAGCTATGGCGCAGATTCATTCCCGTGATTATGCCGGTCGGTATGCTCTTGATGATCGTATTGTCTATCTCATAGCTGCCAACTACAACGAGAAGAAAGAAGATAGGGGATTGAAGTATGAAATCAAAAAAATGACCTTTTAGATTATTAGATTGGTATAATATTACTTAAATCAGTTTATACAACATCATTAATAAAAAGCGCATAAGCCTGAACTTATGCGCTTTTTATTGGATAATGCGTTGGATTTATTTCTTCATAACTTTCTTTACAGTTCCATCGGATTCTATCACAATGTTGAGTCCTGATTGCATTGAGCTGATCTTTAAGCCATGAGGAGAATAAATACCTGCAGGCATCCCATTCCGTCCCTCAGAGATAGTTTCTACGCCGGTATTGCCGGTACTGTTCAACATACATTCAAATAGCAGGAATTCATGGAAGCCTCCAGAGGTTGTTTTGTCATTAAATTGTATTATATAATTACCCTTTTCTGGAACAGTGAATATGAATTCATGCTCCGGTTCAGCAGATACATCTGCTGAGGTATTGCCGTTGACATTTACGGTTGGGGTAAATACTTCTGATTGAGCTACCTCAGCTTTGCTGGCGGCATTTCGGATTGTGACATTATATTGGTGATTTCCTTTCCATCCTGCCATGGCAAATGTAAGTTTATACTCTCCAGGTTCAAGGGTAAGAGGATAGTTGGCTTGAACGCCATATTCAGCACTTCCGTTGCGCCAATAAAGAGCTTTCCCTTGATAGCCATTGAAATCCTTGAATGTGCGGGCTCCCATTCCATATGACTGGGGATATTCGTGGATCTCATTATTTTCTTGGATACATTGCCATCCTTCAGGAATAGTTCCATTTGCTACATTCGTATAGTCGAGCTTATATACAGATGTCATGTCGACGAAGACAGGCTGAATAGTGACGTTGTCGTCCGGCATGATGAAAGATATTTCTCCTGAATCTCCTATCTCGATTGTCGCCGACATGGAATAGAAAACTGAATTCACAATTTTCAGTTCTTTGAGTGCATAACCCTCTTGTGGCGTTACGATAAGGGTGACTTTCTCCCCTTCTGCCGCTTCGCTAAGGTTTGCTTTGACTGTGCCGTTTTCCGACTCTCTNACTGTNACAAGGAATTTTTCTTCTTCAGAGCCCTTTGGAATGTATATTATCTGGTCAATGACTGGAGCGGCTCCACCGGTATTTGTAAGAATAAGAGTATTTGCTCCTTCTTTCAAAGACACCGGTATCTTAATCTTAGTCCACTCATTCTTGTTAATCTTGTCAAGTGTTACATTGTGGATTTCTCCATTGACTGACACTTCAAAATCTCCGGATTTGGTAGTATTGCAATAGCGAATAGCTATTTCATAATCACCTCCTTCATTGAGATCGAGTTCATGCCGCAGTGAGGCCTGTGAGTTTGTGCCCATTTCCACATAGCCTAATCCGGCAAAATGGTTATAGTCAGGTGCCCACCATCCGGAATGAGTGATGGCAACATTCTTAACATTCTTGTAGTCCATATTTTCTGCCTCAATTATGACACTACCCTTAAAAGGTTCTGGTTGCTTTGGAATAGGCAACATATAATCTGTTGGAATTGCATCATTGGCATCTTTCCTGTCTGCATTTCCTTGACAGAAAACTTTCACATCGACCGGCCCAAGATGCCTTACATTGAGTACATATGTATTGTTTTCTTCATTGTAGTTGCTTGTGACGGAGGCGTAATAGTCGCCATGCTTATTGACTTGATATGTGGGTTCAGCATTAAGACCGTGGATGCGGATTACGTCTATTCGCCTTGTGGTGCTGTCGTTTCTGAAATTATTAAGATAGAAATCAATATGATCTTCATATTCTCTGATGACGCCAGACGAAAGTATATTATATTTCAATTCAAGAGTGTCGCAAGTGTTGTACTTTAGAGGAATTTTTGCGGTGGCAGTTTTCCCATTTATATTGGAATAGGGAGTATAAGTGATAAGCTGGTTGCGAAAACGGTTGACATATAGGTCGCCTATTGACACTTCCGGATACTGCTCATTAAACTCATCTACCTTTTTGCTTATTGAAGACCAGTGCGAATTCCGGGCAGACTTTTTGACTTGTATTGGAATCTGCTTGGCTAATTCATCATAAGCTTCAAGCATTACCGGAATAGTGCCATATCGCCCCGTCTTCTTGAGATATAGATAGTTGTCCATCCAATATCCATTGTTCCTATTGAAGGGATCTGTCTGCTTATAAAGACCGTCATAGAGATTATCCCAAGATGCATATTTATCTTCATCATTCCCTCCGGTGACATCATTGATGATTGCTATCTTTGTCTTTGCCAATACCTCTTGTCTTGTTGGGATATACATTGATCCATCGATGATCTTGCTAAACATGTCAAGCCAAATTCCGTCGAAATTAGGAAACTTTCCCCAGTTTCGACGTTGATATCCATTGACATTCGTGTTGTTAAGATTTTGGAAATCCTCTGTCCAGATTAGCTCAGGGCCGTCCCATACTGCTCCACCGTTGACACACGTCTGTTCCATGACTGTGCCAATGCCAGCAGCTCCAGGATAAGGCTTGCCGTCTCCACATATATCGCTCAGTGCTCCATTCCAACCGCAGTTGTCGTAGCGTACACCATAATTATTGGCAAGGCCGGCTATGAATGGTCCCCAGGAGACGCTCTCATTGTTGTAGAAACAGCTGCTGGTGGTGTATTTATATAGCCAAAGTATAGCTTCGGGATAAGCCTGACATGCCCTGTGGAGATCAGGGTTGCGTTTCATCATGCCCAATGGATTTAGAGCGTGACTCCATATATTCCCACAGAAACTTACTGTCAGGAAGCCTCCATATTTATGCGACATCTCTACGAGTTTTGCAAACAATGCTATACGCGATTCCTGAGTGCTGCTACTTTTGTCACCGGGCTCGTCAAAGCCCCAGAATTGCTCTGCATAGTTCCATCCAAGGAAGTTTGGATAAGTCTTGAAAAAGTATTCAAAAGTCTCGAGGTCATCATCCTGGATATGGGTGTGTCCGCCACTGGCGGGCTGACATGTAAACCACATTCCATTGTGTTGACACACGGATGCCCATGATTTATAAGTGCGGACTGCCGAACGTGGCATCCTATACATATTGGTCTTCGTGTCATATCCACATGATAGGGACAAGTTCATACAGACATAGGGTTTGATCTCATCAGGAATCAAATCTATGATTTTTTGTGGATCAGCCGAATTCCACACATCGATGTGGACCATCCACATTGGGTGCTGATTGTCGATCGGTCGTCGTTCCTGCGCAGGGAGCGAAAACCCGATGATCGAGAGCAGTAGGCAAAATAATATTCGCTTCATAATGTAATTGTTTTTAAGCCGCAGCCATTTAATATATTGTTATGGATACAAAATTATAATTTTTTTTTCATTTATTTTTCTGTTTTTTTTTTATATTTGTTTGAATTGGTCGCATGGATGATTCTTTTTCGTATGAATTCGTCTCATTTGAAGATACTATTTTGTAGAAAAACGCCACGCATAGGTAAATGAGAATAAGAATTTTGAATTATCTTTGCATTTGAGATTAGAGACCCTCTCAAATTTATGAGATGGGCTCTTATTGCCAACAAAAAATTAAACAAAGAATATGAAACATTTTTTTACTCTCTGTCTTGCCGCGTTGACCTTGTCTTCTGCCTTTGCTGCAACATCCTGGGAAAAGGTCACAGTCAACGGACAATCTCGCGACATTAAAGTGCATGTGCCCGACAACACTCCTTCTGGAGCAGCTCTCGTCATTGCTTGTCACGGTATGAACCAGAGTGCCGACTGGCACGTATCAGAAAATGTCTTTCAGGAGAGCATCGGATATCTCTTTGCAAAGATAATCAATTTTGGCGAGTATTTTCATTTCCGGATGAGAATTCAGCATATCCGCGAATAAAAGTGTATGAAAA
>WFLX010013524.1_pt1 | contig 11379 bp, 12 predicted proteins | sample 4967041 | NCBI WGS metagenome assembly WFLX01 (sample SAMN12857096, study PRJNA449069) | gut metagenome | isolation source: stool from male and female vole | host: Microtus ochrogaster | place: USA:Florida | collected 2017 | reverse complement strand
CTGCTTACACTACTTTCGTTCTCAATCCTAAGAACGGCTTAATCCCTGAGTAGCTTTTCTTGTGGTTTGACCGTAAGGAGTCTGACCGTTATGGCTGGTTTATCAGTGACTCCAGTGTCCGCTCAAACCTTGATTGGCCCCGTTTCCTTGACATCAAGATACCGGTGCCGTNTAAGGATGGGGAGCCGGATGTTGAGCGTCAGCGTGAAGTGGTNGANGTTTGGCANGGGCTTCGNCGCCTCAAAGAGGAGAACGAAGCACTCGCGACACCGCTGCTCGAACTCTGCCAAGCCAAAATGGACGAACTCAAACATACCGCCCCAATGGTNGAACTCGGTCAATACATCGAGCAACGNGACGAAAGAAATNCCNATAACTCTTATACCGTAAAATCGGTAAGAGGATTGGCAACTTCNAAAGANATTATNCCGACAAAAGCNAATATGCAGGATGTTTCATTNACCTCATATAAGTTAATGAAACCTTTCGATATTGCATACGTGGCTGATACTTCCCGTAGAGGTAATAAGGTGAGTTTAGGCTATAACGAAACCGATGATAACTATCTGTTATCATCAATCTCTACTGTATTTACTTCCAAAGATTTCAATGAACTTGACCCGACGTTCATTTATCTTTGGTTTTGTCGTCCTGAATTTGACCGCTATGCGCGCTTCAATTCCTGGGGCAGTGCGCGCGAAACATTCTCATGGGAGGAAATGTGCCGCGTAAAAGTTCCGAAACCGTCAATCGAAGTTCAACGAGCAATCGTTGACATTTACCATTGTGCGAGGCAAGCAAAGCAAATAGCCGAGGAAGCATCCCAACAATTAAAATCTATCTGTCCTGCCCTCATGCAGCACATTATACACTCCTAAACTATGGCTAAGAAAGGTAAGTTTTACGAGTCNGAATACGAGAAGGCAGTTGTGGAGTTGCTTCGTGCCGAGGGTTGGCTTTATACCCACGGCGACGAAGTGCCGAACCGCCGTGTAGATGAAGCCCTCATCGAAGACGATTTACGGGCTTTCATCAATGCAAAATATGACGACAAGGGTCTGACCCCTGACGAGGTCAATTCCATTGTCGCAAGACTGCGCAACACCGGTGGTTCCACCGATTATGAAGCCCTCTACAACACCGTCGCTCTCTATCGCGATGGCTTCGACTTTGTTTATCCCGACGGGCGCGCTCCCTCTTTCCATCTCGACTTTCTTGACTTCGATACCCCGAAGAACAATATCTATCGCGTAGTCAATCAATACGAGATGCACCAAGGTCAGGAGGTGCGCATACCCGATATAATGCTTTTCATCAACGGCATACCTGTGGGTATCGTTGAACTGAAAAATCCTACCGATGTGAACGCCACCATCCGCGACGCNCATACGCAGATTACCGTCCGCTATATGCGTGACATCCATAATCTGCTGAAATACTGCGCTGTCGCCGTTATTTCCGACGGCTCAAATTCGCGTCTTGGTTCAACGGTGTCGCCCTACGAGTTTTTCTACGCTTGGAAAAAGGTCAAGAACGAAGACGAACCCTGCAAGGGTGTCGCCGAACTGGAGTCTCTTATCAAGGGCGCACTGGCNCCCACGCGCTTGCTGAGCATTATCCGCGACTTCGTCTATTTCCCTGATCACGACTTCGCCATGAAAAAGGAAATTGAGGTCGTGTGCCGCTATCCGCAGTTCTTCGCAACCCGAAGACTGCGCGACAACATTATGCTGCATCTGCGCTCTAACGGAGGAGACGGTAAGGGAGGTACGTATTTCGGTGCCACCGGCTGCGGCAAAACATACACCATGCTTTTCCTTGCCCGTCAACTTGCTTTGCGATGCAAAGACAAGGTCGGCTCTCCGACGGTGCTCATCATCGTTGACCGCGAAGACCTCGAAACGCAGACNGGCAAACTCTTTATGAACTCCGTCGGCTTCCTGAGCAACGGAGATGTCAAGACTTTTGAGAGCCGCGACGATCTCGCTCAGCAACTCAAAATGCGCACACAAGGGGGTGTCTACATCACCACCATTCAGAAGTTCTCGGAGAAAACCGGACTTCTGAGTGAGCGTAGCAACATCATCTGCATTTCCGACGAGGCTCACCGCACCCAGAACAATACCGGCTCAAAACTCAAAATCGTAGACCGCAAGAAAGGCGAGGAAGAAACCATCGACGCGCAGAAAGAGCAGAAACTCGGCGCGTTCATAACTTACGGCTTCGCTAAATTCCTGCGCGATGCGCTCCCTAACGCAACTTATGTGGGGTTTACAGGAACGCCAATCGACGAAACAATCCACGTGTTCGGCGGCGTGGTGGATAAATACACCATGCGTCAGGCTAAGGAGGACGGTATAACCTGCGATATAAATTATGTGCCGCGAATGGTTCGCGTCAATCTTGACCAGGAGCAGAGCAAACTCATTGAGCAATACTATAAACGCTGCGAGGAGGAAGGAGCGAAAGGCGAGGATGTCGATACGAGCAAACGCGCTATGTCGAGCCTGAATGTAATTCTCGGCAACCCCGACCGTCTCGACCGCATGGCTCGCGACATTATCTCTTATTGGGATAAACGCCTCGAAGACCAACCCGACCAGTTGCAGAAAGCAATGATTGTTTGCAGCGACCGCACAATCGCTTTCAATCTCTACAAAATTCTCCTCAAATANCGNCCGGAATGGGGCGAGGCTGTCAAGGCNCTTGACGAGAGCAAATTCACGGAGGAGCAGTTGCGCACTATGGAAGCAGTGCCATACGTGAATATCGTCGCCACCCGCGACAAGAATGACCCTCGCGAGATGTATGACCTTCTCGGCGACAAGCAGCACCGTAAAAACCTTGACCGGCTCATCAAGGACGAGTCCTCAAATTTCCATATCGCCATTGTGGTCGATATGTGGATTACAGGTTTTGACGTGCCGAGCCTCACTGTGCTTTTCAACGACAAGCCGCTGCAAAAGCACACTCTCATTCAGACAATCAGCCGCGTCAACCGCGTCTATCCCGGCAAAGAGTGTGGCATAATCGTGGATTACCTCGGTATCCACGAGAATATGCTTCAAGCCATGAAGAAGTATGGCGGTGGTGGTGAAGATATAAACGGAGGGGACATTAACCTCGCCTACGGAGCGTTTCTTAACGAACTGAAAATCTTGAAGCAGATTACACATGGCTTCGACTTTTCACGCTTCTTCGGCGACAACCCTTTGGCGCGTCTGCAATGCTTGCAAGACGCTGTCGAGTTCCTTCTTATGGAAGAAACAAAGGGTGTGCTCTACGAGGGTAGCATCAAGCCGACAACAGCCTATAAAGCCCACGTCAAGCGACTCAAAGCCGCATATAACATCTGCAACCCTGCCGGCATACTCGCTGACGATGAAGTGGCATGGGCGCAGTTGTTTATGGGCGTTTACTCATATCTGGTGAAAATCACCGACTCTCACCATGATGTCGAGTCGATGAACCGAGTTGTTGAGCAAATGGTGAAGGAAGCCCTTTCGTGTGGCACCGTTGAGACAATCTTCAATATGAAAGGTGAAATTGACATTTACGGTGAAGATTTTCTCAAAGAAGTGGAAGATGTCGCGCTCCCTTGCACCAAGTTTGAACTCCTTGTGAAAATGCTGCGCAAAGCCATCAAGGAGTANAGCAAGACCAACAAGAGCCGCGCCGACCACTTCCAAAAACTTCTACAAGCCACGCTCGACGAGTACCACAACCGNGACAACTTCACCTTTGTCAACAATGTGGCACGTCAGGCNGTAACGCCTACCGTCGGCATGGTNGAGGATAAGATAGCGGAACTTACCGACCGCCTCAAAGGGATATTCACCGCGCTTCAAACCGATAAGGTTGAGTTTAAGAAACTCGGCATATCGTTTGAAGAAAAGGCTTTTTACGATATTCTCGTAGAAGTGCGCGACACCAACAAGTTCGAATATCCCGACGAGCGTTGTAAGGAACTCGCCAAGAAGATAAAGGCTCTTGTCGATGAAACCTCGCTTTATGCAGACTGGCTCACTAATTCGCGCGTCCGCGATAAGTTGGCAAACCAGTTGACACGCCTTATCTACAAGGAGGGTTATCCCCCTGAATGGGACGAACTGATTTTTGACAAAGTCCTCGAACAGGTCGAGAACTTCAAAACCTATCAACGTTCTTAATTATGGCTGACTTCTACGAGGTAACAGATAATCTGATATGGCACGAGTTTTGTTTTGCTTTCAGCTACAACAAACGTATTCGTGCCTATATCGACCGTCGTAAGAAGTGGAACCGCCTTATCAATTGGGCAGTAATTATAATCTCTACCGTGTCGGCTCTAACTTATTGGAAAGACACCAAACTCGGTGCAGTTCTTTCTGCTGTGGCTGCGGTTACATTAGTTGCCAAAGAGTTATTGCCTATCTTCAATCAGAGCGAAACCGATCTGCTTGAACTCAGCAAGGCTGCTACATTTTTCTCAGCTTATCAGACAAAAATGGAGCAACTACTTGTGAANCTNAGGTATGAACANTGCCATCCCGCTTTTTTNGAAAGCGATTTTTTTAAGTTAAAAGAGGAAGCCTCTCAATACGTAACCATTACCAATGAATACTATCGAGGACTTCCTGATAAAATCGAAAAACAAATTAACACTGATTTAGATAATTATGTCAGAGAAATATACCCCGAAAGTTCAGAACCAGAACTATGAAAGNCGTGAAGACCCGAAGGTCTACATCGCTAAGAAACCCGCCAATCCTCCTAAAAAATAAGACCGATGGAAGAAGAAAAGGACTATCTATATTATTTTTGGCAAGGTCATGAGGAAGAGTGGCGCCAAGAATTTGCTTACCTCGAAAAGGAAAAGGCTCTGAAAGGGCTATCCTTTGCGGGTTTTACGGACTCAAAAAAGTTCGTAAGCCTAAACTCATTCAATTTGGAGGAATTGATGTGTGCGCAGGACATAATCAAATGTTATTTTCACTCGCCTTCCGGACGATACCACAAGTTCAACGAGGATTATTCTTCGTATAGCTTGAAGCACATGGTCGAAGACATCCTNTATAANATTACNCGNGGACGNATNAACTANGTTTCCAATGGAACGGTAATCTTAGCNATGCACCACTGCGGCTTCAAGTTTCAGCGCATACCCGGAACACCAAACTGCTTGTTTAATGTTCCCAAGAAGTGCTACAAGCGAATGGAAGATGAACGAAATCGAAAAATCTAATTTATCGGTATTATGGACGAACTTGACAACTTAGGCACATACGACGGCGACNCCGTNCATGATATGTATGTCGATTACGACTACCATATCAACACCGGTGAACTTGNTGACGAGTTCGGAGACTCCGACCTCGANGATTNTATCAACAACCTTAACGACTGGGACTGANACATGAAATCAATTCTATATACTCTATCTATCTTTCTTGTTTTCATCGCAACCTCTTGCTCTGAAAACTCCCACGAACCTGAACCACCATCCATTCTTGATACTGAGCCGAAGGCAGTACTAATGAATGACAATGGGACGTATTACACGCTCCATGACTCATTTGTTAGATTGAGAAACGCTGACGGGAGTATTATAAAATCTTTGGATATTGAAGTTCCTGCTCCTGTCTCAATCAACGCCGGATATGGCGATATGAAGGAGTGCTATTTTTCATTGTTCTACCTTANCAGACTTGGTAATAATCTCGTCACCATTGCAATGTGTACGGATTATAACCTCGATAACGCTCCTCGCTACGCTATCACTATTGACCCCAATCTGACATCATCAAGACGTTATGAAATCGCAAACGCAATGTTTTTCGATTTTCTTAACGACCATCTCTTTTCATTCAAAAGAAACGGCGAGTTCTTCTTGTATGATCAGAACATCGCGCTTGAAAAGAGTGGTAAGGTTGATGTGCAGATTACCAATACTCATGCCATAGGCTATTATTCATCAAATTATTATGCTTTGGCTTATGCCGTTGGATTACCCAACGACACGCAGGGGGATGTNATNATNGACTTCTNTAATGNAAAGNTCACTCCCGTTTCATTTGAAAGTGTCTCCGACGTGATTAAAAAGAACTTTCCAAACGAAACCAATGAGCCTCGATATGAGAAACAGACTTACGCTTTTGTTGACGACCACCTTGAAGTTACGTACTACTTCACTCTTTTTAACGGGTCCAAAAAAGAAGTTGTCATAAGTTATGATATGCAAGGACATAACTTAGACGACAGCCTCGTTTATAGTCCTGTTCATATTGATTTAGAATACGCCTCCTTGTGGGATGTCTACGGTGTACACTCTCCTGGAGATTACACATTCTTCAATAAAGACAAAAGCCTCCCTGCGGGCTTTGTTTATAATACCACCACATTCACAGGCTTCGGTGGCATACTTCTATTAAATACATTCTTGGGGGAAGTCAAAGCCTTTGACGCGGCTTGCCCAGTAGAAGCATCGCGAGACGTGACCATTGAAATTGACCCCGACAACTTCGTTGCTGTCTGCCATAAATGCGGCAGCAAATACGATGTTTTCCAAGGGAATGGCGCTCCACTTTCTGGGAAAGCCCTCGAACTTAGATACGGACTCAAACAATACCGAGCCACGCATTTAGCAATGGGTTACCTCATTACCAACTAATAATATTATTATGGCGTTGCGGCACCGCCGCCGCGCTTTCGTAAATCAAGCCTAAGGTCTTGACCATTCGGCTTCAATCGCATAACGCATTATGAATATAAGAAAAGAAAAACTCGATATGTTTCAAGCCGTTTACGCGGCTTTACGCCCTCGGCTCGAAGAAATACTCTCCGAGGAGCAGCGGCTCATTCTCCATTATTACCTTGCAGAAAACAAGGGCTTAANGGAGATAGNAGAGATTATGCACTTCACNGATTANCACATCGTTAAAGACGAACTCCAAATCATCGAAGCGAGAATTTTGTCGTTGGCATAACCAATTCATGTGTTCCGAAACTCTACATTAAAATTCTGATTATGAAGAAACTCGTTTTAGTTGCGATTGCCACTTTCTTCTATACTTACGCTTTTGCTCAGCAAAGTGCGGAGAAAGTAACCGAATTAGTCATTGTTGAAGATAATGACTCCTCCGATATACATGAACTCGTCCAGTTAGACCAAGCCCCCGAATTTCCCGGTGGAATAGACGGTTTGATGCAGTTCCTCTCTCAAAATATCGTCTATCCCAACGAATGTGCCGAGCAGGAAATTCAAGGTCGTGTCTTGGTAAAATTCACCGTATTCAAAGATGGTAAGGTCGGTAATATAGAAGTCGTAAACTCGGTTCATCCTCTACTTGACGCAGAGGCTATCCGAGTGGTAAGTCTTTTACCTGATTGGAAACCGGGTAAACTTGGCAATGAGAATGTGAATGTATGGTACACACTTCCAATCTCCTTTAAGTTACAAGATAACTCGGCACCCGCTCTTTCAGAACGTGATCAAGCCGACTTTAACCAATTTCTTGAACTTGGACAGCAAGCAGAAAGAGAGGGGAATGTCGGACACGCTTTTCAGTACTACAAAGAATGTTTCAATATCAATCCCACAGACTTCTCCATTCTTGATAGAATAGATAAGTTGATGGTAGCTGATTATGAGTATCAGACTCCTTTCTACCAATGGGCAGCAGGTAAACTCTTGCACGAGGCTAAAAAGGGTTACGACAATTCCGCTAAACTCTTGGCAAAAGCCGTTGAGTTGTGGGAAAAACTTCTGGAGAAGAACCCCAATGACCTTGAAACCCTCGGTCACATGGAGTATCTGTATTTCATAAGCGATAACCTCGCCAAAACTTCGGCGACCGCTCAACAAATTTATCCACTTATTCCTGAAAGTGAGGTTTACACCTTTGCGAGTGCAATGGCAATGGATGCCAACGCTCGCAACCGCTCCAATGATTATGCCGGTATCGTTTCTCTTGTCGCTCCCAAAGTTGATTATCTGCTGACTCAAAATGCAGATAACTCTCAGATGCAATGGGGCGGTTTCTTCGAGTTAGCCGAAGCATATATTCAACTCGGCAAAGTTAAAGAGGCTAAAGCGCTACTTAATAAATTGAAGACTACTTATTCTGACAAGTTTAACGAACTTATCAGAATATATGAAGACTATAATCCCGAAATGGGCAGTGCATTTCAAGACTTGCTGAAATAATTATGATGCGCAAATTATTCTTTCCTGCTGTTCTTCTTACTGTTTGCAGTTGTTCTTCCTCTCACAACGAGGGCAATACTGCACAGACTTCCTTTGCNGAATGGGAGGGTGTTACTCTCATTGACTCAATAGGCGTTNATCAATATAAGGACACCTTATATTTCTATAANGAACCTTCGGACTTCATCTTCAAAATTCCTGATGGTTTCACGCCTCATGTAGGGAGNAACTGGGGNATGGACGGCGTACATTTGCTNAATGCNGACAGCACCATGCGTATNGACATTACATTTATCGACCGCGGNATTACTCCTTATGAAGGAGAACTNATAACTCACGAGGAAATCCTNTCTAATANCGCCTGTGATAATAGTGATATTCGTATGGCTTATGACCTATACGAAAACGGTTATCTTAAAGTCGGATATACCGAAGACTTTACACCACTCATTGAAAAGGCTAACGCGATTTTTGATGATGCAGACGGTATGGTAAATGCTCACTTACAAATAGTGAGGTTTACTTACCCGGACTCCCTCGCCAAACAAGCATTTAACGTAAATTTGGATTACATTAACCCCTGGCCCAATAATATCTACAAATGAGACGCTTGTATATATCCATAATCTCATTGACATTCTCGCTTATTGCTTTTGCTGATATGTCAAGCCGTGGCAAATCATCTGATTTGCCGGGGTATGGGCATGGAAAATATGAGTTTCTTATCCCATTACTAATACTTGTTGCCTTAGGTGGAGTTTTTCTATATTTTTGGAGCAAAGACTTCCTTACAAAACACAAAGATTTTGGAAAGGAGGTAAAATCAACAATATCTCTGCTCGGAATTNTTNCTGCTGGNGGGTTCTTCNTATGGTTAGGAGCCNCCAAAGGNGATGANTTTATAAAATCNTTGCGTTCNGAACCACAATCACAACCACAACAACAAGCCTCAGATGTTCGGAATGATTTGCCTGAAGGATTTGTGCCAGTAGAACAATACCGCACAATTCAAAATTCAGACCCTTGGGCTTCTTATCCTCCAGTAATAAAAGGGACTCCGGAGGAAAGGCAGAAATCCTGTGATTTTATGGTTGCTGCAATCTGTAATCCCACATTCAATCTCCATGATTATTATGTGGTGTTAGATATGACTCCTCAAAATACACAGTTCTTGACTTTCGAACGATATTGCCGTTCTCAGTTTATCAGAGATAGATACACACCCCAACAGTTTCGTGAGGTTTATGATAAAGTAAGTCGAGCGTGGCCGATATTTCAAGCCTTACAATATACGGATTTCTCGGATTACGAAATTAAAAAGTATATGCTTGAATATAGCCCTCATGACGTAATGAAACCGCGGATTGAAGACGCTTCAAATCCTGATTTAATCCGCAAACTAAAAATCACCCCATTATCCTATAACGGAGGTAAATTAGGAATTATATGAAAATACTACCTATCATTCTTCTCGTTTCATTTCTATCACTCGTTTCTTGTGAAAGAGGTAAGTCGACTTCTGATAATGCCGTTGACCACCTTGCCCAATATCGAGACACCATTGTCGGAAATTTCAGCGGATCTCAAATTGATACACTAATTTGTGAACCGCTTGACTCTATTTCCGACCCTACATATCAGGGGTTTCACTATCGTTGGAGAGTATATGCAAAAAATGGCAGCGTTGATGATGTGTATATTGACAATACCATCAGAATAAATTTTGTAAAGGAGGGCGACCTTGACGGTGACGGTGCCGAAGAATGGGGCTATAAGACTATATGGGAAACTTCAAACTGGATGCTTTACCACGTCTATACTTATAAAGATCGAAAACCACAATATCTCATTGAGCCTTCTTCAATATGGGACATACATCTCGACCCTAACAACAATTGTGGAGTCTTCACATCGAAAGAGGATATTGTCGAGAGTTATTCTTCCGACTCGGTTAAATTAAAGTTCAGTGACGTCAGAAACGACGGTGAAGATTTCCTCCTTATTGACACTATAGTCCCAATTCAATCCCATAAGGTATTATGACTCTCAAAATCCGTAGAATACGAGAATTTAAGGATAAAGTATTTGGCTCTTGCGTGGACATCGTGTGCCAGTCTGCGGAGAATAATACTCCGGATATAATCCACTTCATTTTTCCGGACGACGAATACTATCTTTCAGCACCACGTTTCGCATTTAGTCTAAATGCAGTGTGGGAGCCCAATCTCAATGACTTTACTTTTGACTTTATCACTGAGTTATTTGAGTTTCCTAAGTTGGAAACACGTAATATTGCCAAAGGATTTATCCATAAGGGTTTCTATATAGATACTCGCGCCCCATTTGAATTTTATGTGCGTAGTGCGTCAAGGGTAGTAGATGAGTATTATAGCCATATCGTTTTTGAACGTGATGTGTTTAACTGCCCGCGCAGGATAGCCTCAGAATTATGCCTCGTTCGAACAACTCAATATAAATCAGAGCGTATTCGTCCAAATTCCGATATAAATGAGCCTATAGCAAAGAGTGTCAGTTTCTTATTCCCTCTGAATGAAGAATTGTTGCGCCCAATTTTCCTTACAAAGGAACACAATGAACTCTGGAAACCAAACCCAATCCTTTTCTCTTTTGACAAATACACCAAAATCATTAACGATGATTTCGATTTCCCCGAATATAAGGCACGACCGGTTCTTGTATATGACACTTTAACTCCAAATTTACGCTGGTTGTAGACTTTGGGAGTTGCGGCAGAGCCGCAGCGCTTTCGTAAATCGAGCCTAAGGTCTCGACCGTCCGGCTTCAATCGCATAACTCAGTCAGTGAGACTCGGCACCAACTTTTGGTTGGATCCGAGCCTCACATTTTTATATGGTAGGTTGCGGAGAGCGCGGCAACCATTCACAATACATGGAACTTTCCGTGTTTTACTCCCTTTTGAGGGGGAGTTCCAAACCACATAACGCCCAGTCATAGGTGTTGTGTCAACTCATATCCGGGCGATTTCTTTCTGATCTTCCTCTGCTGACTTCTTATTCCTCGCTATCACCGCCGAGACGATTTCACGGTCAAGATAGGAAAGAGTCTGCAATCGGAGGTGGTGTTGAACCTTTGGCTGTCATAATTTTTACGAGACGTCCTTGAAGTCATTCCCTGTGTTATCCGCCGAGCACTATTGATATTTCACTTCGCAA
>WFLX010214132.1_pt1 | contig 11380 bp, 8 predicted proteins | sample 4967041 | NCBI WGS metagenome assembly WFLX01 (sample SAMN12857096, study PRJNA449069) | gut metagenome | isolation source: stool from male and female vole | host: Microtus ochrogaster | place: USA:Florida | collected 2017 | reverse complement strand
AAATATTAGCTAAACCAATGTTGTTTTTTCATTTTTGAATATTACATTAATAATCATAATGAGATAATTAATTATTTTTAACTTTTAAATACCAAACCGTTTAGAATTTGTGTTAACGAAATGTTAAAACCAGTTTTTAAACGGTTTTAAATGCAAATTTATAAGGTAATACTTTGATTATAAGCGTATAACATCGTTTAAAGTTAAACGGTTAAATTTTGGCTAAACGGTTTTTATACCGCTGAAGAGCTCCGGAAGAGTTTAGGAGGCAATGCGAAGTAAGCAGATCAGCCGGCCCCCTGAGCCCGGTTGAAAAGAGCGGGGAGGTGGATATAGCGGACGCAGGAAATTTGGAGAGGAGAAGGAGCGGATGGCGAAAATCGAAGGGCCGGCAGCGTTAATTTTGAAGCTGGATTGCATAATTTTTATTAATGGCTTGATACTTCTTTATCCAACATTGTTATACTGATACAAGACAATCTTGTAAAAAAGAACATTATCCAAAATTTATTGACAAAATGGAATTTCTGACTAATGACAAACTCCTGATCGTCGGCGCTGCCGGCATGATCGGTTCTAACATGGCGCAGACTGCCCTCATGATGCACCTCACCCCTAACGTATGCCTCTACGATCCCTTCGCTCCCGCACTCGAAGGTGTGGCCGAAGAGCTCTATCAGTGCGCGTTCGAAGGTGTCAACCTCACTTACACTTCAGACATCAAGGAGGCATTCAAGGATGCCAAATACATCGTATCTTCCGGCGGTGCCGCACGTAAAGCCGGCATGACCCGCGAAGACCTTCTCAAAGGCAACGCCGCTATCGCCGAAGAATTCGGTAAGAATATCAAAGAATACTGCCCCGACGCCAAGTTTGTGGTCGTGATCTTCAACCCCGCCGACATCACCGGCCTGATCACCCTCATCTACTCCGGCCTGAAACCCTCACAGGTAGCCACTCTCGCAGCCCTCGACAGTACACGTCTGCAGGATCAGCTCGTGAAATACTTCAAGCTCCCCGCTGCCAAGATCGAAAATTGCCGTACATATGGCGGCCACGGCGAACAGATGGCCGTATTCGCTTCAACTACAAAAGTTGACGGCAAACCGCTCGACACACTCATCGGCACCGAAGTGCTCCCCACTGAAGACTGGGAGACTATCAAACAGAAAGTGATCCAGGGTGGCAAGAACATCATCGACCTCCGCGGACGTTCATCTTTCCAGAGNCCCTCTTACCTCTCTATCGANATGATCGCAGCTGCCATGGGCGGCAAACCGTTCCGTTGGCCTGTTGGAACATACGTCGACAACGACAAGTTCCACAACATCATGATNGCTATGNAAACCACCGTAACCAAAGATGGNGTTCAGACCAAACNCTTCNGCGGCACNCCCGCNGAAGAGGCNGAACTCGAAAAGAGCTACAAGCACCTCTGCGAGCTCCGCGACGAAGTGATCGAGATGGGGGTGCTTCCTCCCGTTGCCGACTGGAGCAANATCAACCCCAACCTCTGATCAGCAAGATTATAAAAAATGTATAGAAGGGCTGTCGGTGAGCAATCGCCGACAGCCCTTTTTCACGTCCGTCGTGCGCCTGCGCTTCAGCGGAGGCTGGAGAGAATGAGCGCGTTGGCGCTGTCTACCACGCTCGTCTCGATCGATGTGAGATAAATGCGGGTCGTGTTCTCGTTGTCATGACCCATACCCTCGCTGATCACATTGAGCGGTATGCCGTAGCTTTGGGCCGCCGTAGCCCAGCTGTGACGCGCCACATACATCGTGACCCGCGTCTTCAACCCCAACATCTCGGATATAGCCTTCAGATGACGGTTGACTCTCACCCCGGCCGACTTGTAAATCATACGGTTCTGCTTCTCATCGCTCCCCAAAATCGGCAGCAGATATCCGCTCCCATCAGCCGAAGAAGCAGAAGCCCCCGAAGAAGCCGCACACGCCGCCGAAGCCGAAGCCGCCGAAGAAGCCGAAGCACCCAAGTCATGATACTTCCAGAGCCGGTCGGTAAGCTCCTGCATCTCCTGCGTCCAGCCGATCACGAGAAGTTGCCCCGTCTTGCGCCTACGATAGCTCAACTTCCCCCCGCTCAGATCACTCTTTCGCAGATTTACCATATCTACGAAACTCATGCCGCGGAAACAGAAACTCAGCAGAAAAAGATCGCGCGAAAACGCCAGATGAGGGCGCGCCGAGAGATCCATCGTCTTTATCTCGCGCATCACGTCTACCGTCACGGCNCGCTTACGCGTCTTGTCGACACCTGTATACACCCGGCGGAAAGGCTGACGGTCGTCGGTGATGTCCTGGTCTACGGCCCGGTTATACACCGAACGCAGTATCCTATTATAAAAGGAGATGGTATTGTTCGACACCCCGCGCTCCTTCTGCCACGTCTCGTAATCCTCTATTACATCTTTCGTCAAGCAGTCGATCATGATGTCGGCATCCTTGCGGAATCGCCTGAAACTGTTGAGAGCCGAAAGATACGTCTCGGCCGTGCGCAGACGCCCCGCGCCGTTGAGCTTAGCTATCAGATCTACCATATAGCTGTAGAGCGTATATTCGCGGGCATACCGCTTATATTCCTCCACGATGTCTTCGGCGCTATACTGCCGATGTGTGGCCGAAAGACGGAGCTCGATCTTGTCGAGCCTCTCCAGATCGCGCCCTATCATCTCGCGCGCNGCCATCACCACGGCCCTGCGGCGGCTCCCCGTGCCTCCCTGAGGGAGCCCGCGACGAGCATCCCACTCTGATGCAAAGATGCGGCAGCCGGATTTCAGCTGCCGCACTTTTCTCTCGTGAATCACTTGATAAATCACCGTCCCCTCTTTCCCGGAAATTTCCGAAGGACGAAACTTAACTTTTACTGTTGCCATTTCTTTTATAAATTTCCATTATGAAATTTATTTATTAAAGAATTATAGCACAAAATCTTATATCATAGCCGTAATGATTTGCACCCCGACGCCCCGCCAGCCCGCGCGGGTTCCCACCTTCCGCGCTATTGACCCTGCCTGCAACCCCCTTTTCTGCCTAATTTTAAAAACATGTTGTAAAACATATAAAAAAATTTGCACCGTCCCAGATTAAGTGTTAATTTTACACCCAAAATCGAAAAGGTGTTGTAAGAGCATACTTTAAGCGAATCAAACTCTCTACAAAACCTACTCACAATGCCTCTAACCGAGACTGAGACCATTTTTTGAAAAACCCAATAAAACTCTTTAACTCATGAAACAGTTAAGACTCGCCGCCGCCTGCGGCTCTCTTCTCCTCCTCGCTGCCTGTGGCGCNAACCAAAGCTCCACTTCCAAGCTCACAAAATCAGGACTCGATCCCGATAACTTCAAAGCCGTCGTCAACGGCGACTCTACCGCCCTATTCACTCTCGTGAATGCCGACGGCACTGAAGCTTGTATCACAAACTACGGCGGACGTCTCGTTTCTATGATGGTGCCCGACAAGAGCGGTAATTTCCAAGACGTTGTGCTCGGATTCGACAGCGTGCAGGCTTATTTCCCTGAAAACAACCTCTCCGACTTCGGCGCNTCTATCGGCCGNTANGCCAACCGCATCAACCAGGGCAAGTTCTCGCTCGACGGCACTGAATATCAGCTCCCTATCAACAACGGCCCCCACTCTCTGCACGGCGGCACAAACCTCGGCGACCTCGGCTGGCAATACCGCGTGTATCAGGCTCAGCAGCCCAACGACTCCACTCTTATCCTGACTATCAACTCCAANGATGGCGACAACGGATACCCCGGCAATATGGTGGCTACCGTAACTTACACTCTCCGAGCCGACAATGCCCTCGATATCGCTTACTCAGCCACTACCGACAAACCGACTATCGTCAACCTCACCAACCACTCTTACTTCAACCTCAACGGCGACCCCTCGAAGATCATCACCGACAATCAGCTGATGGTGAACGCTTCCAAGATCACTCCCGTCGACTCCACTTTCATGACCGACGGCACTTTCGCCGACGTTGAAGGCACTCCCTTCGACTTCCGCCAGGCTCGCCTCATCAGCGACGGCATCAACAACTACGACAATGTGCAGGTGAAAAACGGCAACGGCTACGACCACAACTTCGTGCTCGACACCAACGGCGACATCAACACNCTCGCAGCNGAGCTCTACAGCCCCGAGACCGGCATCGTGCTCGACGTCTACACCAACGAGCCCGGCATCCAGGTTTACTCCGGCAACTTCCTCGACGGCACTCAGACNGGCAAGAACAACCAGGTATACAACCAGCGCGCCGCCATCTGCCTCGAGACACAGCACTATCCCGACTCCCCCAACAAGGCCGACTGGCCCTCTACCCGACTCAACCCCGGCGACACCTACAACTCTCGCTGCATCTACAAATTCTCTACCAAATAACATNTAAACCAAATAATACTCTAACCTAAAAACCTGACACTATGCAGACATTAGACTGGATTGTCGTCGCGCTTTTCGTCGTCGCCCTCGTAGCAATTATCGTGTGGGTGATGAAGCAGAAGCAAAACAATGCCGACGACTACTTCCTCGGTGGTAAAGACGCCACCTGGATTGCGATCGGTGCGTCGATCTTCGCATCAAACATCGGTTCTGAACACCTTATCGGCCTCGCAGGCTCCGGAGCCTCCAGCGGTATGGCCATGGCCCACTGGGAGATCCANGGCTGGATGATCCTTATCCTCGGCTGGGTATTCGTGCCCTTCTACACCCGCTCGATGGTGATCACCATGCCGGAGTTCCTCGAGCGNCGCTACAACGGCACTTCGCGCACCATCCTCTCCGTGATCTCTCTTATCAGCTATGTGCTTACTAAAGTGGCCGTTACGGTCTACGCCGGCGGTCTCGTATTCCAGCAGGTATTCGGCATCGACACCCTCTGGGGCATCGANTTCTTCTGGATCGCAGCTATCGGTCTCGTGGTCATCACCGCTCTTTACACCATCATCGGCGGTATGAAATCCGTGCTCTATACCTCTATCCTCCAGACTCCTATCCTTCTTCTCGGCTCGCTCATCATCCTCGTGCTCGGTCTCAAGGAGCTCGGCGGCTGGGACAACATGATGGAGATCTGCTCGGCTGTGAAAGTAAACGAAGCCGGCGACACNATGGTCAACCTTATCCGCTCTAACGACGACGTCCAGTATCCNTGGCTCGGCGCCCTCATCGGCTCGGCCGTNATCGGTTTCTGGTATTGGTGTACCGACCAGTTTATCGTTCAGCGCGTCCTCTCAGGTAAGAATGAGAAGGAGAGCCGCCGTGGTACTATCTTCGGCGCCTACCTCAAGCTTCTCCCCGTGTTCCTCTTCCTCATCCCGGGCATGATCGCTTTCGCTCTCCATCAGCAGCTCGGCGACTTCCTGCCGCTCACACCCGAAGGCAACCCCAACTCCGACGCGGCATTCCCCACGCTCGTGGCTAAACTGCTTCCCGCCGGCATCAAGGGTCTGATTGTCTGCGGTATCCTCGCAGCCCTCATGTCGTCGCTCGCTTCTCTCTTCAACTCTTCGGCAGCCCTCTTCACCATCGACTTCTACCAGCGTTTCAAACCCAACACACCTCCCAAGAAGCTCGTCAACATCGGCCAGGCCGCTACGGTTGTGATCGTTGTGCTCGGCATCCTCTGGATCCCTGTGATGCGTTCTGTGGGCGATGTGCTCTATCTCTATCTGCAAGATGTGCAATCGGTGCTCGCGCCGGGCATCGCGGCGGCCTTCCTCGTGGGTATCGTCTGGAAGCGTGCCACGGCCCAGGGCGGCATGTGGGGCCTTATCGCCGGCCTTCTCATTGGCTGCACCCGTCTGAGCGCCAAGATCTGGTATAGCAACCAGGAGATCGGCGGCTCGGATCCCTCATGGTTCCAGTATGTATTCTACGATTCCAACTGGCTCTATTTCTGCGGCGCTATNCTCCTCTTCTGTATCGCCGTTGTGTTTGTAGTGTCGCTCTTCACTCCGGCTCCCGATGAGAAGAAGATCCAGGGTCTCGTGTTCGGCACATCTACACCCGAGCAGCGCTTGGCCACTCGCCAGAGCTGGAACGGCTGGGATATTCTCAACAGTATCATCATCCTGGGCATCACCGTTGCCTTCTACATCTATTTCTGGTAATTAGATTCCCGTAAATATCTATCATGACTACCCCCGGACTCTATTATTCCGACCAAAGCAAAATCTATGTCGGCGTCGATTGCATAATCTTCGCCGTCATAGATGGCAAGCTCTGCGTGCTGCTCATAAAGCGCAGTTTCGAGCCTGAGATGGGGAAATGGTCGCTGATAGGCGGATTTGTATCTAAAACCGAGAGCGTCGATGTCGCGGCTCGCCGCGTGTTGCGCGATCTCACCGGCCTCGATAAGGTATACATCCAGCAGCTCGGCGCTTTCGGCGAAATTCATCGCGACCCGGGAGCCAGAGTAGTGTCGGTGGCCTACTTCGCCCTGCTCAACATCGCCGATGTCGACAGCGAGGTAGTGCGCCAGCACAATGCCTGCTGGGTGCCCGTCGACTCCATCCCTCCACTCGGATTCGACCATGAAGAGATGATCCAACGCGCCCTCGGCGTGATCAGAAAGAAGATTATCTCCGATTCGCTCGCCTTCAATCTCCTCCCCGAACTCTTCACACTCACTCAGTTGCAGACGCTCGTGGAGACCGTCACCGGTCAGGAGCTCGATAAACGCAACTTCCGCAAGAGCATTGCCGAAGCAGCTTGTATCGAGCCCACTGATCTCATCGACAAGTCTACCTCAAAACGCGGCGCACGGCTCTATCGCCATTGTGTGCGCTGAATTTAAAAATCACGTATCATGCTTGAACATCTCAAAGAAGAGGTTTGCAAAGCCAACCTCGANCTCGTGGCCCANGGNCTNGTNATNTTCACCTGGGGCAACGTNTCCGGCATNGACCGNGAGAAAGGNCTCGTNGTGATCAANCCCTCCGGCGTNAGCTACGANAANATGAAGCCCGANGANATGGTGGTGGTNGACCTCGCCACNGGNNANGTGGTNGACGGCANTCTNAAGCCCTCTTCCGACACTCCCACNCATCTCGCCCTCTATCGCGCTTTCCCCGAAATCGGAGGCGTGGTGCACACCCACTCCACTTATGCCACAGCCTGGGCTCAGGCCGGTGTGCCTCTCCCCAATATCGGCACCACCCACGCCGACTATTTCCACGAGGCCATTCCCGCCACACGCGCCATGACCGAGGCCGAAGTGAAGGGTGAATATGAGCTCGAAACCGGAAACGTCATCATCGAGACTTTCCGCAACATGAACCCCATGCACACCCCCGGCGTGCTCGTCACCAACCATGGCCCCTTCACCTGGGGCAAAGATCCGCACGATGCCGTGCATAATGCCGTGGTGCTCGAGCAGATCGCCAAGATGGCCTCCATCTCCTTCGCCGTTAATCCGGCCCTCACAATGAATCCTCTCCTCGTCGAGAAGCACTTCAACCGCAAGCACGGCCCTAACGCCTACTATGGCCAGGGCAAATAAGAAGTGCACAGTATAAATATTTAATGTTTAACCTTTAAATTGTAAACAACAATGTACGAAAACTATGAAATCTGGTGGGTCACCGGCGCCCAGCTCCTCTACGGAGGCGATGCCGTTGTCAAAGTCGACGCTCACTCTCGCGAAATGGTCGAGGGTCTCAATAAATCTGGCAATCTCCCTGTAAAGGTTGTCTACAAAGGCACAGCCAACTCCTCTAAGGAGGTAAGCGACATCATGCTCGCAGCCAACAACGATCCGAAGTGCGCAGGCGTGATCACTTGGATGCACACTTTCTCTCCCGCAAAGATGTGGATCCGCGGCCTTCAGCAGCTCAACAAGCCTCTGCTCCACTTCCACACCCAGTATAACGCCGAGATACCCTGGAACGACATGGATATGGACTTCATGAACCTCAACCAGAGCGCCCACGGCGATCGTGAGTTCGGCCATATCTGCACCCGTATGCGTATCCGCCGCAAAGTGGTCGTTGGCCACTGGACTGATCCCGAGGCTCAGAAGAAGATCGCCGTTTGGGAGCGCGTATGCGTCGGCTGGGCTGATTCGCAAGACTGCCTCATTCTCCGCTTCGGCGACCAGATGAACAACGTGGCCGTGACCGACGGCGACAAGGTGGAGGCCGAACAGCGTCTCGGTTATCACGTAGACTACTGCCCCGTGAGCGAGCTCATGGAATATCACAAGAAAATCAAAGAGGAGGATATCAAGGCTCTCGTAGANACCTACTTCAACGAGTATGTCGTGGCCGACGATCTCAAGAANCCCGAATCTGAGGGCTNCAAGAAGATCTGGAACGCCGCTCACGCTGAGCTCACTCTCCGCGCTATCCTCACCGCCAAAGGCGCGAAGGGCTTCACTACCAACTTCGACGACCTCGGCACTGCTGACATTGACGACCCCCACTTCATCGGTTTCGACCAGATTCCTGGTCTCGCTTCGCAGCGTCTAATGGCCGAGGGCTATGGCTTCGGCGCAGAAGGCGACTGGAAGAGCGCCGCTCTCTATCGCACGGTTTGGGTGATGTCGGAAGGCAAAGGCTGCTCNTTCCTTGAAGATTACACTCTCAACTTCGATGGCGAGAACTCCTCTATCCTCCAGGCCCACATGCTTGAGGTGTGCCCCCTCATCGCTGANGAGAAACCCCGCCTTGAGGTACACTACCTCGGCATCGGNATCCGCAAGAGCCTCACAGCTCGCCTCGTGTTCACNTCGCGTCCCAANCCGGGCATCACGGCTACCGTCGTCGACCTCGGCAACCGTTTCCGTCTGATCGCCAACGATGTAAACTGCATCAAGTCGAAACCCCTTCCCAAGCTCCCCGTGGCTTCGGCTCTCTGGATCCCCATGCCCAACTTCGAGACTGGCGCGGCTGCATGGATCCTGGCAGGCGGCACCCACCACTCTTGCTTCTCTTACGAGCTCACTCCCGAATATTGGGAAGACTATGCAGAGATCGCAGGCATCGAGATGGCCCACATCAACGCCAAGACCACTATCCCCTCTTTCAAGGATATGCTCCGCTGGAACGAGGTTTACTACATGCTTAACAAATCTCTCTGCTGATTATGCCTGAAAAAGCAAAAGCCACAATCGAGGCGGGCAAGGCCATTCTCGGCATAGAGTTCGGCTCTACCCGCATCAAGGCCGTCCTCATCGACGAAAACAACAAGCCGATCGCTCAGGGCAGCCACGAGTGGGAAAATAAGTTTGTCAACGGGTTCTGGACCTACTCTCTCGAGGAGATCTGGTTTGGCGTTCAGGATTGCTATCGCGATCTGCGCGCCAACGTGCTCGATCAATACGGCTGCGAGATCAAGCAGCTCGGAGCTATTGGCATCAGCGCGATGATGCATGGCTACATGCCCTTCGACGCCAATGGTGATATGCTCGCTCCCTTCCGCACCTGGCGCAATACCAACACGGGCGAGGCTGCCGGAATCCTCTCCGAGCTCTTCAACTATAACATNCCTCTGCGTTGGAGCATCTCNCACCTCTATCAGGCTATCCTCGACGGCGAGGAGCATGTGCAGAAGGTGGCCTTCCTCACCACTCTCGCGGGCTACATCCACTGGCAGCTCACGGGCGAGAAGGTGATCGGCATCGGCGACGGCTCNGGCATGATTCCCGTAGATCCCNNTACGAAGGATTACGACAAGACNATGGTTGAGAAATTCGACCATCTCATTGCCAACAAGGGCTTCAACTGGACTCTCGAGCANATCCTGCCGAAGATTCTCGTGGCNGGTGAGAATGCCGGCTTCCTNACNCCCGATGGCGCNCATCGTCTCGACATCTCCGGNAANCTGGAGCCCGGTTGCCCCGTTTGTCCTCCCGAGGGCGACGCAGGCACTGGCATGGTGGCCACGAACGCTGTGAAGCAGCGCACNGGCAACGTGTCGGCCGGCACATCATCATTCTCGATGATTGTGCTCGAAGGCGAGCTCAGCAAGCCTTACGAGATGATCGATATGGTGACGACTCCCGACGGTTCGTTGGTGGCGATGGTACANTGTAACAACTGNACTTCCGACCTCAACGCCTGGGTAGGACTCTTCCGCGAATACACCGAGCTGATGGGTCAGCCCGTAGATATGAACGAAATCTTCGGACGCCTTTACAACAACGCTCTCAACGGCGACCCCGACTGCGGCGGATTGATGAGCTACAACTATTTCTCCGGCGAGCCTATCACAGGGCTTCAGGAGGGTCGTCCGCTCTTCGTGCGCAGCGTAGGCAACCGCTTCAACCTCGCCAACTTCATGCGTGCCAACCTTAACGCGGCCGTAGCTTGTCTTAAGCTCGGCAACGACATTCTCTTCAACGAGGAGAAGATCAAGGTTGACCGTATCACAGGTCATGGNGGTCTCTTCAAGACCAAGGGCGTGGGTCAGCGTGTGCTTGCGGCAGCCCTCAACTCGCCCATCTCCGTTATGGAGACAGCCGGCGAGGGTGGCGCNTGGGGNATGGCNCTCTTGGCCGGNTACCTTGTCAATAACAAAGACAACCGCAACCTTGCCGACTACCTCGAGATGGANGTCTTCGCCGGCAACACTGGCACGAGCATCGCTCCCACCGAAGAAGACGTAGCGGGCTTCAACGCCTACATCGAGCACTACAAAGCCTGCCTCCCCATCGAGCAAGCCGCCGTAGCCCACAAGAAATAATCCCCCGTTAATCTTTCAGATTACACTCCAAATAGAATGGCTCAGAATCTCCCAATTCTGAGCCATTCATTTTATTATCAATCAATAGCTTTCCGCCTCAACGTAGGGACATGCCTTCGGCATGTAGCGGAGCCCCCCGAGTCGTGGTTCCGTGTAGTAGCTTCAGCTACGCCCCCAGCGTCCGCCAAAAAATTTTTTACCATCCCGATGCAGTAATCCCCAAAATTCCGTATCTTTACTTTGGGAAAACCCACCTCCAGCATGCAAAACGCCCTCCAAATATCAAACGCCACTCTCATCGAAGAGTGCAAAAACGGCGACAAAGAGGCCCTCAACCTCTTCTATCTCCGTTTCGCCCCCCGCATGCTCAGCGTGATACGTCGCTACGTCGACGATGCCAAAGATGCCGAAGANATCCTCCACGACGGCTTCATCNTAGCCTTCACCCGACTCAACTCCCTGCGCGACGCCGAAAAAGNAGAATATTGGTTGGCCACAATCATGAAAAANCTCTCCCTGCGCTTCCTTCAATCGCAAGACGTGGCCCAGATGCTTCACGAGCTACCCGAAATCGAAGACACCCCTCAAATCGATGACATCATCGACCTCTCCACACTCGAAACACTCATCAAGAAACTCCCCGCCGGCTATCAGAAAGTATTCCG
>WFLX010309179.1_pt1 | contig 11386 bp, 17 predicted proteins | sample 4967041 | NCBI WGS metagenome assembly WFLX01 (sample SAMN12857096, study PRJNA449069) | gut metagenome | isolation source: stool from male and female vole | host: Microtus ochrogaster | place: USA:Florida | collected 2017 | reverse complement strand
CGATATAGCCGTCGGTGGTGAAGATAACTCCGCTTCCCACGCCGCTTTTGGTGTATTCGCCGTCGGTGTTGTACTCGCTCTTAACATAATTGGAAACAATTACGATGCTCTCGTTGACCGCCTTGTAAAGCTCCTCATAGTCATACTTTGTGGTGGTGTTCATTGCCGCCATATTGGATAAGCCCGAAAGGTCGTTGTTTACGGGATTTTCGGGAGCAACGTGGGGAGGCTGGGTGACTTCTTCCCTTTGGGTCTCCTCGGGCTGCTTCTGATCGTCGCCGCCGTTGTTGGGCATATCGTCGTCAACAACAGTGTTGTTCATTCTGCCGGCAAGGTAGGAGCCGCCGAAACCGCTTGCTCCGCCCACAACCATTGCTCCTAACAGCAGGAAGGTGATCAAAGCTCCGCTTACCTTTTTCTTTTTGGGAGGTTTATTGTTGTTGTCGGGCTGTCCGTTGTAATCGCCGTAGGGGTTTCCGTACTGATTGTTTACGGCGTTGGGGTCGGTGGTGTAGTATTGCTGAGGGTAGTTATTATTGTCATACATAAGGATTGCTTCCTTTCCGTAAGAAATTATGTTTTTTGCTCTCTATGCTTAGATTATAATTTCCCTTTGTGAAAAAAATGTGTCCGAAAATTTATGTTATAAAGAAAAACAAAAGACAAATTTAAAAAAATGCTGATAATTATTCACAGCCCAAGGCAATTCCGCATTCAATTCTCTTTTGCTGTAATTTGCAGGCAAGAGAATTGGGTATCTGCACATCTCCCTCATATTGGAAGGAATTGGCGTTGCAGCCGCCCGAGCAGTAGAACCTTGCCCAGCAGTCAGAACAGCCNTTTTTGNTGTAAATGTGNGTTTTGGCAAAATAATCCTTNATGCCCTTGTCAACNGTACCTTCAAATATATTGCCCATTTTCCACNNNTCNATTCCTACAAATNGGTGACAGGGGAAAATTTCTCCGTCGGGAGTAACGGCAACATATTCGTTTCCGCAGCCGCAGCCTCTCAATCTTTTGATTGCGCAAGGACCTTGGTTCAGATCTATCTTGAAGTGGAAAAAGTTGAATCTGCCCGGATCTTTTTCCATTATCTCATAAAGTCTTTCNTACTCTTTGTAGATAACAGGNAGATCTNCTTCCGNCAGAGCGTAGGGAAATTTTGAATCGGTGACTACGNGCTCTACCGACAGCTGCTTAAAGCCCAGATCTGCAAAATGGAGAATATCGTTGGCAAAATCCAGATTGTATTTGGTAAATGTACCTCTTATATAGTAGTCGGTGCGTCCTTCTTTGGTTCTGCCCTCAACAAGCTTTTTGAATTTGGGGACGATTATGTCATAGCTGCCCTTGTGATTGGGGGTGAAGCGTATCCTGTCGTTTACTTCCTTTCTGCCGTCAAGGGAAAGGACACAGTTGGACATTTCGCGGTTGATGTACTCTATCTTTTCATCATCAAGCAGCATTCCGTTGGTGGTAATGGTAAAGCGGAAGTTTTTTCCGTGCTGCTTTTCGATACTTCTTGCATAGTCTACTGTAGAAGTTACGGTGTCCCACGCCATAAGGGGCTCTCCGCCGAAAAAGTCTACCTCTAAATTTTCTCTGCCAAAGGATTTTTCTATAAGGAAATCAATAGCTTTTTTGCCCACCTCAACGGGCATCAGCTTTCGTCCCGTTCCGAAATCTCCCGTTTCGGCAAAGCAGTATTCGCACCGCAGATTGCAGTCGTGGGAAACGTGCAGGCACATTGCCTTAATGGGAGAGNTAANGGTCTTNTCGGCAAATTGGCGGTNTTCNTCCTCCGAGAANANGCACTTGTCCTTGTACANCTGTTCNAGCTCTTCAANACATTCGGCAATATNGGTTTTATTGTATTGGGGAAGCTTTTCCGCCAGCTCCTCGGCGGTTACACCCAAATTATCGGCGTTGGGTTCCGGGCAGATATGATCCAGCATCTGAAAGATCATCTCGTCTACAAGATGAACTCCGCCGCTGTTGACGTCGAGAACGATGTATTTTTCGCCTTGCTTGTATTTATGTATTCTTGTTTCCAATTTTGTGTCCTCGCTTGTGATATATAAAATTTTTTTAATTCTCTCAAAAAACTTGTGCTGAATTGCAGTTCTCTTAGGGAAGTTGTGCCGGTTTTGGTTCTCTCAGAAAAGTTGTGCGAATGGAAGCCCGCTTTTTGGGAAACTTGTACGAATAGAGACCCGCTTTTAAGGAAAGTTGGCGGTAATTTACTGATTTAAAAAGAATTTCAAAATTCACCAAAAAGACAATCCGCTCCGCCTTGCTCCGCTCCTCGTCTTTTTGGGAACCGGACGAAATTGAAAATTCCAGACTTCCGTAGGAAGTCATAGCCTTCTTTGAAATTCGTGCTATCAGGGCAGTTGTGCTGTTAGGAAACCGCTTTTAGGAAAGCTGTGCTGCCGGGAAACCCGCTCTTAGTGGTGTTGTGCTGATTTTCCAATAATAAAGGGGCTGATTATCACAGCCCCTTTACCTTAAAATCAATTACTTGTTAGCCTCGCAAGTCTGATTAGCAACGGTGCAAGAGGTCTTGCAAGCGGACTGGCAAGAGGTCTGGCACTTGCCGCAGCCGCCCTTTGCCGCTGTTTCCTTAAGGTTAGCCTTGTTTACTGTTTTAATATGCTTCATAGTCAGTTCTCCTTTCATGAGTATCGGGTATAGTGCTATTGCATTACATTATAGCATATAAAATGATAATTTNCAAGANANTGACGAAAAAAANTGNCNTGAATAAGACTATTNAAAANCATCAAAACTTATGCTAAAATAAAACAAGNTTAAAAAGAGNTGNTAATAAATGNCCATATTTGATATATTCAAGCAGATAGAAAAAGAAAAGCCCCCGCAAGCTCCCATAGAATACATCATAGCAGGTCTGGGAAATCCCGGAACGCAGTATGAGGACACCCGCCACAACTGCGGTTTTATGGCTGCGGAAACTATTGCGGAGGAGCATAGCATTGAGATAAAAAGGCTGAAATTCAAATCCCTTACCGCCGAGGTACAGCTTGGGGGCAAGCGGTGTCTTTTAATGAAGCCCTCTACCTTTATGAATAACAGCGGGGAAGCGGTAGAAGAAGCGGCAAGCTTTTACAAAATTTCGCCCGAAAACATAATTGTTATATATGATGATATAAATCTTGACGTGGGAAAAATGAGAATACGCTCAAAGGGCNGTGACGGCGGTCACAACGNAATGAAAAGCATAATACTGCACCTGAACAGCGACAATTTCCCCCGAATCAGAATAGGCGTGGGCAAAAAGCCCCACACCGACTATAATTTAGCCGATTGGGTGCTGTCGAGGTTTACCAAAGAAGAGGGGGCATTGTTAGAGCCTGCTTTTAAAAATGCGTCTAAGGCGGCGGAGCTGATTATCGAGGGTAAGATAGCTGAAGCTATGAATAAGTTTAACTAAAAGGTACAAGCGGAGGAAAATATGTCGGAATTTTCACCCATAGCATACTTACACAGCGACTTTCCCGAAAAATTCGGACTGCCAAGACAAAGCGGACTTGTAAATTCTCTTAAATCTTATATAGTATTTGAACCGCAATACCGTGTAAGGGAAGCGTTCAGAGGGTTGGAGGAATACTCACATATTTGGATTTTGTGGGAATTTTCGGAAAGTGAGAGGAAAGAGGGAAAGAGCTGGTCGCCCACCGTCCGCCCGCCCAAGCTGGGAGGGAACAAGCGCATGGGAGTTTTTGCCACACGTTCTCCTTTCAGACCAAACCCAATAGCAATGTCGGCGGTGAAGCTGGAGAAGATTGATTTTAACTGTCCAAACGCTCCCGTGCTTGTGGTAAGCGGGGCTGATATTATGGACAACACGCCGATTTTGGATATAAAGCCCTATCTTGCATACACAGATTCTTATCCCGATGCTCTTTCGGGGTTTGCACTTGCGGAGAGGGAAGGAGCATTAAGGGTAGAAGCGCCGGACGAGCTTCTGAAAAAGATTCCTGAGGAGAAAAGGGAAGGGCTAAGGGATATTTTGAAACAAGACCCAAGACCCGCCTATCAGGAGAATCCCGAACGAGTTTATGTAATGGAGTTTGGGGAGTTTGAGGTATTTTTTAAGGTGGACGAAGAAGTGCTGACGGTGACAGAAATCAAGAAGATATAAAAGCACAGCTTTTTCAAGGGTGTGCAAAAATAGCACAACACCTCTAAGAGCGGTGAAAAATTATCACCTGTTTCCCTAAAAGCGGGCTTCCACTTTCACAACTGCTCTGATAGCACGAATTTCAAAAATCCGCACTCAGTTAGATAGACAAGATTTAAAAATTTCCCAGTTTTTCAAGAAATTTTTAAATCTTGTCGGTTTTGAAATTCTTTTTTAAATCAGCCAATTACCGCCAATTTGACTTAAAAGCGCTCTTCCGCTCGCACAACTTCCCTGACAGCCCCAAAAATTAGCGCAGCATTCCTAAAAGCGAGTTTCCGACAACACGACTTCCCTAAGAGAGCCAAATCAGCAAACTTTCATAAAAGAGCCGTAACATTAGGCGCAACATTTTTAAGAGCAATAAAACTCGCACTGTCAAAATGCACAAAATATTTATAAAAATCCCAAAAAATTTCTACACACAAAAACTCCCATTTTTTCAAAAAAATGTTGTAAAACCGCCGGCGATGTAGTATAATAACCTTTGCACGATTGCGGATCGGTATGTCCGATTATGCCTAAAAAGGCATAAGACAAGCGTGCGGCACTGCTTGATAATGCGTTGAAGCCGTAGGTTGCGTTTGCCGTGACTTATAACCTATTCCACGGTAAAACGGGAATTTCGGCGGAGTATGTCCGGTTTAAAATCGGGCGAAAATAAAGCATTACAAGACCCTTTTCCATAATGATCGGCGTTCGGAAAGCAAGGGAAGGACCCGCAAAGGCGGATACCCCCTACGAGAATTTTTCCGAGCGAGTTTTACGGAAAANGTTGAAACACTCGGTTGCGTGTGCTTTATGGCGAGAGAGTTTCAAGGCTTCGGGCTGCTTGCGTTAGCCNGNAAAATAANACCTCCGCNTNTCACTGCATTTATGCAGATGCTTTCACAATTCATTCTANGGAAAGGAGTTAAGGAAACATGGCAGTTAAGGAAAAAGTCAGAGTTAAGGTAAAGGGCTANGACCACACTGTTGTTGACGCTGCTGCTGCAAAGATCGTTGAGACCGCTAAGCGCACAGGTTCAAGAACCGCAGGTCCCGTGCCCCTTCCCACAGACAAGGAAGTNGTTACCATTCTCCGTGCCGTACACAAGTACAAGGACAGCCGTGAGCAGTTCGAACAGAGAACTCACAAGCGTCTTATTGATGTGATCCGTCCCACCAACAAGACTATCGAAGCTCTTCAGTCTCTCGAACTTCCCGCAGGCGTTGAAATTTCCATGGATATCTGATTCCATAGTAAAGGCGATGATATCCAAGGTTGATGATCGAATTGGATAAACAGACCTCAGAAATTTCAAGAATGTGTTAAGTAAGCGGCATTACTTCGGAAAATATCGGAAGTTACTCCCGAAAAACCGAAAGCTGTTTACCTCTAACCAAGGCAGATACGCTGCACTTGGTCAAGTTGCTTCTTATGAGGCAACCAATAGCCAATGAAAGGAAAGGTCAAAATGACAAAAGGTTTAATCGCTAAGAAAATCGGTATGACCCAGATTTTCGACGAGAACGGCAAGGTCGTTCCCGTAACAGTTGTTGAAGCAGGTCCTTGCGTTGTTGTTCAGAAGAAAACCGCCCTCAACGACGGCTACGACGCAGTTCAGCTGGGCTTCGGCGACATCTCCCCCAAGGGCGTAAACAAGCCCCGGCAGGGACATTTCAAGAAGAATGACGTAGCGTTCAAGAGATTCCTTAAGGAATTCAGACTTGACGATACAAGCGCAGTAAACGTGGGAGACATTCTCAAGGCTGNCGTGTTCGCAGCAGGCGACGTTATCGACGTTAAGGGCACCAGCAAGGGTAAAGGCTTTCAGGGCGCTATCAAAAGACACAACCAGCACAGACTTAAAGAAACTCACGGNANNGGNCCNGTNGCACAGANANGCNGGNTCNATGGGCGCTTGCTCCAGNCCTTCNAGAATCTTCAAGGGCAAGGGNATGGCAGGTCANATGGGNNCNGAGACNGTNACCGTTCAGAATCTTNNTGTAGTGAAGGTTGACGCAGAAAACAATCTTATCGCAATCAAGGGTGCTGTTCCCGGTCCCAAGGGCGGACTGGTATGCCTCACCGATGCGGTCAAGGCTTAAGGGAGGAGGATTTATTATGTCAAAGGTATCTGTATATGATATGAACGGCAATGCTGTCTCCGAACTTGAACTGAATGACGCAGTTTTCGGAATCGAGCCCAGTGAATACGCTATGCATCAGGCAGTTGTAAACTACCTTGCAAATCAGCGTCACGGAACACAGTCCACACTGACAAGAACCGAAGTCAGCGGCGGCGGCAGAAAGCCCTGGAGACAGAAGGGCACAGGTCACGCAAGACAAGGCTCAACCAGAAGCCCTCAGTGGCGTCACGGCGGAGTTGCTCTCGGACCTAAGCCCAGAAGCTACAGCTACACATTAAATAAAAAGGTAAAGAGACTGGCTCTCCTTTCCGCTCTGTCCTCAAAGGCACAGGAAAACGAAGTTGTTGTTGTTGACAGCATCACTGTTGACGGCTACAAGACCAAGACCATCGTTAATATGTTAAAGGCTCTCGGCGTAGACGGCAAGGCTCTTATCGTGCTTGACGGCGTAGACGGACAGGTTATCAAGAGCGCAGCCAATATCCCCGGAGTAAAGACAACTCAGGTAAATACCCTGAATGTCTATGACATTCTCAACTATGACAAGTTCGTTGTAGTAAAGAATGCAGTTGCAAAAATCGAGGAGGTATATGCATAATGGAAAAGACAGTACACGATATTATCATTCGTCCCATTATCACCGAAGCTTCCGTTGACGCTTTGGCAGACAGAAAATATACCTTCGAGGTAGCTAAGGACGCTAACAAGATCGAAATAAAGAAGGCTGTTGAGCAGCTTTTCAAGGACGTTAAGGTTGCAAAGGTAAACACCATGAACGTTCGCGGCAAAAAGAAGAGAATGGGCAGAAACGAGGGCTACACCACTGCTTGGAAGAAAGCAATAGTAACAGTTACCCCCGATTCCAAGACCATTGAGATCTTCGACGGTATGATTTAAGTAAGGAGTTGAGTTAAATGGCTATAAAAGCTTATAAGCCCACGACCCCCGGTCGCAGAGGCATGACGGTAATTGATTACAGCGGTTTATCCAAGGTTGCTCCCGAAAAGAGTCTGCTTGATACCGTCAAGAACAAATCAGGCCGCAACAGCTACGGCAGAATCACCGTAAGACATAAGGGCGGCGNNAACAGAAGAAANTACNGNATNATTGATTTCAAGAGAAANAANANNGGNNTNNACGCTGANCGTTNNGACNCTTGAATANGATCCTAACAGAACCGCATTTATCGCGCTTGTTAAGTATGAGGACGGCGAGAAGAGATACATTCTTGCTCCCGAAGGACTTAAGGTAGGCGATAAGGTAAGAGCAGGCGCTGATGCTGATATCAAGCCCGGCAACGCTCTTCCTATGGCAAATATCCCCGTAGGTACCGTAATCCACAATGTTGAGCTCCACCCCGGCAAGGGCGCACAGCTTGTACGCTCCGCAGGAAATATGGCTCAGCTTATGGCTAAGGAAAACGGATATGCTTTGGTAAGACTTCCCAGCGGCGAGCTTCGCAACGTTCCCGAAAACTGCTTCGCCACTATCGGTGTTGTTTCCAACGCAGACCACGCTAACGTAAACATCGGTAAAGCCGGACGTACACGTCACATGGGTATCAGACCTACNGTAAGAGGTTCCGTAATGAACCCTAACGACCACCCTCACGGCGGTGGTGAAGGTAAGTCTCCTGTCGGCAGACCCGGACCTGTTACCCCTTGGGGCANGCCCNCTATGGGACATAAGANCCGCAAGAACAAGAACAGCTCCGATANGTTCATCGTTAGAAGAAGAAACGGAAAGTNANTTANTAAAAANACTTAAAAATTCATTCCGATTGTTAATAAGCGTTGCGGCGGCTGCCTGAAATTACCCTTAAGCATTTAAGGAAAAGGCGGAGAGTAAGACCGCAGTGCGTTAACTTGCAGTTGAAAGGATAATAATATGAGCAGAAGTATCAAGAAGGGACCTTATGTGCAGGAAGCTCTCTACAAGAGAGTTCTGGCCATGAANGAGGCAGGCGAGAAGAAGGTTCTCAANACNTGGAGCCGTTCAAGCACAATTTTCCCTGATTTCGTNGGACACACTTTCGCAGTTCATGACGGAAGAAAGCATATTCCCGTATACGTTACCGAGGATATGGTAGGCCATAAATTAGGCGAGTTTGCTCCCACAAGAACCTTTAAGGGTCACGTAGGAAGCAAGACAACTAAGAAGTAAGGAGGAGTAGCATAATGGAGGCAAGAGCAGAACTCAAGCATGTTCGTATTTCGCCCCGCAAGGTGAAGATCGTGCTTGATCTTATCAGAAACAAGCCCTGCGATGTAGCTATGGCTACCTTAAAGCTGACACCCAAGGCTGCCAGCGAGCCGCTTATGAAGCTTCTCAAGTCTGCAATGGCTAATGCGGAAAACAATCATAATATGGACGTAGGAAGCTGCTATGTTTCAGAGTGCTGGTGCGGCGAGGGTGTTACCCTTAAGAGNATCAGACCNGTATCAAAGGGNAGAGCGCACCGCATATTAAAGAGAACATCCAACATCGTTTTGGTTGTCAAGGAAGCAGAGTAAGGGAGGATAACAATGGGACAAAAGGTTAATCCACACGGTATAAGAGTGGGTATTATCAAAGATTGGGATTCTCGCTGGTTTGCGGGCAAGGCAACCTTTGGCGACACTCTGGTGGAAGATGTAAAAATTCGTGAGTTTTTGAAGAAAAAGCTCTACAAGGCGGGCATTCCCGATATCGAGATCGAGCGTGACGCCGCTAAGGTAAAGGTTCACATTCACTGCGCAAAGCCCGGTATGGTTATCGGACAGAAGGGCGCAGAGATCGAAAAGCTCAGAACAGAGCTTGAAAAGATGACTAAGGGCAAGCCCGTAAACATCAATATAATCGAGGTAAAGAACCCCGATATGAACGCACAGCTTATCGCAGAGAACATCGCTTCTCAGCTGGAAGGCCGTGTAAGCTTCAGAAGAGCTATGAAGTCCTGCATCGGACGTACAATGAAGTGCGGTGCTAAGGGAATCAAGACTCAGGTAAGCGGAAGATTGGGCGGTGCTGAAATCGCACGTACCGAGAGCTACCATGAGGGAACAATTCCTCTTCAGACACTCCGTGCAGACATTGACTACGGCGTAGCAAGAGCAAGCACCACTTACGGTATAATCGGCGTTAAGGTTTGGCTGTACAAGGGCGANGTNCTNAAGGGCGAGATCGGCAAGGAAAGAAACACCGAAAAGCCNGCAAGAAAACCCCGCGGTGANAGAGGCGACCGTGAAAACAGGGGCGAGAGAAGAAATTACAGACCCCGTGCAGAGAAAAAAGAGGGGGGTAATGTATAATGCTGCTTCCAAAGAGAGTTAAGCACCGCAGAGTGCAGAGAGGTCGTATGACCGGTAAAGCAACACGCGGCAATGTAGTATGCTATGGTGAGTTCGGTTTGCAGGCTCAGGAGCCCGCTTGGATCACCAGCAACCAGATAGAAGCTGCCCGTATCGCAATGACCCGTTATATCAAGCGTGGNGGTCAGGTTTGGATCAAGATTTTCCCCGATATGCCCGTTACCAAGAAGCCTATGGGAACCCGTATGGGTTCCGGTAAGGGCGCACCCGAATATTGGGTAGCGGTTGTAAAGCCCGGCAGAGTAATGTTTGAAATTGCAGGGGTAAGCGAAGAGGTTGCAAGAGAGGCTATGCGTCTTGCAATGCACAAGCTGCCTATNAAGTGCAAGTTCGTCAAGAAGGAAGAAGGAGGCGAGCAGTAATGAAGGTTACAAAGGAAATCAGAGAGTTAAGCGTAGAAGAGCTTGACAAAAGAGAAGCTGAGCTTAAAGAAGAGCTGTTCAACCTTCGCTTTCAGCTTGCCGTTAACCGTCTTGAAAATCCTATGAGGATCAAGGCTGTTAAGAAGGAAATCGCAGTAGTAAAAACGATCCGCCGTCAGCGNGAGATCNAAGCAAATAATTGAGAGGGGAGGAACGAACCTTGGAAAACACCGAAAGAAATTTAAGAAANACAAGAGTTGGCGTTGTAGTAAGCAACAAAATGGACAAGACCATNGTTGTNGCTCTGAAGGATAACGTTCGCCACCCCTTGTACAAGAAGATCATCAAGCGCACAATCAAGCTTAAGGCACACGACGAAAAGAACGAGTGCGGNNTAGGCGACAAGGTAAAGATCATGGAAACAAGACCTCTGTCCAAGGACAAGAGATGGAGACTTGTAGAAGTGCTTGAAAAGAGCAAGTAATAACGGAAGGAGATTGTATAAACTATGATACAAATGCAGACACGCCTTAAAGTAGCTGATAACACCGGCGCAAAAGAGCTTATGTGTATCAGAGTGCTGGGCGGAACACGCAGAAAGTACGCCAATATCGGAGACGTAGTTGTAGCTTCCGTTAAGAAGGCTGCTCCCGGCGGCACTGTTAAGAAGGGCGACGTTGTTAAGTGCGTTATCGTCCGCAGTGCAACAGGCGTAAGAAGAGACGACGGCACATACATTCGTTTTGACGAAAATGCCGCAGTTCTCATCAAGGAAGATAAAAACCCCAGAGGAACCCGTATTTTCGGACCTGTGGCAAGAGAGCTCCGTGATAAGGAATATATGAAGATCCTTTCCCTTGCTCCCGAAGTACTTTAAGTTGAAGGAGGAGCAGGAATGAATACTTTACATGTTAAAAAAGGCGACGAAGTAATGATAATTTCCGGCAAGGACAAGGGCAAAAAAGGCAAAGTGCTTGAAGTGTCCCCCTCCGAAGGCAAGGTTATCGTAGAAGGCAGAAACATGGTAACCAAGCATGTCAAGGCTACCAAGCCCGGTCAGGCTTCCGGTATAGTTAAGGCAGAAGGTCCTCTTTACGCCTGCAAGGTAATGCCCGTTTGCCCCAAGTGCAACAAGGCTACCAGAGTAGGTCACAAAGTAGAGGGCAACAAGAAGGTAAGAGTTTGCAAGCATTGCGGTGCAGCTTTATAATTGAGAGACAATTATTTTAAGCATACAAATTCAAGCAAACTTTACTGACAGCACGAATTTCAAAAAGGACGAAATTTTCAATTTCGTCCGGTTCCAGAAAATAAAGAGGAATGGAGCGGAATGAAATGAA
>WFLX010080273.1_pt1 | contig 11388 bp, 8 predicted proteins | sample 4967041 | NCBI WGS metagenome assembly WFLX01 (sample SAMN12857096, study PRJNA449069) | gut metagenome | isolation source: stool from male and female vole | host: Microtus ochrogaster | place: USA:Florida | collected 2017 | reverse complement strand
ACTGGTTGTACATATGCATTCTCTCTTGCATGCGCTTCCTTGATCGTCAGCTTCCTTATCTACACTCTTGGCCGCAAGACCTACAAGCATATTATTACCGATGCTCCGAAGCAGGCAGATGGTGGTAAGGCGGTGGCTGCCAGCAACGAGCCTGAACTTACTCCCGAGCAGACGAAGCAGCGCGTTGTCGCTCTTTTCCTCGTGTTTGCTGTGGTAATTTTCTTCTGGATGGTATTCCATCAGAATGGTCAAACTCTTACTGAGTTTGCCAAGAGTTGCACATCTTCCGAATCTTCTTCATGGACTCGTATCGGATTCAATCTTGGTGCTCTTTCTGCAATAGCAGTGGCTGTATACGCTCTTTTCAGCCTTATTCAGTCAAAATCTACCAATGGCAAGATTATCAGCGGTATAATTCTTGCAGCATGTGCCGGCATTGTGATTTGGATCTATACAGGCGTAATGCCTGCTACTCTCACAAATATTGACCCTGCTGCATATCAGCAGTTCAATCCATTCTTTGTCGTAGCGTTGACTCCATTCTCACTTGCCCTCTTCGGATGGCTCAATAAGAAAGGCAAGGAGCCCTCTGCTCCTCGCAAGATCGGTTATGGTATGGTAGTGGCAGGTATTGCATATCTTGTCATGGTATTTGGCTCAATGTCACTCGTCGGCACAAATGGTGAAGTCTCTACCAATTGGTTGATTTCTACCTATCTGCTTCTTACATTTGCAGAGCTTCTTCTCTCTCCGATGGGTATATCGTTTGTCAGCAAGGTTGCTCCTCCAAAGTTGAAGGGTGCCATGATGGGTGGCTGGTTTGCAGCTACAGCAGTCGGCAACTATCTCGTGTCTATCCCTATGCTTCTATGGGGCAAGATTCCNGTATGGACNATNTGGGTGATNNTNATCGCNCTCTGNCTNCTTTCAGCAGCATTCATCTTCTCTCAGATGAAGAANCTTGAAGCAGCAACCGGTGATATGCCGGAGCCTGTGCCCGATTCTACTCTCGCCGACCCTGTAGAATAATCTTGACAAAATGACAAAATGACATTTTGACAACTATATGGCAAACACGTCTGAATTCAGCAGTAAGATAGGAATTATTGCTGCCACTGTGGGCAGTGCTGTCGGGCTGGGAAACGTTTGGCGTTTCCCGGCTGAGACGCAAGCTCATGGTGGCGCGGCATTTCTCCTTGTATATGTGATATGTGTCATTCTTTTTGGTATTCCGGTGATGCTCGGTGAGTTTTCCATAGGTCGTGCCGGAAAGAGCGACGCTATTGATAGCTACAAAAAACTTAGCCCTGGTCAGCCTTGGTGGATTTCCGGATTTCTCGGTATTCTTTGTTCCTATCTTATTCTCACTTTCTATATGGTGGTGTCCGGTTGGACACTCGAGTATTTATATCAGTCTATAAGCGGAGAACTCTTTTCTCCAATCCCGGGAGTGGAAGAAGGCAGCAACCTTCAGTTTGCCGACCGCATGCAGGAATACGTGGCAGGTGTATGGCCTCCTATGGTATGGACTTGGATCACGATCGCTTTATGTGGTGCTGTTTTATGCATGGGTGTTCAGAAAGGAATTGAACGTGCCAGCAACATTCTCATGCCGCTCCTCTTCATCATTCTTATCATTCTGTGTGTGAATGCGATGAGTCTTCCAAAGGCATCTGAGGGCCTTGCCTATTTCTTTAATCCAGACTTCTCAAAGATTACTCCCCATGTTTGTATCAGTGCTTTAGGTCAGGCTTTCTTCTCTTTGAGTCTTGGTATGGGCACCTTGATCACGTATGGCAGCTATTTCCGTAAAGATACCAATCTCACCCGCACTGCTTTCACTGTGTCGCTTCTTGATATGGCTGTGGCAATCCTTGTGGGCATGATCATCTTCCCGGGTGTCATGTCGTTTGGATTGGAAGGGGAGTCTTTTGATGGCTCAGCTCTTGTGTTTGTGACATTCCCTGAGATTTTCAATAATATGTGGTGTCCTCAGTTGTGGTCATCTCTTTTCTTCATTCTCCTTTCAGTTGCTGCTCTCACCAGTAGTATTTCAATCGCTGAGGTGTCGATCGCTTACTTTTGTGGCCACTTCAAGATGAAACGCATCCCNGCTACGTGTGCTGTGCTTTTGCCTCTGATGTTCCTCAGNTCACTNNCATCCTTGAGCAATGGGGTTCTCTCCGATTGGACCATCTTTGGATACACTATCTTCGGAGCTTGCGATGCTGTGACAGCCAACATATTGATGCCGCTTGGAGCTTTGATAATGGCTGTGTATCTTGGTTGGTTTGCTCCTAAAAATTTGATGAAGGATCAGCTGACTAATGGAGGCACCATCAAGAATTGGTTTGCCGTTCCAGTCATTTTCCTTCTGAAATGGGTCACTCCAATTCTTATAATCGTCATTTTTATTGCATCATTGTTCACATAAGAATGAAATCTAATCTGAAAGAAATAGCCACCCTTCTCGATGCTTCACTGATAGGTGAGAATCGGGAAATAGAACTTCTTCTGACCGACTCGCGGAGCCTTTCTGACCCCGCGAAGTCGCTTTTTTTTGCCCTTCGCGGTCCAAGCAATGATGGACACCGCTATATATCCGATCTATACTCCCGTGGAGTCCGCGGTTTTGTTGTCAATGAAGTCCCTGTCGGGGCTTCTGAAATGCAAGATGCTTCCTGGATTGTCGTTCCTGACACATTGAAGGCTCTTCAGAAGGTAGGTACCATCGGACATAGGAATGTCGCGTCGGTGGTTGCAATTACAGGGTCAAGAGGAAAGACCACACTTAAGGAATGGCTTTTTCAGATTTTATCCCCGTCGCTCAATGTCAGTCGTTCCCCGCGCAGTTATAATTCCCAGATTGGAGTTCCTCTCAGCATATGGGGCATACGCCCCGGAAGTGATGTTGCACTGATTGAAGCCGGTATTTCCAAAGTGGGGGAGATGAAATCAATTTCAGATTGTATAGCTCCCGACACAGTGGTGATTACTAATGTCGGGGATGCGCATGCACAAGGATTCAGTTCGAGGGAAGAAAAGATTAAGGAGAAGGTGTCGCTGGCTGCCGGAACCTCTGTCAAGAAGGTTATTTACTGTGCTGATGATGCTGCCGTTGAGGCGGAAGTGCTTAGTCAATGCAAAGGAAAGAAGCTTATAGGTTGGCATCATTCCGATATTCCTTCAGATCCGTTTGGTGAAGAGTTCGGAGATAAGGTCATTAAAGACTGGGAACTTGAGAATGCGGGGCATGCTGTTGCGGTGGCTCGCAGTCTCGGCTTGTCGGAAGCTGAGATCCGAAGGTCGTTAAAGGCGTTGCATCGTATCGGCACCAGGCTTAACGTCAGCGAAGGTGTCAACGATTGCCTTGTAATCCACGATTCTTATACCTCCGACCAGTCTTCGCTTGCTCCTGCGCTTGATTTCATGAAGCGCCGCCTTGCTCCCGGTGGCAAGGAAACACTTATTGTAAGTGATCTTTTGCATGAAGCAGATTCCTCTGAAGATGCTATCTCCTCTATGGCTGAGATGTTGAAGATATCGGGAGTGAAAAGATTGATATGTGTGGGTCGCGGATTGAAGCAAGGGGCTGATAAGCTTGCTGCCGTGGTGGAAGATTCAGCTTTTTTTGAATCTACCGATGAATTGCTTGCTTCCCTTAGCACTTCAGATTTCTGCAATGAGACTATTCTTCTCAAAGGTGCTCCGGAATTTGATTTTGGAAGGATTGCCCAGCTTCTCGAGGCTCGCACGCATGAGACGGTTCTTGAAGTGAATCTTGATGCAGTGGTGAGAAACTACAATTATTTCCGTTCCAAGTTGCCTGCTGGCACTGGTCTTGTGGCAATGGTTAAAGCATCAGGATATGGTGCTGGTAGCTATGAGATTGCCAAGACACTTCAAGATTGTGGTGCCGCATATCTTGCAGTAGCAGTACTCGATGAAGGTATCGACCTTCGTCGCAGGGGTATCACGATGCCTGTGATGGTGATGAATCCAAAAGTGGTCAACTATCGGCAGATGTTTGCCAATCGTCTCGAGCCGGAGGTTTTCTCTTTGCCTATGCTCCTCGATGTCGTGAAAGAGGCAGAAAAGTATGGTGTAAAGGATTATCCGGTGCATATAAAACTCGACACCGGCATGCATCGTATGGGCTTTGTGGAAGACGAACTCCCCGAAGTGATGCGCATTCTTAATGCCACTGATGCGGTCCGGATAGCTTCTGCTTTTAGCCATCTCGCCACTGCTGATTGCCTTGATATGGACGATTATACTCTCCTTCAGCTTCAGCGATTTGACCGCTTCACCAATTATATGCTCTCTCAGTCGCCACGTCCCTTCTTACGCCATGTGCTTAACTCTGCAGGCATNNTNCGNTTCCCGGAATATCATTATGATATGGCGCGTCTTGGCATTGGACTGTATGGAGTGAATACCCTTCCTCCGGAAGTAGAGGCTCCCTTGTCGGTGGTCAGCACACTGCGTACTGTCATTATCGCCATACGCGAGTGGAAGAAAGGAGAGAGCATAGGTTATGCCCGTCGCTCGATTCTTGATCGTGATTCCCGAATTGCCACTATCCCCATAGGATATGCCGATGGTATGAACCGCCATTTCGGGCGTGGCAACATCACTGTAAAAGTAAACGGTAAGGATGCCCCTACCGTTGGAAACATNTGCATGGATGCCTGTATGATAGATGTCACCGGCATTGAATGTAAGGAAGGAGATGTGGTCGANATCTTCGGTCCCTCTGCATCAGTTGATCGTCTCTCCGATCTCCTCGACACTATCCCCTACGAGATTCTCACCTCCGTCTCTCCCCGCGTCAAGCGTGTCTACTACAGGGAGTGACACTGCCGGAGGCAATACTTTTCCATCTGCCATTTCTATCACTCTGTCGGCAATTGCGGCCAGCGAAGAGTCATGTGTCACCATCACTACCGTCTGACCCAGACGGTCGCGAAGATCTACGAAGATGTCTTGTATTTCCTGACGGTTGGCTGAGTCGAGACTTCCCGTAGGCTCATCGGCAAAAATTATTTCCGGAGCGTTGATAAGGGCTCTGGCAATCGCTGTCCGTTGGCGTTCTCCGCCGCTCATTGCTGCCGGCTTATGGTCCATTCGTTCTGCAAGTCCCAATTGAGTGAGTATTTCCGCTGCCTTCTCCATAGCCTTTTTCTTTGAAGTCCCAGCTATCAGAGCAGGAAGCGCTACATTTTCCTGAGCAGTAAATTCCGGTAATAACTGGTGGAATTGGAACACGAATCCCATATTGCTGTTTCGGAAAGCAGAAAGTTTCTTGTCTTTCATGCCGATAAGCTCAGTGCCGTTGAAGATCACGTTGCCACTGTCGGGCTTCTCAAGAGTGCCGGCAATTTGAAGAAGCGTCGTCTTCCCTGCACCCGACGGACCTACAATCGCCACAATTTCCCCTTTTCCGATTGTCAGGGATATATCCTTGAGAACCTGAAGATTCCCAAACGACTTATATATATTCTTTAGTTCAAGCATAGTATATTTGTTTTTCTATTATCGTTCCAATAATCGCCAAAATTGATCGTTGATCGTTAATGGTTGATAGCTAATCGTTTGATTCTGTATTCCGAAGGATATAGATTATTCGCCCTATTCCCTAAATTCTTGACGAATCCCAAAGGATGCCCCTGGAATGTCACTGTCACATACCCTTTAGGAGTCTCCTCGGGAAGCAATATGGCCTCCTTTGCCAGATATAGCAAGGCACTTTCTCTTGATAGCTCAACTTCCGGAAATGGATGTCCCAAGGCAGTCGACATAGCGAGCTTGTGAGCGGGAATTAGATCCTTCCCCTTTATTTCTCCTATCTCCACTCCCGCCGACATCACTCTTACTCCTTTTGGTATGGAATCAAGCAGATCTGCTGTAGCCTGACTCAGTGCAAGCAAATGTCCGTCATGATTTATTATTTCAAAGTCTCCTTCAATCCATGATTTTGCAGTGTCAATGATCTTTTTGTCGATCTTCTCTTTCCCTTTTCTCTCTTTCTTCCCCTTTTTCTTTGGCTTTGGGCAGGAAGTTCCATAGTCAGAGAAGGGTCTTCTGAATACTGCGACAAACAATCCTTCCCCTCTTGTGAATCCCGGCATGAAGCGAAGGCAAGGAATCACTCCTTTCACTTGGCTTTGAATGCCGTAAAGGCCGGCAAGATGGGTATCGATCGGTTCGAGTCCAAATGTCTCAGCTATCCAGGCTGCATTGTCTTCATCCTCCATCGTGATGAAGGTGCAAGTCGAATAAATCAGATACCCTCCAGGCGCAAGCATCTCAATACCATTTTCAAGTATCTCTCGTTGTAGCGAGGCGCATTGCCTGATCAGACCCTCACTCCATTGGGCTCTTGCTGTCTCATCTTTTCGCATCATTCCTTCTCCGGAGCAGGGCGCATCGATCGCAACCAAGTCAAATGCCCCTTTCATCTCTGAAAGTCGGGCGGTGTCGGCATTTGTAGCTATAATATGTGGATATCCATACTTGCAAAGATTCTCTTTCAGTATATTGGCGCGTGAAGGGTTGAATTCATTGGCAAGCATAACGCTTCCTTCCGGCAATGCGTTGAGTATCGCAGTTGTCTTGCCTCCCGGAGCGGCACATAGGTCGCAGGCGGTCAGTCTCTCGTCACTCCGCTCTCCACACTCCGCTCTCCACTCTACTATCTTCTCCACAATTGTCTCATACGCCATAGATGCGGCATCCTGCACGTAGAATGCTCCAGCATGCAGGAGCGGATTTGATGTGAAGGAGGGTCGCTTTGCAAGATAGCTTCCAGATTTGCACCAGTCTACTGGTGTCATGTCCGGATAGAGTGGCTCATGGGTGGGCTTATATCTGTTTATGCGCACAGAGGTCTCCGGCTCGCCGCATAGTGCGGAAAGCAGGGTTTCTGCATTGTTTTCGCCGATTTCAGAGCTGATTTTAGCCCTAAAACCGTCTGGTAAAAATTTATCTTCAATCATTTCACCGCAAAATTAGTAAAAAACGAGGAATTTTGTTAACTTTGTAGTATGAAAATTCAATCGGCTCTTTATCTTGTGCCCGTTCCCATCAGCGGAGCCCCGGTTTCCGACGTCATTCCGCCGGGCAATCTGGAAATTGTGCGCCAGTTGCGCCATTTTATAGTTGAGAATCTGCGCACTGCCCGTCGCTATCTCCGGCATATAGATCCGGCGTTCCCTATCGCTGACTGCACCTTTGATGTGCTCGACCGCCACACCGGCCCTGAGACTGTCAGCGCTATGCTTGAGCCCCTTCGCATGGGGGAGCCTGTAGGCGTGATGAGCGAGGCCGGTTGTCCTGCTGTGGCTGATCCCGGTAGTCATCCGGTTGAAATAGCTCAGAAAGAAAGTCTCCGGGTGATTCCTTTGGTGGGACCAAGTTCCATATTGATGTCGCTTATGGCATCCGGCTTCAACGGACAGGGATTCGCATTCCACGGTTATCTTCCCATTGATGGGGCTGAGCGTCGCAAGGCTTTGAAGCGGTTGGAATCAGAATCTGTCATAAGACATATGACTCAGATTTTCATCGAGACCCCTTATCGCAACAACCGTATGGTCTCGCTTCTCTCCGAATCACTATCCCCTTCCACAATGCTATGTGTGGCTTGCGACATTACCGACCCAGATCGGGAAGAGGTGGTGACAGCGACGGCACAAGCATGGAGAAAAAGAAAATATGACTTTGATAAGCGTCCGGCTATCTTCCTCCTTTATGCCGGGGCTAAAGGCGGCGACAGCCGCAGATATGAGAAGAAATGAGTAAGAAGATATATTTTGAGGATCAGCCGGAACTCCCCTTTGAAGAGTGGGGTAACCCTTACGACAGTGTTTCCCGGCAGGAAACGCCTTCGCTTACTCCTAAACCCTTGTATTTTTGCTCTTTTGGAAGTGGTTCGAGTGGCAACAGTTGTTATGTAGGGTCGCGTGAGGGTGGACTGATTGTCGACGTTGGTGTAAGAGACGTGGAGATAGAGAAGGGCCTGGCTGCCAATGGCATATCCATGAGTCATGTAAAGGGTGTTTTGCTGACCCATGATCACTCTGATCATGTAAAATACGTCTATTCGTTGCTTCGCAATCATCGGCATCTGAAGCTTTTTTGCACTAATAGGGTTTTGAATGGAATCCTTCGCCGCCACTCTATCTCGAAGAGGATAAAGGAATATCATGTGCCAATATTTAAGGAAATACCCTTCAAGATGCTCGATTTTGAGATCACAGCATTCGAAGTTCCCCATGATGGCACCGACAATATGGGATTCTCCATAGAATTTGACTCTCGACGCTTTGTAATTGCCACCGACCTTGGGGAAGTGACCGAAAGGGCACATTATTATATGAGTCGTGCCACTTACCTTGTGATAGAGGCTAATTATGATGCCGGGATGCTCCGTATGGGTCGCTATCCGGAATATCTGAAAGCACGCATAGCCAGCGGGTCGGGACATCTTGACAATCGCCAGACGGCAGCTTTCCTAAATGAAATAATAAATCCCGGTCTTAACCATATATTCCTTTGTCATCTTTCACAAGACAACAATACCCCTCAGATAGCATTGCGCACTGTCAGGGAAGCTCTTGAAAAGAAAGGAATTAAGATTGGAAATGCCATGGAGACATTCTCCGACAGAAACGCTGATGTGCAACTTGCCGCTCTTCCCCGTTTCGATATGACGAGATGGTTTGTATTCAGAAAATAAGCACTACTGGCCCTATTAGANTAATTAGTCTTNTTAGNACATTAAGTAACCTCATAGAAAAATNACTNACAANTCNANNATATNAAGGGCTTCCTACCATACACTCGGTTGCAAGCTGAATTTNTCCGAGANTTNCGCTNTCGGCATGCAGCTTGCCCGAAGGGGAATCATCAGGGCTCTTCCTGATGAGACTCCTGACATTGTTGTGGTCAACACTTGTTCGGTGACGGAAGTGGCTGATAAGAAGGGGCGTTCCCTCATAAGGCGACTCCGTGCCCGTTGGCCGGAGGCAACCCTTGTCGTGACCGGATGCTATGCTCAGCTTAAGCCTCAGGAGGTGGCTGCAATAGAGGGTGTGGATATAGTGCTTGGCAATGATGAGAAACTCCGTATTGCTGAATTTCTCGAGCAGTGGGAATCAGATTGCCGAAGCCGGGTCGCAGTTCATGATTATCTCGACATTCGCGAGTTTCGCGGGGCATGTGAGCGTGGCGACCGCACTCGATATTGGCTTAAGGTGCAAGATGGTTGCGACTATTTCTGCACGTATTGCACCATCCCGTTCGCACGCGGACGCAGCCGTTCGGGTCAGATATCAGAACTCGTGGCTGAAGCGGAAAAGGCGGCAATGGCAGGAGGCAAGGAAATAGTGCTGACAGGGGTCAACGTAGGTTGTTTCGGAAAGGATACCGGTGAAGATTTCCTTGAGTTACTCAAGCGATTGGATGAAGTGGAAGGCATAGAGCGCTATCGCATTTCGAGTATCGAGCCGAATCTCCTGACTGAAAAGATAGTGCGCTGGATGGCTTATGAAAGCAGGGCTTTTATGCCAAGTTTCCATATTCCTTTGCAGTCAGGGTCAGACGAAGTGCTTCGATTGATGAATCGTCGCTATCGTACTGATCTATTCTCCGACCGTATCGCTATGATACGCTCTCTGCTTCCCGATGCCTTCATTGGTGTCGACATCATAGCGGGAGCGCGTGGCGAGACAGAAGGGGAGTGGGAGAGGAGTTTCAGNTATGCTGAGNCTCTTCCGGTAAGCCGANTCCATGTCTTCCCTTATTCAGAGCNTCCTGGCACTNAGGCGCNCGGNANCAGCCATCAGGTAAGCCAAGNGNNTAAGCNCCNAAGGGTGGCGATGCTTACGAAACTCAGCGATGAGAAACTACGCGATTTTTCGCGTCGTTTTTTCGGCAGTGAGCGTCCAGTGCTTTGGGAGCATCCTGATTCGGAGGAAGAGGGCGTGATGTATGGTCATACTGACAACTACCTTCGTGTCCGAGCCAAAGCATCTCCCTCTCTCTACAACACCATCACTCCTGCCCTCCTTTCTGGCTTTCGCGATATAGAGACTCTTGATGCAACGATAAACGATAAACGGTAAACGATTAAATCACCACGCAACACGCACCCCTATGGCACTTGGAAATATACTATCAGTGATCATCCTTAATTGGAACGGCGAGAAACTTCTCCGTAAGTTCCTTCCGTCAGTCATTGCCAACACGCAAGGTCCCGAAGTGGAGGTCATAGTGGCAGACAATGGTTCTTCCGACGATTCTTTGAAAGTAATGTGCGAGGAGTTCCCAAATGTCAAGATATTGGCTTTCGATGAGAATCTGGGTTTTTCGGGAGGATACAATCGTGCCATTTCTGAGGTGGACTCAGAATTTGTGGTGCTCCTGAATTCTGATGTTGAGACACCTCCGGGCTGGTGGCAGCCATTGCTTGCCTTCATGAATTCTCATCCGGGAGTGGGAGCATGCCAGCNAAAGATTCTTTCCTATCGTAGGAAAGATAAGTTTGAATATGCCGGGGNTGCCGNTGGCTTGCTGGACAAGTATGGNTATCCCTATTGTCGTGGGCGACTCTTTGATAAGATTGAATTCNACATGTGCCAGTACGACACCGGACCGGAAGACATAGCTTGGGCATCCGGAGCTGCTTTGATGGTCAGGCGTGATGTCTATCTCGAGGCTGGGGGCCTTGATGAATTGTTTTTCGCGCATATGGAGGAGATCGACCTTTGTTGCCGCATTCATAATCTCGGTTATCGCGTCTGTGTAGTGCCAGAATCCCACGTCTATCATCTTGGAGGCGGCTCTCTTGAACAGGGCGACCCAAGAAAGACATATCTCAATTTCCGCAATAATCTTTTGCTTTTGTATAAGAATCTGCCGGTTCAAAAAGGGAAAAAGGTGCTTTTCAAGCGTCGACTTATGGACACGCTCGCCTTCTTCATGTATGCAGCAACGATGGATTTCGATAATGCAAAAGCCATCTTGCATGCGCATCGCGACTTCAAGAAGATGCGCGATAAATACAGGGTTTTTCCCGAAAGTGATATACTCTCATCCCTACCCGGAGCCGACCCCTGCATCGTCATCGACCGCTTCCTCACCTTCCACTTCTAATCTATAATTCAAATTAACAATTAAAAATTATGAAAAAACTAATATTGGTTAGCAATGACGATGGCTATATGGCCAAAGGTGTAAGAGAACTTATTTCCATGCTTGTTCCCTATGGGGAGGTGGTTGCCGTTTGTCCCGACCAAGGCAGAAGCGGACAGTCTATGGCGCTTACATTCGATGCTCCTCTTCGGGTCAAGGAAGAAAAAAGTCCTATTGATGGCGTAAAGCTTT
>WFLX010130080.1_pt1 | contig 11391 bp, 12 predicted proteins | sample 4967041 | NCBI WGS metagenome assembly WFLX01 (sample SAMN12857096, study PRJNA449069) | gut metagenome | isolation source: stool from male and female vole | host: Microtus ochrogaster | place: USA:Florida | collected 2017 | reverse complement strand
GACCCGACTTTATCCACACCGTAAATTTTTGCCTTTTCAAATTGTAACATTTTAATTGCCTCCTTCGAGCGCGGTCAACCGCGCAAAAATATTTTTTAATGCTTTGTCGATTTCGCCGCCGCGCACATATCCGACGGCTTTTTCCGCTTCCGCCGCCTGTGCCGCATAGAGGGCGATGTTTGCCGCGTCCGCGTCCGCCGCTTCCGTAACCTTGTCGCCTTCGTGTACCAAGTCGTCGGCGGGGTATGTTGCCTGTGGCTCGCCGTTAAGCGTTACCTTCGTGCCTTGTTTTTCGGCAATTTGTGTTTCAAGTTCGGCGACCTTTTCCGCCGCTTCCGTTGCGGTGTCCGCCGCCGTGTCGGCTGTNCCGACCGCGTCCGCCGCCGTTTTGTTTGCCGCCTTGATTTGTGCGTCGAGTCCGTTTGCGGTGTTGAGTGCTTCGCTTGCGTTTGCCGCCGCCGCATTTGCCGTCGATACTGCGTTATCGGACTTTGTGTTCGCGCCGTTTGCCGTGCTAACTGCCGCCGCCGCTTTGCCGTTTGCGTCGTTCGATGTTGCGACCGCCGCATTTGCCGTCGTAACGGCATTTTGCGCCGTTGCAAGCGCATTGTCGACGATTGCCTTCATTGTGGCATAATCGCATACGGGCTTTATCAACTTTGTTAAATTGACAATTTGCGTCCCCGATATTTCAAAGGAATATATCGGGAGTTCGTATGCCGTGTTTACGTTGTCCGCTTCCGCCGCGTAAATGTCGTTTTGTTCGAGTTCGGCGTTTAACGCGTCCCACGTTGTTTGTATCTTTGTTGTGAGCGTTACGTTTAACTCGTCGGCGGGGTGGTACGTTTCAACGCGTATAATGACGTAACCCTTAAAACCGTTAAAAATTTGCGGGCGCAAAATTTCGGGGGCGGTAATTTCCGCCATACGCGCACACACCACAAACGCGCCCGTCTTAACCTGTATTTGATTGCCGCCGACAACCTGCGCCGCAAGTTCGTCGCCGTAATTCAAATAATAGCCGTGCGCGTTGCTTTGGTCGATAAAACGCGACTTTACCTCGAGCGCGTATAGGTGCGCGTCGAAGTTGCTTTGTCCTTGAAAAGTAACGGGTTTTATTGACATTGATTGCCTCCTTATGCTTTGATTATTTCGGTCAAAAGTATTTTCTTAAAACCGAGTTTAATTTTCGTGTTTGCGCCGCTTCCGTTCAACGTGGTTATTTTTTCACTAATCGGGAGCGTCTTGTAAAGTTTGCCGTCGTAGTAAAGGTCGACCTTCGTATATAGCCGATAGCCCGAAAAATCGAGCGGGTCGAGCGTTACATTGTTGTCGATTACGATATTATCAACGTATCGGGCGTTTGCAAGTTCATTGACGGCGTTAAACTGCGCGTCGGCTAAATACTCGGACTCGTAATATTTCGCCTTTACGGGGTACAACCTGCCCGCGATATTGCCGCTTGCGTCGGCTTGCACAATGTCGTTATCCTTGTTGCGGTAGTAGTACACCGTTGCAAGGGTAGCGGGGCGNGGTTTGTATTTCGGTATGTAAGCGGGCGAGCCGTCGTCGTTGTAAACGGGGTCGCCGTTTTCGTCCGTCTTTTGTTTGTTCGTGTATATGATGTTGCCGTCCGCGTCCGTTTCGGGCGTTTCCACGTTGTATTTGATAGTTGCAACGGCTTTATTTGTTGCGGACGATGTGGTCGTCAATTCATATAAAAAGTCGCTTAAATTGATTGCCACGCGGTCGGTACACTTAACGAACGTAAAAACGATTTTGCCCGCCGCCACGTTGTAAAAACTTTCGATATTGTACTCGTAATATTTCAAGTAGCATTTCAAAAATTTGTACGCGTTGACGAATTGATACGTCCCTTGTAGACTGCCGTATGTTGCGGTCGTATCGGTGTTATCGGTCGGGATAATGACCTCGACGGGTATCTTGCGAATAGCCGCGTCCGCGCCGTTAAATACCGCCGTTTTAACACACTCAAAGACTTTTGATAGCCGCCCGTCAAAACTGCCGTCGGCTGTAAAATCAAGCAATATTTCGGTGTCCCACAATGTTTTGAAGTCAAGCCCTTTGATTTTGCGCTTGTTGTTTTCGGGCGTGATTTCGTCGGCAAAACAAGCGTATTTATAATTGCCCGCGTCGTCGTTCAAAACGGCGATTTTTGCGTCGTTTATATCAACATCGTTTACGCCTTCAGCGGTAAACGAGTCAAGGTCATACACGCGCACGGTGGAGTCGTATGTTGCGTTGTCGACGTTCGTTATGTGGTTTTTGTTTTCGTCGTAAATTGCGATGTACACGCGCCGCCTCCTTAATCGAATAAAAACCGCTTTATCGACATTTCGATTGCGCCGTCGTCGTCGGCTGTCATATTCGACCCGATGTAATACTCGCCCTGCGGCAAATACAAAAATGATTGCTTCGTTTTGTCCGTTAAGCCGTAACCGTTATGCGCCGCGCCGCTGTCGGTGTCGGTAACGGTTATTTTTTTAGTAGTGGGGTCAATTACAATTTCCGTGCCTTCGGCGTTGTTTGTCGCAAGCGATATTTCGGCAATAATTTTGTCGTTCATATCCGCCAAGTAAAGNCGGATATTTTCGGCGATGTTGCCCGTTATTTTTATGACGATAGGCGCGTCAACAAAAAACGGGTTAGACACTTTGTATTTGTTTTTGAAAACCATACCCGCAAAACCAAAAGGGAAGTGCAACGGGAAGGCGGTGTCGGCGGCGTTCGTTTTCTTTAAGGCGAACGACTCCTCGACGCGTTCGTACCAATACGTTTGTTTATCAAAAATAAAGGTTTCGACAAATTCGCCGTCGGCGTTTTTTTCCGTTTTTGGTGTCGTGTTGATTACAACCTCGCAAAATTTATCGGTAATNCCGTCGTCGTATTCAAACAAAAACGGCGATGTACCGCACTCCGCAAGGAATAACAACAAACTTTTATAATTGCCGTAACCGCTCGACCCGTCGNCGTTAAAATAAATTTTTAACGTGATAGGGTCGGGGTCGGGCTTTACGTTTGTTAAATGCTTGCCTTTTTCGCTTTCTTTGTACGACAACGAAAATTTGTTACCGAGTCCCGTAGGCTCGGCGGCAAACGCGGTTTCGCCGTTAAGGTCAAACGACTTTGATTTGTTGTAGGTGTGCAAAATAAATCGACGCATTACATCGCCTCCGCAAGTTTCAAATTGATGTCCCGAACGAGCGCGTCCGTGTCGACTTCCGCCGCGTAATTTTGTATTGTAACGGTTATATTTTGCGTTTTGTTCGTGGTGCTGTTATCGTAGTTGTAAGTATCGCCGTATGTACCGCCCGCGCCGCCGTCGTAAACCGTGCCGCCGCCCCCGCCCGATGTGTCGGGGGGAGTGGAGTCAATTATAGCGTTCACGTCGTCCATACTTTCGATGTCGCTTGTATCAATGCGTAACTTAACTTCGGCAATGCGGTCGATGTGAACGCCCAACCACCCGAGAGCCTTGTTTACGCCGTCGATAAGCCCGTTTATTATGCCAATAACAAAATTGACCGCGTCCTCGACAAACCCAAGCACAAAATTTATTACTTTNATAACGCCGTTAAAAATGGTCGTAACCACTTTGCCGAAAAGCGAAAAAAGCGGCGTAAGCCAACCGAGCAACGTGCCAAGCACTTTTAACGGCACTTGCAACGCCTGTAAACAAAGTTTAATCGGTATGAGCGCAACGCTTAATATCGGTTGTAAAATCGAAAACAACGCCGACAACATCGGTTGTAACGGTGCTAATATTGCGCCGATAGTTTCCGTCAGTATGTCAAATATCGGTTGCAATGCCGCGAATATTTCCCCGAGTATATCGTTGACGGGCTGTAACGCTTCCGTGATTGCGTTTATTACATCGCCAAGTACGCCGCCGACAAGTTCGATTATCGGCGTAATTACCGACATAACTAAATTGAGTATATTTTGCACCGCTTCGAGGGCGGGCTGTAACGCGCTTGTAAGCGTGCCGACAAGGTTGTTTATCGCTTCACGGAACGCCTCGCAACGGGTGTATAGCAATANTAAAATCATTGCTATNACGCCGATTATTGCAATAATGGGGTGCGCTTCCAACGCCGACAACGCCGAGCCGAGTTGCGGCAATANTTTTATGATNTTGCCAACCGCGCCGACAAGTTTGCCGATACCNAGCGTTAAGGGCGCAAGGGCGGCAACAACCGCAAGGGCGGCAAGNGCAAATTTTTGTTGCCCGAGCGTNAAGCCGTTAAACCANTCNGCNAGTTTTTGCAATTTCGGGACGACGCTTTGTTCGATTACGTTTGCGATAGATTGCATAAGCGGCAAAAGCGACGCGCCGATTTGCCCGCACACGTTTTTTAACGACGTTTTGATTTTATTCATTACGTTGTCAAATTCCGCAAGGGCGGCGACCTGTTCGTTTGTCATAGCCCCGAGCGTGTCAAATTCCGCGCAATATTCGTTGACCGCTTCCGTTCCTGCATAGATAAGCGGCAAGATGTTATTTGCCAACTTGTCGCCGAATATATCATTTGCAAGCGCAACCATTTGCGTTTTATCGTCCATATTTGCGAGCGCGTCGATTATCGCGTAAAACTGCGCCTCCGTGCCGTCGAACGAGTCAAAGTTCAATCTTAACGCCTGTAATGCCNCCGCCGCGCTTGATGTTGTACCCGACGCAATGTCGGCAATACCCGCGCGTACTTTAACGAGCGATTTGTACAAGTCCTCCGACGCAACGTCCGTTTGTAATGCGACATAATCAAACCGTTGTATCGCTTCGGCGGTGGTGTCGTACTGCGTGGCAAGCGTCGCCACGTTGTCGGCTGTTGCAACGGCTTTTACGCCCATTGCGCCGAGTCCCGCGATAGTTGCCCCCGCAAGGGCGGATATAGGCGACAAGGCTTTACCAACGCCCGATATTGCGGTACTCGCTTTTTGCGCTTCGTTTGCAAGTTGCGTAAACTTGATATTGTTTATTTTTTCAAGTTGCTTTTGTAACTGTTGCCCTTGTAATTCGGTTTTTGCGAGTTCGGCTTGTAACTTGCGATACGCGTCGGTGTCGATGTTGCCCGTTTCCTCCAAGTACGACAAACGGCGGCGCAACGCGTCCGCATTTGCCGCCGTTTGGTCGATAGCCTGTTGAGCGACCTTTTGCGCCCGTGCGAATTTATCCGCGTCAAACTTTAATTCGAGGCTTTTTTGTAGGGCGTTCAATTCGGTTTGCGACTGTTGCGCCGATTTCCGCATTGACGACATTTCTTTGTTGAACGACGACGCGTCCGCGCCGATTTCAACGGTTAAACCGCGTATATTGTCCGCCATATTTTAGCCTCCTTTTAAGAATTTGACCGCTTCCGCCGCCGATACGTCGCGCACGGTATAACCGCGCTTTTGGTTTTGCGACTGTTGCGCCTGTTGTATTGCGTGTTTTAAGTTCGCAATATCAATCGACAATATCAAAACGTAAAGGTCGTTAAAATGTGTGTTTTTGATTATTGCGTCGGGTATTCGATGTTTGACGCAAAGTTGCATTATTGTAATACATCGCGGCACGGGTAAGGGGGCGCGGCTGTCGGGCTTCGGGTTTAATTTGTCCCAAATTCCCAATAGCCGCGTGTATTCTTGCCCGTGCGCTATGAGTTTTTTCCGTCGACCGCCGATTGTAAAGCGATTTCAAAAACGAATTTGATTTTGTCGACGAGTTTTTGCAAGTGGTTTGTGTCCGCAAGGTTAAACAACTGCAAAAACGATTTGAAGTCGGCAATTTCGTCGCCTTCCATAAAGCAATACAACGCCTTGAGGTTAGACAAGACGGTTGCNGTGTCGGTGCTTGCAAGTCCTTTTTCCTGCACGCGTTCGACGTAATTAAAAAGCGTTTCGGTCTTTGCTTGCGCGGGGAAGTTCTTTTCCCAACGCTCCTCCGCAAAAAGCGATGTGTCGATTTTTACCTTGATGTCGCGGGGCTTTTTTATAAGTTTTTTTGCCGCTTCGTCGAGTTCCGTTTCAAGTACGGGTAAAGTGGTAGTTATCATATCGTCGCCCTCCGTGNGTTACGCCTTTGCGGGCGCGGTTGCGTCAGCGTCCGCGAGCATTTTNGGNATAACGACNTCTTTGCCNAANTCGGCGTAACCTTCCATATCGGGCGTTTTCATTAACTGCCATACGCGGCGCGTGTTGCCTTTTTCGTCGANGTAAACCTTGCCGTCCGATGTAAGCGCGTCAATACCCTTGATTTTGAGCGGGGTGTCGAACGACGACTCGTTTATATCGCCGTTGTTTTGGTCGTAACTTTCCGACGGGCGGGTAGATGTTACGCCGTACAACATACATTTTGCGACCGAGATTTCGTTNTCGCCGTCCATTTCGCAAATTTCNNAATAAANGACGTGCGGNGTGTTTTTGGTCGGCTTNANGTCGGCAAGCCCGTTTTCNAGTAANGCCTTGCGCCCGCAAGCGATTTCGTATGCGGTGCAAATATTGTTTTGCGTGAGCGTTCCCGTNTTGCCTTTTTCGTTGTTGTAANNGATAATGCACTCGCCGTCGCCGTAAACTTCCTTTTCGGACGCGTCCGTTTCGAGTGCCATTTTCGTTGACGTACCCATAGACACAAAGTCGCTATACCCGCCGTCGGCGGTGGGGAAGGCATACTTCGCGTTGCGGATATTAAAACGAATAAGATTTTGTTTAGGCGTTGCCGCTTCCTTTGCGTTTGCCATTATTGTTTACCTCCGTTTTTTATGGTGTTTTTGATTGCTTCAAAGATTTGCGACTCCGTGCTGTCAAAACAATTTCGTATAAAACCGTTATGCGGGTTGTCGCTATATTCCAACACATTTGACAAAGGCACGTCGCTCCGCGCTTCGCCTTTTGTGCCGTCCTTTGTTTGTCGCCGCACGTCGCCGCTTGCAACGCGTGTATTACCGACGTAACGGCGGTCTTTGTACTTTTCCTTGATTTGCCACGATTGCGCCATTTCGCCCGTGTCGCGGGGCGTTACCGCTTCGACCGCTTCTTTGAAAACCTCCGCGCCCTTTTGTACGGCTTTTTGCCGTGTATCAAAAGNCGCGTGTTGAAAATCGGTCAATATNCCCGCCAACGCTTCGGGCAATTTGNCAAGTGGTATNTTGCNTNTTGNGATACNTTTACCCGCCATAATCAACCGCCCCCACATACACAAACTCGATATTTACGCCGCGATACGGATTGTCCGAGTCGGGTATATCGCTCTCGTCGTTTGCAATGTTAAAATGCGGGTCGGCTAATATCGCGGTTTTGATAGCCTTTAAGCGTTCGTCGACACCCGTGTAACGGGGGTCGGTCTTTTCGTACAAAAAATAATAATTTACGTCGATGTACACGCGGCGCGTTTTCGGTTTGCCGTCGCCGTATGTTTTCGGGCGGTTAGNTACGNTTTTGTAAACGACGTANTCGTCGTCGTTTACTTTGACTTGCATATTTTCGATTTTATCCGCCTTTACCCGTCGCAAGTGGTTTGATAACACACCGAACGGGAGGAGGGTAGTATCGAGTATTTTTTGCATAACCGCGATTACGTTCATTATTTGCCCTCGTACTTTTTGACTTGTAGTTCAATCATTTTGTTTTGATTGAGGTAGTTATCCGCCGCCGACGCAAGACAAAACGTGTGTGCGTCGTCCTGTATGCCGTAAAGGTAAATGCGCACGTCCGCCGTGATAAGTGCGTCGTAAACCGCTTGCACAAAAGGCATACGCAAGCGGGCGGGGCGTATCACGCCGTCGGCTTGCTGTCTTAATGCGTTTTGCCCGTAGGAGTTCAACCACTCACAATAAAAGCAATCGGTCGTAATAGGCGAGCCGCTTTCGTCCTCGCCTATATTGACCGTGATTGTTTCCCACGATGTCGACGCGCCTTTTCCTGCAACGTGTGTCGTGCGTTGTACGGCAAATTTTACAAGCGTGCGTCGTTCTTTGACTGTTTGTTTTGCCATACTGCTTTATTTCCTTAATTGCGCGATAAGCGCGACAACCATACCGTCGCTCTTGATAACGTCGTCGGGCGTGTTTTTATCAAACGCGTCGGCGAAAAGTGCTTTGACGGCATACGCGCGTTGCGTGCCTAAACGGTCGCGCGGGACGCCGCTTTCAAGCATAAACTCCTCCGCAATTTTGATGTAGCCCTGCACGGTTTGTCTTAACTGCGGGTCAGCACCGAAGTAGCCCAATTTATATAAGATGTTGTCGACTTCTTGTTGCATTTCGACCTCCTAACGTAATACCGTTTCGTATCGGCTCTTGCGCCGACCCGCAATCAAAACCGATGTAATGTTACGACCCCGACTTTGCCGCTTTTTGTACGGTCATAAAGCCGTTGTACATAGCGGGCGAGCCGCCGCACATAACCGACGCTTTGAACGCCGTAACGCCCTGCTTGAATTTGTAGTCNNTCGATTTNAAGACTTCGATGTCGGCAAAGTACGNCAACTCGTAGCCCNTCAATTTNCCGTAAATCAAATAGGGGTNGCCCGCCGTAACCGTGCCGAAGGCGGCAAGTTTCGACGTGCAAACAAACGGTATGCCGTTAATCGTTCCCGTGTTGCCGCGTACAACGATTTCGTATGCACGCTTTTTGTCCGTGCCTTTAACCTTTGCAAATTCCTCGAGGGTCAACTTGTTAAGGATAAGCACCGCGTCGCCTTCGACGTCCTCGTCGCCGCCGTACTTGAAAATGATGTTATCAAGCGTGTTTTCGTCGACGGTGGCAATGGTTTTACGCTGTGTTGCCGCGATAATGCTTGCGGGTGCGTTCACAATGCCGACGAGTTCGTCCGTGCCGCTTCCGTTGATTATTTGTCCGATAATCTTTTTACGCAACGCGCCAACGACCGCGCCTTCGATTTCGGCAACGTAACGCGCGGCGGGCAACTTTTCGACTTCCTCGTTGACCTCCGCGTAAGCGGTAATTTTGATTTTGTTAATCGACGCATAGTCGAACGTAGGCTCGGCGGTGGTAGCGTCCGCGCCTTCGGCGGTAATGCCGCCCTCGCCGANAGTCTTTGCGANCGGCTTTTTGTAACTTTCCNCGCCCGTGCCTTCGAGGTGTACCGCNTTGACAAGTTTGTCAAGCGTTCCGACCTGTTCAAAAGCNGGNGTAANGTCGCCGCTTNCAACCGTGCCGAGAGNCGTAGACGACGACGCAACGGCGCGATGTTCGAGCGTTGCCTTTTCGCCGTTTTTAAGTGCCTTTGCGCGTTTCTCGACCGCTTCCGCATTTTCGGCGGCGCGTGCCTGTTCGATTACCTGCTTGTCGTCGTGTACGACAACGGCGGGGGCGGGGTTGCCGCCGTTCGGCGTGCGTGCCGCGCGGAGTTCTTCCTCGCGCTTTGCTTCCGCTTCGTCCTTGCGCAATTCGGCGACGGCGTAGTTAATCGCGTCAACCCTTGCGCGAATTTCCGCAAGACGCTCGGCGGTGGTTTCGTTCTTTGCCGCTTCTACCAAAAGGGCGGCGCGCTCTTCGAGCAATGCTTTGATGTTCATAGTATTNTTTGTTCCTCCACAAANANAAATTTTTNTTTCGCAAGTTNTAACTTTGCCGCCGCTTGCGAGTCGNCGGNTTGCCGCCTTTGTTCATTTTCCAACGCCGCCGCCTTCGCGTTATCCAACGCGATTTTGTCATTTTCCAACGAGGCGGGGGAGCGGGCATATATCGAAGTCGTCGGGTATGCGCCGTCGTTTACGGCGGACACCTCAAAGACCTTTGATATTTTAGTTATACGGCGCGTCGGCATATCCGTATCAAGGTCGCGCCACTCATAGCCCGATACAAAAACGCCGAACGCGAAGGACATATCCTCGACGTCGCCGCGCTGTACTGCCGAGCATAGTTCGCGGGCGGTCGCGTTGTTTTCGATGTCGAGCGTCGTTTTGATGTGCATACCGTCGGGCTTTATTTCGATTTCCATTGTCGAACGCTTGCCGCGCCTGTGGCGGGCGAGCGGGAGCATACCGTCGTTGTGGTTAATCATAAACTTAACGTCCGATATATCCGCTTCGTCGAGCGCGTGCGGGTCGATTTCCTCGTAAAATAAGTCGGCAATATTTGTCCGCGTATTAAACACGATAGGGCAACCCTCAATTACGCCCTTTAACGGGTCGATTTGTGCCGCATTGCCGTCGGGTGCGGCGCGTAATATCTTTTGCGGCAAGTTTAGTTTTGTAACGTCGATGTCGGGCATTACGTTTCGTCCTCCTTGTTTTGCTTCGGCGCGGTCGGCTTTTTGCCCTGCGACAACGCCGATAATTGATATTGATTTGCAATAGATGTGTCAATGTAGTTAAGCGATACGCGGGTCGGCTCGTCGTCGGGGTCATAGCCCAACAATTCGCGCCGCTCGGAGCGTGATAATAGCGCGTCCTCCTGCGTCATTTTTGCGATTTCCTGCCGCCTTGCAAACGATAACGATTGTACGATTTTGTCATAGAATTTTATCGTGCGCCCGTGTGCAAGTTGTAACGGGGTAAAAAGCGTTATGCGCATTGCTTCCGTGATTGACAAAAGCAACGGCTCGACCGCTGTTTGATAAAACGCGGTAAACTCGTCGTCGGTGTATTTGCCGAGATATATCGGTACGCTAACGCCGAACGGCGACAAAAGATTTTCGCGCAAGTACGACAAAACGGTTTGCGGTATATCCTGCGTGGCAATATTTATCGGTTGAAAATCGGACTCGTAGTCGGTTGCGACAATGCCTAAATCGCTACTAAAAAGGTGCTTTTCAAATTCCTCGCGGCTTATGTCGCGTTTATCCGCCGCCGCAACTGTTTTAAGCGATAATACGCCGTGCAACGATAACGACGCTTCGAGTGATTTCGGTATTGCTTCTTGTATGACGTTCAATGTTTGCAACGTCTTTAACATTTCGCGCCAATCGCCGCGTCCGTTCGCGTCGCCGCCTAAATACGGGTTTGCTCCGTAACCGAGCCGTATGTGTATTAAATCGCTATACGGCAAGTCGAGTACAATATTGCCGCCCGATGTGCCTTGCAATTCCGCCCGCATTTCGTCGCCCGAGTAATAAAGTTTTACGGTGGCATTGTCTATCGGATAAAAACCGCGTGTAATTCGTTGCACTTTGTCCGTGCCTTCAATCGGCTTTTCGTCATACGCCCAATAAATAAAACAATTTCGATTTACGAGCGTGATGTACGCAACCTTGTACAAAAAGTCTTTTAAGCCGCAAAGGGGGTTTACGCGGCTTGCAAAAACTTTGTTGATGTCGTCATTTGCAANCGTTACGCGGTGCGGGCTGTGCGTTTCCGTAACGGACTTGATACTGCATTTTGATACTTCCTCGCAAACGCGATGTATCGCCGTTTTTACGATGTCCGACGC
>WFLX010363244.1_pt1 | contig 11392 bp, 11 predicted proteins | sample 4967041 | NCBI WGS metagenome assembly WFLX01 (sample SAMN12857096, study PRJNA449069) | gut metagenome | isolation source: stool from male and female vole | host: Microtus ochrogaster | place: USA:Florida | collected 2017 | reverse complement strand
TTTTGTAACTGACCTGGTATGGCCGCCAGCATTCCGGCTCCATCTGGAGTTCCGTAAGCCTCATGTCCTCTTTCCGGCAGGTTTCCACCGTGAGTACATAACACTCAGCCACAGAAACCGTATGCGCCAGTGTTGCGGTCGATGGTTCAATGTTGCGTTTCCTGACCTCCGGCTCATGGCGATGAATCTGCAGGATATGCTCGCCGGCTTCGGTCAGGTAATAAATATATGCCACATAGCCGCGGCTGCGGCAGTCCACCTTCCGGTTGATGGCGGCGATGAGCCCTGAATCCGACAGGGCTTTCAGGCGGCGGTTGGCGGCAGTCGTGTTGGCATTTTTACTCGCCCTGTCTGTAAAATAAAACCGCCGGATCTGTTTTCCAAGGATTGCCCGGCACTGGCCGATGGTTCCGAGAATCTGCCAGTCAAGGTCGGAAAGTTCCGTTTCCAATGCGAGCAGGCGTTTTCTGGAAAGCCTTGGTGCCGCCGCACCTGTGGCAGAAGATACCGCTTCAGGACGGTATCCGTCTTTTCCCTTATCAGGGGTGGGAGTGCCATTTTGTGCGCCTTGCGGNANTCCAGTTGNGANNNTGCTGTTCATNGGGTTATTCATCTTTCTGCTCCTTCCTGCGGCGNCCNATGCCGCTCTTTTTGAAACCTTTTGCTTCTTCCTNCGGCGGGGTGGCNGTGTCCTTAAATATCTCTTTCANCTCTGNCTCTACCNNNTCNGTGGGTGTNCCNTAGNNNNCCATNCTGNCTGCCCNAAGCTCCGNNGCNNNTTGNAANGGTTCCGGNTTNGGGAGGGTCACGCCCTGCACCCAGCCGGTGNTNTTGCCGCCNCTTTGGAAACTGGNATANANGTGGTAGCGCATGAGCGAGGCAAAATCGAGTACGTCCAGCCCCTCAGCCATTGCCGCCATGTCTTTGGCGTCCTTGCCGCTGATCCCAAAAATAATCTTGTTCCGGGCATTGGCGTCCACGCCGGAGCGGAGCAGTACCGGCAGCTGGTCGCGGTACTGGTGCGCCATTGTGATTGCAAGCCCCATGCCCCTCGCCTGTGCCAGCGCATCCGACAAATCGGTTGGGAGCGACAGGTAATCCTGCAGCTCGTCAATGTAGATGCTTGCCATTTTCCTCTTTTCCTGCGGGACATTCGCCCGGCCGAGTGCCAGTGTCCAGGCCAGACCGACAATCAGTGAGCCGAGCAGCCTTGCAGACTCGCCGCCGATGACGCCCTTGTTCAGCGGCACCAGCACAATCTTTGATTCTGTGTAAAGGCTGTTTAAGTCAAACTTTGGGTGCCCCTGCCCCAGACAGTTGCGGAGCTTCGGGCGCAGTAAAAACTGCCGGAGTTTGTTTAAGACAGGTTCAATCATCTGCTGCCGCTGGTAAGGGGTCAGGTTCTCAAAACGCATCCAGAAAGGCTTCAGGGCGATTTCGTCTTTGACATTTTTCGTGATGGAAGCGCGGAACTTTTCGTTTGTCAGAAGTTCCGGCAGCCACATCAGTGAAGCGCCGTCCACCTCCATGAGCGTAAGGATGGCGGCAGATAAAATATCCTGTGTGCGGACGCCCCAGCTGTCTGCAAATATCTCTTTCAAAACCGAAAGCACCGTGTCGGCGGTGAGCTCTTTGTCCTGCCCCTTTGCACAGGACAACGGGTTGAAGCCCACCGGCTCCGGGCTGGCCGGGTCAATCACCACCACATCCATTCTGCGGTGTGCGGGGATGCGCTCCAGCACGTCATCCACCAAATCCTGCTTCGGGTCGATCACGAGGACGCCCCGCCCGGCGTTGATGTCGGAAAGGATCAGGCTCAGCATGGCGGTGGACTTGCCGCTCCCCGTTGGTCCTAAAATAATGGTGTGTTCCAACGCATCCTTTGGGGAAATGCTGAGTCTTTCCCCATTCATGGCGGTTGCAAAACTCCTGTCCTCATTCTTGAACACTGGTTCCTTATACCATCCCGGCGGCAGGGCGGCTTTGGGGTGGAGAGGGGCTGTGCCAGGCAGGGTATCTTCCCCTACCGGCAGGAGCATGAAGCCGGAAAGTTCCTTCACGGACAGCCGGAGCGGGAAATGCCACGGCACGCCTGCCTCTGTCAGTTTCTCCGGGTTTTCGCTGGCGGTGTAGATTTTGACGCCGGCGGATTCCAGAATCCGGAAGGCGGCGGTCAGGTTGTGCAGTGGGTCGATATAATCCTTCCGGCTGCTGGAGCCGATGCGAATCACCGCCTTGAACCCGCTCTGCTCGGCTTTTTCCTTTGCCGACTTCACCATGTCGCTGGTGGCTTTCTGTACATTTCCGGTGATAATCTCCAGCCACGAGGCATTCGGATCCTGCATCCCGCTGGAGATTGGTGAAGGGCTGTAGGAAGCGCCCAGCACGGTCTGGACAGTCAGTTCCTCGTTTTCCCCGGTGTTTGCCAGTGCCGCAAGCCCGGCTCTAAGTACCGCCATGGAGGTGTCCATGTTAAGGGAGAGCAGTTTCTTTGAAGTCCGAAGCTGTGCCGCCCCGGCGGTTTCTTTGCGCGGGGTCTGGTAGATGCTCCCGAAATGGACATCCCCATGTGCCTTAAAAATGCGTTCTATTTTATCAAGGTGTTGGCGTTCCGCGCCGATCAGGTAGCGGATTTTTCCGCCGCTGCCCCGGCATTCCCACACCACCGCGCCGCGCGGATGGGTGGCGGCAAGGTGGGAGAGTATATCCCATACCGACTCAATGGCAAATGGCCTCTGCCAGACAGCCTCCCGCCAGACAAGTTCCTTAAAATCATGTGCACTCATAATGAACCCTCCTTTACCACCTGTCGTTGTGCCAGTTTTTCCAGATACGCCAGCCAATGACCGCCCCGACAATCACTGCCACAATAACGAGCAGCACCCACCAAACTTCGAGGAAGAGCCTCACGCCCAGCCGGATCAGGTAGCCGCTGGCGGCGATGGTGACAGCCGCCTCGAAAAGATAGCCAAGCCACCGGCCGGGGCCGCCCCGGTCCCTGTCTCCGTATCCGAACATAAGCCATCACACTCCCCCCGTTTTCTTCTGAAAGTCTTTTAGTAAGGTATCGCTGTATTTTGGCACCGGGTAGCCTGGGATGACCACATCGGATGCAATCTCGTTTCCCCATGCAGCCCAGCCGTGCCGGGGGCGTCTGGCAAACAGCTCCAGGTATGGGCCGGGAGACACACGCTCCACGATGTCATAAAATTCCTCCGGCTTATGGCTGTGATCTTGTACGGGGAAAACCCCGACGTTTGGCTGGTTTTTTACCCTGACTGGTGCCTTGCCGCGGGTGGCAAGGATGCAGTGTTCAGTGCAGTTCCTCAGGTATACTCCAAGCCCAAGCCTGGGCTTGAACCATGTGAAAATGGAGCGTGGCTCAAATCCCCATGCTCGTAGCACCTTGAATCCTTCCTCCATCGTGGCATTGGTCACCCAGAGNCAGCAGNGGGCNTTCTNCNCNCAGAGACTGCCTATGGGCAATGCCCTGATCTGATCCATCGTCATGAGATTATAATGATTTATCGCTCCAAAGGTGCCGCGTTGTTGTGTCGGCCAGGCTGGATCAATTATCAACGTAGACGCGCCATTTGGCATTGTGCCCGGCATTATAGGGGTTTTTATCTTCATTGCATCAAAACTCATAGACTTTTTATTCTCCTCTTTGTATTCAAAAACCATGCAATTCCTCCTGACTATTTAATTTTTATAGCCACACCAATTTGACGGGCTGTCAAACTGGCGGGCGATTGGTGCGATTATAACGCTGTACTGCTAAAAACTGTGAAAATATGCAAGTTATGCTTACGCCGTGAGCATAACTTTTACTGTATAGACGCCGCACAGCCACGTCCATTGGCAGTATCTCAAATATCCTCATCCATGGCGTTTTCCCTGAACCCGTGCAGGCAGGCGGCGCTGAACATCTTGTTGAAAGCCACCATGCCATCATCGTCCAACAGGAGCCCCTCCTGGATCAGCTGGCGGAGGCGTTTGTTTTCTTCCTGCAGTTTTACCAGCCTGNCNGAATANANAGAAACCGNCTCGGCANGCNTTAACAGCAGNAAAGCCATCAGCAGAAGCACAAAAATCAGCACGACGATAAATGTGTATTCATCCATTCCAGCTACCTCCTTTCCATCATCTGCTGTAGGCTCTTCCTGGCGTACAGTGCCAGTATGGCCTCATAATACTCGCGCCCCAGCGGTGCCGCCTCGGAGAATTTGGATGCCATGAATGCCAGCCCGCCAGTGTTCTCCATGATGGATTTAGCAAACAATACATCCCGGCGGTTCTGGAGTATTGACAGTGCAGCAGACTCCGCAAAATCATCCGGATGTACATACTCCCCTGTTTCTGCCGGGATAAGGCTTACAATGTCCTCCGGCGGGATATCATAAGTGTTGTAAGCAAAATTTCTGTTACTGGTTCTTTGTTTTCNNATTGTGAANACCTNNTTTTNTTTTTTAGAGGGCTGTTTTATCCCTNTACATATAGAAAGGACGCTTTTTTGCCTTTTGAGTAGTGAAAACAAATTTTTCCTAAAAAACAAGCCTGCACTGCACAGGAGAATGTGCAGAACAGGCTTGTTTTTACCAAGGTCGCTTGGCAGATTATTCTTTGTATATAATGATTTTTACAGTATCATAGTTCGTCACTTGACCAATGCTGACTCTTGCCGTGGCGAGGGCTTCATTGTAGCCGGAAAACAAGCCACGGTCAACAACCTCTGCTCTAAAAGTTATTGTTGCGCTGGCTTTTGGATTAAAATCACCAATGTCGAGACCATCAGGAAGAAATAAACTGTCATAATCATAGTCATATCGCCTATTACCAAAAATCGGACATGGGAGAATATTTAAGCGAGCGCTTCTCGGAATGTAACGGAGAGATTCGGGCAGGTCGATGCTTATCGTCACATTTTCCTGTGGCTCTTTTGCGTTGCTGCTGTTCTTATATCCAATCTGAAAATAGACTGTATCCCAAATGTCCGCTTCGACCGTATCCTGCCATCCATCAGGCCCGCAGTTGTCCCCCCTGAACTTAATGATAAAATTATTATCAAATACCACTTTTACTTTAAGAAGAATGTCGCTCTCGTAGCCATCACCTCCCGGAATTTCCCCATCGCAGTAGTCATAGCCTATTAAAGCTCCTTCAGAACCTTCTGTTCTCTGACCCAGGGAATAGCCATTCCGCCCGATTCCAGCATTATATAGCGTAGCCGGCTCAAGACAGATCAGCTTAAAAGGCGTATGCGCATTATAAAACGTGACACTGTCCCAATATTCACTGGGTCTCGCATTATCGGAACTGATAATCCCGCGTACCTGTACCTCTTTTGACGGGATGCCCGGTATGCGGATCTTGACGCGACAGTGTTTTGCAACGGCATCATAACCATTGGGGTTATCGTTATGTATAAAAACGTTGATTAGATATTCAGCTCCATCTTCGGCCTTTATGAACCCAAACCGCCATCTTGTATTCTCGCCCTCAATTTTGGCTGCTGATACAAATCTTTTCTCATTGCCCTTGTAGCCCCAAATGTAAGAACCGTCCGAAATTGAATTAAATACAATCCGCTTTCCAAGAACGCCATCCTTGATTTGCTGGACTGTATAACTTCGACGCGTTTTTGCATTGCTTTTTCTTGCGTAGGAAATATCAAGTGCTTTCACAGCAAGCAAGCCTAATGCTAGTATTGCAATTATCATTGCAATCATGATCACAACTCCAAAAGCGAAACCGTGTAAAAGATTCCCGATTACTGCCTTAATCCCCCCTTCTTGAAAAATGGAATAAAATGTCCAAATGAANNCGACAAGCCCTAAACAANATATNGGTATCATAANCCTTTTCCACCGTTNGTCAGNAGGAAAAAAAGTTGTCGAAGGGGGAGCCTCATCTTCCGGATCGTCCACAAAGGCATTATAGAGTTCTTCTGCATATTGCATTATATCCTCTTCAGGGAATAACGTAGAGTCCTGCAAGGATTGCTCCTCAGATAATTCCTCTATATCTTCCGGGCTGCCTGGCGACGGCTCGGACACCAGCCCGTCATCTGAAAAAGCTTCCGGCTCATACTCGACAATTTCATCACTTGGGTTTATTGAATCGTTATCTGTGGTTTGTTCGGTATCAGCTAATAGGGGTTCCTCCGTCGGTCTTTCATCCCTGATATTGAGCAACAAAGGAAGTTCCTCGTCCGGGATATAATCTTTATGAGAGGATGGGTTATACTTTTGTATGGCTTTTTCTAAGAAGTCTCCATTGTTTCTCCTGTGATATAGCCACTCGGCAAGTCCGCCAGATTTTCCAAACTCACCTATACAGCGTCCTGTCGCTGTTCCAAGTGTACCAACGATTTTTGAAACTAATTTCTTCTTTTCAGCATCTTCATATGAATTGCAATCTTCACGTTTTATTGAAATATAGCTGCTTTCTCTTAAAAACTTTTTCCGACGCTCCGTAACAGCAGCACTACAATCATCCCCTCCACTCAGTTTGCGGTGATTGCTATACCCACATAGCAGTCCCCAATCTGCCAATACATAATCCCTTTTAATTGTTTTCGAGTATTTTTTTTCCACAGCATAGATGAGCAATGCCTCCACATCTGCATGACTCATATCATTTGGGAGCCCTAGGCACTGATATATCGCATCGATACGTTCAGGGTATATTTTGCTCCTTAGGTCACGCATTTCTTTTTTTAGCTCCTCAATTCTTTCCTGATCTTCTGCATTTTTCAGATAGGCCACCTCCCCTCTGTTCAAGAGTAGCATACCATAAAATATGACATCTAACAAATGGCAAAAGCCGCAGGTTGCCCTGCGGCTTAAATTTCTACCATGAGCACTCAGTTACTTCGNNAAAATCACTGTATATTTCGTGCCGGTTGTCTTCGTCCTCTACTGGCTTTAAGAACTCAATGGTTCTGTAGCCATTCGCATTCAGTTCAGTCACCTCAATCGGATCGTATCCATTTGTTCGTACGAGCGTAGTGGATACACCGGAACCATCAGGAAGCGGTACCTCAAAACACATGGTCATATCGTCTGTTTTCCATTTTTCGTCTATTGACAGCGTCATCTCCATTGTAGCGGTACTCGGTATCGCGTCTGCCTCATCATATCTATCTTTGGCATAAAGGCTCTCTTTCTGATCCTGCAAGGTATCATTTATGAAGTCAATGTAGATGCCAGACGAATAAACATGCACTCTGCTCAGCCTCCATGATGTCGTTTCTCCTTGGAGGATTTGTGGCAATAGTCTTTCGAACTCGGGATTAAGAACTCCGGCACAATCGCCGTCTTCGATCCTGAAAAGATCTGTCACATCCCTCTTTGCTCCTTTAGACCACTCCACCGTCATCCTGATATTAGTATCAGGTACATTCTCACAGCTATGATAATTATGCCCGGCTCCGTTTGTAATGGTATAGCCTTCCGTCAGCTTCATTGTATAGCTCATTGTTCTCATATTCATGTCCCCCTTGATTTTTGATCTGGATTATTGTGTCATCGCCCGTCCTGCGAGAGGAAAAGCGAATTCCACAATAATCCGGGGAACAGATATGAATAGTAGATTTTCAAGGTACATAAACAAGTTAATTTATGCTAACCATTGTAGCACACATGTTCGGTTTTGTCAATACTTTTAATGCTTATTCGGCATATTATCAATCATATATCGTTATAAAACAAATATTTTTGTCCGTCGACATTCGCCGACGTCTGCCGAAATTGCAGAAAAATCCCCCTATTTTACAATAAAAACACCAGCAAGAAATAGCAAGGCACAACCCCTACACAGAGTTGCAGAAAGCGGGGTGAACATTTTCATTGGNANTCNAAGTNTGTGCCTGCTAAGACACTGNGAAANCANTAANAAATTCATACCAGGCCACATGTGCGCAGNGAGGCGGGATACGACATACCACATTCTTATGACCGTGATAAGGCGGTTATGGGAAGTGGGGTGTAAGTACCCTTGTTTCCTGCGCATCTTTTTGCCGTTTTGGGTACTTCGATCAGCCTGATTCCGGGCATCCTGCCGTCACTGCCTCTCTGGCCGGAAAGAGAGGCAAGAATGTCAAGTTACAACGATTACATGGAACTGAAAAAACAACTTTCCGAGTATTCATCGCTGGGGATCATGACTCCTGAAATTAAGCGGTTATACTGGCGCAATCTAAAATCTTTAGAGAGAGGTTCCCGGTGCCACATGGAAAATGGTGCTCGATGCACAGCAAACTGCCGTAACTGCCCCAAACAGCGTGAGAACACCCCCCTTTCCCTTGATGCCCTCACGGAAACAGGCATGGAAGCCGCCGATGTGTTCTCTCTGGAAAATCATATCGTGGAGATGGAATTGTCAGAAGCTCTTTCTGATGCCATCAACTCCCTGAGCGAAAAGAATCAGACCATTATCCTCTTGTTCAGCAAAGGCGTGACCGAACGGGCCATCGCGGCGGAAATCGGCATGAGCCAGAAAGGAGTTGATAACCGGATACACAAAATTATTGATATATTGAAAGAAGACCTAAAAGACTTCTTCTAAGGTTAGTGCCGCCGGTCAAATACTGGCGGCACCACTTTATCAATCTGTCTTTCCCGTCTTCATACACTCCCTCAGATAACTTTTCTGGTAATCAAGGACTACGCGCCCACCCCAGAACAGCTTGCCACGGCAGATTAGCCAAGCTAATCTTGTTTATTCCCTGCGCCCATACCTTCAATATGCGACACATTGCAACATGGTGTAGGCTTCAAAACAGCCGCATCTCCAGATACGCCCTGTCCAGATCGTCCTGCGCCACACCGAGATAGCGTTTCGTAACCTCATAGCTGCTGTGGTTATAAATTTCTGTAATTATTATGGGTGACACGCTGCCGCTTGTCCACGCATGATACCCCCAAGTTTTTCTGAGGCTATGACAGCCGAGGTTGCCATCCAGCCCTAATGCTTCGGCTGCGTCCTGTATGAGCCGCCAAGCCTGCACCCGGCTGATCGGCTGCGCATTTTTACGGTTGTTTACAAAAACAAAATCGCTGTGGCTGTGTGGATAGTACAGCCGCAGCGCATCAATGGCCTGTTCGTTTAGGGCAATCAGTTTTGCCTTGCCGGTTTTTTGTTCTGTAATTTTGATGTGCACTTTGAAGCGATCCCGCTCCGTGTCATAAATCTCTGACCAGCGGATTCCTAATAAGTCGCTGATTCGTAACGCCGTACACGTACCAAGCACTACCAACGTATAATTCCTAAATTCCCCTTTCTTCAAAAAATAATCCGCTAAAGCGTGGAGCTGGGACTGGTCTCGTATTGGTTCAGTTGTTGCCATAATACGTTCCCTCCTAATCTGTTTTTACGATAAGTATAAAACTCATAGATTAGGATGTAACAAACTTTGAAGTCTGTTTTATTTTAGCATATTTTTCCCATTCATTCAAGGCTCATAAAGGGTACTTTGAGGCTCTTTTCAGGCATTACCTAAACACCCTGTCCACTTTCGGCAAGCGTTTTAGTGCCAATTACCCCTGTTGGGCATAAAAAATCTGCCAAAAGAAGTAATAATTTTCAAAAAATGTTACATCCGATCCGTTAGGGCGGTTTTTGACAAGTAAAATAAATACAATGGGGAGGAAAAGTGAAGAATGAAGAGAAAAATTGTTACGGTTTTGTTGGCTGTTGGCTTGGTGGCCGGATTATGCGGATGCGGAGGGAGTGGTAGTTCGAGTGCGGCTCCGCCGCCAGCGGAAGTAGAAAGCGCTTCAGTTGCAACCGTAGACGAGGTGGCGNCCGAAGAGTATGATGCGGAGAAGCTGNTGAATATGTGGGNATCGTTCGTNATNACAGAGGAGGAGATTGAAGACAAGGTCGCTGCCGGCGAGATAAACCACGAAGTCTACGAGGAGTTTTTGACCCTCGTGTCGGGTAGCTCAGAACTCGACACTGACCAGTCAGAAACAGTTCCCGAGAACAATGCAAGCAGCTCCGATATTGACACGTCATCACTCTTGACTACACATATGATAGAGTATGAAGATCAGGACGGCTACAAGATGCGCGAAACCATCCAGCTGAGTCCGATTTTCAGGGAGGATGATATGGAAACCGCGTACGCACTGTGGGGAGCGCTCGGTAATGATGTTGCGTCTTTTCCGAGTGAAGAGAAGATTTACGATAGCAGCTATTTGATACGGAGTTCCCGCGACCAGGACAGTTGCGATAAACTGGAGTATATCATTGGGACGTTTGCGAATTNAGAACCTGACCGATGGGTTTTCTATTACTCCTGATAACCCACGAGAGTACTTCGGGAGGCTCCAGGGCGAGTATATTCTCTCATCGGATGAGAGATCCGACGATGACGATGGGAATGCTGCCAATTTTATCAATGTACGCTCTGTATCTATGGTGATGTATAACAACGGCCCGACCTATTATGGTGAAGGACGATTTGCTATACTGAGTAACCCTAAAATGACTTCTGATGCTTGGGGGCCAGTCTGCTTCGTGATTGCTGTACCAAATGGTGCCACCCCGAATCGTCCAAACGGTTATCGCTACGATAAGGCGTGGATAGAATTCGGCCAAAAATCNTATGGTGACGCAGGGTATGACGTATNTAGATTAGAGTATTATGAATAGGGAGGTTGATTGATATGATAGCNAAAGCAGGTTATGAAGNCAAAAGAGACATGTCAATTTTCTGGAGNGAAAAGCTCAAATGCGGGCAAATTCCAGAGCCTGAACACGTATACGTGCCGGTCGAGGAGTGCTATGATATGCATGCGCCGAAGAATAACTTACGGGAGTTTTTCGGACGACACAGATGTCCAGCCTGCGGGAAGCCATACTTCTTCTTGGAATCGGCATTTGATTGTCATCCAGAGGCATCGGCGTATGAAGTCTGGGAGAAATTTGCGCACAGTGGGCCGGTCGGTTCGGCATCACCGGCGGAAGCAATTCAGACGGCTGTCTACGGTAGTGGGCCTTTCGGCCTGTAGAAACCTAATAGGGGGTGGCGTCTAAGCGCTAAATCAGGTAATTGGNCTCGAAGNAGANATCAGNAGNCGTATCACTATCACNGCCCAGCGCAAACNTGCGCTTTTCACTCGTCGCTTTGAGCCAAACGGAATTTCAGTTATTTCCGTCGCTCACCCCCCTCCATAAAAATATACCCCTGGTGACAGGGGTTATTTTGTCGCTTATATTTGTATTCGCGTCCGATGCAAAACATTCTCTACCCATTGCGTAAAATGAGTAAATAAAGTATAATGCGGTAAAACGAGTTGTAGCAAGTAAAACAAGGTAAATCAAGTTGAATAACGTAAAACAAGTAAAATGTCAAAACAGGCTATTTGCCTGACGTGATGACACA
>WFLX010247494.1_pt1 | contig 11393 bp, 11 predicted proteins | sample 4967041 | NCBI WGS metagenome assembly WFLX01 (sample SAMN12857096, study PRJNA449069) | gut metagenome | isolation source: stool from male and female vole | host: Microtus ochrogaster | place: USA:Florida | collected 2017 | reverse complement strand
ACAACCCGGAAGGGGGAGACAAATCAAGAGTGTTAAACGACCTCCGCGAGGATACACGTGGCAAAGTCGACCTTGATCCGGCCACCTAGGAATGGCATGGTTTTCAGGATATCACTCGTGTAAAAGAGAAGAAAACTAAAAAGAAAAAGAAAAGCGGATTGTTCTGATGGGCCCATCGATTGTACAGGGAGGTCATAAACTACATGGCACCATTGATATACAGAGAGCGAAGAATGAGGCTTTGGAGGTGATATGTGCGGTATTGCTGACAGATGAGAAGGTGACTATCGCCAATTTGCCTGATATTTTGGATGTTCGAAATTTAGTTGTGTTGCTACATGATATGGGTGTCAAAATCAATTATGTAGATGCTCATACATGTGAATTTCAGGCAGACGAAATAAATATCGACTACATTCAGACAGAAGCATTTCGTAACAGAGCCTCTTCCCTGCGCGGTTCTGTTATGATAATCGGTCCGCTTCTTGCAAGATTTGGAACAGCGATATTGCCAAAACCCGGTGGTGATAAGATAGGCAGAAGGCGTCTGGACACCCATTTCATAGGTCTTATGAAATTAGGTGCCGAGTTTAATTATAACAGCGAGCAGCGTATCTATCGTATCACAAGCGACGGTCGTTTGAAAGGTTGCTATATGCTGCTTGACGAGGCATCAATTACAGGTACTGCCAACCTTATTATGGCCGCAGTGCTTGCCGAGGGTGAAACTACAATATATAATGCAGCATGCGAACCATATATCCAGCAATTGTGTCGTTTGCTTGTGAATATGGGGGCGAATATAGAGGGTATAGGTAGCAATCTACTACATATTAAAGGAGTGGAACGACTCCATTCAGCCTCCCACAAATGTCTTCCGGACATGATTGAGGTGGGCAGTTTTATCGGCATGGCTGCTATGACGGGGAGCGATGTCGTATTGAAAAATGCAGGAGTAAAACATCTCGGGATTATGCCCGATGCATTCTCCCGACTTGGTATCAACCTTGAGATAATAGGGGATGATATTCGTGTCAATCAACAAGAAATTTATGAATCCGAGACATTCATAGATGGCTCTATCATGAGTTTTGCAGATGCACCGTGGCCGGGACTTTCCCCTGACTTACTTAGTATTTTTCTTGTGGTGGCAACTCAGGCAAAAGGGAGTGTCCTTATTCATCAGAAGATGTTTGAANNTCGTCTTGTTCTTNGTGGATAAGCTCATAGATATGGGCGCAAGAATAATCTTGTGTGATCCTCATCGAGCAGCGGTGATAGGTAGTGGTAAATTCGGTTCTCTTCGCGCCACTAACATGGTCTCTCCGGATATCCGCGCCGGAATTGCCATGCTGATAGCAGCTCTCGGAGCAAGAGGCACGAGTCGCATCCAGAACATAGACCAGATAGACAGGGGATACGAGAATATAGAGAAGCGACTGAATTCGATAGGAGCCAAAATATTGAGGGAACAATAGAGATGATCAAGAACGAAGATATTATTGAGGTAGGAAAATTCTTCAAGGCGCATGGTCTGAAGGGGGAGATGAATGTCACCGTAGACTATGATCCGGAAATACTTGAAGAGGATTTTCCTCTGATTGTGGAAATGGATGGCATTTTTGTACCCTTTTATGCCGAAAGCGTACGGCCTAAGGGGAGTCAGTCGTCATTGGTAAAACTGAAGGGTGTGGATTCCAAAGAGGCGACTGTGCCTTTTGTCAACAGTCTTATATACATGCGTAGAGCTGATGTAGCCCGGTTCTTGGGAGTAGATGCGGCTGAACTTGAATATGACGAAGACTTTATCGGCTACACCCTTGTAGACACACAGCTCGGAGCGTTAGGCGTCATTCAAAACATGGATTACGCGACANAGAATATAGTCATGACTATATCCGTAGAGGCTGATGAAGAAGATAATGAAATAATGCTACCCTTCAGAGACAGCTTTATAGTTAGTATCGATGAAGAAAGTCAGACTCTTACTGTCGAGTTGCCGGAAAGTATCAAAGAGATCATTAAATTATCTTGAAATACGTTTATTTAAGGATTTAAACAATACAATTGCTAATAAATTAGCGGATTAAGCGTTCTTAAATTAGTAATTATACATTTAATAAGAAAGATATGNGNGATAATTTTNTATTCGATGAAGATAAAGCAGTGGNCTTCATACGTCAATATGTAGGAGAAAAAGTATCGGAACAATATTCTGATGATGAAATCCTATACATTATAGATACCATTTGGGATTATTACGAGAAAAAGGGATATCTTTCTCTTTCCTCGGTTGAAACTGATGATGACATACTCGATGAAGATGATCTGATCAATTATGTCAAGAAAGAGATAGCTCAAGACAAAGAATTGATAATGGATCCGGCAGACATCAGTAAAATCATAAAAGGAGAACTCGAATATGAAGAATCCCTTGAAGATTTTGTATAAGAAAGGTCGGAACACAATGCGGTGTTGGAATATTCTTGCCCTGACATCCGTAATACTTTTTTCGTCACACTCTTCTTGGGCTGCTGACAATCATGATAATCTCGATGATATGGATTTTATCGAGATGATTAACTCTGTTGAGACGGGTAAACAATCGGAACTTATTCAGCAATTTCAACAACTTGAAGCAAAAAACAGACTTCTAAACGGCAAGTATAGTCCGAAGGGTGAGTGCATTGTGGAGTCTTATAGAAATAAGGAGGTGCTCCTGATAACAATTCCCGCTCATTTGCTATTTGCTCCTAACAGCGTCGATCTAAAATCAGGTGCTGAAGATTATCTATCACCGATAAAAAGATACCTCAAGGAACCTGATATGTATCGAGTGCTCTTGGTGATGCACACTGATAATACCGGAAGTGAGATGTATAGAGAGCAACTTACCACCGACCGAGTTAATTCCGTTGCAGAATGGTTTGATGAGAGTGGAGCCAATACGGATTATCTCTTTTCATACGCCATGAGTGATGATATACCCCTTGTCTCCAACACTTCGATGGATAACAGAGATAAAAACAGAAGACTGGAAATATATCTGATGCCAGGCACGAAGATGATAGAACAGGCAAAAAAAGGCAGAATTTCATTCTAAGACCCTCAAGCAGTGACTATGCAAAAAACAAACGAAGAGACGCTCGCTACTCCATATTATATAGTTTATGAAGATAAGTTGCGCGACAATATGCGCAAACTCAAGGAGGTGGAAAGTCGTGCAGGAGTGAAGATTATTATGGCCTTTAAGGCAAACGCTCTATGGAAAACGTTTCCTATCATTTCTGAATATTTTAAGGCATCGACAGCAAGTTCTCTCAATGAGATGAAATTGTCTCTTGACTATCTCGGAGAGGACGTGCACGCTTATTGTCCGGTGTATACAGACTCCTCATTTCCACAATTTTTAAAAGGTTGCTCACATATCACTTTTAATTCTTTGGCTCAATTTAACAAGTATTATCCTCTGATAAAGCAGCATAACGAGTCATTATCCGACACCTCCCGTAAGGTCAGTGCCGGATTGCGTATCAATCCTCGCTGCAGCGTAATAGAGACGGATATCTATAACCCGATGCTTCCGGGGAGCCGATTTGGAGTTGAGGCAGAAGAAATAGGGGAACTTCCGGAAGGCTTGGAGGGATTTCATTTTCATGCTCTTTGTGAGTCGGACAGTCATGATCTTGAAAAGGTTTTGAATGTTGTTGAAGAAAAGTACGGAAAATGGCTCGATAAGATTAAATGGCTGAATATGGGAGGTGGTCATCTCATCACCCGCAAGGATTATGACACTGAACATTTGATAGGTTTATTAAAAGCCTTTAAAGAGAGACATCCCGGACTTGAGATTATCATGGAACCCGGCAGCGCTTTTACATGGCAGACCGGCGACCTTGTGACGGAGGTGTTGGATGTCGTGGAAAATAGCGGCATCAAGACTGCAATTATTGATGCCTCTTTCGCTTGCCACATGCCTGACTGCCTTGAGATGCCTTATAAGCCTGTAATTGCCGAAGCATTGAGTGATGAACAGACTGACGGATACTCCTACAGATTAGGCGGCAACTCATGTCCTAGCGGTGACTACGTCGGTGNTTGGCGTTTTGANAAACCGCTAAAAGTCGGAGACAGACTTAGACTGATGGATATGAACCATTATACTACGGTGAAAACCAATATGTTTAATGGCATACAGCATCCCTCAATATGGCTCTCAACCACCGACGGTGAATTGAAACTGTTACGCGAATATACGTATGACGATTATCGTCAGCGAATGGACTGAGTATTTTTCAGCAAATCGATTAACGATGAANATGAAATTTTTCAAAGGATACATCCCATCCATAATATCTTTGACATTAGCAGGCACTTGTGCATTGCAATGTTGGAGTTGGGGACAGAAAGGACATGATACCATAGCCTTTATAGCTGAAGGCCATCTTACGCCAACTGCTAAAAGTGTGGTAGATTCCCTTTTTGACGGACGTTCACTCGTCTATTGGGCCAACTGGCTTGATAATGCCTCTCACACTCCTGACTATGAGTATTCCATCACATGGCATTATAAAAATGTAGATGAAGGTAAGACATTTGACAATATGCCATTGGAGAAAGCCGGAGATGTCGTCACTGCCATCATTTCACAACAGGAAGTGCTGGCCGACACGACAAGGAGCAAAGAGGAGAGAGCTCTCGCGCTTAAGATGGTGACTCATCTCTACGGCGACTTGCATCAACCGATGCACCTGGGTAGAAAGACTGACCGAGGAGGTAACAGACACTATATAAAATTTTTCAAATCTGCTACCAATCTGCATTCGGTGTGGGACACAAAAGTGCCGGAGGCTGCTCATAAATGGAGTCATACGGAGTGGAAACGCGAGATAGACCGTGCCACCCCTGAGGAAATAGCAACCATACTTGCACCCGGCACCCCCGATGCCTACGCGAGAGAGAGCTATGAGATCGCGAAACTTATCTATGATTCTACTCCTGTGGATTATAACGTGGAATATACATATATAGCAGACTGGACTCCCATCATTGAGCAGCAGTTCTTAAGAGGAGGTCTTCGCCTTGCAGATGCGTTAAATTCACTACTTGATCCGGAATATAATAGTGGAAAATAAAGAAGAGAAGCAGCCGGAGGGTATGCCACCATTGAATCTTCCTCCGGTGAATTTGAGATTGATACGTGAAGGCCGACAAATTAAGGTGTATGATGTACTCCGTGACAAGTATATCGTTCTGACCCCGGAAGAATATGTAAGACAGCATTTTGTCCATTGGATGATGAATACTCTTCATTATCCGGCCTCATTGATGGCCAACGAAGTTGGTATCGAAGTAAATGACTGTAAGAGAAGATGCGATACGGTAGTCTACAACCCGGACGGTTCGTTGCTGTGTATTGTGGAATATAAAGCACCCAATGTGAAGATTACACAGAGTGTTTTTGACCAGATTGTAAGATATAATATGACTCTTAAGGCTAAATATCTTATAGTTTCGAATGGCTACAACCACTATTGTTGTGCTATAGATTATGTCCATAATACGTATCATTTTATCCCCACCATTCCCGATTATCGCGGTTTGAACAACGTATTTTCTGATAACTGATAAGATGGATGATAATATCAATTACAATTATCTTGATTTTCTGAATAAGCAGCAGCGTGATGCTGTGGTATACAAAGATGGCCCTTCACTGGTGATAGCCGGTGCGGGGTCAGGAAAGACGCGCGTCCTTACTTACAAAATTGTGGATTTAATTCGGAATGGTTACGAGCCTTACCGTATATTAGCCTTGACCTTTACGAATAAGGCTGCTCGTGAAATGAAAGAGCGCATCACAAGTATCGTGGGTGAGAAAGTAGCCTCACGCTTGTGGATGGGTACCTTTCATTCCATTTTTCTGCGTATTCTTCGTCGCCATGCTGATTTATTGGGTTTTAAATCTAATTTCACCATCTATGATGCTTCCGATTCTAAATCTTTAATCAAGATGATTATTAAAGACTTGGGATTGGACGAGAAGGTTTACAAGCCCGGTACGATTGCTTCCCGCATCTCCAATGCAAAGAATGCTCTTCAGGATGCCGCTACCTATTGCAGGGATGAGGACAACCTTAGTGCTGACAAACGCGCAAAGATACCTATGACAGGACGTATCTTTACTATTTATGAGGAGAGATGCCGACTGAGCGGCGCAATGGATTTTGATGATATTCTCTTTTACATGAATGTTTTGCTCCGTGATAACCCGGACGTATTGAGACATTATCAGGATTTTTTCAGATATATCCTTGTGGATGAGTATCAGGACACAAATTTTGCGCAACATCTCATAATATCACAATTGGCCGGAGAGAAGAGAAACCTTTGTGTTGTGGGCGACGACGCTCAAAGCATATATTCATTCCGTGGCGCCAATATTTCCAATATCCTGAATATGAAAAGAAAATTTCGGGGGCTTAGGATTTTCAGCTTTGAAAGAAATTATCGCTCCACACAGAATATCATCAATGCCGCCGGTTCGCTGATAGCCAAGAATACACGTCAAATGCCCAAGAACGTTTATTCGGAAAATGAGGTAGGCGAACCCGTGACCGTAATGTCTACCTATTCAGATATCGAAGAGGCATATCTTGTGGCCAATATGATCACACAGACCAAATATTCCTCCCATGACGGGTATGATGAATTTGCTATTTTATATCGTACTAATGCTCAAAGCCGTGTGCTTGAGGAGTCTCTTCGCAAGCGAAATATTCCTTATAGAATTTATGGCGGATTATCATTCTATCAGCGCAAGGAGATTAAAGACGCCATCTGCTACTTCCGAATGGCTGTAAATCCGGATGATGATGAGGCTTTGAGACGCATTATCAATTATCCGGCACGAGGAATAGGGGAGACCACGCTTAAGAAATTACAGAGCGCTGCCAACGAATATCACTCAAGCATTTGGGGCATACTTTGCGAACCTGATAAATATAATCTTAATGTAAACAAGGGGACGCTTAAGAAACTCTCCGACTTCAAGGATATGATTCAGGAATTTGTAGACGCTGTTCAGGCCGGAGAGACGGCCTGGGAGGTGGGTCAACTCGTATTTAACCGCTCCGGCCTTCTTACCGTATTTATGCACGACAATACCCCTGAGAGTATCTCCCGCTCGGAAAACTTGTCGGAATTGCTCTCAGGATTAAAATACTTTGTGGAGTCGCGTACGGAAGAAGGAGAAGAGGATGTGAGCATGACGGCATTCCTGAATGAGGTGTCGCTATCCACAGACCAGGATGAAAGTGATGACGCAGATGAGCAGAAAGTGACTCTGATGACAGTGCATGCTGCAAAAGGTCTGGAATTTAAACATATCTTTATAGTAGGTGTGGAAGAAGAACTATTTCCGGCTGCCATGAGCATGACGTCCATGCAACAAGTAGAGGAGGAGCGAAGGCTCTTATACGTAGCTATCACGCGAGCGAAGACAACGTGCTTCTTGACATACGCGTCATCAAGGTTTAGGAACGGACAAACGGTTATGACCCGACCTTCGCGATTTATAAATGACATTGATACCCGATACTTAAAAATGAGAACTTCGGGAGATATCGCGTCATTTAACTCACATACCGGCCCCTCTTTCACAAATCCTCGTTCAAACTATCATTCCAACAGTGGAAGTTTTTCGAAGGGCAACAAGATAAAACTTGAAAACTTCAGTAATTCAGCAGCAGCCGATGTTCAGACTCTTGAGCAAACCGCAGACGGGTCATTGCGCACCGGATCTATCGTGGAACACTCCATTTTTGGTAAAGGCACTGTAAAAACGATTGAAAACGTATCCGGAAATGAGGTATTAATCGTAGACTTTGATGTGGTAGGTAAGAAAAAACTTCTGAGAAAATTTGCCAAAATAGATATTATCGAAAGATAATGGGGTAATATACAAAATAGATATTATCGAAAGATAGTAAGTATATATATCTATCTGCAATAACTTGGAGTCTTACGTCAAAATTTGTTGGCCGGCGGAAGTCTTTCGCCGGTTCAGCCAAATGATTAATAGGGCGAAAAATGAATAGTATGCTATAACTCCCCACAAAGGCATATTGACCTGAATGGAATCCCCTGAAAGGACTTCAAGCAGGCTGAATAACAGTTGAGTAGGGTAATCTATTATACCTATTAAAATGTGATCAATCGCATTAGGGATAGGCATGAGTGCATTTATCAGCAGATAACTCCCGACGAGCATAACGTATATCGGAAGCAGAGGAACCACTAAAAGATTGGCTATCAGAAAATGGACGGGGATGAGATTGAAAAAGTAAGCCGATAGCATCCATGTGGCTGCAGTCGCTACAAGCGTGGCGAGAATAAAGGATGACAACTTATATGTCTTACGATGCTCAGCAATATCTATGACATTAAGGTGAGGCACCAAAAGCACAATACCGGTGACCGCCGTGAAACTGAGCCAGAGACCTATACTAAATAATGAATGAGGATCGCAAATCAGTATCAATGACACCGCAAGACAAACACTTGAAAAGGGGGAACGATTTCTGCCCGAAACGAGAGCAATCATCAGAAAAGTCACCATGATGGCAGCTCTTACGGCAGAATATGATAGACCCGTGATTATTACATATACCCAAATTATAGAAGCGCATAGAATATACCTTAGTCTANTTCCACCTCGCAAANTATTGATTGGTGCGGTGAGAAACAGGAGANTNCTGCATATGATACNCACNTGNATACCGCTCACAGCAAGANCGTGGGNAAGTCCGGCATCTGCGAATTTAGCTTTATCCTCCGAAGACAACGACCGCTTGTTTCCAAATATTACTGCTTTAATAAAATCTTTTGTTGATGATTTCAGGGATGTCCTGTCTACGCTCGAACATAGCCACTCATTAATTTGAGATGCAATTGTAAGAATTGATTTTGACTGTCCCGTTACTTTGGGAATTGTTTGAAATTCAAAGCAATAAAATACCGGTTGTCTTGCAGCTTCATAGCAAAACTCTGCTTCAGAATCAAAATACTCTCTATCTTCACTGTATTGAAGAGTAACAGGAGTAATTATGATATCTCCTTGATGAAGTTTCTTTTCAGGGGATGAATAGAGCAGCAATTCAATATTCTCACAATATAATCTGTCGTCATTCCAATCAATCTGAGTAACATTTACGGAAGATCTTTCTCCGGATGTCAGGGTGCCGGTTTCTTTGACTACACCTTTGATTACGACATTCTTTCCATTCAGCGCATTTGCCAAGGAATAGGTGTCTTCATACTCCGTACTGCCGCTTGATATAACCGGATTATATAAGTAGGCAGATAAATTAGCTATTGCGAAAAATATTAACGGTCCTGTAAGAAATCTCAATTTATGCAGCCATCCAATTGTCAGAAATGTCGCTGTAAGCGCAATTATAGTGCCATAAAAGGAATCTGTCAAGTTACCACATAATATTCCCGCTATGGCAGAAACAAGAAGAGGTAAAGAATGACGCAGAGCCGCTTTCATCTATTCCAGAATTCCCATGCCAACAAGGCTTGATTATGAAGCATCTGAAGACCGTTGCTTGTCTGAGCACTATTTTCGGCGCAACGTCTCATAAACATTGTCTCTTCCGGATTATAGATTGCATCAAAACAATAATGTTCAGGGGTAATATATTGATAAGGAATCTCCGGAGCTTTATTGACATCCGGATACATCCCCAAAGGGGTGGTATTGACAATAATTAAATTTTGCTTTATTATATCCTCAGTTAAATTTTGATATGTGATGACATCGTGGCGTTTTGCATTATCAGTTCTTGACACTAATTTAACGGCCACCCCGACTTTATTCAAAGCATATTTAACGGCCTTGGAAGCCCCACCCGTTCCAAGTACCAACGCTTTCGGTCGTCCTATTACAGCATCCCCCACTGCTAATGCAAAGCCGGGCGCATCCGTATTTGTACCGAATAAAGATATTTCATCATTTTCCGAACGAATTACCTTTATCGTATTAACAGCCCCAATTGCTTCAGCCTCAGGAGTCAGATAGTCACAAAGTCGAAAAGCGTCTTCTTTGTAAGGGATAGTGACGTTAAGGCCTACAATATCAGGATGTTGCTTCAGATAGGGGAGAAGAAGATTAAAATCGGAAAGTTCCACCAGGGAATAATGAGAGGGAATTCCCTCTCTGTCAAACTTTTCATTGAAAAATTTGGCAGAGAAGGAATGTCCGAGCTTCTTGCCTATAAGGGCGTACTTCATCGTTTCAAGAATATATTATAGCCTATAGGGCGTAATTCATCGTTTACCAGATTATGACGCGTTCTTCATTAGGGCGATACATTTTATCACCTTCTTTTATTCCGAAAGCGTCCATAAATTTATCAATATTTTTAAGTGTAACATTTACACGATTTACGCCGAGTGAATGGGAGTCAGTCTTGGTTAGGCGAGCCACTTCTTCATCTCGTATATTGTTAGCCCACAGGTTAGCGTAAGCGAGATAGAAACGCTGCTCGGGAGTAAATCCATCAATAATCTCCGGCTCACTATCGACAACAGCATTCTTATATGCGGTCATGGCTACTCTAAGTCCACCTTGGTCGGCAATATTTTCACCGAGGGTAAATTTACCGTTGGCCATTACTCCGGGCAATACTTCCACGGCATCAAATTGAGCTGCCAGAGCATCAGCAAGAATAGTGAACTGCTCGGCATCCGAAGGTTGCCACCAATCGCTAAGGTTTCCATCCTTATCGAATTTTCGGCCGCTGTCATCAAATCCGTGAGTCATTTCATGTCCGATTACTACTCCTATCGCACCATAATTCATGGCATCATCAGCATTCTTGTCAAAATAGGGAGCCTGGAGGATAGCAGCGGGGAAACAAATCTCATTGGTAGTCGGATTATAATAAGCATTGACAGTCTGAGGAGTCATAAGCCATTCCTCCTTATCCACCGGTTTGCCGAGGTCTTTGAAATTATCACGACGATACCATTTGGCAGCTGCCAAAACATTTTCCAAATAACTCTTAGAAGGATCAATCTCAATTTCTGAATAATCTTTCCATTTGTCGGGGTAACCGATTTTTACCTTAAATGTGGAAAGCTTTTCATGAGCCTTTTGCTTTGTTTCTTCCGACATCCAGCTCAAGGAGTCAATATGCTGTCCCAGGGCCTCCTTGAGATTATTGACCAAAGTAAGCATATACTGCTTGTTTTCTTCCGGGAAGTATTTTTCAACATACANTTGACCANTNGCTTCCACCAAACATNGANTTGNGTATTNCCATNGCTCTTTTCCAACGCGGTTNTTGCTNTTCTTTACCTTATAAGATTCCTTAGACAAAATCTTA
>WFLX010308205.1_pt1 | contig 11397 bp, 8 predicted proteins | sample 4967041 | NCBI WGS metagenome assembly WFLX01 (sample SAMN12857096, study PRJNA449069) | gut metagenome | isolation source: stool from male and female vole | host: Microtus ochrogaster | place: USA:Florida | collected 2017 | reverse complement strand
GGCCTTGAAGGCTTTGGCCTTGAAGGTCATGTTGCCGGTGGGGGTCAGCGGGGATGTGTATTCCTGACTGGCCTCGGTCGGATCAGTGCCGTCGGTGGTTATGCGGATAACAGCCCCTTCGGTGCTGCACAGAACGGCTACGCGTCCCTCTTCGTCTATTGTCATCTCGGGCTTGGCTACTTTGTGAGCTGCTGCCTTGAATTCATAGAGGGCTACGGGGGAGTCGTTCCAGTCGGCTCTTTGGGCTATGGCCTTTACGGTCACATCCTTCTCCTCCATTGACAGCGGGGCTGTATAGAGGGGAGAGGCGGCTGTCGGCTCTGAGCCGTCGAGGGTATAGCGGATTGTGTCCGTCTGGCGGTCGGCTGTGATGCTGACTGTGAGGCCCTCGTTGGTGATTGCGGGGGCCGGAGTCGTCAGGTCGCTGATGGTCAGGGTCACGGTCATGGAGGGGTACATGCCCGTCTTGAAGGCTTTCGCCTTGATGGTCATGTTGCCGGTGAGGGTTATCGGGGTCGTATATGCCTGGCTTGCCTCTGTGGGCTCTTTGCCGTCGAGGGTGTAGCGGATAACAGCCCCTTCGGTGCTGCACTGAACGGCTACGCGTCCGTCCTCCTGACGGATGATTCTCGGATTGTCGACCACATGTTCGTCGGCCTTGAATTCGAGGGTCTCTTCGTCGGAGTCGTGCCAGCCGTCGCGTACTGTCACGGCGCGCACGCGCAGCGACTGCTGCGGCAGGTCGAAGGGCCCGGCATAGAGCGTGGCGCGGCTGCGGTCGCGCGGGTCAGTGCCGTCGAGGGTGTAATAAATCGAATCGTTGGCACGGTCGGTGCCCATGACAATCCGGAAGCCCTGCAGTTCGATGCGCGGACGCGGAGCCTTGAACGAGTCGATGACCTTGCGGGCCGGTTCGCTCGGTTCGAAGTCGGCAGCGTAAGCGCGGGCCGTCACGGTCAGATTTCGCTCCACATCAAAGGGCAGCTCGTAGCGCGTGGCCGCCTCCTGCTCGGGCAACGAGCCGTCGAGGGTGTACCAAATCTCGGCTGACGGATTGGCGCAAGTGATTTCTACGCGCGCGCCCAAGCCGCTCTCCGACACATTGATAATAGGACTCGGGGTCATGTTGCCGGGCGTGTCATTGAGGCGCAGCTCAATCGAAGCGTCGGCGTTGTCGGCGTTGACGGGCGCGTTCACGAGCACGCCAAACCAGCGGCCCGGCGCGAGGTCAAGCTGTATGCCGGAGCGCAGCTCGGCCGCGCTGTACCAGCGGCCCGAGGCCGGGTCGGCCTCTGCGGCCACATACACATCCGCATCCTGCGACCCGCGCAGCCAGTAAGTGGCCTCCGCCGCCATGTCGATATAGAAGGCTGACAGGCCGTAGGCGGCCGGTTTGTCGAGCGCGAGCGTCGAGAACGGTCTCAGTTCGGCGGCATCCGCCTCCGGCCCTTCGCGGCGCACGGTCTCCTGCACCGGCGCGAGCCAGCGGCCATCGCGCGTCTGCATCTGGAGCATCACCTCCACCTCGGCCTCAGCCTCCACGGCCACTTTCGTGCCCTCAAAGAGGAGAGAAGCCGAAATATCCTCAAGCGCGGGGAGTCGCCACTCGGGAGCGGGGAGCACGTAGGCCTGCTGCTCCGCCCCGTCGGCGGGAGTGACTGCCTCGTAGCCTGCGTTATCGCCTACGCGGTAGCGGTATCCGGCGATTGACTTATGGTAGATGTCATCAAGGAGAATCATGGACTGGCTGAGGGTGCCCCGTCTGCCGCGCGAGGAGATAGTGCGGAAGTTGAGCAGGTGCAGCCCCCCTTTGAGTCCGTCGGTCGGGATGGTGAACACCTTTCCGGCAGTCTCGGGGGGAAGCATCACGGCTGACGAGTAGTTGTCGTCAAACCAGTACTCGATGCCTTGGATGTCCTGCTGTCCGGTCACGACAAACAGCTGCTGGAACAGCGGGCCGCCCCCTCCGGAGGTGTCGGAGCAGCGGATGAAGAGCGAGTGGAGCCCGGGGCGCAGATGGTCGATGGGAACATCGAAAGCGAGCGCGCCCTCGGAACTGTCAACCTTCTTGCGCGAGGCCACATCCTCGTCGAGCCAGTACTCGTAAGAGCCTAACTTCATCGAACCGACCGTCACGAAGAGCTGCTGGAACAGCGGCCCGGCGTTGCCGTTGGAATCGGCGCACCGCATGTAGAGCGTGTGCAGGCCCGGTTTGAGGTGGTCGAGCGACACATCGAAATTGACTGTCGGCGAGGACTCCTTGACCGCCACGCGGCTGCTATATTCCTCATCGAGCCAGTACTCGTAACCGCCGAAATCCATGTAGCCCGAAGTCACGAAGAGCTGCTGAAACATAGAGCCGCCGNGCCCTTCGGTGTCGGTNCACCGCAAGTNGANCGTATGNAGGCCCGNTTTGNGGNCCTTTATAGGCACGNCNAGCGAGATTGNGCCCGNATTATTGCGGGCGCTCTCGCGGNGGGCGTAGCTGTCATCAATCCAGTACTCGTAACCGNCGAGCNTCATCGAACCGANCGTCACGAAGAGCTGCTGNATCAGCNGNNCGCGCTTNCCTTCGGTGTAGGCGCGCGCGAAGAGCGTGTGCAGGCCGGGGGAGAGGTGGCCGATGGGGAGCGTGAACTCCGTCGAATCGGCCGCGGTCACGCCCGTCTGCAGCGCGGAGTCAGCGTCATCAATCCAGTACTCGTATGGCACACCGCCCGCCGCTCCCCGCGCCAAAGCGGGGAGCAGCGCTGCGACAANGGCCAACAGCACCGNAAGNTATCTGATACGTCTCANCGGAATCACTCNCCTCCGTTTTCGGGTTCATCCTCNGACGCGGTGGTCAGGCCGCCAATCTTGAGCTGCACCTTGAGCACGCCCGTAGCCTCATCCACCTGGATGTCCTTCTCAGCGATGAACGGCAGCGAAGGATTGAGCGAGAAGCCTAAGGCGCCGAGATGGCCCATAACTGTCCCATCGTTGCCGATACAATTATTTTCGAGTAAACCCTCTTTACAGAAAAACTTACTCCACCCATTATCCTCATTAAAAAGGAACATGTCATCAAAGAAAATGCAATTGAAATATGAGCCGTAGGTAATGGGTTTGTCCCCGAATCTTCGAAGAATTAGGCAATTATTGAAAACAGAAGCATTACTGTGTCTAAACTGTTGCCCCCCTCCATAAGCATAAAATATTGAATTGGTTCCAGCAAGATTAAAGTTATCTTTGGAGCTGTCTCCGTCATAGTTTATAATAGTACTATTGATAAACTGAATAGTTCCTGGGCTCCAAAAACTATTGCCACTACTGCAGGCTATATCGGAGAGATAGCAGTTTATGAATTTTATATTATTAGCTTCATAACCAAAGAAAACTTTCTCCTTGAAGGAACAACTCTGAAACATAATGTTTTTAATGGCATGATTGACCCCCATTTGATCGGATGCCTGATACCTTCCATTAATGGTAGAGTTACGTATGTGGAGACCATTTGTCGGTGTGGCTGAATACAGATCGCCGTCAATCAGTACACCGTCAAATAGTACATTATTCCATTGAGTTCCGGTTTCTTCTGGGGCAATCTCGACAAATCCATTAATTATAGAGTTGCTGCCGCATCCCATAATGGTTATGTCCTTGGTTACAGTAAAGTTGCCCGGAATGATGGATTCGGGCAGGAAGATGGTGTCGTTCTTCACGGCAGCGTCGAGGGCCTTGGCCATGTCGCCGGTGTCGTAGAAGGTGAGGGCGCCCCCGTGGGAGAGGACGACTTTCTGCGCGGCGGCGGGGATGGCGGCGCAGACGATGAGGAGGAGGAGAGGGAGGAGGAGGAGAGAGAGATGGGTGTAGATTCTCGATTTCATGATTTTTGTAGTTATTTTTTAGTTTTGGTATATGGTATTGGTTGGCGCGATGTATTGTGCCGTCAGGTAGGGGCGCGATATATCGCGCCCACCAATGGAGTGGTTTACACCAAAGGAATGGTTTACACGCGGTGGGCGCGATGTATCGCGCCCCTACCCCACGCGGGGCCCGTCAGCGGGGCAGGACGACGGTGGGGTTGTCGGACTCGCCGGGGCGCGCCCCGGCGGTGGTGAAGCGCAGCAGGTCGGAGGCCTGGTGCAGTTCGCCACCGACGAAGGCGTAGGCCCACACGTCATACTGCGTCATCCCTTCGAGGCCCGTCAGGTCGACACGCAAGCTGCCGTCGGCCAACGTGCCGGCCACGCGCCGCTCCGCGCCGCCGGAGGCGGGGCGGATGACGGCTCCGCACTCGGACGGCACGCCCGAAACGTGCACGCTCACCGACGACATAAACACCGCCGAGGTCTGCGTCCACCCCGATTCGAGCCAGGGCCGGCTGAAGGTCACAGCCGCCAACGGACCCGAGGGGGCCAGCGCATCCTGCGTGATGCGCACCGGTATCTCCGTGTTGTCGCGGTCGCGCACGCGGAACCGCACGACGGCCTCGCGCGTGTTGTACTCAGCCGTCGGCGCGATGCGCAGCGTCACCGCCGTACCCTGCGTCGGGGGGCCCGACACCGCGCTCGCCGTCAGCCACGGGGCCGCGACGGGCATCAGCAGTTCCCAGTCATTGGCCGGAGAGAAGACCTCGAAAGTGATCTCCCCTCCGTCGGTCGACACTGTGCGGTCGGTCGAGGGCATCACGTCAAACACCTCCGTAGAGGCTGACTGCGTCAGCTCGATATGGATGGGGGTGAAGCTCGAGGTAGGACTGGCGATTGTAACCAGGCCGCGTCGCCGTGACAGGGTGAGGTTGCGCGAAATCGTCACAGTAATCGAGGCCTTCTGCGCCTCGCCCGACACGGCGGGGCGGTAGGAGAGGGAGCCGTCGGAGAGGCGCTCCACAGCTTCGTCGGAGGAGGAGAGGGTCATCCAGTCGGGCATGTTGACCGAAGCCGTCCAGGCCTGGTCGGAGATTATCTCGAAGGTCTCGGTGCCTCCCGCCGAGACAAGTTCGGCGCGTGTCGCGTCGGGCACCTCCACATTCTGAAGGTCCTGCTCCACGCGGATTTCGAAGGAGGTGTCGGGCACCCGCTCATGGTTGATGTCGACGGCATAGATCACCACCGCGCATTTGCGCGTCGTGGTGGTGTTCTGGTTGGCGGCGATCTGGATGGTGAACTCGCCCGGGCCGACGATCACATCGTCGCCGCCGGGGAAGACCACCGAGCACCAGGCGCCGCTGCAGTCGTTAACCTCGACCGACCAGCGGGTGTTGCTCTCCACCGAGACGGTCGCCGAGGAACTCGGCGAACCGACCCTGAGCAGGTGGTCCGTGGCGAGCGCGGGGGCCCCCGGAGTGGAGGGGGTGATATAGAGGCGCGTGCCGTCGGAGGGCTGGAGGGTGTCGTTGAGGTTGTCGCTGCAGGATGCCGCTGCCATTGCTAACAGCAGGAGCATCAGGCTGACAAATTTGGCTCTAATCATTAGGGATTGGAATTATTGGAGTGATTGGAATTATTGGAGTTATCAGAGCTATCAGAGGGCTCAGAGTCATCAGAGGGCTCGGGGGCTGGCCGGGGGCTGCTGGCCGGGGGCTGCTGTTATCAGAGGGCTCAGAGTCAGAGCTATCAGAGGGCTCAGAGTCATCAGAGGACTCGGGGGGCTGGCCGGGGGCTGGCTGGCACTGCTGTCAGAGGGTGAGCCGGGCTTTTGAGTCCTTTGATTGCTCTGATAGCTCTGATAGCTCTGATTTCTCTGATTATTCTGATTTCTCTGATTATTCTGATTTCTCTGATTTCTCTGATTTAGAGGTTGACGGTAATCCCGGCGGAGGCCCGGAAGCCTCCGCGCGTGAGGCCTGCCTGGCGGCAGACCTCGGCGATCTGGTTCTTGTCGCCTACGGGGATGGCGTAGCCCGCTAAGACGTAGATGCCGAAGTGCGGCACCGGCTTATAGAGCAGGCGCAGCTCGATGGGGACGTTGTTGACGGTGTAGCCGTTGCCGGGGGCACCTTTGGCTATGAGCCGCTGCTGCATGAAGCCGGCGCGCGGCGTGAGGCCGAAGCGCTCGGCAAACCGCAGCTGGTAGCCGGCCATGACGTTCCACTCGTCCATGCGGTACTGCACCGACTGCGCGAAGATGTGGTCCTGTATGTTCTGCCAGTCCACCGCCTTCGTCTTGCCCAGGCCGAGCATGTAGCTCGCCGAGAGGTCGACGTTGGCTATGATGCCTCCGACGGTGAAGCTCACCCCGGGACGCGAGGCGTAGCTGAATCCGGCCGCCACGTAGCCCGTGCGTGAGGGCACATACTGTATCTTCTCGAGCACCACCGAATCACGCAAGGTCCGTCCCCGCTCTATGCGGAAACGGCGCGTCTGCGGGTAATAGCCCCGCTTGCGGTAAGTCAACTCATAGTCCTTGACGGGGAGCTGGAGGTAGCGCTCGGTGGTGAAGATAGTATCGCCCTGGAGGATGTCCACGCCGTGCATCGGCTCCGTGGCTATCTCCAGGTAGCCGATATGGGCCACGGGGGGAGTGGCCGTGTAGGTGCGGGTCTTGCCCGCATCCACACGGAAAGTGGTGGTCTGCGGAGTGTGGTCGGGGAGGCGCGACTCTATGATATATGTGCCTTCGCGCAGGTGGTCGGCGAAGCGGCCAACGCCTACGAGGTTGCCGCGAAACCACAGCTCGGCGGACGAGGGGACATCGACAACCACATCGCCGTAGTAGAGGTTCTCATCCTCCAGGGGGAGCGAGAACGTCTCCGGCCCTTCGGGCGACACCTGGATGGTGCCCTCATGCACGAGCGTGCCAAGGCGGGCGCGGACATCATGCTGGCCGTAGGGGATATACTCCGTCACGGGGGTGATGCCGATGGAATCGTTGTCGAGCCATATCACCGCATCGGCCGCATCGGCGGCGAGGGTGGCGAGCTTGCCCTCGGCCATGAGCGAGAGGGAGTAGACGGCCCCCTCCTCGATCGGCGAACCATAGATATAGCTGCGGTTGCCATACTTAGGGTGGGAGAAGGTGACCTTCTGCGAATTGCGGGGCACGTAGAGGAGGATTTCGCCGGGGGCGGCCTGGATGAGTCCGGTGACGAATCCTGCGCCGGAGCCTCCCACGCCGAGGTCGGCCGCCTTGAAGGGGGTGTAGATGCGGATGAGGGCCGCGCGGTGGCCGTCGTCGTCATAGCGCACGCCCTCGCCGACGCGGGCCGTCTGGTCGTTGGGCCGCGTCTGCCAGTCGCGCACCACGAGCGACTGCGCCCGGGTAGCCGGGGCGCAGAGCGCCGCGAGGAGCATCATCAGAAGCAAGTGGATGTTACGCATAGCTATTTCGGGTTGATTGATTGGCAAGGACAAGGGCGCCGCAGCTGTTCAGAAGCTGAGGTGCAAACGCACGCGAAGCGCGCAGCCCCGTGACGACTGTATGCGTCCGAGGCCGCGCGCTTCGCGTGGCAGAATATGTGTATATCCGCTAAATCACTGTTTATCAGTAATTTATATGGGGGGGGGTATTTGCAAGCTACGTTTCATGAGAGNAGGANGCTCAAATTCNAATAACGNGAGGGTTCTCCTCCNGTAACTNTAAAATTTTCCGTAAAGTTACAAATAATCTGCGNAATATGCAAATCGGCGTGTCTTCGAAAATCCNGANACCGTCAATAACTCGCCGAAACAGCCGATAACTCNCNAAAAATCGCCGATAACTTTTTATTTTTAATCAGGTAAATTTACTCAGAAGATTGCTTATCACTAAATGTATCACCGGAGCATGGTCGGTACGATAGAACACCCGTGCGAAGGTCTCGTACCCTTCGGGGCCGACCAGTATATCCTTTGAGTCGATGCCCTTTTCCCGAAGTTCCGGCATATTTCTCTCAACGAAAAATTCAAACAGTTTCCATCGGTATTGCTCTGACCTTAAGTCCGGGTGATTCGTGCCAAGAGCATCTGTGGAACAGATGAATGAAAAAAACGGCATCGGGATGCGCCCCGAATTGCTCTTTCAGCCATTCGCACATTGCGAAAAAGGCTTTCAGGCGCAGCGGCCTGTCAAGATGCAGCTTCTCAATTGAAATGTCGGCAATATCCAGTCGGGCAAATTCCTCCGGGATTTGGAAAGTGGAAGTTTTGTCGCTGTCATCATAAAAATTGAGGACAACCACTAAATGATTGCCCTCATTATCGGGGATTAGAGTTTTGACGGGTGCCATTAACCGTTGAGTGCTGTGCGGTAGGTGTCACATATTTTTTTCATGCGCTCCTTTTTCTGCTGCTGCGCTTTCTCTATGAAAGCGACCAGCTCCCTGGAGGGGTTGGGTATCCGGATTGTGTCTGTCGTTTCCATATCTTATGTGCTTGTTTTCTGCAAAGTTACACTTTTTTCTGATGAAATCCAAATTTTATTCAAACAATTTCTATTTTTTATATTGGAAACGTGCCGGTTAATTCTAATGTTCAGGAGGTGCGGCCGGGGGGTCACTCCCAGTAGCTGTTGGAGAAGATGCCGTACTGGGGTGACTCGCGCGGGATGTTGGGGGTCAGGTCGGGGTTGCGCTCCGGCTGCCAGGTGCGGACGTGGATGGTCGGTTCGTCTGGCTTCTCAAAGTCCACCAAGAGGTAGAGGTAGCCGGTATCGCCGTAGGTGGACGACACGTACTCCTGCTGGAGCTGTATGCCGAAGGTCTTCGGGCCGTATGCCGACTTGCCGACATCGGTGGCGCCAAACCGGATATTGATGTACTGGTTGGAGGCGAAGCAGCGTTCCAGCGTCTGGAGGTATTCATCCTTGGTCTTGCGCACGTAGGTGACGTGTTCGGCGTTGCTGAAGCTCCTCCGGTCGCCCGCGCGGCTGACGCTGGGCTTGCGCGTGACGTGGCCAACGATGATGACGGCGTCGTCGGCGAAGATGCTTTTGATGTAGTCGTAGCGGTGGAGGGCGAAGGCGGTCTTGTAGTTCTCCAAGAACTCGACTATGACCATCTTCACGTAGTCGTTCCAGGCCGAGNCGTTCATGGCGAAGATGTCGTCGCGCGCCGCGCTNTCCAGGCCGAAGGCCANTGACTCNATCCGGCCCACGGAATCGAAGGTGAAGGTCACATCCTCGACAAACTGCCGCTTGCCCCCCTCGAAAGTGAACGACATGGGGACGGAGCGGCACACCGTGCGGTTGCCGATAGGAAAGAACTCGTAGGTGTCGCGCCCGGCCTTGCCGATGATACGTGCCTTGCCGTAGCGGATGAGGCGGTCAAACATCTTGGCGCCATCCTCAGTGAAGAGGGGGAGTGCCGAGGCGTAGTCGCGCGTGGAGATAGCCGAGATGAGCTTGGCCATCGACGCGGCGTATTCGGCCGCCTTCTCCTTGGGCAGCGGGGTGAGAGAGGCTTTCGCCCCCTGGGCCACCGACTCCTGGAAGGCCTTGGCCTCCTTCTTGTCGGCCTTGAGCTGCTTGGGGGACTCCGTGATGGAGATCTTGGCTGAGGGCACTAATCCGGCGCCGGTGTAGTTTTCGAGCAGGGGGGTGTATTCGGATATGAGATGGTTCTCGTCCGGGAACCGATATTCGATATCGACGTTGAGCGGATTGAGCGGAGTATTGGGGGCTATAAGAATCTGGGCTATGCCGTCGCGGGCCGTGATGACGGGCGACTTGGAGCGACCGTTGAAGTATGTGAAGGCCACGCGCGAGGCAGGCTCTCCCTTGTAGCGCACCGTGAGGTCGAGGAGTCTGCCGGCCTCCGGGTCGGCGGGGTCGGCGTCGCTGACGCCGGCGATGCCGAAGGAGATGCGCGAGCAGATGTCGCGCATCTGTTCGGGAATCCATGTCACGAGATGGCGCGACCGGCCATCGACCACTTCATGGATGCTCTCGTATTCGGGCAGCGAGCGGAGCACGACGAAGGAGCGGTAGAAGTAGCGCAGGGCGTCGTCCACGAGCCCCGACTTCTCGGCTGTGACGCCCATGCGGGCGAATTCGGCCACGCGGTCGCGGCGCCGCTGGTACATGGCCTCGACCTGCGAGCGGCTCATGTAGGCTATCACCTCGTAGGGGGCCCGGTCGGAGATCCAGATCTGCTTGACGTCGCGCAGGGTGGTAGGGTTGGAGTAGCTGCGCACCACCGAAGTGAACTCCGACTCCGACCGGAGGCCGGAGTTGCCGAGGTTTTCGCGGGCGGAGGCGGTGGTCTCGGAGGAGACGGTCACGGAGATTTTGCGGGCCAGTTCGGCGAGGGCATGGTCGACGGCCTCGGCGCGGTCATCGGCCGAGCCGATACCCCAGAGCATGTCGGGGTTATCCTGGATGGCGGCGACGGCCGCCTTGGTGTCGGGTTCGGCGGCGAGGGCGCAGGGGATGGAGCCGGGCATCGCCGCGCCGGCGGCGAGCAGGGCGCAGAGTGTCAGGGAGCGCAATGAGCGTGTGAAACGGATGAGCATATTCAAGTATGGCCTCAGTAACATGGTAATATTCCGCAAAGTTACAAAAAATCCGGCAAACGCCCTCACCTCCCTCACGAAATTTGTTATAGAAATTAACAAGGAGTCTGCGGCGCTGACACCCCCGGGCTCATAAAAGTATTTGAGAAAATTTGCATATGAAGAAGATAAGTGTAATAGCGGCCGCTCTGATGGCTGCTTGGGCGGTGCCTGCGGGCGCGGCTGTACAGGATGGCACGGATAGTTATGGCGTGACTGCGGAACAGAGCGCGGAACTTGTGGCTAAGCTCAAGGCCATTGAGGCAATGGCACCGGAGGCTCCGGGGTTCACGCTCAAGAATTTGGAAGGTAAGGATGTGAGCCTGGAGCAGTTCCGGGGCAAGTGGGTGGTGCTGGATTTCTGGGGTTCATGGTGCGTGTGGTGCATCCGGGGGATTCCCGAGCTGAAGGCGAATTATGAGAAGTATGCGGGGAAGGTGGAGGTGATAGGGATTGACTGCGGCGATACGCCGGCGCAGTGGCGCGAGGCTGTGAGGCGGTATGAGCTGCCGTGGGTGAATGTGTACAATCCTGTGGGAGAGAACAGTCTTGACCGGGTGTATGGCGTGCAGGGGTTCCCGACGAAGGTGATAGTGACGCCGGAGGGCAAGATAGCCGACATCACAGCGGGGGAGGACCCGGCCTTCTACCTGAAGCTCGACGCCCTGGTCAACGCCCGCTGATCATCCTCTCCGTCTGATTNGCTCNCGCAGNGTCCGCGANGGGANAGNAAGAGGCGCCCCCCGCCGTCACCCTCCACCGATGAAGCTCACGCAGAGTCCGCAGAGAGCGCAGAGGGCATCCCGCCGACCCATGCCGGGGAGTGGCTCTGCGGCCTCTGCGCTCTCTGCGTGAGATCCCCCGGGCGAAAAAATCTCACGCAGAGTTCGCAGAGTTCGCAGAGGGCTTCGCGCGGTCCCTGGTATGGAGTGGCTCTGCGGCCTCTGCG
>WFLX010297545.1_pt1 | contig 11399 bp, 14 predicted proteins | sample 4967041 | NCBI WGS metagenome assembly WFLX01 (sample SAMN12857096, study PRJNA449069) | gut metagenome | isolation source: stool from male and female vole | host: Microtus ochrogaster | place: USA:Florida | collected 2017 | reverse complement strand
TTTCGAAGTCGTAAGTATGCGCCTGCGCGACGTTGACGAAAATTTCCTCGATACTTTCGCCGTATTCCATCAAGCCCTTTTTAAAATAATTCCAAGGGTTTGAATACATTTTAGAGGAAACCATAACATAACCAATTCGATTGACTAAGTTATTTAAAAATTCATTTTGGAATGTAGGATTTCCTAAAATAGCTTGACCTACCGAACGAAAGTTTTTTGATGTTGCAATTGGTACCACGTTTTGGTAAGCGGCGCTTGAACTGTTACGAATTGCATTTAAAATTTCAGGCGTTGAAGCGTTTAAATTTGCTTTAGTTGTTTTTGTAGGCATAGAGGTTAATCCCCCTCCTGTTCAAATAAATCATCAATAGTAATATTNTCAGGCGTGACATCATCGACTTTGNTTTCATCACCACGCTCGAATATTTCAANANTGGGGTTATTAATTNTTGNAGAAGACACANAGCGTTCTTTGTATTTTTCTTTCCATCGGTTGTTTAATTCGTTGTATTTATTTTCCCACTCCACCGCTTGACCGTTTTTTTCCTCGTAATCCACTAAAGTGTCGTTTACGTCCTCTAATAGCGATGTTTCATAATCAGAGGGAAAATGCGCTACAGCGTCTAAAACAATTTTCATTAATTCTTCTCGGTTTTTAATTGCCATGCTTTACACATCCCCTTTTTCTAGGCTATAAAATGGTACACCTTCCAATGTCCATCCTAATTTAATCAAATCTTGTACTTCACTTGTAAGTGAAGTAAATAGGTGTGCGCCTGCGCCTGTTGAATTTGGGTTATAGAGTCTGTAAATGGGTATTGTTCCGTTGCTTGCAAACGTTGAACCTTTTAAATAAAATCCCAAATTTTTTAAGTCGTTGCACTCTTGATCACTTGTTGAATAGATAAAATCTATATCTTGTGTAGCGGCCATACAATAAACGGGTTTTGAACCTTGCAAATCGCTTATAAATCCTATTCCCTCGAAATCAAACCCTTTATCACTCATTGCTTTTGCATCGTCAAAATTTCCCGTTAAATAATGGGCACCTGTAATCTTATTATACAATCGTTAAATTGTGCCGTCTTTTAATTTGACCAATTCTTTTTTTGGTGCTATAATTTCTTCTTTTGGTTTTTCTTGTGTAGCTGCCGCTTTTCGCCCTACATAGGCATCCCATGTTGATTGATTGCCATTTAAGACGTTTCCATCGTAAGCGCCTTGGCCATTCACTGCTACACTTTCGCCATATTGCCAAATTGCATAAGTACTCCATCCACTTGAAGCACTTAGTGTGGGTTTTGGCGCATATTGGGCAAGCCATAAGCCAAAATTATTTTGCGCAATGGAAGCATACTTTCCACCATTTACAAAGCCTGTAGAACAATAGAAAAGCGGTTTAACACCTGTTTTTGCTTCAACGTATTGAAGCCATTCTAAAGCCCATGACGCAGGATAATTTAAAGATTGCCCTTCCCAATCCAAAGCAAAGAGCGCTTGGCCTGCGTGATGACCTACAAGAGCTAAAAACCACTCAGCCTCTGCTTGTGGACTATTGCCTAAATCAGGTCTGGCGTAATGATAAAAACCAATGTTGCTTGAAAATTGGCTAACTGTATTATAATGGCTATCGAGCTTTGGATCTTTCCACCCGTTGCCTTCAGAGGCTTTGATGATATAAAAATCAAGACCTTTTGGTACTACACTTTGATAGCTTGAAATGTCGATTCCTTGAAATGACATAAAAATTTTTTTCCTTTCTATTTTGCAAAAACGCCTTTAAATAAGGGATAAACTCAACCATAGGTACACATTGTCTTACTATTGCTTGCACATAGTAAGACAATGTGTACCTATGGTTGACAACCTTTGCACAATCGCTATAATTAATACGTTGAAAGGATGAAACAAGATCATGGATATTNTAAAAGTTTATAAATTCAACGGCTATGAATTGCCCGCCTACNTTGACGATAACCAAGTACCTTGGTTTGACGTAAAAGAAATAACACAAGCTCTATCATTGAATCATAAACAGAAAATGGCATACCTACCAAAAGATGAAAAAACAAAAACCACATATTATAACGGATTAAGAGTTTACCCAAAAACTTTGGTTAATGAAAAGGGCCTATACCGCTTAATCTTTAAATCACGCAAACCACAAGCAAAAGAATTTCAAGATTGGGTTTTTGGTGAAGTACTACCCTCTATTCGTAAACATGGCGCTTATATTTCTAAACCGCTTTTGGACAACAAAGAAGACTTAAAGCAAACTATTAAAAATCTTCAAGAAGAAAACCTTAAATTGTTTGAACGCAAAGAGCAATATAAAGCCTATTACCAAAGCGTAAAAGAATCTTATATAGAGGAAATAAACAAAAACGCTTATTTGCTCAAGTTGAACGCTTACGCCAAAACGCAAGCCATAGGTCAAATCTCTAAACCTTTAGGCATTGCGCCAAGTCTTGCCAATGAAATTTTAGAAAAACGTGGTGTCATTGAAAAATATGCCACGGGCTGGTCTTTATCGCAAGCGTTCAACCATCTAGGAGAACAAGCCTTAGGGCGTAATGGTGAGTATTATATCCGCTTTAACTTACAAGGCGCTTCTTACGTTACGCATTTACTTAAATCTTACAAAGAGGACTAAAGTCCTCTTTTTATTTTGGTCTTTTCCATTTGGCTTTAAGCCAATACATCCATTTATTCTTTTTGCTTTGACTTGTCGGGTTATCAGGATCAAGTGGGTTATAATCACCGTCCAATATGGCTCCATCGGGTAATTCGGGTTTTACATTTTTTAGATAATTATAAATATTTTGCGCTTGCGTTGCTCTGATTGGCTGATAAGGATCTTTTGGCCTTTCATAATTGTATAAAAAAGCCATGGCTAAATAAGACGGGCTTTTTGTTGACGTTTTAAATTCTTCCTTAGTCATCTCATAGCCGCTTACAGGGTACCACTGCTCCCGTTCGTGTGGCACGCTACTACTAAATTCCCAATCAATCAAATTACACTCAGCGGTGCCATATTGCGCAAATTTGCCCCAATACCCTTTTTCTTTTAGCCAATCGGTGCAGTTTGTATAAGGTGTCCACTGCACTAATCCAAACCCTTCTTTAGTCAGCGGCAAACTTGAAGCACTGTCATTTTGCCACCTATTGGGATTACATCCGCTTTCACTTTGGATGTTGCCTAAAATTCCGCAAATCGCATTTAAACTCCATCCCCGCGCATGCATTTCGCCATAGAAACACTTGCAGTTATTTAAAAATTGCTCATCGTTTAAAGGCAAACTTCTTGTATATTCAGCGCCTTTAACAACGGGAATTATCCATTTTAAAGATGGGTTATTTACTGCACCATTTCCACCACCACTTGGCGCTGTTCCTTGGCTCATTCCACTTTCATTGAATGTGTACCACTTCAAGCCCAGATTGGTAAACGATGTATTATTAATCCAAAAGACNTGATTTAATGGTACTCCACCAGCCAAAGCCCAGCATGATCGGCCAAAATAACAAGTATATCCATAAGATATTAAGGGAGCTTCTTTTTGAAAGGACGCTTCTAAATGGCTATGCTCACCTGAAACTTGTCCATGCGTACCACTTGTATAGCATTGTTGACCTTGTTTCCAATGTAGCTTTCCATCACTTCCACGAACACCACCGACTCGGTCACCATGAAACCCACAAAAGGAAACATATGTCAAATGAGCCTTTCCATCACTCATAGGTACCCACACTTTCTTTTCACTTTGAAAGTAATGCGCATTTCCAAANTNAAAGTCACCGACCGTGTACAAATAACAATCAAAAGGCGCATAAATGGGAAAATGCGTCATAGGCTCTGTAATATCCATGGCGGCTCCACAACAATGTGAAAAAGAATTAGGTCCCGAAACTTGGCTTATTGCAAAATTATTGGCGGGAAAAAGTGCTACTTGATAACCTTTCCACGATAATTGTTGACCTGCTTTCATGGCTCAATTACCCTGTACAATCTTAATGGATCATCTATAAAAAGCGTGTCATAAAAAGCCTTATTCTTGTTATTCAAGCAATATTCATCAAGTAAATACGCTTCTTGTAAATTTAAACCGTACGCATAAGGCGGTAAATATTCCTTATTTTTAAATAATTCGATTAACTCAAGATTGCTCTTTCTGTACATCGTCATTCTGTCCTTTTATGATAAATTGAATGTTATTTAAAACCGCTGTATTGTGTTCTAATTCAATGTGCATGGCTTGAATCATGGACTCCATTTGCTTATTGGTGCTTGAAATGTAGTAAAATAATAGCAAGCACATTACAATTGGAAAGCCTACACTTCCAATTAATGATTGTAATTCTGACATAAAACCTCCAATTTATTTTACTAGAAAGGAAGTTAGAACATGGATAACACGCCTGTTTATTATGACGGCACAAAATTATTATCCCTTAAAGATTTAGAGGGCAATAAACCAGAAATTTTTATATCCACTTCAAACCGCTCAGCAGGAAAAACAACCTACTTTCAAAGACTTTTAATGAACCGTTTTTTAAAACGAAATGAAAAATTCATGATTGTATACAGGTACAAGTATGAGCTGCAAAGTGTAGCTGATAAATTTTTTAAAGATATTCAAACGCTCTTTTTTAATAACTACACGATGAGCGAAAAGAAAAGAGCAAGCGGTTCATTTGTTGAACTCTATTTAGAGCATAACGAAACAAAAGAAGCGATTTCGTGCGGTTACGCTGTCGCTTTGTCATGTGTGGATTCTTTAAAAAAGTATTCACATTTCTTTTCTGATGTCGGTTCCATGTTTTTTGATGAATTTCAAAGTGAAACCGACTCATACTTAAAACAAGAAGTTGCTAAATTAATGTCACTTCACACCACCGTTTCAAGAGGTCATGGAAAACAAAGCCGTTATGTTCCCGTTTATATGGTTTCAAATCCTGTATCCATTCTTAACCCCTATTATGACCAGTTAAAAATAACTGACCGCCTGCAAGAAAACACAAAATTTTTAAAAGGTGTGGGATGGGTTATGGAACAAGGGCACAATGAATCCGCTTCAAAAGCCCAAAGCCAAAGCGCCTTTAATCGAGCCTTTGCGTGTAACGACTATACAGATTATCAAACCCAAGGAAAATATTTACTTGATAATAACGCCTTTATAGAGCGCCTAAGCGGCAATTATCGACTTTTACTTACTCTTATTTATAATGGCCAATTATACGCCGTAAAAGCCTTTGATGAGCTTAATTTGGTGTACATTGATGATAAAGGCGATATAAACGCAAAAGAAATAATCGCCGTTACAGACGCAGACCATAACATTAACTATGTTTCGCTTCACGCCAATATGTATTGGATTTTATACTTAAGACGAATGTTTAATCTAGGTGTTATGCGCTTTAAAAATCAACGGTGCAAAGATTGCTTTTTAACTTGCGTTTCCAATTATTAGTGCTATAATAAAAGTACGTAAGATATTAAGTAAAGGGTTTCTTGCGTACTCATTTTCCACTACTTCAAAATATCCATTAGAATTAGGTTGTCAAAATTGACAACCTTTTTCTTTTGCTCTAAAATAAAAATTGGCTCATATGGCTTTCACTTTATTCTTTTCACGTTGTGGGAAAACCTTAATTGGTTATCGTGAAAACGTCCTACTTAATCCCATAGGGTTTAAAGTGTTTCCATAATTTGAGCCTTTTTTATTATCGTAAATTAAAATATGTTTCTCTTAAAAGAATCCCACCTTTTACTTGCCTAGGCATGAGTTTACCCCAAATGCAAAGACCTTGTTTGAAGTCCTCTATTGATAAAGGATTTTCAAGACTTTCTAACCATTTGATTGACTCACTGTCTAGGCTTTTATAATGCTTTTGTCTTTCTTCTTTTTCAAGCATCCCTAGCATAAATAAATTTTTGCTTTTTTGACTCATTCCGCAAGCACGAATCACCATTTCATCGTCCATCATCTCAATATAAGTCTTTTGGCGACAAAACCACGCGACACTAAAATGCCCTTCACATTTCCAATGACAAAACGCATTATCGTGTACAGGTATTTTATTTCTATCTTCTTGACTAAAATCACCGTGAATACTATCTGTATCAGCATATTTAAAGCCTTGCTTCCCTTTGCCGTGGTATGTTGATTGAGCCGCTGAAATGGTAAAACATCTCGAATAAGACGTAATAGCCGCCCCCACCGCTAAAAACCCTGCTTCCTTATTATTGGCCTTAATCGTTTCGAATTTTAAAATTTCGTCTTCAATATGAGCTACTTTAAAATCTGAAGCGGTGCTACTAGCCATTTTTCCATACAAATTGTTTAAAAATAATTTTGCTAACTCACGTCTTGCACCTGTACTATTCATTTTCATTTCTCTATATTTTTCAATATAGCTATCAAAAAGTCCAATTTCCGCTTTAAACGCCACACCGTCCAAATATTCTAAATCAAATAAATCATAATGCTCTTTGACCTTTTCCCATTCAAACATGGTAAAAGTCAATTCATTAATTGTATCTTGTTTTTCGCCGTTTGAATCAATCCAATATCTTTTATAAGTATCATCTTCTCGATCATAAACATCACTTGTTTCAAGCCATTCATTCGGTCTATAAATCTTTGGCTTATCCTTGATTTGAATCATTGGCAAATAGCCTTCTTTTAATTTAAATCGGCACTTAACTCGAACATACCAAAAGTCGGCAGGTGCTTTTAAACTTTTAGGCGGCTTGCCTTTAAAAAATCGTGGTTCACCTATCGGGTAATAATTCCCACTTTCTGAACTCATCATAGAGGGATATAAACTATTCACATCATATGTATACCCATTGTAAACCTTTGTGTTTCGTGCCCACGGCACCGCATAACACCACCCGCCATGATACGCTTTTCTTAAATATTCGTCCACGTTTTGCGCATCGCTTTTAATTTCCTTAGGCACTTCAATTTCGGTCAAATCAGGAAAAAGATTATCATAATTCTTTTCACCGCCTAAAGATCTTACAAATTCATCCATACAACAAGAACCAATGGTAAGGCGTGAATGGCCCTCTTGAAACATAATTTCTAAGCCTTCTTTTAAAACCCAAACATCATTTTCGATATATTCTAAAAATTCTTTTTTGATATTTCCGTATTCATCAAAATGGTCACCTTTGTATTCCATTTCTTTCTTTTGATGTTTGGTGCCAAACGCTTTACCTAATCGCTTTAAATTAAAAGGCAGGAGTTTAAGACTATCTCGAAACTCAATAAAATTACCTCTAGGTGTTTTAAATTTAATAGAGTACCATTGCCCTAAATTGCTAATGGTATAAACTAGATCCTTTCTTTTCATGTTCTTTTTATTATTCATCTCATTTAATGTCATATCTAAAGAAGTACGATACCCCAAAGACACCAAATAATTTAGCCAAAAAGAACCATCAAAACGCAAATTATGATAATACACAACGCAATCTCTTCTTAAATTATTTAAAAATTTATAAGCGTCTGCTATTGATGTGTCCACTCTTACCTTGTCTTTTAAAGGGTTTCTAGTCCACTCACACGCTTTACAATTTAAACCAAGTAAAGCAGATGACCAAACCCTAGTGTCATTTTGTAAATCTGTATCGTCTTCAACCGTTGTTTCAAAATCGCCCACAAAATAAAAAGGTCTTGGCTTATCCTTTTTCACTCTTTCTCTTTTTCCGTTTACTTCAAAATATAAAGTCATATGTTATAACCATCCTTCCTCATCGTCATCAACTTCTCGTATAATTGTACTTTTATTACGCTTCTTTAATTTTTGATAATCGCTTTTTAATTCGGGTGTATTATTTATACTAAACGGCTCTTGCAATTCGTAAAAGCCTGCATCATTGTTTTGATCTTCTTCAAATTCTTTTATCATTCTTCTCATTTCGCTTTCGTATTCTTTGGCTTCTTTTTCGTCTTGAACCCAAATAAAACCTTTTTCTAAAAATGTACGCAAATAATCAGGCGCAATTTTCATAAAGTCTTGATAATACATCTTATCATTAATATTTGGCGGGTTCATCCCCCAATACCACCGAGCGACCCCCTCGATTCCCCATTTATCAATAGCTTTTTCTAAATTTAAATAAAACGATTGAAAAGGTCTTGCTGGAATTTCCCGTAATACGTTCATATCGGCTTCAAGATAATTAATAGCCATGGAATCAAAGCCCACGGTATTTTGATCACCTTTACGCCAATAAGGCACATCAACATTATCAAAGGACACATCATACTTAGTGGCAGGCGCTTTAATTTTAGGTAATTTTGTTAAAACCTTTTTTCCTCTACCATTTGGATTTTTAAAGCGTGCAACCCGTACAGGTTTTACTTCTTTACCACTTGCTAAATCTGTTAATTTATTTTGTAAATTTTTAGCCGCTCTAATCGCCGCTTGTTGTTTTCTAATTTCCTTTTGCGCCAAATCACCCCTAAGGTTTTTAGCTTTACCATTTACAATGACAATCTTTTTAGATTTCTTATAAACCGCACCGCTATTTACTGCACTTAGTCGATCAACGCTTTTTGCAGTAATACGCTTAGGCGTTTTCATTACTGATTCTTTTAATTTAGGGTTGACAACAAAGCCTTTCGCTTCACGTCTTGAAATCAACGCTAAAGCTCTTTTCTGTTGACGCTTAAATTCTTTTTCAAGTGCTATCTGCTTTTCGCTTTTACGGCTTTTCTTTGGTTTGCCCTTTACTTTTGGCGCTTTTGGCTTGTTCAAATTAATTGGGTTTGTTACTATATTCTTAGCCATTTAAGTTATTCCTTTCTAATAACGGTATATTACCGCTTTTCATTTTATCACCTTTTATGCGCTTTGTCTTGTCATTTGTTGATTCTCCTTTCTAGCTCTTAAATGGCTCTGTTATTAAATGCCTTGATTTTCGTAAAAAGAAAGGTACTTTCTATACATTTTGTATCAAACAGGCACTTAATAAACAGAAAACCCGTACATTAAGTACGGGTTTATTTTTATTTNCTAAAATGTTCATTAATGATTCCAAAATATAAAGCTTCAATTTGTTCAACCTTTTCCTTTGCAGCTTGAAAGTGAGTTTCATATTCTCTTTCATGCTCAATAAATTTGCGAATATAAATTTCTAATAAATTGACCTGCTCATCACTACCCACTGCAAAGGAAATAACTAATTGTGTAATCGACTGCGAATCAATGCCTACAGACTCAAGTTGTTCAAGTAAATCTTTTTGGTAATTACTAATCTTTCTCATCGTCTACAACCTCTAAAACACAAACACCTAATTTAATCAAAGGTTCAAGCATTTCTAAAAGCTCTTGTATTGGATCACTTGCACTTTCTTCTTGATCCTTTACATTTTCTTTTTGCCCAATTGTTGTATGGCTTTCAGTGCCTAGATCCATTAACTCGAAATTGTGATAAGCATTGCAAAGACAAACAAACATTGCACGATTAACGAACAATTCATGTGGCTCATGGTAAAACGCTTCACCTACAATAACGTTACATTCTAAACCATCGGTGATGTCATACCAAGATTTACAAACGCAATTTGCTTCCTTAACATATTTACTGAGCGTTCTAAAAGAATGTTTAATACCTAAGCACGCGCAAATGTCATAAAAACTAAACCACTTTTGGCGGCCATCGTGTACCATGCTAACAACATGGTCTTTATACGGTAAAACAAAATAACTATAACTGTTCATGTTTACTTCCTTTCTAGCGTTTTAATATGTTTCGCCTGTAACTTAATATACTCCTTTAAATACGTTTTTTCAACGGGTGAAATATTTTTTAACAAAATACTACATTCATCTGTAAACTGCACAATACCTTTCATATAAGCTTTATAGTTTTCACCAAACGTGGGGAATCGCTCACATAGCGCTTTTCTTTCTTGCAACGAATAAACAACATCAGCGTTTACTTTTTGCGCATACGCCTTTAATGAACGCTTAGGAAGCTCTAACATATGCGATAAATAACCAAGCTTTAATAAATCCACTTCACAATTGGCTTGATCTATAAATTTATATAAATCTTGGATACTTAGCATACTAAATCACCGTTTCTAAGTGTAACTTCAAAAGTAATAACATCCAATACCATTTCAAAATGAATAGAAACAATTTCTAGACCTTGCTCTTGCTTTAACTTAATAACTTCAATGAACATATTCACTAGATCGTTTCCACCTAGTCTTAACATTCGGCCATTCATTTCTTTAATCATTAAATATAAATGCTTAGAGGGTTCTACTTCAACAATAGCCCATGCGGCAGGCACTACATCATATTCTCCATACCGCATTAATAATTTATTAAGACTTGAAGCGTTCGTTAAATACGCAAACTTAACAAGCTCTAAAGGCTCTATATTTTCATACATAATTATGCTATAATTAAATAAGCTTTTATCCATAAGGGCACCTACAAAAAAAGTNGCGGCTCACTATCCAAAAGCCGCAACATAAACAAAACTAAAAGCTAAAAGTCCTTTTTCGTTTAGCGATAATCAATAAAGGCTCATAGTATAATCGAATGTAAAAATCTCAGCCATTAAGGCTCTTCTTTATTGACATTGTACTAAACATCTTAAGAAAAATGATTGAAAACTAGGGTCTAAAAGAAAAATAGATATTTAGAAACTCTTATGAGTTCCTGCATAAATACTATACACCCCTATTCAAACATTGGCAAGCTAAAAGTGTTACAATTTATAAAAGCGCCAGCCCACTTTTCACCTACTAATTTTTCAATTAAATGTGTAACATCATTTCGTGTATACCCATCAAACATTAACCAAAGATCTTCATAAAAATTAGCCATATCGCTAATAATGGGTTCACCTAATTTATAACCAATTCGGCGTATAGAATCCAATATATCTTGCATTTCATCATTTGGCTTTTCTACAACCATTACCAAATCATTCCAAACCGTCCAAATTGGATATTGCTTATGTTCAAGGCTTTCGTATAATTTTACCGAATCAATAATATATTTTTCAGCATCCATTAAATGCATCTCACTTTCTATAAATTGATTATAACATAATAACGGGTTGTTCGTGTGAGCAAGTACGCAATGGGCCGCCAAAAAACTATAGACGGCCCAAAGCTCAAATTAATAGAGCAGCTTTTAATTAAGAGTTAGTTATGAATAACTTTACGAAAAATAATAATCCCATAATTTCACACAAAATAATTTAATTAAATTGTTTGCAATCCAAAAATAAATTGCTATNATAATAGTAAATAATTTAAAAATAATTATATAAATAGTTGACACACAAAATTAATATGCTATAATGTGATTGTGGTTGAAGATTTCAAAAAATCCTCGACCCAATCCCTAAAGCAACCCTA
>WFLX010173246.1_pt1 | contig 11401 bp, 11 predicted proteins | sample 4967041 | NCBI WGS metagenome assembly WFLX01 (sample SAMN12857096, study PRJNA449069) | gut metagenome | isolation source: stool from male and female vole | host: Microtus ochrogaster | place: USA:Florida | collected 2017 | reverse complement strand
CAGAGAAGGAGGAAAACAAGTATGGCAAACAGATTTGTACTGAACGAAACATCTTATCATGGAGCGGGGGCGATTCAGGAGATTTCGACAGAGGCAAAAGCGCGGGGATTTCAGAAAGCGCTGATCTGCAGTGGTCCGAACCTGCTTAAATTCGGTGTGACCAAAAAGGTAACNGATATNTTGGATGCGGCAGGACTTGGCTATGAGATTTATTCTGACATCAAGGAAAATCCGACGATCGAAAACGTGCAGAACGGCGTGGAAGCATACAAGAAATCAGGTGCGGATTACATTATCGCCATCGGCGGCGGCTCGCCCATCGATACCGCAAAGGCCATCGGCATTATTATCACGAATCCTGAGTTTGCGGATGTGCGCAGCTTAGAGGGTGTTGCACCGACAAAGAAACCGTCCGTACCGATCTTTGCGGTTCCGACAACAGCGGGAACGGCTGCGGAAGTCACAATCAATTACGTGATCACGGATACGGAGAAAAAGAGAAAGATGGTATGCGTGGACGTCCATGATATTCCGGTTGTCGCGTTTGTTGATCCTGAAATGATGGCAACGATGCCGAAAGGATTAACGGCAGCGACCGGTATGGATGCGCTGACCCATGCGATCGAGGGTTATATCACGGGCGCGGCATGGGAGTTGTCCGATATGTTCCACTTAAAAGCAATCGAGATCATCGCAAGGAGTCTGCGCGGCGCGGTAGAGAATACGCCGGAAGGCAGAGAGGGCATGGCACTGGGACAGTACGTTGCGGGCATGGGCTTTTCCAATGTGGGTCTGGGAATCGTTCATTCCATGGCACATCCGCTCGGCGCTCTGTATGATACGCCGCACGGCGTGGCAAATGCCATTATCCTTCCGACCGTTATGGAATATAATGCGGAAGCAACGGGCGAAAAATACCGTGAGATCGCAAGAGCGATGGGCGNTCAAAATGTGGATGNCATGTCCGTGGAAGAATACCGTAAAGCGGCAGTTGNTGCNGTGCGGCAGTTNTCAAAAGACGTTGGCANTCCGGCNGACTTGAAGGAGATCGTGAAGAAAGAGGACATTCCGTTCCTTGCACAGTCCGCATATGACGATGCGTGCAGACCGGGTAATCCGAAGGAAACCAGCGTAGAGGATATTACGAAGCTGTATGAGTCCTTAATGTAAGGGAAGAGCAGAAAACACAGCGTAGCTGCGGCGTTAGGATGGCTGCAGCTATGCTGTTTTTGTACGGTAAACAAAGGGGTCAAGAAGGAGCATATATGAACGGAACGATCGTGGTGGTGGATGACGAAAAAGAAATCGCAGATCTGCTGGACGTTTATCTCACAAACGACGGCTATACCGTGCACAAATTTCATAACGGCGGGGAGGCGCTTCGCTGGATGGAGGAGCATGAGCCGGATCTGGCGGTGCTGGATGTCATGCTGCCCGATATGGACGGATTTCAGATCTGCCGGAAAATCCGGGAGCATTCTTTTTTCCCGATCATCATGCTGACGGCAAAGGTGGAGGACGGCGATAAAATCATGGGGCTGACGATCGGTGCGGATGACTACATCACAAAGCCGTTTAATCCGCTGGAAGTCGTGGCACGGGTGAAAACGCAGCTTCGGCGCTATACGCGCTATAACAGTCCGACATCGAAGCCGGATGAGAAAGTTTGCGAATATGACATTCGGGGGCTGATCATCAATAGGGAGCATCATAAATGCAGCCTGTTCGGGAAGGAGCTGCCATTAACGCCGATCGAGTTTTCCATTCTCTGGTATTTGTGTGAGCATCAGGGGGCGGTCGTTTCATCGGAGGAGTTATTTGAGGCAGTATGGGGAGAGCAGTATATCAATAACAATAATACCGTTATGGCGCATATTGGCAGACTGCGTGAAAAAATGAAAGAGCCTTCAAAAAATCCGAAATTTATAAAAACCGTATGGGGAGTGGGATACACCATTGAAAATTAAATCATTACGCACAAACATAAAAAAGAGAAATGATTACAGATATTTTAAAAATAAAATTTTCTTCCGAACCGTCCTGATGGTTTTGATTGCAGTCGGCTTCATTTTTTTTCTTTATTCCTACATCCTGTCGGGGAAGTTTGCGGACTGGATGATCGGAGTCTATCAAAATCTGTTTCGCTTGGATTATGATGCGGCATATATCTTATATCAAAATACGTTCCGCAACCATATGGATATTATCATGATCGTGGCGATGGTGTGCATGTTTTTTATTGTGTTCCGTATTTACCTCAATTGGTTTACGGTATACTTTGAGGAGATCGGAAAAGGAATGGATAGTCTGCTTCAGGAGAAGTCGGAGGATATTTCGTTAACCCCGGAGCTGTTTGATCTGGAGCGCAGATTAAACACGGTAAAGCATACGATCGAGAAGCAGAAAAGTGATATTCTGACGACAGAAAAAAGAAAGAATGACTTGATCATGTATCTTGCGCATGATTTAAAAACGCCGCTTGCCTCCGTGATCGGCTATCTGAATCTGCTGCGCGATGAAAAAGAAATATCCGATGAAGTGCGGGATAAGTACCTTTCGATCTCTTTGGAAAAGGCGGAGCGCCTTGAGGAACTCATCAATGAATTTTTTGAGATCGCGAGATTTAATATATCCGACATTGCACTGCAATATAGCCGGATCAGCCTTACGCGTCTGCTGGAGCAGGTTTTGTATGAGTTTGATCCGATGTTAAAAGAGAAAGGGTTGACGGGAAAACTGCAGGCGGAAAAGGATGTGACGCTTCGGTGTGATGCAAATAAGATTCAGCGCGTATTTGACAATCTGCTGCGCAATGCGGTCATGTATAGCGATGAGGGCGGAGAGATTAAGATCACGGTTCAATCTGATCAGGCTCAGGCGGTGACGGTCACGGTTTCAAATTATGGAGATACGATTCCGGAGGAGAAACTGAACCGGATTTTCGAACAGTTCTACAGACTAGATGATGCGCGCAGCACGAATAGCGGCGGCGCGGGCTTAGGGCTTGCGATCGCAAAGCAGATCGTCGAACTGCACGGGGGAAGCATTGAAGCACAGAGCGGGGAGGGGCAGACGAGGTTTTGCGTGACGCTGCCGGTCTCGGAAACGGTTGTAAGGGGCAGTTGAATAGTCGGAGCTAAGCCGCAAATAGACTTAGCTCCGATTGCATTTAGATAACAGGAAAATCAAAATAGCGGTCAGGATAAGGCTCGTTCTTTAGCAGGTAGTGCCACCATTCATTTTCATAGGATTCAAAGCCGTTTTCTTCCATAATGGAACGCAGCAGAGTGCGGTGCTTGGCTTCGCTGACCGTGACTGCTTCCGATGTATGGTGGGAACGGTCGTCCATAAAATCGAAGCCACTTCCCATGGGAACCATGTCGCCCGAATTCAGGTCATAAATCGTGAGGTCAATGGCGCTCCCGCGGCTGTGGCTTGATTTTGCGGCGACATATCCTTTTGCGATCATTTCGCTGCGCTCGATATGGGGGTAATGTTTTTCTTTTGTGCGATAGTCTTCCGGCTGCGCGGACCAGTGCAGAAAGCAGTTTACCGCGCGTTGGGGGCGGTAGCCGTCCCACAGGAGCAGACCGTATCCGAGCGCGGCGGCTGTCTCACCGGCTTTTTTTAGTGCGTCCGCCAGCTCGAACGTCCCGACAATGCGGTTGACCGTATATCCGTCCACCGGCTTTCCTGTAAAGTTGTCCCATGTGGCGTATTTCGCATCCCAGCGGATGCCTTGTACCGCCTCATCTAAAAAAACAAATCCTTTTTCCATCATTGTGCGTATGCCCCTTTCAGCTTTTGTTCATTTATAGGAAATTTCTTAATGCCAGAAGAATTCACGAAGGGAATTCTTCGAAAGATTGGCTATTCACGCCAATCTTTTTTAGCGCGGTCGAGACCAGACAATCGATCACTTCAGAAATGGAAATCCCGGCGGCCTTCATCATGCGGGGATAGCGGCTGTAGGATGTGAACCCCGGCAGGGTATTGACCTCGTTGAGCAAGATGCTTCCGTCTTTGCGTAAAAACATATCTACGCGGGCAAGCCCTCTGCATCCGAGCGCATGATAGATTGCTTTTGCGGTTTCCTTTAATTCCGTCTGCTTCTCCAGCGGAATATTTGCGGGAACGGTGAAGCTTGCGTTTTCGGAACCGTTTTCGGGAGTATTTTCCTGATGAATGCGAAAGAAACCGTGAGAGAGCGTGATCTGGTCTATCTCGCCGGTGACCAAGGCGTTATCCTTTTCCAGCACGNCGCAGCCGACCNNTGTTCCGAAAACCGCCTCTTCGNTCAGAATCTTGTCATCGTACTGCCGGGCCGTTTTTATGGCGGCATGTAATTCACTCTGATCATACACTTTACTCACGCCAAAGGAAGAACCTGAACGTGCCGGTTTCACAAAAACCGGGTAGGTGGGTATGTCTTGTACGGTGATACGGGATGCGGCATCATCCGTGCAGTCCGCAGGGAATGAATGTCCGTTTGGCGTACAGTCCGCAGGGAATGAATATCCGTTTGGCGTGTGTGCGTCGGGATATACAATCCGAAATTCGGGAACGGCGATGCCGGCGTTTTTTACTGCCATGTAAGCAAGAGCTTTATCCATGCAGAGTGCGGAGCTTGCAATATCGCAGCCGATATAGGGAATACCGGATAATTCCAGCAGCCCCTGTATGGCGCCGTCCTCACCTGTTTTTCCGTGCAGAACGGGAAATACCACGTCTATATAGAGCGTCTGACAGCTGCCATCCTTAACAAAAGTCACACCGTGCACGGTTCTGTCAGGGGAGATCGTTACAGGAAAGCATTCGCGCCGTTCCCAATCCGGGCAGGGTTTTTCACATGCAAGCCAGCTGCCGGTGCGCGTAATACCGATGTAAAAGGGTTCATACTTTGTAAGGTCGATCTGCTTTGCGATTTCTTGTGCCGATTTGACGGAAATATCGTGTTCCTCTGAGCAGCCGCCAAATAAGACGGCAATTTTCAGTTTATTCATGTGTTTGTCTCCTTTCAAAATCTAAACAATTCCGCAGCGTGATCTCAACGGTGTCATACAGCACGCGGTCGGTGTAGTATGCCGTGTGCGGTGTGATGATCACATTTGGCATCTTTTGCAGTTTTGGCAGGTAGGGGTTGTGAATGGCTTTGTGTGAGCAGTCCGAATAAAAAATGCCTTCTTCTTCTTCCATCACGTCCAAAGCGGCGCCGCCCAGTCTGCCGCCCTCCAATGCGTTGATCAGTTCCTGCGTATCTACAAGCGACCCGCGTCCTGTATTGATAAGGAAGGCGCCCTGCTTTACACGGTGAAGCTGGTCCCTGCCAAGCATATGATAGGTATCAGCGGTGAGTGGCACATGGAGGGTAATAATATCACTTTTTTGCAGCAGCTCGCACAGAGGGATGCAGTCAGCGCCGCGGTTCTGATCGCAGAGCAATATGCGGCAGCCAAAACCATGAAGCCGGTTCTGCACGGCGCGGCCGATGCGCCCCGCGCCGATGATCCCGACGGTCATGTCGCATAGTTCCTTCCCGCGGCGGCGGTTTAATCGGAAGTCGCTGTGATCTGCGCGGAGGATGGACGATTTTGTGCCGCGTATAGCCATTAAAATCAGCATCAGTGTGTAATCGGCAACGCCGTCGGGTGAATATACCGCATTTGAGACGGTGATGCCCAATCGGCCGGCAGCGTCCGTATCGATATGGTCATATCCGATGCTCCGGGTGGAAATATATTTCACGCCCGATTCCTTAAGTGCGAAAAGATCAGCCCCGGTAATCCTCGACTTGTGCCCCACACTGATGCAGGCATTTTGAAGTTCCGGATCATGGTCATACTTTGCCGCGGAGAGCTTCGTTATAACGGGTTCAATGCCGAAGCGCGGTGAAAGCTCGTGAAATAGTTCGGTTTCATCTTCTTCGCAATCAAAGACAGTAATTTTCATGTATGTTGTCCTCCTGTCTAAACGCCTGATACCTCTGAGGTTTTGACGCCAATGTGCGTATTCAGCCGTTCTGTTACAGGTAGTGTATCAAAAAAGAAAGCGGCATTTATCCGCATGCCTGTACGGTATTCTTGTTTTTTTCTGTGGAAATTCTTACGATTTTCTTACGAAGCCGTATGAGGAGGAGGCGATGACTGATTTCATCAGATGGGGAAGAAAGAAAAAACATCATGAACGCTGAATGGATCAGAGGTCATGATGTTTTGATTGATAAGGGTCATGCTTGTAACAGCGTTAATCCCAACGCCCGCTCATTTCCGATTCCAGGGCGGTTTTGCCGCAAGAGGGGCACGCGCATTTAGACGGTCTTACAGTCGGTCTGAGCTTCGCGCCGCAGGTCGGGCACGGAGCGGTAAAGACGGTTCCCGTTTCCGGCATTGTCAAAACGGGGANGNTGACGANCTCTCTGCAGTGTTTNNNACATGCGGTACGNAAAGANAAGGTANNNTTCGGAGAAGGCNTTTGAGTTTCATAGNGCGCAATNTCTTCTTTCTGCGTTTCCGGAAACAGACCGGCAACTGATTTCAGGCTTCCGTGCAACATGCCGCTGCCGACCCTGCATTCCCAGTCCGCATTGCAAAATGTACAGTGGATATGGACAATTTCACCCATCGTATCGTGACCTCCGTTCTTATCAAAAGCCCCGCCGCAAACGCCAAAGCCATGCCTGCATAACCCTGACGCCCGCTGCGGGGCAACCCTTATCAGCCTAAGAGACTAAGTATCATGTTTGGCTGCTGATTTGCCTGTGCCAGCATGGATTGTCCTGCCTGCAAAAGAATCTGCCGGTTGGAGAAACGGACCATTTCATCCGCCATATCCGTATCACGTATCCGGGATTCTGCAGCCGTTGTATTTTCAACAACGTTGTCCAGATTTGCAATCGTATGCTCCAGCCGGTTCTGTGATGCGCCAAAATAGCTTCGGACGGCGCTTACATAACCGATTGCCTGCCGGAACACTTCAATGGATTCACGGGCGGAATTCTGTGTCGTCATATCGGTGTTTTCGATTCCGAGTGCCTTGGAATCCATTTGGAAGAGATCGAGTTCCATATAATGCTCCGCCGCAGCGCCGATATGAAGGCTGATCTTCGCGCCGCCGCTTTCCAGATCGACAAATACTTTGTTTGGATCAATGCGGAAAGGCTGAACCTCAGCGCTGTCTCCGAGGATGTCTGTTCCGCCTGTTGCAAGAGACGGAGTGATGACCGAGCCGGCGCCGCCCAAGGAAGCGACGGAGAGCTTTCTCACAAATTCGACCAGATCAGCATTTGCATTGTCAATTCTGGAACGAAGCTGTGACTCGGATAAACCGGTGTTATCCTGCAGCGCAGCGTTTAAGCTTTTTCCGTTTAGAAGGTCTTCAAATATTTTATCCATTCCGGCTGCAATGTTGCTGCCGGTCACATCTCCGCCGCCATTTGCCAGATATCCGGCGTACGCTGCGGCAAGATACCCGTGCCCGTATGGTCTGCCCGTTACGGTGTGGGATTTCAGGTAGTTAGAGATATTAGAATCCAAATGACTGTCGTTCTCGTCGGCAAGATTTTTGGCAAGGGAACTTAAAGAGTTGTTCCAGCCGGTCGGGAAGCCGCCGCCCGCAAGCTGTGCGGTACCTTCTACAAACCATGTGGGGAGGGATCCGCTTTTTCCGTTCATCAGCTTCGGCATCGTGTATTGCATGGCGGAATGCATGAGCTCATGCGCAAGCGTGGATTCTAAAGCTTCTGCACGTTTCCCGGTGCCAAGTGCGTCTTTATCGTCGAAATCAGAAACATCTACTTTTAACAGCATGGAAGTTACCTGGCCGCTGTTTGTCTTATAAGTATATTGCGCATATGCCAGCGTATTATTGGGACCGTCCAAAAACGATACGTCTAAAGCCATGTTGATCGTGTCGGAGCCGACGGCATTTTTGAGGCTGGGAAAAGTATCCAAAATCTGCTTTACCGCGTTTGGCACGAATTCATTGGNGATTTTATCGGCAAGTANGCTTCCGGTGGAAATCTNATCGTCNGCGCTTCTGGCAGCCGCGTTTGTAAGATTNGNAGAAGCGCCTACTGANACGNTATTATCGTTCAGGTNATAAACGACCTCATAATGGTAGGTCTCTATGACGGATGCGGATTTGGGAGACCGCCCGTTATCGGGAAAGAGCTTGAGGGTATTAAATTCGGTGTGCTGTGCGGTACGGTCGATCTCATCCTTTAACTCCTGCAGTTCGNAATCGNNCGCGGCGNGGTCGGCCTCGGTCAGTGTTNCGNTGGAGGCTTTGATGGCAAGTTCATTGGAACGCTGCAGCATATNATGCACTTCGTTCAGCGCGCCCTCCGCAATCTGGATCAGAGAGATGCCGTCCTGCGCGTTTGCTGACGCTTGTGTCAGTCCGCGGATCTGACTGCGCATTTTTTCAGAAATCGTCAGACCGGCTGCGTCATCCGCGGCGCGGTTAATGCGATAGCCCGAAGAAAGTCTTTCTGTGGACACCTTTGTACTGTTTGTAGTGATACCGAGCTGTCGGTTTGAATTCATCGCAGCTAAATTGTGCTGGACAGAAAACATGGGGCATCTCCTTTCTGAAAAAATGAATAACCGGCATTTGGTGTATGCGCCTCATGGGTCGAAAATGAGATACGATCACATGGAGATATATAATCATTATATCGGACAGCGAAAAAACATACTTTATAGTGCGGGGGGGGGGGTAAATTTTTTGTAATTTTAAAAAAATTAGAAAAAAACTGTTTTATGCAACAATCGACAGGTTCTTTATGTTACAATATAAAACATACAGACTTTACATAGAAAGGCGTTGGCACATTGCAGGAAAATCGTTCAAAACTGATAGAAAAATCAAAAGAAACCTTAAAAGCGGTAGTACCTATCATTCTGATCGTGCTGCTGCTCAGCTTTACGATCGCGCCCATTTCACCGGATATTCTGATGGAATTTCTGATCGGGGCGGTCATGTTGATCGTGGGCATGCTCTTTTTCTCCATTGGAGCGGAGATGGCGATGACGCCCATGGGCGAACGGGTGGGTACCACCATGACGAAGAGCAGGAAGCTGCTTGTCATGATCTTAGTCAGCTTCACGCTGGGCTTTGTCATCACAATCTCGGAGCCGGACTTGCAGGTGCTGGCGCAGCAGGTTCCCTCGATTCCCAATTTAATATTGATCGTGGCGGTTGCGGTGGGCGTCGGACTTTTTTTGGTGTTTGCGCTGTTGCGTATGCTGCTTCGCATTCCGCTGCCACCGATGCTGCTTCTTTTTTACGCGATACTCTTCGCACTGGCAGCTTTTGTCCCCAAAGATTTTTTGGCGGTGGCATTTGACTCGGGCGGGGTGACGACCGGACCGATGACCGTTCCGTTTATCATGGCGTTTGGTATCGGTATTTCTGCAATCCGAAACGATAAACATGCGGCGGAGGACAGCTTTGGTCTGGTATCGCTGTGTTCCGTGGGTCCTATTATCGCGGTGCTGATCCTCGGCATGATCTATCACCCGGAATCCACGGAATATTTGTCGGATGTGATACCGAAGATCACGGATTCCGTGGAGCTTGGCAGACTGTTTGTCAGGGGGATTCCGGTCTACTTACGTGAGATGGCGGTTTCGCTTCTCCCCATCGTTCTGTTTTTTGGGGCATTCCAATTGATCTCTCGCGATATGAAGAAAAAAACACTGATCAAGATTCTGATCGGTCTTGTGTATACCTATGTGGGACTGGTTCTATTTTTGACCGGCGTGAATGTGGGCTTTATGCCCGCCGGAAATTACTTGGGACAGGTGATCGCAGGACTGCCCTATGCATGGATCATCGTGCCGATCGGTATGATCATCGGTTATTTTATTGTTCAGGCGGAGCCTGCCGTATTTGTTCTCACAAAGCAGGTGGAGGAGATCACCTCGGGCGCAATTGCTGCCAAGGCGATGGAGACGAGTCTGTCCGTCGGCGTTGCGACTTCGATCGGCTTAGCAATGATCCGCGTACTCACGGGAATCTCCATCATGTGGTTCGTTGTGCCGGGGTATGCCATTGCGCTGCTGCTGACTTTCTTTGTACCCAAGATCTTTACTTCCATCGCATTTGACTCCGGCGGCGTGGCATCCGGTCCCATGACGGCGACGTTTTTGTTACCGTTTGCGATGGGCGCGTGTAACGCGGTGGGAGGCAATATCATCACGGATGCGTTCGGTGTGGTCGCGATGGTTGCCATGACACCGCTCATCACCATTCAGTCCCTAGGGCTGATCTATCAGGTGAAGGCGGGACGTCTTCAGAAAGCGGCGGGTGGATATGTGTCCATCGATCAGTACGGGGATATGGATATTATAGAATTATTGCATGGATTTCACAGATGGTTTTAAGTAAGAATGGAGCAGGTTTATGGGAAAGGTGTGTCTGATGATAACGATTATCAGTCGATAACAATTAAAAAAATATCTTCGCCTGTATGAGGAGGAAGCGTTACAGGTCATGTTTATCACGCTGGGATCGGGAACGGCGACAGGGGATATAATGGATTATCTGGGTCTGGAATCCATGGAAAAAGCAGTTCTTTTTCATGTGTTGGAGGAAGACGTTTGGCAAAGTACGAAGAAGCAGCTTAGGCAGAAGCTTCGGATTGACGCGCCGGGCGAGGGAATTGCCTTTATTGTCCCGTTAAGCAGCATCGGCGGGAAAAAGACATTACAATTTTTAACCGGAAACATAGATTTTCAAAAAGAGGAGGAATCGGTTTTGAAGGATACGACCCATGAGCTTATTGTAGTCATTGCCAATCAGGGATATACGGAATTGGCGATGGATGCCGCCAGAGGCGCCGGCGCGTACGGCGGGACGGTGATCCACGCTAAGGGTACGGGCATGGAACAGGCGGAGAAATTTATGGGCGTGTCCCTCGCCTCGGAGAAAGAGATCATTTTTATCGTGGCAAAAAGAGAACAGAAAAATGATATTATGAAAGCGGTCATGGAGCAGGCGGGCATGCAGTCCAAGGCAAAATCCATTGTTTTTTCCCTGCCGGTAACGGACACGGCGGGATTGCGGCTGCTGGAGGACTGATGTTAAAGGAAATTAAAGGAAATATCATAATTTCTTATATGGCGCAGAGGCTATGGAGAGAATCCATAGGCTCTGCGTTTATTATTGCAGAAAAACAAAATTATTCATGCGTTTTAGTGTAAAATAAGAGAAAAAATTGATTGATATTTACATAAATATCTGACATACGATAAAATATTTAAAATTAATCATAGAAAAAATAAACCCTGACATGAGGTGACAGGGTTGTGCTGATAAACTATGGACAGCAGAGGTAGAAAAAGATAGATCGGGACAGACAGAAAGGAAAAACGACGAGGGGAAGACCGACGACAAAACG
>WFLX010014200.1_pt1 | contig 11401 bp, 5 predicted proteins | sample 4967041 | NCBI WGS metagenome assembly WFLX01 (sample SAMN12857096, study PRJNA449069) | gut metagenome | isolation source: stool from male and female vole | host: Microtus ochrogaster | place: USA:Florida | collected 2017 | reverse complement strand
CAACCTTTGAAATTGGTGTTTTCGGCATATTTGTCAGCATTGGTGAGAGCTTTCACGGTGGTGTCCTGCAAAAGATCGTAGGCGTCGTCACGGTTGTTGGTGAGTGTGAGGGCGAAGTTGAGAAGATTGCTTTGCAATCCCATGAGCTGCTGGTTGAAGGTTGAGGTGGTCATTGTGATGAGTTTTTAAGGGGTTTGTGAAGATAATAGTTGAAAAGGTTTTTGTCGTTTGCGGTTCGTGTTACAAACCTTTGACAATGCAAAATTACTACCTTTTTGAATTATGCAAGAGTTTAAGTGTTAAAAATATGTTAAAATCGTAACAAAGTTGTTACAACTCTATGAATACTATTGATAGTCAAGAGATTATAGGTTGAGTCCTGTTACAAGAAAATCTGCATTTTTATAAAAATATTTTTGGTTGGCAATATAGTGGCGGTGATTCACGTTAAAATTGGGTAAGACTTCCTTAATATAATAAGGAGTGAAGCCGGAGGCTCCCACAGGTCTCCGACATGCTGAATCCAATCAACCGATAATCATATTTGATGAAACGATATAAGATATTCCGCTCACTGCCGGTGAGCGTGATTGCGGTGATGATGCTTGCGGCCGTGGCAATGTCATCTTGCCGGGCGCCCAAGCTCAGCGAGGCGCGCGAGCAGATGGCTCGCGGAGAATATTTCGACGCCTCGCGCACCTACCGCAAGGTCTATAATAAGCTCACCAAGCGCGAGGACCGCCCTCTGCGCGGCGAGGTGGCCTTTGAGATGGCCGAGTGTCACCGTATGCTCAACGAAAGCGCCCGCGCCGCCGCGGCCTATCAAAACGCCATAAGATATGGCTATCCCGACTCGACGGCCATACTCTATATGGCTGAAATGCTCCATGCCGACGGCAAATATGGCCCCGCTATCAAGGCTTATGAGGAGTTTCTCATGATGTCACCCGACAGCCGCGAGGCTCAGAACGGATTGAGAGGCGCCAAACTTGGTCAGGACACCAAGGGGAAGAAAACGCGTCATATCGTCAAGGCAGCCAAGCTTTTCAACTCGCGCAGGTCGGATTTCTCGCCGATGTTTAACGGCGATGTGCTCTATTTCACCACCACCAACGAAAAGGCCACCGGCGACAACAAGTCGGAAATCACCGGCATGAAGAGGTCGGACATCTGGATGGCCAAGAAAAACGAGCGCGGCGAGTGGCAACGCCCCGAGCCGGTGGAGGGTGAGCTCAACACCGAGCATGACGAGGGAATAATATCATTTTCACCCGACGGCTCAACCATGTATCTCACCCGCAGCGTGCGCAAACCCAACGCCCCTTCGGTGGTGGAAATCCACACCTCCCAACGCAGCGACGCCAAATGGAGCGCGCCGGTGAAATATGAGATAACTTCCGACACCGTTTCCTCTCACGGCCATCCCGCAGTGTCGCCGTCGGGCGATTACCTCTACTTCACTTCCGACATGCCCGGCTATGGCGGCAAGGATATCTGGCGCATCGGCATCAAGGACCGCACCGGCACTCTCGAAAACCTCGGCGAGTGGATCAACACCCCCGGCGACGAGTGCTTCCCCTATATGCTCACCGACTCGATAATGTATTTTGCCTCCGACGGNCATCCCGGNCTGGGAGGACTCGATCTNTTCAAGGCCACCCTCAATCCCTCCGGCTCATGGAAGGTTGAAAACCTCGGCGCCCCGCTCAATTCGCCCGGCGACGACTTCGGCATAACCTTCGAGACCCCGGGCAGGGAGGCAGGATTTTTCAGCTCCAACCGCGGCGACGCGCGAGCCTATGACCACCTTTATTCCTTCGAGCTGCCCGACCTCAAAATCACCATCTCGGGCTGGGTGCTCGACCATGACGAGGAGCCGGTGCCCAACGCGGTGATACGCATTGTGGGCAACGACGGCTCAAATCAGAGGGCTGTAGCCAAAAACGACGGCTCATTCTCCTTCCCGCTCGAAAGGGGCGTGAGCTATGTGATGCTCGCCGGCGCCAAAGGCTATCTCAATGCCAAGCAGGAATTTACCTCTGACATAGCCGAGGAGGATGCCGAATATAACGTTGACTTCATGCTCGCGTCGCTCTCCAAGCCCAACATCGTTGAGAATATCTTTTATGACTTCGACAAGGCCACCTTGCGCCCCGAGTCGACCGAGGCTCTCAACGAGCTGGTGACCATGTTGCGCGACAATCCCAACATCACCATCGAGATGGCCTCACACACCGACCGCGTTGGCTCTGACGAATATAACAACGCCCTTTCGGAGCGAAGGGCCAAGAGCGTGGTTGACTATCTCATTGCCGCCGGCATCTCGCCCGACAGGCTTAAATATCAGGGCTATGGCAAGACACGCCCCAAGAAGGTGACCAAGCGCATCAACAGAGAATATCCTCAGTTTGAGGTNGACACGGTGCTCGATGAGGAGTTTGTGATGTCGCTCAGCGATGAGGACCGCGAGGCTGCCGACCAGATAAACCGACGCACGGAGTTTGAGATTCTCTCAATCGACTATCAGATGTATTAATACCGGAGAGCCATGCAGCTGTTTCGCACACCCGTCACACCCGCCGCTCACAAGGGGTGGCTGTCACACTCCGACTCCATTCTCATGGTCGGGAGCTGTTTTTCCGACAACATAGGCCGTCGTCTCGGCGAGTCGCTTTTTGACGTTGAGGTAAATCCGCTCGGAGCCCTCTACAATCCGCTGTCGATTGAGGCTTGCGTGGAGCTCATCATGTCGGGGCGGGAGGTTGAGGAGAGCGAGCTGTTCTACCATCGCGGGGTGTGGAGGCACTTCATGTGTCACACCTCGTTGGCTCATCCCGACCGCAAAGCGGCTGCCGAAACTATCAACGCCCGGCTGCGGGAGGCGCGTAACCTCATCGGGCGCGGCCGCGAGGGCTCTCTGATTCTTGCGGTGACCCTCGGCTCGACCTATGCCTATATCCATAACGGTGAGGTGGTTGCCAACTGCCACACTCTCCCGGCGGGTGAGTTTGAGAGACGCCGGCTCTCGGTTGAGGAATCGTTTGGGGCGATAATGCGGGCTGCAAGGAGAATAGCGCGCGAAGTGCCCTCGCTCAAACTGCTNGTTACCGTCAGCCCGGTGCGTCACCTCGACGAGGGGCTCGAAGGCAATTCGCTCGGCAAAGCCACTCTNAGACTGGCAGCNGATCANGGTNGTTTCAGAGACCGNCAACGCCCTCTATTTNCCCGCTTTNGAGATTATGAACGACGACCTGCGCGACTACCGTTTCTATGCCGCCGATATGCGTCATCCCTCCGACGTGGCGGTCGAATATATCTATGAGCTTTTCGCTCAATCTCTTATGTCGGCCAACACGATTGCTCTTGCCGGTGATTGCCGCAAGTTGCTGAGACGCGCTTCCCACCGCCCTCTCAACGGTGCGCTCGGCGACCGGTCGCGCCAATCCGACCTCGAAGCGATGGCCGCCACCATTGCCAAAATCCACGCCCCTCTGCCTCCCCGCCTCTCCGCCCTCATTTCCAAATTGTTATCTCATAAGGATGACGGTGATTCCGTCGCCCCTCTCAACTGAATATGGCTAACTTCCACACCCTCAGCAACCTCGCCGCCATAGCCGGCATGTTGCCCCACTCGGTAATTCCCGCTCCCGACGCGCAGATAGAATATCTGCTCACCGACTCGCGCAGTCTCACCTTTCCCGAGTCAACGCTCTTTTTCGCTATCGAGACCCCCACGGGTGACGGTCACCGATACGTTCAGTCGCTCTATGACCGGGGCGTGAGAAATTTTGTGGTGAGAAAGCTGCCCGACAATCTTGCCCTCTATCCCGATGCCAATTTCATAGCGGTAGAGTCGCCGCTCAAAGCCCTGCAGGCTCTCGGCGAGGCCAACCGCAACCGCTGTGACTCAACCAAGGTGATAGCCATTACCGGCTCGTGTGGCAAGACAGTTGTCAAGGAATGGCTCAATATGCTGATCGACAATGACAGGAAAGTGGCCCGCTCACCCCGCAGTTATAATTCGCAAATCGGTGTGCCGCTGAGCCTCTGGGACATGACGCCCGACCATGACCTCGCCATTATCGAAGCGGGCATATCGGTGAGCGGTGAAATGACCGCCCTAAGCCGCATTATCCGCCCCGAGATAGGCATTTTCACTCATCTTGGCCCACAGCATTCCGAGGGCTTTGAGAGTGACGAAGCGAAGGCCGACGAGAAAATGAAGCTTTTTGACAACTGCGAGGCACTCGTCTTTAATGCCGACGACGAGGCTGTCAGTGCCGCCGTGGACCGCTCAAAGTTCTCGGGTCGGAAGCTCGGTTGGTCAGCTTCGGGCAAGGATGCTTTTCTTAAGGTAACGGCCATCGACACCAACCGCATCGACTCCACAACCACCGTATGCTATGAGTGGAGCGGCGGCAAGGGGAGCTTCGTGATACCTTTTATTACCGACGGAAGCATCGAAAATGCCATAACCTCGCTTGTGGCAGCGCTTTATCTCGGCCTCTCGCCTGAGAAAATCGCCGCGCGGATGAGAGAACTCAAACCGGTCAACACCCGCCTCGATGTGCTCGAAGGGGTCAACGACTCGATTCTGATACTCGATAAATATACCTCCGACCTCAGCTCTCTGACTTCGGCCATTGATTTTGCCTCGCGCCGACTCACTCCGGGCCGCAAGCTTGCGGTGGTGGTGAGCGACCTAAGCGGCGACTCCACCCCCTCGCGTCAGCTTTATGAGAAGGTGGCCCGGCTGATGAAAAGCCGCGGGGTGAGCCGGTTGGTGGCCATAGGGCCGAAGTTCTGTGAAAACGCGTCGCTCTTTGGCGAGGGCGCTGAGTTCTATCCCGACACCGCTTCCTTCTCGTCGCGCGCCGTGGCCGACGATTTCAGCTCNTATGTTGTGGTGGTCAAGGGNGCGCCCGAATTTCATTTCGAGGAGATAACCGACATGCTNGAAGCGCGTCAGCATCAGACTGTGCTNGANGTCAATCTCGACGCCATGATAAGCAACTTCAACTGGTTTAAGTCGCANCTCAAACCCACNACCGGCATGATCTGCATGATCAAGGCNTCGGGCTATGGAGCNGGAGCGCTTGANCTTGCCAAAACCCTNCAGAGCTGTGGNGCTACCTATGCNGCNGTGGCNGTGACCGACGAGGCNATAGAGNTGCGTCGCGGGGGAGTGACCATGCCTATCATGGTGATGAATCCCCGCATGGACAACTACCGCGCCATGTTTGCTCATCAGCTTGAGCCCGAGGTTTATAGCTTTGAGTTGCTTGAGGATATGCTCCGCGCCGCGCGCCGCCACGGTTGCAAGAACTATCCTATCCATATCAAGATCGACTCCGGTATGCACCGTCTCGGCTTCAGATTGGAGGAGATTCCCCGCCTTGTGGAGATACTCAACTCTCAGAGCGAGCTGGTGCCCGCCTCGGTGTTCTCACATCTCTGTGTGGCCGACTGCCCNGAGGAGGATGCCTACACCATGAGCCAGTTTGAGTATTTCGACCGCTGTGCCGACATGCTCTGCGAGGGTTGCNNGTCGCGCAGGATTCTCCGCCACATNCTCAACTCCACAGGCATTGTGCGCTTCCCCGAACATCAGTATGACATGGTGCGCCTCGGCGTGGGTCTCTACGGGCAGAAAACCATGTGGGACGGCAGCCAGTCGGGTCTACGCCCCGTGTCGGCTCTCTATACCACCGTGATTTCCACCCGTCGCTGGCCGGCAGGCACCACCATAGGCTACGGGCGCCGCGGGGTGCTGAAAAGAGAATCGACCATTGCCACCATTCCCGTGGGTTATGCCGACGGCATAGACCGTCACCTCGGCAACGGGGGGATGAAAGTGTGGATCAACGGCAGCTATTGTCCCACGGTGGGAAATATCTGTATGGATGCCTGCATGATAGATGTCACCGATGTGGAGTGTCACACCGGCGACCGCGTTGAGATTTTCGGCCCGCACATCAATGCTGACCTCCTGGCCGAAGATCTCGGCACAATAAANTATGAGATTNTGACTTCGGTGAGCGACCGCGTGCGCCGCATCTACTACCGCGAATNATTCTCCNCTCAGTCGGCNATGAGNTTNCGGTAGATGGCCGACAGCACTCCCACTCGCGGGTTGACCTTTGAGAAAGCGCTGTTTTCGCGGGTGGGGTTAACCCTGTTGCTCAGAAATATGTAGATCAGCTCCTTGTCGGGGTCGATCCAGAAACATGTGCCTGTAAAACCGGTGTGGCCGTAGGTTTTCTTGCCGGCACCNACCTCGGCCATTGANTTATAATTGGCCGGCATGTCGAANCCGAGGGTGCGGTTGGCNGTNGGGCTTTTNGTGAGGGTGAAGAGTTTGACGGTTTCGGGCGAAAGTATCTCNGCGTCACCATATTTGCCGCCGTTGAGCCACATCTGAAAGAGCTTGGCGAGGTCGGTGGTGTTGCTGAAAAGGCCCGCGTTGCCCTGCACGCCTCCCGAGAAGGCCGCCAGCTCGTCGTGAACATACCCTCGGAGGGTCTGTTTGCGCATGAAGCGGTCGTTTTCTGTGGGGGCTATCTTCTCGGCGGGATAAAACGAGCGGGGATTATAGCCGGTGACGTTGGCGCCGATCGGGCCGAAAATTTCGGTCTCCACCCACTGGTCATGAGCCACTCCGGTGACGTTTTGCTCAAGCTCCATCAGCAGGGCGAAGTTGAGGTCGGAGTAATGATAGCTGTTGTTCTTGCGCAGGTTGGCGCGATAGACGCGGCTCATGATTGTGTCGAAAACATTTTCCGACGCATAGATTCCTTCGGCAATCTGCAGGGGGCGGTTGTCGGAGGGCTTTGATGAAATCAGGTCGCCGCGCAGCTTGGCNTCNCGGTTGCCGTAGAGNTTNGCGTTGATNCGGTAGGGATAGGCGGCCGAGGCAACAGCTTTGGTGATGGGACCGGAATAGCTCGCGGTGTCGAACATCACCTTATAGAGATTAAGAGTTGCGGGGAGGCCCGACTCATGATAGAGCAGCTGCTTGACCTTGATTTTCTCCTTGTCGGTGTCTTTGAGACCGGTGATATATTTCGAGGCGTGGTCGTTGAGGTCGAAGAGGTCTTCGTCGTAGGCGCGCATCAGGCCCGACACCGTGGCGGTGACTTTGGTCATCGAGGCGAGGTCGTAGATGGTTTCGGGTGTTACGGGCGAAGAGGAGTCGAAGCTGATGTTGCCATAGCATTTGTCAAGCACCACATTGCCCCCTTTGGCCACGAGCACCTGGCAGCCCGGCATGGCCTTCTCTTTGAGGGCGTTGCGGATCACCGAGTCTACCGCGGCGGTGAGGTTGCCGCTGAATCCCGCTTCCTGAGGCATGGCATATCCGAGGCGGCTCTTGGCGATTGTCTCGCCCTGACCCACTTTGGCCACTCCGCTGACATTCACCGGCATACGTCCGCTCACCTCTATGCCTCCAAACAGAGCCATCGCGGCGGCACGGCGCAGGGCGGGGGTGTCGTCATAGGCCACCACAAGCTCGTCNAGGGTNTCGAGGNTGCCGAATTGCGACATCTTGTAGGGGTTGATGAGAAAGACTGCTATAAGTTTGCGGGCCGATTTTCTNATTTTGTTGAATGACTCCACGGCCTGCTTGTCCGAGCGGGTCACCGCCACGATGGTAATATCGTTTTTGGCAATNGCCGAGAGCTGGGCGGCGGTCACNAGAGCGCCTTTCTCAACCCCTGCGGTCTCACAGNCCACATATTTGCGGCAGAGGTCGGAGAACTGGTTTGACGCCGGAGCGCCTACGGTCACCACACCNACGGTGTTGCTCTCAAGCTGAGGCACCGGGATGAGTTTATCCTTGTTGCTCAGCACAGTTATGGCTGCGTTGGCCAACCGTTGGTTGATAATATCGGCCGCCGGNGAGTTGATTTCGCGCGCNACTGTGGCNCGNTTGATCACCGGCTTGCGNCTGAGGCCGAGCGCATATTTATAGCGGAGCATTTTCTTGACGCGNGCCATCACCGAGGCCTCGTCGAGCTCTCCGGATTCTATCGCCTTGACCACGGCTGAAATGTCGGCAGAGGGATTGATGGGGCAGAGAAGCACGTCGGCACCCGCTTTGAGAGCGTCGACACAATTGTTGGTGGAGCCTACCCGCGCGCCCTGCATTTCGAGCGCGTCGGTGAAAATCATTCCCTTAAAACCGAGCTTATCCTTCAATATACCGGTCACGATAGGACGGCTAAGCGATGAGGGTGTGCCCGACGGGTCGAGCGACGGCACATTGAGATGGCCTACCATCACGCTCGACAGTCCCGCCTCGATATAATCCTCAAAAGGCTTGAAATCAACCTTTTCCATCTCGCTGCGGGTGTGGCTCACGGTGGGGAGAGTCTTGTGAGAATCAGAAGATGTGTCGCCATGGCCGGGGAAATGTTTGGCGCAGCTCATCACTCCGCCATCCTCCATGCCGGTAGCTACCGCCATGCCGAGCTTGCCCACGCGGCGCGGGTCTTCGCCGAAGCTGCGGTTGCCTATCACCGGGTTGAGAGGGTTGGAATTGACATCCTCCACCGGAGCGAAGTTGACCTGAATGCCGAGCGCGCGACACTCTCTGGCCAGCTCCTGTCCGTAGTCATAGAGCAGCTGAGTGTCGGTGATGGCTCCCAAAGCCATGTTATAGGGAAATCTCGGCGTGTCGGTGAGGCGCATCGCCAGACCCCATTCACCGTCGAGGGTAACCATGAGCGGCACTTGGGCTTCTTTCTGGGCAAGCGAGATGAGCGAGGCATAGGAGTCGACGGTGCCTTTGGCGAGCAGTATGCCGCCCACCTTGTCGACACCGACCGATTTTTTTACGGCGGCGCGACCCGCCTCGTTGTCGCTCACCACGAGGTGTGACACCACGAGCTGAGCCACGCGGTCGCGGGTGTTGAGGCTGTTGTAGACCGAGTCGACCCACATCTCCCCTTTCTTGGGGAGATTGTCGGCTGTCTGGGCCACCGTGGGTTGCTGGGGCAGCGGGGCGTTGCTGCCTGTCACCAGCATCATCATCACCGACGCAATGGCTTTGATTAATTCTAACATTGTGGCATTGAGTGTTAAGATTAATAATCAGTTATGTTACCGGGGTCGGTCATTCGGCGGGTTTCATACGCTCGCGGCTGTCGGGCTTGAGGTTGCCCCGTTTGCGCGAGCTTGCGAGATAGTTTATCACATCGTCATAAACCACCACGGGCGACGACGCTTTGAGCTTCGCGTTTCTGAACGACTCCATATAGTCGCCTCCGCCGGCAAGATAGTCGAGGGTAGCTAAAGTATAAGTGCGNGANGGGTCGATTGGTTCACCNTTGATAACGATTTTCACACATTCGCCGATGGTGGGATCATATTCCACTTCCACCCCTTTGCTCACGGCGTCACCTCCGCGGCGTGCCATNACGTTGAGGCCNTCCATGAGGTCTTTGCCCGAAATTTCCAGCACNTGATAGCGGTTGTCAAACGGNAGCATCTCCATAATCAGNCCTTTGGTAATGTCGCCTTTAGGTATGCCGCATCTTATTCCACCCTTGTTGATGATGGCGAGGTCGATTTTTTGGTCATAAAGCTTNCGGCTCACNTCCAGGCAGATGTCGGCCATGANNTTGAGCGATTCGGGCGATTTCTGCCCTATCTCGCGCGGTGACCGGCCTATCACGATCGACTTTATNGAGTCGACTTTCACCTGATAGGGAGCGATGATGCGGGTTATNGCCTCGGCATTGCTGTNGCCCGAGTTGTCAAACCGCGAGTCTACGGTGATGAGGCGTGAAGTCTTGGCGCCGTTGTCGAGGTCAAGAGTTATTTCGCCCACTGTCACACCCCCTTTGCCATTCTGGGCTATCAGCACCGTGTCGCCGGCGAGATTGACAATGCGGTTTGGGGGACACTCCGGGTCGGCGGGATTNATGTTGGTGTGGCTGTGCCCGCCTATTATAATATCTATGTTTTCGGTGTTGGCNGCGAGGTCTGTGTCGCCGGGGCCTGACAGCGATTTATAGCCGATGTGGGTAACGGCCACTACATAGTCGGCGCGCTCATTATGCTTGAGGTGCCAAGCCGTTGAGTTGGCGGCCTTGATTGGGTCGAGATACACCACACCTTCNGCNTTGGCNTCNGCTATCATGCCGTGGGGCCGGAGATTGATGGCTATAAANCCNACNTTCTTGTCGCCATATTGCTTGATNGTNTANGGNGCGAAGATGGTGTCGAGNGGAGTGGAGCGGAAGTCATAGTTGGTGGATAGCTTCTCGCCGGTCATCCGGCTCCAGTTGTCGGCTATTGATTGCATGCCGTTGTCAAACTCATGATTGCCCAGGATGCGGATGTCATAGCCCATTTCGTTCATGATCTTGCGCTCGGCCTCGCCGCCAAACAGAGTGAAAAACAATGTGCCCTGCACCGCGTCGCCGGCGTCGATGAGCACCACATTGTCGGCGGCGTTTCTCACGCTGTCGATCAGCACCATGCGCCTCTCCACTCCGCCGAGATTCTTATTGTTGGGGAAAATCTGCGAGTGGGTGTCATTGGTGTGGAGTAGCACCAGGCGGTTGTTTTCGGCCCCGACGCCCTGACTTAANATCAGGGCTGCGGTTGCCGCAAGNGATATGATAGGTTTCATTATATTTAGGTGGATGGGATGTTGTGGAAATTGTGGAACTAAGCGCCGGAACTCGGCGCAAACACTACAAAGTTAACACAAATTCATCAAAAAAATCCCCTATTTCGGAAATTAGGTGGAAAATAGACCCCCATGTCGAAAAAAAAGAGCTGAAAAGTTTGGTGGATTCATGAAATAACCCTAACTTTGCACCGCAAAACGGAAAAGGAGTTTTCCTTATGCTTTTGGCTCATTAGCTCAACTGAATAGAGCATCTGACTACGGATCAGAAGGTTACAGGTTTGAATCCTGTATGAGTCACCAACAAATCAACAACAATCTATAACATTTCGGCTCATTAGCTCAACTGAATAGAGCATCTGACTACGGATCAGAAGGTTACAGGTTTGAATCCTGTATGAGTCACTAACCCTCCCCAAATGGTTCCTTGGCCGAGTGGTTAGGCAACGGTCTGCAAAACCGTGTACAGCAGTTCGAATCTGCTAGGAACCTCCCGAAGCGCCGCACCCCCGCGGCGCTTCTTTCGTCTCTCCCTCCCCCCGGAGAAAAGTATAATAGGCTAAAGCATTGATTAGTACGGACATGGCGCTGCCATGTCAGCCGATGCGTGGCGTATCAGGCGACGCAAAATTGCAACACGTACCCATCAAAAACGCATAAAACAGTAGGGGCGTCGACATGTCGCCGCCCGCCCCTCGCGCAGCTTCCCCGCGCAGGGCGCCACACAACGAAACTCATGTGAGAGTCGCAGAGCGACGATAT